>OFHI01000086.1_pt1 | contig 21532 bp, 22 predicted proteins | sample 1522021 | NCBI WGS metagenome assembly OFHI01 (sample SAMEA2464839, study PRJEB22497) | soil metagenome | biome: Grassland; feature: Farmland; material: Clay | place: Australia | collected 2013-02-01 | depth 1.4 m | reverse complement strand
TTGGACACCAGCTTTCAGACATATTCATTCACAAGGAGAAAAACACCAAGGAAGAAGCATCGAAGAGATCAGAGGAACTTCTTAATGCTGTTGGGCTTGATAAATGGGTTCTGGATGCTTTCCCGCACCAGCTGAGTGGGGGACAGAGGCAGCGTGTCGCGATGGCCAGAAGCCTGATACTCAATCCCAGGATCGTGATAGCGGATGAGCCCATTTCCATGCTCGATGTGTCCATGAGGGCTGGAATCCTCAATCTCCTGAAAGACATGCAGTCCAGGGATAATGCAACCCTGTTCTACATAACACACGATATCGCATCCGCCAGATACGTCAGCAACCGGATAATGGTGATGTATAAGGGCAACATAGTGGAAAGCGGGGATACTGAGACTGTCATCACAAGGCCGTCCCATCCGTATACAATAGCGCTGATACTGTCAAGCCTGGGCATAGAAGGAAAGCTGGAAAGCGTCCTTGGCCCGAATATTTTCGGGGAAATGCAGGAAATAAGCCAGGGATGCATATTTGCAAACAGGTGCCCACTGGCGAGGGAAAAATGCCGTACGGAGGACCCGGTGCATATGGAGCTTTCTGAAAGCCATGTTGCAAAGTGCCACTATGCAGGCGAACTGTTGAGCCAGAGCAGCGGCAACAGCAATGTGGTTGATGAGGTGGAAGCAAGGGATGTCTTCAGGAGCACACTGAAAAATGTGGAGCAGGTGATCGGGTACGATTGATCCCGCCCCTGCAGAAATGGTGCATGGATGATTTCACCATATCCCCAAACAGCATAAATTCAGGTGAAATATGGCAAAATGCCAATATGACACCTGATAACATTTATCATATTTGTGTAATAACAGAATATCTTAATATAGTGAAAAGAGGTTGAAAAATGATGAAAAGCCGTTCTTCAGTTATGGTTAACAAAGGTCTTGTCGCAAGTTCCCACGAGCTGGCATCGTTCTGGGGTGCAAAAACACTCTCTGATGGCGGAAACGTGGTGGATGCGGCAATTACAACAAGTGCCGTCCTGGCAGTGGTGCAGAACAATCTCTGCGGCATAGGTGGAGATCTGTTCACGCTCATGAAGGTTGACGGGAAAGAGATCAGGGGCCTCAATGGCTCCGGCAGGGCCGGTGAAAGAGCTACAGTTGATTTTTACAGGGAGCGTAACATTTCAGAGATTCCGAGAAGAGGGCCTGAATCAGCAATTACGGTGCCCGGAATAGTGGATTCATGGAGAGAGCTTTCCGCATATGCAACAATGGAGCTTGCAGACCTGCTGAAGCCTGCAATTCACTACGCCGAAAACGGCTTCCCGATCACGGACAAGTATTCTGATTCCATAAGGATTACAAATAATTACCTGGGCCAGTACAAGGGCTGGAAGAGCCTGTTTGTGCCCAACGGCACTGCTCCGGAGGCAGGTTTCGTCCTTAAGCAGAAGGATCTTGCCTCATCACTGAAGGAAATTGCACAGGACGGCCCTGAATCATTCTACAGGGGACACCTGATGGAAAGGATAACGAAAGGGCTTGCCGATGAAGGATCCGTTCTCACGGAGAATGATTTCAGGAAGCACAGCAGCACGTGGGACAAACCCCTGAAAACAAACTACAGGGGAGTGGACGTCTATGAGACATACCCGAACAGCCAGGGCGCCACTGTTCCGCTATGGCTCAACATGCTTGAGAATTTCAATATGGACGGCATCAAGCACAACTCCCCTGAACTCCTGGATCTGTATCTTGACACAGGCATGAAGGCTTACGCTGAAAGGAACTCGCATATTACCGACCCGGCATACCATGATCTGCCGGCGGACTTCTCCTCCAAGAAATATGCTGAGAAGGTGCTCAACAGCGGATTCAGTGCTGATGCATCGGCAGAGTATTCCGGAATGGACGGGGATACGACTTATTTCTCGGTTGCGGACTCTGAAGGAAACGCCATGTCAGTGATACAGAGCAACTACATGGGCTTTGGATCCGGTGTCGTTCCAACAGGAACTGGATTTTCAATGCAGAACCGCGGGTCCTATTTCAGCCTTGACGAGAAACACCACAATTCACTGGTACCGGGAAAGAGAACCTTCCATACGCTCTGCGCATCGATCGGGGAGGAAGACGGTGAAACAAGGTTTGTGCTTGGAACAATGGGGGGCGACATACAGCCGCAGATCCACCTTCAGTTAATCAGCAGCATATTAGATTACAACCTTGATGTGCAGGCTGCGATAGACAACCCGAGATGGGCTTTCCCGGGAACAATATACGAGAATCCATCAAAACTGCAGATGGAGCCTGATTTGGTGGAGATGCTTGGCGATTACAGGTACAGGGCCCTCAACAACGAGATTCTTGGAAAGTACTCTTCAGCCACAGGACACGCCCAGGCCATCTATCTTGACGGGAACAGGTCACTGTGGGGAGCAGCTGATCCAAGAGGTGACGGTGCGGCAGCAGGATTCTAGTTTTCCTGTTGCTGTTCAACCGGAAAACATACTGTAAATCCAACCCTGTAAACCATTTCTGATTATTTTTAGCTGCTTATGAATAAAATTATTAAACCCGGAAACCATGAAAATATTGTATCATGCCATCACAGAAAGTGGCTGAAAGCTATGTGGACCTCGAAATGCCGGCCAATGATGATTCTTACATAAAGAGAGGAGAAGATGAAAAGGCATATCTCGAGACCATGTCCAGGCATTTCAGGCTGAAAGAGCTCCACGTCAAAAGAAAGAAGGACAGGAAGAGGCTTTTTGCCGCCCTTCTGGAATTAGGGCTCGTTATCACGGCATTCCTTATCGCGGGAAGCATGATAGGGAGCCTTGGAGTGGTGGCAAGAGTGATCGGGATTTTTGTTATCACAGTAATATTCACGCTTCTTTACCAGCCGCTGTTTTTTGACGGGTACGGCACAAATTTCAGAAAAAGGAAACCGGGGGAGAAACTTGGTGAGAGAATACTGGACCGGATTGAAGAAGTGCTTTTCAAGAGAGTGTAGAATATCCGGGTATCCCGTTATTCCCTGGAGATGGTTTTTGACATGACGATGTTTGTTACTTCAAAGCCTGCTTTTTCGTAAAGGGATATTGCTCTCCTGTTATGCCCGAATACGTGCAGTGAGAGTTTATCAACACCCTTGCCTTTAAGCTCCTCCTCCAGTGCTTTCAGGGACTCTTTCCCGAATCCCATGCCCCTGTATTCATCATAGATGATGAAGTCCCAGATAAACGCACCAGGCAGATCGCCGCTGTCCCTTATCCCGTACCAGAGCACGCCTATTTCCCTGTTCTTGTCGGAGTCCATGATTGACATTATGTACTGATCCTTTGTTTTCCGGCCTTCGGGCAGTAATGCCCTGAATTCCTTTTCGGAAAGGGAAAGGGCCTCCTCCGGCTTCCAGTTTCCGGCCTTGATCTTTTCATCAGCATAATCCTTGATTTCATGATCTATGAATTTCCTGAAACTTTCCTCGCTCACTGGAACTAACTGTACCATGCTATGTATACTGGAAATTTCCTTAAAAAACTATACTCACAAGGGAGAACAAACGAAAAATAATGAAACATTATTAAAAATGTAAAATATTATTAAGGTTGGCCGCGTAATTATTCCTGATAGCATGTCGCGTCAGCAAATGCAGGAGCCTGAGAGCGAAATTGAGGAAGAGCTTGAGGTCCTGATATCTCCGGATCTTGAAAAAGAGAAGGAGGAAAAGCAGATAGCCGATATCGAGAACCTTTCAAGGCATCTGAAGCTGAGGAACCTCTACATTAAGCGGAAAAAAAGCTATCGCGGTGTGCTGATTTCACTTCTGGAAATCCTGCTGATATTAGGGGCCATATTTGCATTCATGGCAGTCTCGAAGATACTAATCATTGGCGTCTATTACTGGGTGGCGACAATCTTCGTGATGCTGTACATATACAAGTTCATGACTTTTTTCTGGGAGGACATGGGCATCAAATACCATATTCATGATCCAAGAAGGACGAAAACTGAAAAGGTACTTGACGCCATAGAGGACTTCCTGACAAGGCACGCGTAATTTAGAAAGTTTTTAAAGTAATTACTGGAACTATAAAAATGCCCAAAAATAAGGGTTATTGTGAGAAAAGTTCCCTGAAAAACGCCCTCTTTTGCGAAATTCCTTCATGCAACTTATGCAAAGTTTTATATATATTTCACATGGTATTAGTTGAGTCATGTCAGACAATAACCAGGGGTATGGCAGCGTTGGACTCGCTATCATATCCGGAATCCTGCTCCTGTTCGTGCTTGGATGGGTTTCCATCTACGGCTGGATAATCGCAGGGCTTGCTGCAGGCCTTATAGCAAGAGGCACTGCCAGAGGCACTTTGAGCGGCGTTATAGCCGGTGCAGTGACTTCACTGATCGTGATAGTGGTATCACTCGCAGCTCCAGGCTCACTGATTTCAACAATCCATGGATACGTGGGCAGCGGAACACTCTCAAACGACGTATTCGGGCTGTTCGGGCAGCTCTCAGGAATGAACACAACCCAGCTTGTGACCACTCTTGTAATAGATGCAATAATAGTTCCGGCAATTGGCGGATTCGTGGGGGGATCACTCCTGAACCATGAGCCCGCATATGAAGTCGAGTACGAAGATGAAGCGCCTGAAGAGAGGCAGCAGGAACCACAGGAAAAGCACGAGGAAGACGAAGAGTAACCCTCAAAAAAAAATTAAAAAAAGATAATAAAAATCAGAGGTATCCGGACTTTGATTCGTAAATCAGTTCCGAAAGCCTCTGCATGTCTCTTATATTTCTTGCAAACATCACGGACAGTGCCATTGAGTCCCTGTAGAATTTTTCAACACCGAAGTCCTCCAGGTATCCGTACCCGCCATGAGTCTGCAAAGCCTGTTTTGTAGCCCTTTTCACCAGATCTACTGCCTTGATCCTTGCCATGACCTTTTCCCTGTCCGTGAGGTCCGGCCTGTATATGAAGCTCCTCAACATCTCCTCATCCGACTTCAGCGACGACAGGGCGAATGCCACAGGCTGGTAATCCTTCAGCAGGTACTGGAATGTGCTCCTGACCTTTGAATACTCGATTGCCTTGTTGAGGGCGCCTGATGCAATTCCCAGGGCAACTGAGGCTATCTCGAGGTCCAGGCTGTTCAGGACTTCGTCCAGTTCCCTGTTTCCGTTTTCGGAAAGCACCTCAAAATCGCTGGAATCTATGGAAATGCCAGAATATTTGAGTCCCCTGAAACCAAGCTGCTGATGTTCGCCATCCGGATTGAAGCCTCCCTTAAGCAGCACCAGTGTGTTCTTTTCGTCGTCAAGTGCAGTTATGATTTCGTCTGCATTGCTGTTAAGCACATATTCCCTTCTTCCCTTTACTGCGGAGTTGTTCAGCGTTGCCTTTTCCCCTGACTTGAAGCCTTCCAGGATATTGGAGAAAGCAACCGATACGTTCAATTCGCCTGTGGCTGCCTTCCTGAGGCTCTCCGGGCTTTTTCCGCTTTTGACCAGCAGGGGCGCAAACAGCGAGTTTGTTATAAGAACTCTTGCTGCTGCGGAAGGGGATGATTTTGCGAGTTCTTCCAGTATCAGGAGATAAGCAGCCTGATCCAAACCGGCACCGCCATGCTCTGCAGGTATCATTGCTCCAAGGAAGCCCTGTGTAGCCATCTTTCCGAGCGTATCGGCGTCAAGGCCTTCCCTCTCAATCTTCAGGGCTATGTTCTCAATGTTCTTTTCGGCAAATTCCCTGACGGTGTTCCTGAGAAGTTCATACTCTTCACTTGCCATTTACTCCACCTCCTCTTTTCTCAGCATCCTTGCAATGATGAGTTTCTCCACTTCACTTGTTCCTTCCCATATCTCCATGATCTTTGCATCCCTGAAAAATCTCTCAAGATCTCCGGAAAGCCCTGTTATGCCGGTAATCTCAAGCGCCTTCTCGGTCACGTAAACTGCAGCTTCTGCTGCATACCACTTCGCCATGCTTGTTATCTTTGGTTCCGGCTTGAACTGGAACAGGTATGATGCCGCCTTATAGGTGAGCAGCCTGGCAGCCTCTATTTTGGCAGCCATTTCGGCTATCACGAACTGCACCTGCTCCCTGTTGTATTGTTCGTCTGTTTCTGCCATCCTGTTGACAAATTCAACGGTCCTGTCCATGGCACCCTGTGCAATGCCGAGAGCCTGGGCCGCAACAAAGATACGGCTGATGTTGAAGAACGTCATTATGTAGTAGAATCCGCGTCCTTCCTCACCTATCAGGTTGGTGGCAGGGACCTCGACATTATCCAGTATCAGTTCTGCGGTGTTTGTTGCCCTTACACCAAGCTTCCCGGTGAGCTTGTTTGCCGTGAAGCCTTTCCTGTCTGTTTCAACGATGAATGTGCTCAGGCCGTGGTGCCTCTTTTCATCCGGCTTCGACGTTCTTGTGAGCATTACAACAAAATCGGCGAGCTGGCCGTTTGTTATGAACATCTTTGAGCCGTTGATCAAATAGCTGTCGCCTGATTTTGTGGCGGTTGTCTTTATTCCCGCAACGTCGCTTCCTCCACCGGGTTCTGTTACGGCGAGCCCCATGATTGCCTTGCCGCTGTTCACCATTGGCAGGTATTTTTCCTTCTGCTCATCGGAGCCGAAAAGCATTATCACTTCTTCTCCAAAGAGGGAAAGTGTTGCAGATATGCCCATTCCCGGGTCCACCCTGCACAGTTCCTCTATCGTGAGAAGAGTTGCCCAGGGGTTTGAAGGATCTATGATTCCTGCTTCGAAAGCCTTCTTCCTTATCTCCTCGGGGTACTTTTCCTCCCTGTCATACTTTCTTGCCAGCTCTTGGGTTATTTCCTTCCTTGCGAAATCCCTGATCTTTTTCTGAATTTCCTTTAAATCATCCGGTAGTTCAAAATCCATTATATCACGCTCTCTCAAATATTACTGAATATCCCTGGCCTCCGCCGACACAGAGTGTTGCCATGCCTTTTTCCTTCTTCCTGTCAACCAGTGCCCTTGAAAGTGTTCCTCCAAGCCTTGCTCCCGTTGCTCCAAGAGGGTGGCCAATCGCGATGGCGCCACCATTGACGTTCACCTTGTCCCTGTCAATGCCGAATTCCTTCATTGCATTGAGGGCCACGACGGCAAAAGCCTCGTTTATTTCCCACAGGTCTATATCATCGGCCTTAAGTCCGGCCCTTGAAAGTGCCTTCTTTGATGCAGGCACGGGTCCTTCTCCCATTATTGATGGATCCACTGCAGCCCATCCCATGGATACTATCCTGGTGAGTGGCTCGAGTCCGTATTCCTTGACCTTCTTTCCCGACATCAGCATCGTGACTGATGCCCCTGCATTAAGGGGTGATGAATTTCCGGCAGTAATAACTCCATCCTGGCTGAAAGCCGGCTTAAGGCTCTTCATCTGATCGAGTGATGCCTCTTTCCTTATGCTCTGGTCCCTGTCAATGGTTACAAAATCACCGCCCTTCTCTACCTCCAGGGGCATGATTTCACCCTTCAGGAAGCCGTTTTCATCCGCTTTTGCCGCCAGCTGGTGGCTTTCAATGGAGAACTGGTCCATTTCATCCCTTCCTATGTTCTTCAGCTTTGCGAGCTTTTCAGCGGTAAGTCCCATGGAGTAGCCTGTGTTCATGTCGTATTTCGCATATTCCGGCCTTACGAGCAATTTGATATTCGGCTTTATGTGGGGGTTGTTTGCCATGGGCACATGAGTCATGTGTTCCATTCCCCCTGCAAGCACTATATCCGAATTGCCGGTCATGATTTCCATAGCACCTATGGTCATGGCGTTGAGTGATGATGAGCATGCCCTGTCCAGTGACATGCCCGGCACTTCCATGGGAAGTCCGGCAAGCAGTACGGGATGCCTTCCACCATAGCTCCAGTTCTCGTCTGCCTGAAGGGCGCAGCCTGTTATCACATCATCGATCTCTCCCGCCTTAACTCCAGTTTCTGACACTGAGTTCTTTATAAGCCCGGCAAGAGCTTCGTCCATTCTCACAGAATTAAACACGTCCCTTTCAGGATCGTTTGGGCGCGATCTTGAAAAAGCTGTTCTCTTATAATGCACCAGATAAACATCTCTGTCCGACATAGTAACATCCTCAAAGCCTGCTGGAATTCCGTCTCATGGAAATGAATAATGTCGCCTGTTACAATGAAATCGCACAAGTTGGTGAATTCCAGTAGTAAGTAACGATCCATAATGATTTAATATAACTTTTGCTGAATTTTTTATCCTGCCTGAAATCTTCATTCCAAAAATATAAGGATATGCAAGCACTATAGTGAACAGGGTGGTTATATGCCGTATAATGTAATAGTCCTAATAAAACAGATTCTGGACATTGACCAGATGAAGACTGACCCATCCACCGGGGAACCCATTACTCAGAATATACCCCTGAGGATTGAGAACCTGAGCAAGAATGCAATTGAAGCTGCTGTAAGAATAAAAGAAAAGTTCGGAGGAAAGGTAACCGGCATAATATTCGGGACCGAGCAGTCCAATGCAGCTATGAAGGAAGCATATGCAATGGGTGTAGACGATGGATTCGTGATTAAAGGATACCGGGGCAACAATCCTACTCTTACTGCAAGAGTGCTTGCAGAAAAAATAAAGTCCCTGGAATATGACATGATCCTGCTGGGAAACCAGTCCGCAAATACCTATACCGGGCTGCTTCCCGGGAAGATGTCCGCCATTCTTGGCCTTCCGCTTCTTGGCAATGCTGTTTCAATAGAGCCCAAGGACGGAGAGGTTAATGTCACCAGAGTGCTGGAGGATCATAATGCAGTACTCGGTGGAAAACTTCCGGCAATAATATCGGTTGCGCAGGAGATAAACGAGCCGAGGCTTCCCCCTGTTCTCCAGATTATGGCAGCAGGCAGGAAGCCAATCAATGTCGAGGAGGCTTCTGCTTCTGATGATTCCACCATAAAGGCCATTTCCAACAAGGCCCCGAGAAGCGACAGGAAGAGGGAGATCTTTGAGGATGTTGACAAGGCCATTCCTGAGATTGCCAAGGTTATAAAGGAGGGAATGAGATGAAAGGCATAGTATTTTCAGACAGTGAAGATGCCCTGGCACAGACCCTGACATTTTTCAGGGACAGGATGGAGCTCGATGCTGCCATTTATTCCAAAGATTTCGAGAAAGCCGCAGGATATGGGGCAAAGAAGCTTTACAACCTCACCGGCGAAGGGTTTTCAGACAATATTGCCCTTGCGCTTGAGGAACTTTCAAGGAACGGCGGGTACGCTTATACGATAATATGCTCAACAGCAATGGGCAGGGAGGTTGCAGGCATTCTCTCAGAGAAGCTCGGAAAGGAGACAATGACAGAAATATTCGATTTTGAGCTCAATGACGGGAGAATAAGGACAAAGAGATTTTCCTATGGAGGAAAAACTGTCCTGGAAGAGGAATCTGACTGCAGGATACTGACGGTAATGCCCGGAATTGCCGATGCGCAGGAAGCTTCGGAGAAGTCTGAAATCACTGAGCATCCAATCAGCAGTTCAAGTGTATCCCTTGTTGAGACCATACCGAAAGAGCTGAACGTGGTGGATCTCGAGAAGGCAAATGTGATCGTGACCATCGGAAGAGGGCTCGGCAAGAAGGAGGGCATTGAGCAGGTTATGCCTCTTGTTGAAGCTGTCAGGGGAGAGCTTGCAGGGTCAAGGCCGGTATGCCTTGACTACCAGTGGCTTACTGAGGACAGGCAGGTCGGGCTTTCCGGAAGAAAGGTGAAGCCGAAGGTGTACATTGCACTTGGCGTATCCGGACAGATACAGCACATTGCGGGAATGAGAGGTTCAAAAACTGTTATTGCCGTAAACAAAGACAAGAGCGCTCCCATATTTGAGGAAGCAGATTACGGAATCGTCGGGGATCTTTACCAGGTTGTCCCCAAACTTGTTCAGGCACTCAAGTCCTGAATTTTTTTCTTTTTTTAAAAATTACTCAGATTTTTCCTTTGCCATAATTTTCACAAAGCCTTCTGAAGTTTCCACGTCCTCCACTTCAAAGCCATATGCGGAAAGGATTCCCTTGAGTCCCTCAGATGTGCATCTTGCTGCTTCCATGCTGTATCCCACCCCGGAAAGAACAATCCTTGCTTTTCCATTCTCCAGTTCAATATCGAACATGTCAGTGGGCAGGAGGAACCTGTATTCGCTTACAAAGTCCGAAAGATCGCTGAAGGTCCTTGCGTAGGATTTCAGGATGTTTCCCAGTACCTGACCGCGCTCGAACCATCTTTCCACCACTTCATTCTCGGAGTCCTTCAGTGAAAGCTTGATCATGCTGTCCAGCAGTATGCTTGGCACGGGCACTGCGTTTATCTCCCCCATTATTTCGATGACCCGGAACACCTTCAATACATCGCCCGTCCTCAGCCCGCTCTTTTCTGCTTCCATGTAGAGGGTTGCAGCCTCGCTGAGTATTGAGCTGATTGTCTTTCCCTTTTTTTCAGCATCCTCTTCCAGAGCACGTATAAGTTCATTCTTTACCGAAATGTTGAGTCTTGGCATTGCAGATCCCTGTCGATAAACTTACCTTATTGTTATTCATTATAAAAGATTGGTTCTCTTCAACATACTGTGGGCAAGCAGAAACGTCACGATCCATCGCTCACAGAATCCCTGAACTCCTGAGTTTCCCATCCGAGCAGAGCATCCTTGATGATTTCTCTGAGAACACCAGGATATTCATCATACCCAAGAAGAATTCAAAAATAAAAGAGAGGAAAGGCTGGTGGGATATCATAAGGCGGCTCATGCCCAATCCAATGGAATATCTGAGGGAATATTTCGGGAGGAGCAACTCAAAGGCTGGATTCTCAGCTGACAAGATGTTCACAGGCGGAATCACAAGACAGCGAAGAAAGGACGGGATCGGGGTAGCGGGATTCAGCAAAGGTCTGATGCACAACCTCATGCTTCTGAAGGGTTAGCGGACTTCTGTCCCAAAGTCTACCGATAGAAAAAGTTTAACATAATTGCGTTATATATATGTAGGGAAAAAGGGGGTGCCGAATGAGCAGGCAAAATATGAGCAGATCTGACTTAGGCGTTGCTTATTCATCATACTATTTCATTAAAAGTTGCAAATCTACAAATAATTCCTTGCCAAGTGGACTATATTTCAACAAAGCAATGTCATTTGTAAATGCTGAAATTAAGAAATTTGGTGAAAACATTATGCTTCCACATTCCTGGTACAGATGGGGGGATGAAGTCGTAAGATACTATATGCCAAAGGAGATTGAATGGTCTCACGAAGAATCCAGCTACACCGAGGTTAACTGGGTTGGCGGGGGCCCTCTGCTTTTGGATGATAAGTTAAGGCGTGATATTGAAGGTATAATTGATGACTTTCTTAAAAAGTACCCGGTAAAAAGCACTGGATGGTACGAGGAGCTCCTTGCTGATCACTATGAAGGGGCTCCATTTGAATTTCAAAAAGCGTATAAGGGCTGCAGAGATATTTTATTTGATGTAACTAGAGCAAACGGTGATGGAAGGAACTATTCTGGCGATGTGCTGATAAAAGTGTTCAAAACTGCCCTTTCAACTTTTCCAAAAGACAAACTGTTTAAACCGGTCAGGGAATTTATTCCCACTTTCATTAACCTGATAAGTCACCCGTTGTCAGGCACAAAGGACGATCTCTTCATGGCCAATGATATTTCAGAAGAGTTCTGGTACTGGTTTTCCTATTTCCTGAGGACTCATCCACAAGCTCACGAGAATATAGATGAGGATACAGTAACGTATTGGAAGTCTGAGATCGAACACGAGACGCTTAGGTTCTATCAAAATTTTGATGATCACGTGACTCGTCTTTCTGAGAAATTTCCAGAAATAATGAAAGATAGTCTCCTGGTTCCTCATTTACAGAGTGGACGCAGAAGATTGCAGGAGTGGGAAGAAAGTATGAAGGACTTTGAGAACATTGTAGAAGATTTAGACGATTTCTTATCCAACAAAATCAGCCTAAACAAGGACTCTAACAACTGATAGGGTTTCATTTTGTCTTCTCCACCCATCGTAATAGATACGTGTGCGTTCAGAGATCGTGATTTCGTCAGGCGTCTGCCATCTTATCATGGGCGGAAGGTTATCTCGTCAATAACTTACGCAGAGATCCAGGTTTATATGATTTACGAGAAGCATAAAGATGACTCATACTTTGATCACATCTTGCATGAGGCCGGTGTTGAAATACAGAATTACTCCAAAACACATGGGCTCATAACAGCAAATTTCGGTGGCAATATGGGTGAGTTTTCTAAAATGTTCAGGGATTACGCGATCGCATCACATGCATTCTTGCGTCCCTGGATCGTAGTTACAAATAATATGAAAGATTTTGAGTACCTTGCCGACCGAGTATTATCTCCAATTGATTGTAGGCATAAATTTATGTACTGAATGTAGAAATTCAATCTGATGTTATGTAATCTTCTTGTCTACACCCAAAGGCAGCTATAATCTCTCAGACCGGCAAAGAACATAGGATTGGGCAAAAAATTGATTTTGTCCGAACATTGATCCTGGAGTGTGCATGACTGCGCATTACTGATGGTTATTGCTCATTGATGCTCGGATAAGATAATATATCCTACTTTTTTAAAGTCATTAAAATTGAGGTGAAGGAATTTTACGCAATGGTTTCTATTTCTACTGCAATTATATTGATCCTGAGTGCAATTCTCTCTCTGGTGCTGACTGTGAACTATGCAGGAAAGAGAGTGCCCAGCCTTATTTTATGGTCTGCAGGAATGTACATATTCTCGATCAGTGTGGCGCTTGAACTCCTTTTTTCATTCGGTGCCTACAGCCAGTTCATGATTGGGGCATACCTCCTTCTTGTAGCGGTTCTTGTTGAGCTGCTTGCCGGAGGATCAGTCCTGCTTCTCCACAAGAAATGGCTCAATTACTCGTATCTTGTATACGGCATACTTTCAACAGCGTTTCTCGTGTATGCCCTTGCAACTTCAGGAATCGGGGACATACTTACAGGAGGAGTTGTCTATGGAGCTCTCCCGGTAATGGTGGATATTGGCTCAGCAATAGTGACTGCACCTGCTGCGGTACTGCTTGTCCTGATATCAGTGATATCATACAGGAAGAAGAAGGATTCAAAACTTCTCAGCATAATTGCTGGTGTGGTTGTGGTAAGCATAGCCGGAACACTGTACATAGCTGCATTCCCGGCTTTCCTGTATTACGCTGAGTTCGCAGGAATTCTCCTTCTCTGGTTCGGGTTTGTTGACCTCAGGGCAGTACTGGGAAAGAGATGCGAAGCACGGAATAAAGCCCTGAACTGAGAAACTAATGAGAGAGGGTTCAAGTCCCTCGTTATTTTTTCGGCCTGAGTTCACTTATTTTCTTCCAATCATCAGCGCTGAGCTTTGAAAGATGATTGAACTGGCCCGCTCCGTAAAGCCATTCTCCACCGTCGATGGTCACAACTTCCCCGTTGATGAAATCGGCATAATCTGACACTAGATAGGAGGCGAGATTCGTCAGTTCCTCATGCTTTCCTCCTCTGCCGGCTGGCACTCTTTCAGTCATCATGTCCCTTATTTCCGTTATGGGGGCAAGCCTGTCCCATGCACCTTTTGTCTCGAATGGCCCTGGAGCTATTGCCACCTGCCTGATCCCGTATCTGGCCCACTCAACCGCAAGAGATCTTGTGAGTGCAAGCACGCCCGCTTTTGCTGCCGCGGAAGGGACAACGTATCCTGAGCCTGACCACGCGTATGTGGCTACTATATTGAGGATTGTTCCTTTCTGGCCTGCAGCTATCCATCTTTTCCCGAGTTCAAGTGTGCAGTAGAATGTTCCATGGAGCACGATATTCAGGATTGAATCCACGGCATTTGTGGACAGTTTTTCAGTGGGGCTTATGAAATTCCCGGCCGCATTGTTCACAAGAATGTCTATTCTTCCGAATTTCTCTGTTATCCTGTCAACCGCATTGCTGACCTCTTCCGGGTTACGTATGTCACACCGTGTGTAAAATGCCTCTATGCCCTTTCCTGCAAGTTCCTCCACGGTGCTTTTAAGAACTTCTTCCCTCCTGCTGATTATGGCTATCCTGGCCCCAAGTTCCCCGAACCTGAAAGCCATGGATTTTCCGAGCCCGCTGCCGCCGCCTGTGATAAGAATTACTTTACCGGAAAGCAAATTTTTCTCAAACAATAGAATCGTAAATAAAAGATGGTGGAAGTAATTGAATTTTTCCAGAAAAAGAGAAAATCAGTTCTCGAGATTCTCGTGAATCAGTTCAGCTATGTCTTTCACCTTTATCTTGTCCTCGGCGTCAAGAGTCCTTGATGCATCTTCCATCATTGCCATGCAGAACGGGCAGGCAACGGCAAGATTCTCTGCCTTTGTCTCAAGTGCCTGCTTCATCCTCAGCTGGCTGATCGAGTCCTGGCCCTCAACCTTGTACCAGTAATTCCCCCCACCAGCGCCGCAGCACATGCTTTTTGACCCGGACATTTCCATTTCCTTAAGGTTTCCTGACTTGTTCACGATGAACCTTGTGTTGTCGTATTCATCATTGATCCTGCCAAGATAGCATGGATCGTGCAGTGTCACGGTTTCCTCGTTCTTCTTTACTTTCAGCTTCCCTTCCTCAACAAGGCTGGTGAGGAATTCCGAGTGGTGTTCCACCTCAACATCGAGGCCGAATTTCGGGTATTCATTCTTGAACGTGTTGTAGCAGTGAGGGCACGCCGTAACTATCTTCTTCACGTTATACTTGCTGAACGTGTCGATGTTCTGGAGAACAAGCTCCTGGTACCTTCCTTCCTCACCCATTCTTCTCGCTGTCTCTCCCGTGCATTTTTCCTCCGAGCCGAGTATTCCGTAATTGACCCCGGCCTTGTTCAGAAGATCCAGTACTGTCTCCGCAACCTTCTTGTCCCTTGGATCAAATGCCCCCATGCAGCCCACCCAGTAAAGGACCTCCTTGTCCTGGTCGAATTTGGGGGCGGTCTGAAGAAGGGCGTCCCTGTCGCTCGGCGGGTTCCCGAAGGGGTTCTGCGTATTTGTTAGATTGTTGAAGTATACTCCTGTTTCCTTGCTTATCCTGTTCTCCATCACGAGATTCTTCCTGGACTCCAGCACGAAAGAGTGGGGGTCAATAAGAACAGGGCATTCCTCCACGCAAGCCTGGCAGGTCGTGCAAGCCCATGATGCATTTTCCGTCAGGATTGCAGGGTTCATTTCAGCCTCTCCTCCGTATACATCCTTCTTCACGTTCTGCACTACAACCCTGGGATCCAGATCAGTGCCTGCCATTACTGCAGGGCAGGCCCTTTCGCATCTTCCGCAATTCGTGCATGCGGTGGCTTCAATTTTCTGGAAACCTGAAAGGTCGACCACCTTTTTCGCTCCAACCTTGAAATCAAAATTCCCCGTTTCAAGTGCCTCTGTAAGGAGGAATGGTGTTGGCAGTTCCCCCCTTGGATGCTGAGGCTTGACCGCCACGCCCATGGATGAAAGCGCTATGTGTGACAGTTTTGAAAACGGGAAATAGGCGGCTATTGCAAATGCAGTCAGTATATGGAAAAGCCACAGATCCCTGTATATGCTTATGCCCAGGTCGCCGGTGACCCCTATTGCCGTGAAGAACGAGCTTATTCCCCATTCAACAAACCTGTAGATGTCAAAGGAGTTCCTGAAAAGGTCGATCTTGAGCCCCCCGAGCAGGAATCCCTGGACTGCAAGAATCAGCAGTCCGGATATTATTATGTAATCATCTGAGAGGGATTCCAGCCTCACCTTCTTTGCAAGCCTTCTGTAAAGGGCCATTCCAAGGCCGATTATCAGCATTAGCCCGCCGAGATTGGCCCATACCTCGAAATTCAGGTAAAACCAGCCCACAAGTATTCCGAAATGGAACAGCGGCTTGAGAATATCATGAGAAAGTGCAATCAGTGCTGTGGAGATGAAAAGGATGAGCATTCCGTAGAATATGAAGAGGTGCATGATTCCTGCATACCTGTTCTTTATGTTCTTCCTGTGGAATGCGCCATAACTCAGTACCCGGCTGATCATCCCCTTCCAGTTTTTCCTTAGGAATGATAGCATTACCTTATAATTCACGCCAAGCCTGCTGTATGACCTGTACCACCAGTAGAGAACAAATACGGCCGCAGGGAAGGCCGTTGCGTACAGTATAATAAGCTCGGCGATGGGAATAAAAACCAGTGTCGGACTCGTTATTGAACCAGCCATGATACGTCCCATTATCATAATGCCTGATTATATAATTTTTTTCAACCCGAAATCCCCGTGAGCCCGTTTAAGGAGTTTTGGTGTTGTATATGGCACAGGAGCCGCAGAAACAGCACCCTGATGGTAGGCTGAATTGCACTGGCAGGCAAATATTATTATTGGCTGTTATATTGGCTTATTACCGGTTGTTGTCATGGAGCCAGTGGAATTATCAGTTTCAGATGATTTTAAGCAGAAAAAGAAGAGAATGGTGATTGTAGCAATTGTTGTGATTGTACTCTCAATCGTTGCATTTGGAGGGACTTTTTCTTATTCGGCTGAAACTGTCAACGTAATGACCGTGGAAATGCACATAAATTATACGGGTAATGCAGGAGGATATTTCGGATCGTCCCTGCAGTACCTTACCGCAAATTATGAAACGATGTATGCTGGCGAGAATTTCTCTTATGCGGTCACGTTCACAAACCACGGAACATCTCCACACACCATAAACAGCATTACAGCCGCCACACAGGGTTTCAGCATAGTTTCAATGAACAGGAACACCCCGCTTACGATACAGCCGGGAGCGAGCCAGAGCGTGGTTCTGCTGATCCATCTTCCTGATCACAACTTCAGTGGAAACCTCAACCTGTCAGTCACGGCATCCTGAAAAAAGATTTTTCAGCAAAATGCACAGATGATGCAGAGTCAGGAATTCGGGATTCGACAAACGGAATAGAGCACCCGCTTTGTATCATAAACCTTATGATGCCCTCAGGCTAATATTTTAATTGGGAGTTGTACATAAATGGATGTATGGAATGAGCTTGGCAGGCAGGGTGTGGTTATGTATTTCATAATATTCGTGTTCTTTTCGATCTTAACGTGGTCCGTGGTGACCGTTTACGCTCTTTTGAAGGGATATTCCTACCTCTTTGATTTTGCAGTTGTAATGTGGTTCCTTCTTCTTGCAGGGGAAATCTACTCTGCCCACCTGATAAGGCTGAGAAGAGCGGAAGTGAAGTGAGAGTCTGACTGATCAATCCTTTTCCTGATCTGCTTCGGCTATATTCCATCTCATGACCCATTTTTCGAGATCGTCTATAACCTCGTACAGTTCCCATCCCTTCCTGGTGAAAGTGTACTCCACTCTGGGCGGTGACTCTGGAATAACAGTCCTGCTTATTATATTCCTTTTTTCAAGTTCGGAAAGACGTTCTGTGAGGCTGGCAGAACTTATTCCGGGAATTCTTCTCTTTAGTTCGTTGAATCTCGCCGGAACGGAGAGGCTCAACCCATGAATGACAGGAAATGTCCACCTCTTTATCAGATCGTTAAGGGAGCCGGTTATCACTTCACATTCTTTCAGCACCTGCTGGTCAATTTCACTTGACTTAATCATTTCTGCACTACCTGGTAAGTTCAGTTATACTACTAAGTATATTAATATTACCTCCATTGCAGATCACTGACAGAGTGGTGCTCTTCCGGTGCATCCCCATCGGGTGAACCGATGAAAAAGGAAAAAGATGTGGATAACCTGTTCCTCATTGTATCACATAAACGTTTCCTTTTGCCGGAGGAGCGCCGCATATAAAAGGTGAAGCAAATGGCAAATGATGGAAAACAGAACGATGTATGGGTTTTTGATTCCTCGCATACTACTGCGGAATTTTCAGCAAGGCACATGATGATTTCCAGAGTGAAGGGATTGTTCCAGAAGACGGAAGGAAAGATCTACGGAACCCCTGACGACTGGGAAAATGCAAAGGCTGAGGTGGAAATTGATGTTTCATCAATATACACGAGAGACGAGCAGAGGGACGGCCACCTGAAGTCCCCCGATTTCTTTGACGCTGAGAACCACCCGACGATCAGGTTCGAGACGACCGGCATAAAGGCGAATGGCGATGACGACTATGTTGTGAAGGGAAACCTGACGATCAGGGGAGTAACAAAGGAAATTGAGCTTAAGGGGCAGTTCGAAGGGAAAGTCGACAAAGACCCCTGGGGATTTGAGAGAGTCGGTTTCAGTGTTGAGGGAAAGGTGAACAGGCAGGATTTCGGCCTCAAGTGGAATACGATACTTGAAACCGGTGGTGTCATGGTCGGTGACATGATAAATATCTCAGTGCACGTGGAAGCAACAAAGCAGGCAAGCTGAGATTTGATTTTCCAACATATTTTTCCAATTTAATAGAAATTTTTTTATCTTCAATCTCTTATTCTTAGTTATGAAAAAAGTATCGAAACTAGCAATAGCTATTGCCATAGTGGCCGTAATTATTTCAGTCTCGGTTTATACAACATACGTTTATTCGTACAACAAGGGTTATTCTGATGGCATAAATCAGGTTTCGAACACTCAACTACTTCGGCCAGGTACCATTCTAACCTTGAGTCCCGGTAACATAGTGTCTTTCTATGGTTATTATGGCAATCTTGAAGGTGTGCATAATTTTTCGGTTAAGATAACAGGCTATGTCCATTGCCTCAATGGCAGCAATAAGATCGAAATTAATTTCATGAACTCGATTAACGTTGTAAAATCAACAGGATGGCTCAACAGTTCCAAAATTAACATGTCTTTCGATGTCTATAATACAGCGCTGTGGAAAACACAAATCTGGGTAGTGGCAAATTCAAGGAATGGAGGGCCGGCCTATGCAGACTTCATGACCTTTCCGCTTACAGTTACTATCAAGGAAATCTGATAATTTGCCCTGTTGATTCTATCGATCGCAAAATCAGGGAACAAAGAAACGTGGAAACAGAAAAAGAAAAAATAAGATAAAAAAGCGTCCGGAGTGAATTGCTCCGGAGTACATTAAGAAATTATGGTGACTTTGGCCTTCTCAACAGGTACACAACGATTACTGAAACCCCAGCTATCACTATCACTCCACCGATCACATACCAGTACCATACCGGGAATCCACCCTGAGACGATTCCTTGGTGAAATTCACTGCCGTGCCGGAGGGCGAAGCCCCTGACACCGTGATGTTTCCGGATGATGGTGAAGAGGTGTAACCACCTGCAGATGCAGTATATGCATGCGTTCCGTTGGACAGATCAAAGGTGATCGTTGAACCTGTAGAGTGGTATGAGTTTCCGCCCGTGAGGTTGACCCACCACTCGTTTCCGGATGGCAGGCCGTTTTGCGTGAATGTGACCTGATACTTCACCTGGGTCCATGATATCGATGCCTGTGCGTCATTTCCACTTACTGTCACGGTTCCTGAATATCTGGATGCGTGGTATCCGGATATCGTGCTGATAGTGTATGAGTAAGTTCCGTTTGGCATGTTAAAGCCGATATTGCTTGATGCTGAAGCCTGCTGGACAGAGTTGAGGGTTACTGACCAGCTTTGCCCGGCAGGGAGGCCTGAGGCAGAGAATATAACCGAGTAATTATAATGCTGCCAGGCTACCGTGACCTGAACATTAGAGCCGTCCACATTAACACTGCCCGTGTATGAGGACAGTGTGAAACCGGCAATGGGCTTGACGGAATATGAATATGTTCCGTTAGGTGACGTATACTGGATGCTGTCAGAGGATGAGGATGCCAGTTCCCCGTTGTATGTGACCTGCCACTGGGTTCCGGCTGGAAGGCCTGTCTCCATGAAAGTGATTGTGTAATTGTAGGTATTCCAGGCAACCGGGACAACGACTGGAGTTCCGTTGACAGATACCTGTCCGGCGTAGTCCTGCAGGAAGTATCCGGCTACTGCGCTTATGACATAATCATACTGCCCGTTATCAACAGTGAAATTGAGATACTCCCCGGTAGTTGTCTGCAGGCTGCCGTTAAGGGATACGGACCACTGTGTTCCGGGAGCTAGGCCGGTTTCCATGAAAGATACATTGTAGAGGTTCGTGAACGAAATGATGGTGTTCACATCACTTCCTGTGAAAACAACAATTCCAGACGCCGGATACGGCTGATAGCCGGATATGAATCCGATGCTGTAGGTGTAATTGGATGATCCGGAAGACGGTATCATGAACGATATCCGGCTGGTGATAGATGTCAGTGTCGTATTGTTGAATGTAACAGACCATTCAGTTCCTGATGCAAGGCCGACAGCAGTGAATATCGCAAAGTGGTTGACCCATGGCCCCATTAGCGGGTAGTGATCAACATTGTCCGGTGTCAGGTTGTAGGGAGTGTCTCCTATGCCGTCACTTCCGGGGATGTTCTGATCGGGCCCGCTGAACTGATCCGAGCCTGTGTAGTTGCTCCAGTAATTCCCGCCGTCAGGATATCCGTAATCCCAGTAATTTATGCTCCCTGTGCCAATGCTGTACTGGGAACCGTTTATCATGAAACTGTTGTGGTAGAACATGTTAAGCGATGATGTGCTGATCTCGAAGCTATACGATGCTGCAGACACAGAATTTCCATAGAAGTAGTTGCTGCTTGATCCAGACAGTGTAATCGCATAATTTGAGTTTCCGGAAACGGTGTTGTCAAAAATCTGGTTTTGCTGTGAGCCGGACAGATACACTGCGAAAGTTCCGCTTTCGATCGTATCGGCAAAAATCGTGTTGTTCCTGGATGAGACAAGATACACACCATATTCTGCCGACGAGATCGTGTTGTAGCTTACAGTGTTGTTTCCTGATGAATCGAGGTAGAATGCATATCCACTGACCGGTGTTGCAGTATTATTGTAAAGGGCGTTGCCGGATGAGGACATGAGGGAAATGCCGTTGCTGCTTCCTGACAGGTCATTGGAAAATACCTCGGTTCCCTGTGATTCCAGGAGGCTGACTGCAGAATATTCCCCGGTAAGAATGTTTTCATGCACCATGAAACCCGACGAATAGTTCAGCGCAATCCCTGTGTTGCCTCCAGAAAGGTCATTGCCGGAAATATAGCTGTTCCTGGAATTGTTCACGTTTATCCCATATCCTGTGGTTGAGCTGATGTCATTTCCGGTGAATGTGTTGTTGAAGCCGTTGTACATGTAGATTCCGGTCCAGGCGGATGAGAAATTATTGCTGTATATGCTGTTGGAGTTGGACTTGTAGTCAAGGTATATTCCCCAGGTGGTGAAAGATGCATCATTGCCGTATATGAGGTCATGCGAAGAGTTTCCTACATACATGCCCCTGGCATTGCTATGGGAGAGATCATTGCCGTTTATCGTGCTGTTGAATGATGTGCAGAGAAATATTCCGTCATTTATTGAGTATGAAAAATCGTTGTCGTAAACATGATTCTGAAGGGAATCCTCACAGATGTAAGCGCCATACAGATTATACG
>OFHI01000085.1_pt1 | contig 21557 bp, 18 predicted proteins | sample 1522021 | NCBI WGS metagenome assembly OFHI01 (sample SAMEA2464839, study PRJEB22497) | soil metagenome | biome: Grassland; feature: Farmland; material: Clay | place: Australia | collected 2013-02-01 | depth 1.4 m | reverse complement strand
TGCAGGGGAACGTAAAGCTGCCACGCGTTGGGGTGGGCCTGGTAATCTGTATACGGGTTGTATGGTATTCCAAGATAACTGATCTCGAAGTGACTCATGTTCCATGCCGGCATCATCTGGTACTGCGTGCTTCCGTAGTCATATCCGGGGATTCCATTTGTGTTTCCTGTTGCTGACGCAGGATAGCCTATCATGAACCTGTAGATTGACGTGTTATAGAATGCAGGAGTGTACTGGATTGTCTCATTCAGTATCTGTGCCCCTGCTGGAAGCTGGTCAAGCGGATATGTGCCGTTGGCAGTTATTGCATTTATCTGATAGTAGTTTGTCGGGACTATTTCTCCCTGGTAGCTGTATGAAGGGGTATCAGTAAGATATGAGGGTGCATAGAATATGCCCGGATTAAGACCCGACAGGGGGAACAGATTGTTTGGAACCTGGATGTACTGAATGCTGTAACCTGTTTCCTGTTCCAGCTGGCTATATGCGCTGACTATTGTTGATGTCGGGTATTTTGATGAAAGCTGCCCGTTAATCAGGGCGTAATATGCATTTGCTGCAGTCATTGAAGGGATGAACTTGCCATACACACTTGGGTTGTTGATTATCAGCGAAATGTAGTTTCCCGGATTTCTGCTGATATTGTATATCATCGATGTTTCCTGCGGACCGTAGTATTTGTTCATTGTGGCATTCTCGGCAGCTGTGAACTGACCGTTATTCTGTTTTAATGCCCCCTGAAGGACACGCGAAAGGAAGAGCGAAATGATCTGAGTTTGATTTTGCGCCAGGAGGATTTGTCCTGCTACCTGATATCCCTGCTGGAAATCATCTGCAACTGTGGGATGCTGTCCCTGATACAATTCCTGGAACCCGTAATCCCACCAGGAAACATAAGCAGGCCTCTGATCGATGGATAAGTTGGTATCCTGAGTGGCCAGCCAGTTAAGGGACTGCGATAACGGATTGGTATTGTTTACCACTGGAGCACTTGCCCCTCCCACGTACTGGTAACTGGTTGAAGTATAGTTTGGAGCCCTGAGGAATGAGGGAAGCGAATAATGAATCTCGTTGTTCAACTGTGCCGCGTTGTTTGGCGGTATGGAAGCAGAGATTACCCCCATCCCTGAAGGTATGATTACCAGAAGAACAACAATAGTTGCAAATACGGCGTGCAGCCAGCTTATATTCCCTTTTATGGCTTTCCTTACACTTGGCTGGGCCATAACTTTCCTCTTCCTTATAGAGGACATGTCGATGGTCTCTGCAAAGTATATCAGGATTCCGCCACCCAGTGCTGCATATGCAGGGGCTGCCGTTATGTTGAATCTTGCAGCAGCAAAACTCATGTATATTGAGACCAGCGAAAATACGATGATGAAGAGAAGGCCATCTTTTTTCTCTTTCATGTATCTGTAAATTATGAAAGCAACACCACTCATGCCAAGCAGGAACTGTGCAGCGCCAAATCCACTAATATATTGTCCCAATGGAGGAGCCTGGGCTTCGCCAATGGTCTGGTAAACCCTGTTCTTGATGAAGTATCCCTGGCCTGTCAGAAGCTCGTGAACTATTGAGGGGCTTACCTGATTCAGAACAAGAAGTGCCAGAGCCGACACTATGATTATTGAAGGTATCGTGAGCAGCCATGGTCTCCTTCCAACTATATTGAAAAGTACCCCAAGTCCAACTATAAGGATTCCCATATACATCGGATCATTGAACCATGTTTGCCAGAAACCTGCTCCTATGTAGTAGTAGGCACCCATCAGGAAAGAAAGGGCTACAAATAAAGCAGTGTAGTAAGTAAGGTATCCGGTCGGTTTTCTTGATATAACATTAACGATCAGCTGAATAACTACATAAATCAGGACAATAACTTCTATATACGGATATCCCTGCCAGGAAAGCATTAATCCTCCTAGTGAGGCTCCGCTCAGCAGGGCATATATCGTTGGCATCCTGTTGTTTTCATAAAATTTCAGAAGCGAAGGAACAAATGATCTTATATCTGTAAGCTTTTCCAGTATCCTTGTCTTTTTCGAGAGGTTTATAGCCCTGAGGAAGAAGTATATGGTGAAAAACGCAAAGATAAGCTCAGGAGTGTGCATCCTTCCGTCCGCGAGTATGCCTGAAGACAGGTTGCTTGGCATCAGTACGTAAAGAACGGCTCCTGCAAATCCTGCTCTCCTGCCGAATATTTCCTTGGTTATAAGGTAAACGGGCACTATAAGAAAAGCACCGAAAGCTGCATCAAATTCATTGAATACGTAATACGCACCCTGATTTAATCCTACGAATGGTGCAAGGAGAGTCTGCGCTACAAACACTATGAACCAGTGAAAGAACGGGTTCCTCGGATTAGCGGCTCCCAGAGGGTAATTCAGGGCCGGATCGAAGAGCAACTCGTGCTTGTAATGCACTATGTAACTTATGATTCTCCAGTTATAATAGGGATCACTTCCACCAGAGGTATTTATTACACCATTGGTAAAAGCAACTCCCCAGACAAAGTAATTAGACACAAACAGGTAGAAACCTACCAGTATTCCGATAACAACAAATTCGATATGCGATCTCAGGAATCTGTTGATGTTAAAAGTATTGCCTTCAATCCCTGTATCCATTGTAATACTACCTAGGGTGCTCTAATATAATCTTCATATAAAAAACTAATCGAAACTGTCTATTAGGTCATAAAATAATTCTTTTATTAATTATGGAAAAAATATTTTGGTTATGTTAATAAAATTATCTTTTCTGTATCTATATCGTAATCTATAATCTTTGCATACCTTCCCCAGTTTGTTATGAGATGAAATGTTGCCCTGTTGTCTTCTGAAGGAAATACTTCTATTATGAATTCCTCAAGATCTTCCCTGGACATGGTGTCTTCCCCCGTTTCTTCGAATTTTGTTATCAGTGAATTGAAGGGTTCAATCTTGACGATCTGCTCTTTCAGGATGTTCTTCCGTCCCGATACGTCAGACTGGAGAAACTTCCTTCCCAGATCTGTCAAAACTATATCTCCGTCGATGATGTTCAAAAACCCGAGGGCTTCTGTATCATGAAGGAGATTCATGAGAGTTGTCCTTTCCTCGTCCAGAGAGTCATCAAGCCTGGCAATATCCACCGGCTTATTCATGTCTTCTAAAATTTCCAATAACCCAACAATTTCCCCTATGCTTTCAGTTTCTATAAGATGCATGTCTTTTTACAGGGTATCAGTATTATTATTTATTTAAATTTTTTATGCTGTTTTCAGGTTTCGCAGGTTCAATTCAGATGGTGACCCACAAAGATAATAAACGCAAATGCTGATAGACAAAATGTTACAATGACGACAGCTTCAGAGTTGAGAAACAAGATCATTAAAGAGCTTCGCAAACGGAAAGAGGAAGGTATGTCCCAGACCGAAGTGGAACTTCATTTTGGTTATTCGCGATCGCATGTTTCTGAAACCTTGAACCTGCTGGAATCACAGGGGAAAATCATCCGGAAATCCGAGGGAAGGCTGATAAAGAGGATTTGGCTCAGAACCTTCTATCCGGGCTACACCACTGGAGTTGTAAGGGCCGGATTCCTGAAATCGTCTGAATACGTCCCTTTTCTGGAAGCACTTGTCCAGTCCGGGAAAACCCACGGATACTCTGTAGAAATGAATGCCTATGACGATGTTATAGAATTAGTGAAGGACCTTCGGAATGATGTGCTGGAAATCGCATTAGCTCCTACCTTTACCTTGATACTTTCAAGGCTGCTGTCAGAAAAGTTTGTAATTTATTCCCCGGTTGCCTCCGGTGGGTCCTCGATCTTCAAGTGCCGTGAATCCACGAGCAGATCCTGCGCAAGTTCAGAATCATCATCGATGATGCTTTTTACAAGAGAATATTTCCCTACAGACAGATTTCCGGAAATTTCTACTTTCAAGGATCCTTTAAAAGCGGTTAGGGATTTTGAAAATGGAAAATACAAGTACATAACTGCCTGGGAACCCTACCGTACCTCGCTTTCCGATTTGGGGAAACATGCAGAGGTGGGAAAATATTCTGATGTGCTTAACGATCTGCCCTGCTGTTCTGCAGCTCTAAATTCCAAATTTCTTTCGCATGAAAAAAAATTTATGAACGATGTAAGGAAACTCCACGAAACTATTATAGGTGATCTTGATCAGATAAGTGAAAATTCTGCCTCAGTAGTGAAAATTTCAAAGGTAACAAAAATGGAAAAGCAGGTTATAACGAGGTCACTTAAATCATACCACTTTCTTTCGAGGTTCACTGATGAAATGATCAGGAGATATCTCACAAAAATAGGAATAATAATCCCGAATGACAGGGTAAGAACTTTTTTCGATCTTGAGAAATTGCCTGAATGAAAGAGGTTCAGGTAACACAATTTTGAAAAAGTCAGAAATTCATCTTTTCAAGGCTTATTTCGAAGAATGCGACAGGGTTCTTCAAGTCAGATTCAGTTATAAGTTCCGGATCGATTTCCCCGATAATGCCTGCTTTTTTTGAGCCCAGGAATATTGAGCCTCCTCTTCCCGGGATGATTCCTTCCTGTTTTTCATCCTCAACCCTGACAGATCCTCCACCCATTCTCAGTGCGAAGTAGTCTATTACCTGCTTCGCCATGGAGTATGAAGCTTTTGAACCGTGTATCATTACACATAGTTTCTCCAGTTGGCGGCCATCCTCGACCACAGAGCCAATTTCAAATATTTTCTGCGGAAGAGGCCTTCTCTGGTTGATCCTCAGAAACTCCAGCAGATTCAGGTAAAGTCTGTCCCTTACCACTGAAAAATCAAGGCTCTTTGGGTTCAGGAGCTCCACACCCCCCCTGTATGAAGAGTGAGAATACATAGATGCTGAAGTAACGACAAATGACCTGACTTCCTGGATGCCTGCACCGATCAGGATGTCCTTCATTATTTGAAGCGATTCGCTCATGCTGTCAGGAATTCCTGCCATCGGAAGATTGAGCTCCTTTTCGGGAAAAACTGAAAAATCAAGTCCTTTTGCGATGTCTTCTATGACATCTACCTGACCCATGACATCAATCCTGTTTCCTGGAACATAAACATCAAATCCTGAACTGCTCACCTCTGCCATATAGCCCATTTTCCTGAGCTGTAAGATTACTTCGTCATCACTGGCGCCGAAACCGAGTATCTTCTCCACTTCGTTTCTCGCGAGACTGATTTTCCTTCCGTCGTATTTCATTGCTTTTTCCATATCTGGATTTACATTACTGGAAAAATCCGGATAGGAGATTATGTATCCCAGATAGGACATCTCGTATGAAAGAAGATACAGTGCATTCCTTACAGAGTTGAAATCAGTACCGGTGATGTCGATAAAGAAATCAGAAGTGTTTTCGGTTACCTTCGATTTGACACCGTTGATCACGGGAGGCAATGAGAGTACATCCCCCTCACTGTCTGTAATCAATGGGACTTTTTCCCCGCCAGGTATGAGATGTGAATATTCTGCTCCCTTGGGATGCTTTTCAATTATTTCCTCTGCAGTACCGGTCACGAGTTCGTCGTATGTTGTGAACCTTGTTTTTCTGGATTTTGCAGAATCGAAGGTGAATGGGGGACTGATACTAGAGAGATCATGTATGCCGATAGAGACTTTTTTCCTGTCCTTGCCTATTGTGGAGTGCAGCCTCTCCTGGTATTCTATCAGGTGATCCAGATTTGCTCCTATTTTCCTGCCCCTTGCTATAAATGCAAGGGCGAATGGCCTTAATTTCAGGACCTCTTCAGTAATGCTAAACCCGATATTGCTTTTGCCCGGCTTGGAGAGGATCCAGAAATTCCGGTCGTAGAAACACTTCATGGATTCTTTGAGCGCATAGAAAGAGAAAAGATCAGGGCGATCCGGATTAAATTCAATCCGGGTTTCGCCATTCTCCTCCTCCAGCGTGAATCCAATAACATCCGCGTAGAGGCTTAATTTATCATAATATTCTTTGCCAAGTCTTTTTTCAAGCGCTACAGACTCTTCCTTTATGACAACCATGATACAGTTTTCAAAGATGATCGGGAGTTATTTAACGTTTTCTTGGCTTGAGATTTCATCAATCTCCCGGTTGACCCTCTTAAGAGTGTAGTCCCTTAAGATGACCCGGATCAGGTCCTCAAGATTAATTGCAGCACCGCTGTTGACATCAGTTTCCAGGTCCTTGAGGATTTTTCTGGGAAGGATGACATCCACCTTGCTTGTCGGCCCCTTGCTGTAGTTCCTCTCAATAAATTCATCTATTGCTTTCCTTATGATGTCTGAAACGTTTTCAAACTGAAAATTGCTTACAAGCTCCTCAAGCTTTTCCATGGTCTCTTCCGAGATCCTTACAGTTACCCTATAAGGGACAGACAATTCAGCTCCTCCTCTGCAATGACTGCACAACAGAATCTCAATCAAAGCGATGAGATAGTATCATACATTCGTCTGACAAATTTGCTAAGAGCATATAAACTTTTTTGATAATTATATTATAACCGGCATAAGTCTGTTTATTGCCTGCTTATATCATTAATTTGTTTTTACCCGCCTGTCGATATCATATTGTATGAAATCGCAATACTCGCATATGGCGGTAAACATTGGCAAGAATACCATGATAGCAGATACTGCGGTGATGATTGGCGATGTCAGGGTAGAGGACGGAGTTTCGATTTTTGATGGAGCAGTATTAAGAGGAGACCTGAACAGTATAACTGTTGGAGAGAACTCTAACGTTCAGGATAATGTAACTATTCATGTTGAGGCAGATCACCCAACCGTCATAGGAAAAAATGTCTCCATAGGGCACAATGCCGTTGTCCACGGAGCCGTTGTCGAGGATAATGTAATAATTGGCATGGGTGCTATTATTCTGAATGGAGCGTATATCAGGACGGGTACTGTGGTCGCTGCGGGAGCAGTGGTAACTGAAAATTTTGAAAGTGAAGAGAATTCCCTTATTGCAGGCGTGCCTGGAAAGATCAGGAAAAAAGACGATGCGATGATGGAATATGCTGTAAGAAACGGAACTTCTTACCAGAAGTTGAGGGATCTTTATCTTTCAGGCAGATTCACCAAAGTGTACGGCAGTCAGCTGAAAAACAAAAAGAGCTGAACTCACTGAAGCAGGTTTCATTCAAGACCGTTTAGATTTCGTCCGCCGTACAGTAATATCTTCATTTTTGCAATAACCGGCACTCCGCTACCTACATAAAAAAATACCGTACTTCCGACATAAATTTATACAGCTGTATAGGTACACAATTATACAAAAAATGCATATAAATATAAATAGGATTTTAATGCTGAGGTGTCTAATTGAGAAAAGGCATAATTAAAGGAGCTAATAAGCTCAAAAAGGCATTCAGCCTGAAAGTAGACAGCAAGGCTGAAACAGGAATAGGTACCCTGATCGTCTTTATCGCGATGGTCTTGGTAGCCGCTGTTGCAGCAACTGTTTTGATACACACGGCTGGAACCCTTCAGCAGAGAGCCCAGAGTACAGGATCGCAGACAACGAACCAGGTATCCACAGGACTTGTGGTCTCACAGATATCAGGTATCGACAACAACACTGCATCACCAACATACGGGCACATAAAATGGATAGCTATTTATCTGTCTGATACAGCAGGAAGCCAACCGGTTAACCTGGCAAATGTGACTATAACTCTGACATATCAGGGAGTTACTTCTTCACTGGTTTACATCGGTTCACAGGGCTTTACTTCAGTAGCTGCAACTGGAACACAGAACGTTTTCAACAGCACATACTTCAGCTCAATAAACGGAACCACCAACGCTACAAAGGCAAAGACTCACTTCGCTGTACTTGCACTGTCAGACACATCGAACTCACTGTCTTCAGGTTTCCCCGTTCTGCAGTTTGGTGACCAGGTAGCACTCCTTGTCAATGTAACAGCAGTATTCGGGTCCAACGGAATATCACAGGGACAGTCAGTGGCCGGACAGGTTACTCCACCAGCAGGAAACCCGGGAGTCGTACAGTTTACAGCGCCTGAAGCTTTCACCCAGGCAGTGGTGCAACTACAATAAAGTTGCACTCCTTTTTCTACAGTGATTTACAATGGGTCTCTTGGATGGAATACTGAAAAAATTTAAGAAGAAAGAGACCACAGTCAGCACACCGACCCCCAATCCCGCGCAGCAGATGCAGCAGACAGACACAATGGGTTCAAGCCAGAAACAGTCTGAAAACCAGAAGTTTATGGAGAACCTTAATCAGAGAATCACAGTACTTGAGAACGAACTGAACCGAGTCAACATGTCATACGATGCAACTAAAAGGGAGATATCCGAAATAAGGACTGACATAGACGGCTTAAGGGAGAATGTTAAAATGGTAGTTTCGCTATATGAAATGGTTTCGAAGGATTATAATCCATTCATGGATACTACTCCTGAAGAGATCAAGGATCTCACAGATTCTCTTAAAGAGAATATTGTGGATCTGAGACATTTAGTCGATTCGGCTATGCTCGACCTTAAGGAGCTCTACGGAGTACCAGATATGGATAGCATAATTTCGGATATTGAACTGGAGGGAACAGATGATCAATGACGCACTGAAAGGATATCTGCAGAGCAAGATGGAATCTGCAGACAAATCTATCCCTAGATTTGTCCTGGAGGAACTGAGACAGAGAATACTCACATCGCCTGCAAAGTTCTCAAAATCCGACATAGAAACTCTATTCAACAATCTACACGACAAATACGCCGAAAGCAGAGAAAACTCTCTCCTGGGAAAAGTGGACCAGATATTCAAGGAAATTGCAAATGTTGAGAGCATGTTAGGAGGTGCTTCCAAAAAGAAAGAGCGGGAGCCTGAACAGGAAACCGCTGAGGAGGAAGCGCCGGTAAGAAACAGATACATGCAGAGACCAAAAAGGAAGGCCAAGCTTGAGGTGATAGGCGACGACGTAGTCTCGCTTATGGTTGCCCTGAGATGGCTTGAATTCCTGCTGGACAACTACGGTCCTGAGAACACCCTCGACATACTGGAATACTACGAAAGCATCGGATGGATTTCAACAACTGCAAAAGAACAGATGATGAAATTCACGAAGATGACTGGAATAATCGCACCCGCCCAGGAATACAAGATAAAACCTACAATACAGGATCACATAGTGACAATGCTCTTCATAGAAAAACTGAACGGCGGAGAGATAACCAGAGATCTGATCGAGGCCCTGGAAAGGGACTTCAGGTTGTTGAAGAAAGGGGTTGACGAACTATATGGGATTTAGTTACGTTGCGGCTGTGGCAATATTGCTCAGTTCATCCCTTATTTTTTTTGGTATGGTATATACCGGATACGTACAATCCAATGTACAGATAAACGGCGCAGAAAACCAGATGACGCACCAGAATTACGATTACATGAATACACAGGTGAACCTGACAGGATATAATGTCACTTCATCAAACTCAACCGACCAAGTCACGGTTAACCTTACAAATACGGGCAGCGTGACTTTAAGTCTTGAAGACAGCAGCGTTCTGCTGAATGGAACGCTTATCACGTTTAATTACTCATCACAATACCTGTTTCCGCTCCAGAGCGGAAACCTTACTTTCGTTTCGCAACCGGGCAATGTGAGCCTGGAAATAGTATATAATACAGGATATAAACAATTCAAGGAGCTGAATGTATAATGGCATCAATGGGAACTTCCGAGATGATATTCTTCATAGCAACCATGGTTGTTACGGCATCAGTGGTAGGGGTGCTTGGAGGGCAGACTCTTCATATAACTCAGAGCATGGGCCAGTCCTCGAAGAGCGTATCATCCATGATTCAGTCCAACTTTGAGATAATAAATGATCCGTCAAACATACCAAACAGTGGTGGATATATCTTCTACATAAAGAATACCGGGAGCAATGAGATATATTTCACGAACAATACGATCTCGACAACAGTGGACGGGACCCTTATAACTGGAATCCTTATCAGCTATGCATCACCTGACAATTCAGGGGTTCTGCATCCTGCACAGGTTGGAGAGATAATAGTAGACATCCCGCTTACTGCAGGATACCATACAATAACGGTGACCCTGAATAATGGGGTGAGCCACCACATGACGTTTCAGACATAGAGGTAAATAACCTTGTACCTGGACTTCAAGATTGACGGAGACGAACTCGACAGGAGGATGGGCGGAGGCCTGTACGTCGGGCAGATCATAACCATCCTCGGAGGAAGCGGAGAAGGCAAGACCCTTCTTTCACTGAGAATAGCCTATGGCCTCCTGAAGAACGGGACCAAGCTGGCGTATATTTCCTCACAGTTCCCGGTGAGAGAATTCATATCAGAAGCAGACACGCTTGGGTATCCAATGTTCAATGAGATCCTGTCAGATGATGTTACTTTCATAACCTCGGTGTTCATGATGAGGAAAAGCAGGAAAGGAACGCTGGATGAGCTTCTTAACCTTGAGACCATCAAGGAAAAGAAAGTCCTGATAGTGGATTCTATGCTTCCTAGTATCTTCAAGGACTTTAACGTTGATGATTATTTCACAAAGCTTCGGAAATTCTCCGAAGGAAGGATAGTAATACTGACGATAAACCCGTCAGATATTGATCCCAGAGATATGCTCAAGATAAACCAGCTTTCAACTACAATAATAAGCCTGCATTCAAGAGATCTTGCTGGAGAAAGGAAACACATGATAGACCTGGTCAAATTCCCGATGGCGATGAGGAATTTCCAGCAGGCAATACCGTACAGGATAGAGCCTGGACGTGGACTGATAGTTGAGATATCGAGTGTTTCCTGAGCGAAAAGAAGAGGGAAAAATGACTGAAAATGTGATATCAGATACGATGGAAGTTGCGATTTCCAGGAATCCGCACCTGTACCAGTACCTGATGGAATACAGGAACAGTACGCAGATGAATCCTGAATTTATTCCGGTTCCTGATAATTCCCTTAGGGAGCTTACGGCCCTGGACATAATATATCCGGTCGGGGATCCCATCTTCATACATGTTTACACTGAAAACGGCACAAAGATCTATGCTCCGATAGAGCCGATTCTTACAATGGAGGAGACAGAGTTCATGGAGGAAGTGCTCAATATTCTCCTTACACACGCAGCTGATCTTCCTCCGCCTGAAACCGATGAGATCCTTGAGCAGAACCTTGATGACCTTTACAGGAAGGTTGTAACAGTAGGCAGCGCGAACAAGGCAAAGAGGTTTTCAGCCACGGTAAAGGCCGAGCTTTATGACAAGCTGCTTTACAATATAAAGAGGGAAGTTATAGGACTGGGCCCCATAGAACCGCTGATCAGGGACTCACACATTGAGGATATCAGCGGAATAGGTGCTACGGATGTATTCATCGTGCACAAGATATTCGGATCTGTGGCTACAACGATCACATTCGGCAACAATGACCGCCTTGCTCTGTATAGCAAGAGGCTGAGTGAAAGGGTCGGAAGGCCGGTAAGTGACAAAACGCCTATCGTCGATGCAACTCTGCCGGACGGTTCCAGGCTGTCGATCGTTTACAGCAATGACGTATCTGCAAGAGGGCCTAGTTTTACAATCAGGAAGTTTTCCGATATACCCATCAGCATTGTCCAGCTGGTAAAGTACAATACGCTCTCTTCCGAGGAGGCGGCATACCTCTGGCTTGCACTTGAGTACGGGCAAAGCGTGTTTGTCTGTGGTGAAACTGCTTCAGGAAAAACCACTGTTGTCAATGCCATGGTTCCTTTCATAAGGCCGGAAGCTAAAATATTCAGCGCAGAAGATACTCCGGAAGTGCGGGCCCCGCATCCTGCCTGGCAGCAGCTGGTTACCAGGGAAAGAGGGGCTGAAGAGAGCAGGGTTACGCTTTTCGATCTCCTGAGAACGGCATTGAGATCAAGACCGAACTACATAATTGTGGGAGAAATAAGAGGTGCGGAAGGTTCTATGGCCTTCCAGGCCATGCAGACGGGACATCCTGTCATATCAACATTCCACGCTGCATCAGTGAAGAAAATGATCCAGAGGTTCACGGGAACCCCGATAAATATACCTGTAACCTTTATGGATAACCTGAATATAGCACTCATACAGCAGGCAGTTTATGTCAACGGAAAGTTCCTCAGGAGAACCACAAGCATAAACGAAATTGAGGGTTACTTTGAGGAACTCGGAGGAGTTTCCACTAAACAGGTTTTCCAGTGGGACCCCAGCTCGGACAGGCACACATTCAGGGGGATGAATAACAGTTACATACTGGAGAAGAGGATAGCCGCAACAGCCGGACTGCCTGATCCGAAGATGATTTATGATGAGCTTTTCAAGAGGGCCAGGATTATAAATTATCTTGCAACGCACAATATGTCCTCCTACTACGAGGTTTTCGAGCTTATAAAGAAATTCTATACAAAGGGAGACGTGGGACTCCCGATATACGGGTGAACTGAATGATAGACGTAAAGAGAACGGGCATGTTTACGGGTATTGAGTTCAAGAAGAGAGATACTTACATCATGCTTGCAATGACAGCTGTTTTTGGCATTTTCTTTACTTTCTACATACAGATGAACAACATGTATTTCCTGATCGTTTCAATAGTCGCTGCATCCCTTCTTTTTTACATATTCCTGAATCCGATAATACAGAGAGACCAGAAAAAGAGTGATATAAATTCAAACATTCCGTTCTTTGTCACGGCTTTTGCGACACTTTCTGTCAGCGACGCCAACAGGATAGATATCCTGGAAATACTGTCAAAGAAAGACAAGCTGGGAATGATCAGGGAGGATCTCGCCAAGATAGTAAACCTGGTGAGAAACTGGAAAAGAGGCCTTTCAGAAGCTGCCATGTTTCTTGCTCAGAAATCGCCCAGTGAGGTTTTTGCAGATTTCCTGGCAAGATTTGCTCACGCCCTCGACAGCGGCCAGGATTTCTATGATTTTGTGAAGACCGAATCGGACACTGTTATGAGCAATTTTGAAACGGCATACATGTCTGCCCTATACACTTTTGATCTTTACAAGGACATGTATGTGTCACTGCTTCTTGCTTTCGCATTCCTCATTGCATTCATAATGATCATGCCGGTGCTTGTGCCGATGAACATGACTGTAGTTCTTGCGCTCAGCCTCCTGCTAGTCGGACTCGGGGAGTCTATGCTTGTTTACGGAATAAAAGTGGTACTGCCAAATGATCCGATATGGCATAACACTGGAATAAGAACGGATTTCCAGGAGAGCATTCGTAAGAAATTCATGATAGCCGGAATTATTGCAATGATTATCATGATTGCCCTAATTGTTACAGGGTTCGTATACACAATTCCGTTTTATTTCGCCGTTTCACTGATAGTAACTCCATTCGCATGGCCAAGCATTGTCGGATCAAGAGCCGAAACCAGCATAGCAAAAAAAGATGAGATGTTCGGCAGCTTTATCAGGGCACTTTCCGGATCGGCCGCAGCTCGTGGAAACATAATAATTGATGCGCTGAAAGCCATTGTGCTTCATGATTTCGGAACACTCACCAGAGACGTTAAGAATCTCTACAAACGGCTTAATTACAGGATAAGCAGCCTGAGTGCATGGAGGAATTTCAGTGCAGACACCGGTTCACACCTGATAGAGGTTTTTTCTGAATCCTTTGTGGAGAGCATTGAACTCGGTGCGAATTCTGCGGAGGCAGGCGAGGTTATCGCAAAGAATTTTGACAAGGTAATAAGGATGAGGAAGAGAAGGCACTCCGCTGTAACCAGCTACGTTGGTGTCCTTTACGGTATAACTGGAGGTCTTGCCTTTTCACTCGCAATCTCATTCGGGGTTCTTGAGATAATAAACAAGATATTCACCAGTTTCTCAACCACAACACTTAGCGGGCTCGGAATATTCATAGGACAGCCGAATGCAGAAATCTTCATTGTTGAGATGTTCATAATGGCGATACTCTTTGTTCACGCAGCCATTGGAGGAACAGCCCTGAAAGTTGCTGACGGAGGTAAGATAGCGCATGGACTGCATCATGTTGTTATAATGATGTGGATTGTTTCATTCGTGGTGTATGGAACACTTATGATCACCAACTCACTTCTTGGGGGAAGTCTGTGAATTCTCCTGCATAACCATTTCGTATCGGACATTTTAATAAAGTTCAGTGAAAATAATATTAAAAAGGCTGCCCGGCGGCTCAAAACAGCACAATGCAAATAAAAGCAAAACCAGTAATAATATTATAGAATAATACATGTAGTGCAAGAATGATTGATACCTCAAACGCCAGGAAAGTGGTGAAAAGGTTCATCAGCTTTATTTCGGACATCGCATCAAACGATGACCCTGAATACCGCAGATCAAGGCTTACAGAACTTGCAGAGTTTATGGACAGTAACATGCCTGTTCTGGAAGAGGTCCAGGATCCGGACCTTTCTAATGAGATCAAGAACTTGATGGAAAGACTTTCCAGCAGCAATTATGAACTGCCGGAAGAAATACTGAAACTTCTGGAAACAGCAGATCCTGAAAACACATCCATCAGGGATTATCACGCAACAATGCTTTATCGCAAGGAGGAATTCGAGGAGGCAATAAGAACGATTACAGCTGATCCGGCTTATTGCAACTCTGATGCATCTATGGATGTTCTTAAGGATTCTTCCCTGAAGGCTGGAGTCTTGAGGCCTGTTGTCGTTTTCTATGCAGGATGTGGAAAATATGATGAGGAACTTTTCTCAGCATATCTGGAAAAGGATGCCACTGATGAAATTAATGATAAAGTTCTGGAAAATTACAGTGAGAAAGGAGAGTACGATCTCAGCACTATGTTTCTCACTTCACTGATAAAGGCACATCCTTCCAATGCCTACAGGATTGAACTGGTGAAGGCCTACAGGAAGCTGGGCAATAATGAGGCGATGAAAGAGTCTCTCGACACCATAGACATAATTTCGATCGAAAACAATGACCTGTTGCTTGAAGTTGCACAAACCTATGAATTCCTTGATGATCCGGCAAATGCGCTGAACGCTGCTTCAATGGGGCTTAGAAAAAGTCCTGGCGATACGGGTTTTCTCAGAATCAAGGCAAGATCCCTGCTCAAGCTGGACAGAAAGGAGGAGTCGCTGGAAGCCTTCGAGCGCCTGTCTGAAAAAGTTCCGTCTGATGTTGAGGCAATAAGGAACTCCGCAGACCTTAGCTATTATCTTGAAAAATACCAGGATTCTCTCAAGTATCTGAACCTCCTCGGTGAAATTGACGAATACACTCTTGATGACCTGTTGAAGAGCATAGATACCAAAATCAGGCTTTCAATGTTTGACGAAGCGAAAAGAGATGTGATAAAGGCTCTTGAGAAAGATGAGAACAACATCGAGGTCCTCAAGTACAAATTCAAACTTGAACGTCTGCTGCATGACGAAAATGACGCTTATAACACTGCTGTCAGGATTCTTGAAATAAATCCCGGCGAGCATGACTGCCTGAGGTACAGGATGGATTACCTGTATGAAATGGGAGAGAACCAGGCTTTCCTTGAAGGATTTGACAGGATAGCTGAAGATGAAATAAAGCAGGAATATGTACCAAAGAAGATTTCATGCCTCATCAATTCTGACAGGTTTGAGGATGCAGCATCGGCTTTCCTTCAAAATCCGGAACTTCTTAACAGGGATGAAGTTCTTGACGCACTGTTCTTCAACATGAGAACGGATGATGAGATAAAGACCGTTATTGATGCTGTACAGAAGAGTTCGTACAAGGAGTTCCCCCTGCTTATGCTTGTTCTGTGCAAGATCCAGGGTAAGAGGTGTGTTATAGATCAGGACGTCCTGGACGCTCTTGGCAGCTGCAGTTCTTCAGCGATTGCCCACATAATTGCCATGGAATCCATCGATTTTAACAGCAAGAGCATACCTGATTTTACAAAGCATATGCTTTCAAGGACAAAATTCAAGCAGACCCGGGATCTTGTGGACGTGATTTTTGACATATATACAGGAAAATTCAACGAGGACATACAGGATTCCCCCGACCTCCTTTACCCCATATCCAACTCACTCATACTCAACGGCTCGTATGACGGGGCTAGATATTCGCTGAGGAAATCGAGGGATTCGAGGAAGACCGATCCTTTCTACTATTACTACGAGGCCCTTATTGACTATTACAAAGGAGAAACTGGTGGAGCCAGGAAAAACCTTGCAAAAGCCAGCGATGAGCTTACAAACGTACTTTTCCTTGGCCTTGACCTCAGGATAGATATATCAGAAGGGGCAGAAAATGATGTCCTCGAAACGATAGGCAGAATCCTTGACATGAAAGAGCCGCAGGCGATTAATTTCAGAATTATACATAATTACATCGTCCAGAATGAAAAATATGAATTTGCATCGTCTTTAATAGAGGTTCTTTCCGGATATGGCGTTGATAACATCTGGGTAAAGAGAATATTAAGAGATTATTATCTTCATCAGAGGAACTTTGAAAAAGCCGAAGAAGTTTCTGCCAGGATTGTTGATGAACCTTCCATTACGCTTGATGACGTGAAAACACATTCCGGCATCCTGGAAAGAAACGGGAAGGAAGAGAAGAGAGTTTCCTTCCTCATGGAAGCCGGGAAGAAAGTGGAGGATCCTTTGATCGACAGGTGGCTGGGCGATTACTTCTACGGCAGGAATGATTATGATTCTGCTCTGGAATATTACAGGAAAGCCCTATCAAAGAACATGGAGCCGCTGAGCATAGAAAACTATATTGATTCGCTCATTGAGACTGAAAACTACGAAGAGGCTGAAAAACTCATAAAGAAGCTTCCGGAAGGCGGCGGAATTCTGCTGGTAAAACTATACCACCGGACTGGTAATATCCAGAGAATTGTTGATCTCATACGCAATCTTGAGATCAGAACCAAGGACGAGGAGGAACAGATATCCTACATCTCGAGAATACTTTGGATGAACAGGGAAGTCAGAGATGCCCTCGTAGGAATATATGAATCTGAAGGTTACCTGTTCCTCGGAAAGGTCCTTGCGCAGAGGATGATGGATTCCCAGGATTACAGGAAAGCCATCGATATTATGAGGAATGTCCAGAAAAACTACCCTGATGATGTAGAGAACATAGAGAATCTCGCTGATTCCCTGGCCAAAACAGGTCAGATAAATGATGCAATAGAAGTCCTGAACAGGGCACTGAAACAGGTGAAAGACCCCCGTACCGGAATGGAGATCATAACAAGGCTGATGAGGCTGTATTTTGAGGATGGAGATTACCCTGCCGTAATAAAATATTATGAATCAAACCGGGACTATGTTGACGAGACAAGCCTTCAATACATAATAAGGAGTTATCTGGCTGTCAGGGATTTCGACGCCGCGGATAAACTGCTCGGGAAATATGAAGGGACCCTCCTTGGCAAAGACGTCCACAGGGAACTTCAGGAGGAGCTTTCATCCAAGCGGGAATTCCAGGAAATCCTGAGATACGTTGTGAGGATGTTGAAGCTCGAATACAAGGCAGGCAAGAAGTTTGACATGAATGAGGCCCTGTACAGGGCAGACACTCCGATTGAAATGATAGAGAAGGTCTTTGAATTCCTGAGGTCTGATGAATACTACGTGGACATTAATGAGGAAAAGTACGAACTTCTTTCAAGAGACGTTCTTCAGTCTGTAGTGAAGAGATCAAAAGTGTCGGGCATTGATGACGTCAACATCAGCATAATTTTCAACAATCTTGATTCGAAAGATCCTGTAGTGGCAAAGAATCTTTACATATATATCAGGAGGAGCCTTGAGAAGGAGAGGGGGGCAAGAGTTCATGACGAGACGCTTGAGAGGCTTCTCAAGATTGCACTCAGGGAAAAAGTCCCACCTGAGCCTTTAAGAATAGCTTATGCATTAAACATAGGAATTTCAGAGGCAATGGACGTGATAACACTTATGAACTACATGGCAAGGCTCAACAGACAGGGTGATCTCTAGTTTGAATTTCAACATCAGGAATCTTTCAGAGGAAATGAAAGATATTCTTGTTTCTGTAGCCGTGCTGACGGCTGCATTCAGCATCGTGCTGTATCTTCATGGAGGCCTGAGCCTGTTCAGGCTGAATCTCGCTTTCACCATTGGAACAAGCCTCCTGCTTGTCACGACAGCGTTTCTCCTTCATGAACTTGCACACAGGTACGTTGCTAGAAGCTACGGCGGCGTGGCATTCTTCAAGATGTGGCCGTTCGGAATACTGCTTGCTATAATGACATCATTCCTTGGCCTCATATTTGCGGCCCCCGGTGCTGTTAATATAGGTGGAATATACAGGAACGACCAGATAGGAAAGACTGCTCTTGCAGGGCCGTTTACAAACATAATACTTGGAACAGGATTTTATGTCAGTTCGTTCCTGCTTGTACCATGGCCACTCGCGGAAATCATGGTCGGATACGTAGGGATAATAAACCTCTGGTTCGGCCTTTTCAACCTTATACCTATCCCGCCCCTTGACGGATCAAAAATACTGAGATGGGATTTCAGGATGTATATTGTGGTTGTCGCAGTAGCTCTGGCGCTGAACGTGTTTGACGGATTCCTCCTGTCTCTCTAAGTTGAAAAGAAGAATTTTCCGAATTCTTCCTCTTCTTCAGGATTCAGGAAGAATATGGAATTCTCACCTACTTCTATCCTGTATTTCAGCTTCATTGTGAAATATCTTTCTTCGTCGCCGAGCTTCAGGATTACTGAGTCATTATTCTTGAGATACTCCCATATGCCTCTTGAAGGCTTTAGAAGTACTCCTATGTAAACCGGGTTACGTGATGCCACAAAATAATTGTCCAGCGGAGCTTCAGCCTCAACTCCTGATTCCCTGTACACACCTGTTATTTTCATTGCTGGTAGTATCATGCAGAAGAATAAATTATTAACCCGGGGGCACGCGAAAAGTTCTACGGAAGGTATATATATTGTACACTTATTTCGAACTTGAAACAGATATTATCGGCGTCTGCCCGGGTTCAGTCTGCAAACACAGACAATCGATGTATGCCGGGATGAAGATGTCTTCTGATAAATACAATCAAAGGAAATGAGTGAAATGAGAATTAAAGAAACATGCAGTTCATGCGGGATAGGCCTTGTTGAGACAGGTTATTCCATATTTGATTGCCCCAATTGCGGTGAGGAAGTAATAGGCAGATGTAAAGACTGCAGAGAGCATTCAACGCACTATGCCTGTTCCAAGTGCGGATTCCAGGGGCCATAAAGAGGGATTATAATGGGTGACGTAGCAGTAGTTTTCAAGATCCTCCCGACAGACTCAGACATAGATGTTGAGAAAATGAAGGACAGTGTCCAGAATGAGGTCAAAAATGTCTGTGAGATCAACAAGATCGAACTGCAGGAGATTGGATTCGGCCTCAAGGCAGTCAGGCTCGAGATCATCGTTCCCGACGAAGAAGGGAAGATAGATGCTGTAGAGTCAAAAATTGCATCCGTTGAGGGCGTCGGCCAGGTTGACACCGAAGATGTCACCCTGATCTGATTGTTCTGAACAGAGCTTCAAATTTTATTTAAACAGAAACTGAATGTGCGGTAAGCAGCCATGCAGTTTCACTACACCCTCATATTATGGTACCTTTATCTTCTCCTGATTTTCTTGATAGCCATAGGCCTGTCTCTCATAGGAATCAGTGGAAAGAAAGCAGATGAGAAACTGGAGCAGCCCCCTGGCAGAGTTCTTGTTATAGTTCCATGCAGGGGAAAGGACTATTCCCTTGAAGAGAACCTGAAATCCATATTGCACCAGGATTATGAACATTATGATGCCGTTGCCGTCGTGGACGACGAGAGTGATCCGGCTCTGGACTCTATAAGAAACGCAGGACTGAACTATGCTGTTTCTTCATTCAGCTGTGATAAATGCAGTGGAAAAGTAAGAGCCATTTCCACGGCCCTTGAAAAATTCCCTGATTATGATATGTATGTCATATCGGATTCTGACATTACTGCCGGCAGGAAATGGCTCAGGTATCTTGTATCACCACTTTCTGATCCTGCAGTGGGGCTATCCACTTCCTTTCCATATTTCAATCCCGTGGCAGGCTTCTGGTCAAAAGTGAAGTCGATATGGGGCTTTGTAGGGCAGGCGATGATGGAATCAAATCTTACGAGGTTTGGATGGGGGGGATCGCTGGCTTTCCGGAAGGACCTCCTTGATGGAGGGATGATGGAAATCTTCAGTGAATCTGTTTCCGATGATACTTCCCTTACAAGAATATGCAAGGACAAGGGGCTGAAACTGAGCTATTCCAAGATGTCAGAGCCGGTTATCAATTCGCCGGATGATTTCAGTACGTTCTTCGAGTGGGCAAACAGGCAGACTGCCCTTTCAATATCCGCCACGAAGAAGGTGTATTATTACGGGGTGATTTTCTACTTTTCAAGCATTCTCCTCTTCGTTTCTGCAATAATCCTGAGCCTGTTCTCTTCCCCGGCATTTGTTGTGCTCTTTATACCAACCGTGATAGCGGAAGTGAAGAATCTCAGGAGATCAAGGAAAAAATTTCCAAGCATCATCCTGATTGTACCATTCATCCCCTTCCTTTACCTGATCAACCTGCTGATAGCAGCCAGGATGGACAGTATAACATGGAGAGGCAATACCTACAGGCTTCAGAAGAATGATTAATCATGGGTCCGGCCTGCACAAATGTATCTGTAAATTATTATACGCATGCGCAATTTATCAGCGATGAGTCCTGATGAGGAAATCCCGAGACTGTTCGGGACAAATGGGATTAGAGGTATACCTAACGACGATCTTACTGTTGAATTTTCTTCTGACGTTGGAAAAGCAGCAGCTTCGTATTTTGACTCCCCGATTATTGCTGTAGGGAGAGACACTAGAGTATCAGGAGACATGATTTCATCCGCAGTGGTTTCGGGAATCCTGTCCTCCGGCACAGATGTTGTTGACCTTGGAGTTCTGCCGACTCCGGCACTCCAGTATTACTGCAAAGTGAACGGAATTTACGGAATTGTGATAACCGCTTCGCATAACCCTCCCCAGTTTAACGGCATAAAGTGCGTTGATAAGGACGGTACTGAACTTGAGAGATCGAGAGAGGAAGAGATTGAGAAGGTTTATCACTACAGGGAATTCAAGAATGCGGCCTGGGAGAATATAGGTACTTATTCCCGTGCTTCCGGAGTGATTGAGAATTATATCAGCGGAGTACTCAGCCACGTTGACGCCGACAGCATAAGAGGGAAAAAACTGAAGGTTGCAGTAGATACGGGAAACGGCGCTTCATATTTCAGTACACCTTACATGTTAAGTGTCCTGGGATGTAGCATTACTACTCTCAATGCAAATCCTGACGGCAAATTCACCTCGAGAAATTCTGAACCAAAGCCCGAAAATCTCACCAACCTGATTAATCTTATGAAGACAGGAGATTTCGATATTGGAATTGCGCACGATGGAGATGCAGACAGGGCAGTTTTCATCGACGAGAATGGAAATTTCATAGACGGGGACAAGAGCCTTACAC
>OFHI01000084.1_pt1 | contig 21571 bp, 21 predicted proteins | sample 1522021 | NCBI WGS metagenome assembly OFHI01 (sample SAMEA2464839, study PRJEB22497) | soil metagenome | biome: Grassland; feature: Farmland; material: Clay | place: Australia | collected 2013-02-01 | depth 1.4 m | reverse complement strand
GGAAGATTGATGCAATGACAGCAAGGGCAGATAAGCCTGCCCCCGTAACAGACATATCCGCGACAGTAAGATTATTAAAGTCACAAAAGTTCAGGAGGATGTCAGAAGAACCTTTTTCATAGAAGGTTCTTTGTGATTCGTTTGAGTATTATCTCGTTTCTGAAGTTTTCCCTGCCAAATATGGAATCCATAATCACTTTAATGTAGTGTCCCACGTGCCAGTCTATGTGAAAGTAGATAGATCCTTTCTCACTCATAAGTTCTCTTATCAAAATCAGTCTTGGAACAATCATTTCTAAATATGACTTTGTTCCATCCTTCCAAGTATCCGATTAGGCGAACTGCTCTATAACTGAAGGTTTTTGTTCAATGTCTACGGAAGGAAGGTGTATTCTTGTCCTATAGTCTACCTTGCTGTCAAAAGGAGGGTCAATATAAATCAAATCTATTTTGCCTCTCATTGAAGGCAAACCTGTATCAGGATCACCTGCTATCAATGACTGCATCGCAAGTAGATTATCGCCATATATTAGTCTATTGAGAAACGAACTGTTATTCTCTGTTTTAATAGCTTGACCAGTGAATTTTGTTAAACCTCCAATGGCTCTAGTGGGAAGCACTAATTCATTTGTCTGAAGTGTTAGTCTCTGTGATTTAGATAGCCCGTCAAGTATCTTCAGTGCCTCTTTTTTACCTCTTTCAATGATTTTTGGTAGTTCCTCAACTAACGGTTTTCTTTGTTCATTTCCACTTCTGTGAGTTATGTCACTTTTCTCTTCCAACGTATCAACCATGTAAAACACCACAATATTGTGTGTGCAAACGGAAGCCTCTCTTTCAGCTCGACAGATACAATCAACACATCAGATAATAAAATTTGTGAACAAAAATGTCCAGAGACAATGCAAATTACGAGCTTCTGAAAATCCTAAAATCAATAGAAAGAGTAGTGTTGATATAGATACAAACAGAAGGTAGAGTTATACTCAGACACTACACCAAATTAGGTATGCCGTGAGCCGGGATTGAACCAGCGACCTTATGATCTTCAGTCATACGCTCTCCCAACTGAGCTATCACGGCGTAACTGTGGAATTGGTTGGCGTTATTTAATGATTTCATAGCTTATCCTTTTTTGGCTAAGTATTATGGTCTGCAGCCCACTGAAGTCAACGTCCCATGGAAATTTTCGCGTTTACACGAAGAAGTATAAATACCACTTATAAAATTATCATAGCGTATTTACAGTGGAAAAGATGTCATTTGGTGAATGGACGAAGAAGATGAAAATCGGCGAGCTAGCTTCCATAGCCGTGACTTTCCTCATGCCAGCCGTCATAGCTTTCGTCTGGGTCTCTCTCCCACTTTTCATGATCCAGATAAAGGTGAATCTCGCCTTCCTTGGTGTGGTATATTCAATCGGAATCCTCAGTTCGCTTCTGATGAGAATTCCTTTGCGCTTCTACCTTGAAAGGGGAAGAAAGGACATACTTCCAATGATGGCGCTCCTGTTCGCAGGGATCTCGCTCAGCCTTTTCTACGTATCAATCAATCTCCTCATGGTGATTCTGTCGTTTATACTGCTGTCAATTGCCGGTTCCATGTACAGGGGCACCAAGACGAGGTCCCAGGAAAGAAACCTTCGGAACACCGAACCCATGAGAAACATGTTCAGCCAGGACATAGTGTCCACCTTCGGTATTTTCACACTGCTACTGCTCAGTGGACTGTATCCCGGCGGCAATATCATCCAGCTCTACGGTATCGTTTCTGTGGCAACCCTGATGATAGGTTTCCTGACGCTTGCCTACTCCATATCCGCAAAGGCTAACACAACAGAATTTGTTCAGAAAACCAGCCTCAAGGATCTGGCCAGAAAAGCAATAGCCCCCCTGAAGTCATTCGACATGGTGGTGAACAGAAAAGTCGTGTTTCCATTCCTCACAATACAGTCCCTCCTTTACCTGTCCATTTGCATAGTCGCAATATTCCTTCCGGCAATGGCAGTAAGGGACAACATCCTCAACCAGGATATCTTCCTTATATTCGCGGCATTCTCGATCATAGGGTACCTGCTTGACAGAGTTGCCCAGAAGATCTCTTTTCAGCCTGCCAGGGAGGTATTCTACATGTTCAGGCCAATTTTCCTGATCATACCTTTCCTGATTCTTTCAATAGTAATTTCAAGCCTGCTCTTCATTGTGGGTTACTTCATAATCCTGCTTTGGGTATTCTCCGATTCCGCTTCCTCGGACCTGATGCTCAAATCCATGGGCGAGGGTGACCAGATAAGGTCCAGAATTCTTGTATCATTCCTCTCCGTACCAATAAGCGTAGTGGGGCCTCTGCTCGGTTCAGCAATGTGGCTTGCCTCTCCCCGCCTTCTTTACGGTGTAGCCATAATTCCCGCAGCCATATCCATGCTCATTGTAATGCTGATGCTTGAACGAAGCCCGAGGATAACCACAACCAACACAACCTGACCAATTCTATATATGTGAGAGGTCAATTATTGTCCACCGATACTCATGATACCTGGAAGAATGAACTCACGTGAAATGAAGAGAATGATGGCTCAGATGGGAATAAAATCCACCGAGATGAGCGACGTCAAGACCGTTGTAATGAAGGGAGAAACTAAGGACTACATGATAACCGAGGCGCAGGTTACAATGATCGAAGCCCAGGGACAGAAGTCGTTCCAGATTGTGGGAAACATGAAGGAAGTTCCCAAGTCACCGGAGGAGAAAGGGGAAGTTCTCAACTTCAGTGAAGAGGACATCAAGCTGGTAATGGAACAGGCTTCCGTTCCAAGGGAAAAAGCAATCGATGCGCTCAAGAAGTCAGACGGTGAACCTGCCAAAGCTATCCTGGATCTTCTTCCGAAATGATAGATTTCAAACCCATACTGGAAAAATACAAGCCCACCAAAGAACAGAATGAGGAGCTCAAGTCAGTAGCCTCAGGCATAATAGAGAAAACGGAGGCAGTTGTAAAAAGGCTCAAGATCAATGCACGGGTTCTTCTTGTTGGTTCCGTTGCCAAGGGCACAAACCTTGCCAGCGGGGACCTTGACATCTTTGTTGTCTTCTCGAAAGAGTACAACCGCAAGGATCTGGAAAAACTCGGTCTCAAAATTGGTCATGAGGTGATCCCGGATGGAAAGGAGAAGTACGCAGAGCATCCATATGTGTCAGGATACCTGGGGGAAAGAAAGATAGACATAGTACCATGCTTCGAACTCAGCCCCAGCACCAGAATAATCAGTTCGGTTGACAGGACCCCTCTCCACACGGAATATGTTCTCAACAATCTTGATCTGGAGGGACGGGACCAGGTCAGGCTTCTCAAGCTGTTCATGAAATCAGCTGGAGTCTACGGCTCAGAGATCAAGGTATCCGGCTTTTCGGGTTACGTGTGCGAACTCCTGATTATCCGGTTTGGAACTATGCTGGAGGTTCTCAGGGTTTTCAGCAACACGAAGGGCTCTCTCCAGATTGGATTTGGAGAAGGGAAACCGGACAATTTCGACTCCCCGGTTGTTATCACGGATCCAACAGACATCACCAGGAACGCAGCAGCAGCCATAAGCATGGAAAATTTCTCCAGAATGAAAGTCTGCTCCAGGATGTTTCTCCAGGATCCCGGTGAAGAATATTTCAACGCGGACAGGACATACAGGCCCGAGAAATACAGGGAAAGAGGGACATCATCGAGAATATTCCTTCTTGAACGCCCTGACCTTATCGACGACATACTTTTCAGCCAGGCTGCCAGACTCAGGAACATACTCGTCCAGATACTTGAGGACGAAGGTTTTTCACCCATTTCGTCAGAGGTTGATCTTTCAAAAAAGATTGAAGTCCTGGTTGAGTGCAAGACGGACAGGCTTCCGGGAACAAGGGTGCATGTTGGGCCTCCCGTTGACGCCCCAAACGCCATGGATTTCATAAAAAAGTGGAAGGATGGCAACTCGCTTCTGGGCCCCTACGTATGCGGAAACAGGCTGTGCACGGATCTGCCTGTGGAAAAGAGAAACCTGGATGAGGTCGTAAAAGACAGAATAAGGATATTCAACATAGGAAAGAACATCGACGGCCTGAAGGAGACTATGGAGATAGTGGACCCCGCAAAAGACGGAAGGGAATTCATGGTCGTTGGAAAGTTCTATGACAAGGAACTGAAATGATCCTATCCACCTGAAAAAATTTCCATGAATACAACATCATCTTCAGGGCTGATTGTATCGAACCTCGTAACCGGGGCATCGTTCCTTATGCATACGTAACTCTGTTCCTTCAATCCAAGATCCTTAAGCAGAGCTTCCACTGTGACTGGTTCCGATATGGAGTGCTCGAAGCCTGTCCGCCCAACCACTTTTATCATATGCCGACCCTTACAGCCCCGGGCAGATTCGAACTGCCGTCGTCGGATCCAAAGTCCGAAATGCTTGGCCACTACACCACGGGGCTTTTTCCCCACAAGATTTTTGAGCCCTTATTTAACTTATCGAGAAATCCACGTTTTACTGAAAGTCAGAGTGTACGATATTTTAATTAATGTTGATAAAATAATAATTGAAGGCTGAGCTTTATGAAATCTTTCAAGAAAGCTGCAATCTCAATACTCCTTTCTCTGGCTCTTATCCTCTCCTCGGCTCTGTTGGCAATCTCGGAGGAGAAAACCTCATTCCAGGTTCCTTCAGGCAATACACACAAGGTGAAGTCACTCAACGGCTCCACCTCAATTCTTCCGTCTGCCATCCGGAAAAATGCAGTTCCCTCTCAAAAAGTGATAGGGAGTATTTCCCTCGGGCTTAATGGTCCTGTTGGACTGGCATATGATGCCGCCAATGGAGACATATATCAGGCAGACTCTGGTGATAACAGAGTGGCTGTCATTAACGGCACCACTGATAATCTGATTGCAAACATATCCGTAGGCCCAAGCCCGACTGAAGTGGCGTACGACTCCCTGAACGGTAAGCTATATGTCACTGAAAGCAACTGGATAGCCGTGATTGACACCTCAAGCAATACCGTGGACTCACAGATAAAAACCGGAGAATGGGCAGCCTACATTTCTTTTGACAGCAGGAACGGATGCTTCTATGTTTCATTCCCGTCAACCGGCCTAAATCCAGGTTATGTACTGGTCATCAACGGTTCCACCAACAAACCGGTTGCGAACCTGACTTCTGTTATGGACCCGTATGGCTCTGTTGCCGACGGCACTAATGGGTATGTGTACGTTGCAAGCCAGCAGTTACAGGGCGTGTATATCATAAATGATACAACAAATACCATAGCAAGAACCGTTAAGCTGGGAGCGGATGCGCTCATGCTCGCATACGATTCCTTTAACCAGAGGGTCTACCTGACAGATGGCAACAGGATCACTGTTTTCAACGGCACTTCTGATCGGGTTGTGGGAAACTTCAGTTCTGTATCGCTGGACAACGGGATTGCAGTGGACAGCGAGAGCGGGAATCTTTTCATAGAAAATCCCTCAACGGGGTATATTTATGTTGTAAACAGCAAGACAGGCGCGCTCGAAAAATCACTGGACACAAATGGCGCTCCCGGTGACATAATATTCGATCCGTCAAATGGCAATGTGTACGCATCAGTTCCACCCTATTCGGTGTATGTTCTCAACGGTTCAACGGGCAGCATAGAGAAGATATTGGAACCCGGGACCTATCCTGATGCAGTTGCTTATGACAGGGCCAACGGGGAAATCTACGTCACAAATCTCGATTCCAGGAGGGTCACAGCCATCAACGGCACTTCAAACAGGCAGGTTGCCACAGTAGGAGTCGGGGCAGGCCCTGCCGGAGTCACGGCAGGTTACCATGGAAATTATGTCTATGTGAGCGACTCTTCAATCAACAAGGTGTCGGTAATATATGCCCCCACAGATCAGGTGGTATCCACCCTGAAAGTCGGCGACTCCCCTGAGGGGATTGCCTTTGACGCCGCAAGCGAAAAGGTCTATGTCATGAACCTTAACTCCCAAAACGTCTCGGTGATCAACGGCACCACCGGACCACTGCCGTTTCCCATAAATGTGGGAAATTACCCTGTTCTGAAGCTTTTTCCAGATGAGGTTGCCTGGGACAGCCTCAATCATAACCTGTATTTCACGAATATTGGCATGAACATTGTTTCGGAGATAAATACCACATCCAACGAACAGGTTGCGAACATCCAGGTGACATCCGATACGGGTGCCATAACCACTGACACATGGAACGGATTTCTGTACATAACCTGCCCCGGTTCAAACACAGTCTCCGTGGTAAACACCTCCACGAATTCAGTGACAGCAAACATTCCGGTCGGCGCCAGCCCCTGGGCAATCTCCTTCGATCCATATAATGGGCTCATATATGTGGCAAACAGGGGTTCAGGCAATGTTTCAGTAATTGATGGAACCACGAACAAAGTGGTTGCAAGCCTGAACGTCGGCGACACTCCAGAGGGAGTGGCTTTCGATTACTCCAATGGATACATCTATGTCTCGAACCTTCGCTCAAACAACATAACAATCCTTGGATCTACAAGTTATAACCAGACTTTCAGGGAAACCGGCCTGCCCTCCGGAGACTGGTACGTGAATATCACCGGCACGGAAGTCATAAACTCCGGCCCACTGAACTCATCACCCTACGCAGTGCCTCTTCCCAATGGAACCTATTATTACAACCTTTCAACCGACAACGGGAATTTCCATGCCTATAGAAGCTCCCAGGAGTTCCGGGTCAACAACTCAACCGTAACATACATAATGCAATTCCAGGCCGACCAGAAAACGGGTTACTCGTTCCTCAATGTCTACGTTCTTTCTGCCATATTCATAGTGGCAGCTTCAGCTGCGAGCCTGATAATGAATTACCGGAGGAAAAGGAGATAAGCATTATCCGGCAGGCTTTGAAAAGAGATTCCGGAACACGTGAAAGGTCAGACCCTGAACATGCCAGTGACGTTTTTCTTTACCCTTCTCCACATTCCACTTGTGTATCTTTCACCATCGGACACAAGGCCTCTCTCGTGGTACCCATATGCCTCCCAGTACCCGTCCTGGTAATCCTCAATTAGTTCTATTTCCGTGAGCCACTTTGCACTTTTCCATGCATAGAGCTCAGGCATGAAAGGCCTTGCGGGAAAGCCCTGCTCAACCTTCAGTGCCTCTCCATTCATCTTCACCGCAACCACGGCATTATCTGTCATTGCGTATTCAATCGGTATGGGTGTGCTGTATCCGTCAACGCACCTGAACATGACCCACTTTGCTGAAGGGTCAGGTTCAGCCTTCTCTATGAGTTCCTTTATGCTCGGGCCCTCCCACCTGACATCCTTCACGCTCCATGCGGTTACGCAGTTGAAATCGCATATGTATTGCAGGTGGGGCATTTCCATTATCTCCTTAAAACTGAACTGGAGTGGCTTCTTCACCTTCCCGCTGATCTTGAGTGACCAGTTTTCGGGCTTTATGTCCGGCTCGCCGAGAGCCGAGTATATTATCCATCTGCTGATGTACCGTTGACCTGGATTTTCAACCTCTACAGTCTTGAGGTCCATGATCATAAATTATGTTCACATATTAACCGTTAGTGTCGCAACGGATGCATGAAATCCCCCGCAGGCTACCTTCGGGGCCGATACAGTACATGGGCATGCAGGTTGCCTGCGTGATGCATGCGGGTAAAGAAGATAATTACAAGAAGAAAATAATAGATATAAAGAAATAATTTAAAAACGGCAACCTTGAAAGATTTATCTCAATTGTTACGCTTATCGATACACCGGGATGTTATAAATGGCAGCTAAAAATTTAAGGGATATTTCTGAAATAGCTTCAAAACTCGGCCTGTCGGAAGACGAATATGAAAAGTATGGCAACCTTATGGCAAAGGTTTCCCTTGATGTACTAAAGAGAGTAGAGGGAAAGAAGAGAGGCAAGCTGGTTCTGATCACTGCAATGAACCCCACCAAGGCAGGAGAGGGAAAGACAACCACTACCATCGGGCTTGGCCAGGCTTTTGGCAAGCTTGGAAAGAATGTGGTTGTGGCACTCAGGGAGCCTTCCCTGGGGCCATGCTTCGGAATAAAGGGGGGTGCAACCGGGGGCGGAATGTCAAAGGTTGAACCAAGTGACAGCATCAACCTCTCCTTTACCGGCGATTTCCCCGCGGTTTCAGCTGCCCACAACCTGCTTTCTGCAATGATCAACAACCACATCTTCCATGGCAACAGGCTCAGGATCGATCCAAGAAAGGTTCTCTTCCCCAGGGCCATCGACATGAATGACAGATCACTGAGGGAAATCATAGTTGGTTCAGGCAACCCTGACACCGGCGTGATGATGAAGGACAAGTTTGTCATAACTCCCGCATCAGAGATAATGGCCATAATGGGACTTTCATCCGGGTACAGGGACCTCAAGGAACGCCTTTCCAGGATACTTGTTGCGTATGATTACGACGGCAACCCTGTCTTCTCCGGTGATTTGAAGGCCCAGGGTGCCATGGCAGCACTTCTCCGGGACGCACTGAAGCCTAACCTTGTCCAGACAACTGAAGGTGTCCCCGCGTTCATCCACATAGGGCCCTTTGGAAACATTGCCCACGGGACATCGAGCATTATCGCAGACCGAATGGCACTCGGGCTCGCAGATTATGTTCTCACCGAGGCTGGTTTTGGCTCAGAGCTCGGTGGCCAGAAATTCATGGACCTGGCGTCGGTTGTGGGAGATCTCCCCGTGGATGGTGCCGTACTCGTTGCGACAATCCGCTCCATAAAGCTCAATGCTGGCGTTTCCGATCCGTCAAAGGAGGATGTCGGGGCTCTGGAGGCTGGAGCAGAGAACCTGCTCAAGCACATTGAAATTCTCAGGACCTTCGGAGTAGATCCGGTTGTGGCGCTCAACAGGTTCCCCACCGACACACCTGATGAGATAGCAAAGATGGAATCTATACTGAAGGAGCATAAGGTGAACTGGGCCCTTTCCGAAGTGTTCAGCAAGGGCGGAGAAGGGGGCAGGGATCTTGCAACAAAGGTTATCCAGGCCCTTGAGAATACCCCCGCCATAAAGAGGACTTACAGCGTTGACCAGCCCGTAAGGGAAAAGATAACTTCCATAGCAAAGACCATCTACGGGGCAAAGGAGGTAAACTTCACCAGGAAAGCAGAGAGGGACCTGAAGAACATAGAGAAACTCGGGCTTGACAACATGCACGTTTGCATGGCAAAGACCCAGTACAGTGTTACCGAAGATCCAAAAATGCTCGGGTGGCCAAAAGGGTTCACCATAACGGTGAAATCCGTTGCGATTTCCTCAGGTGCAGGCTTCGCCGTTCCAATGCTTGGCGACATAATGACCATGCCGGGGCTGCCAAAGGCACCTGCAGCCGAGGAGGTCAACCTGACAGACGATGGTGAAATAACGGGGCTATCATAGCCGAAAATGTGTGGAGGTCAGAGATCCTCCAACTCCTTTTTCTTCTGGCCGGTTACCTTCACGGAAGTTCTCACAGCATTCATACCGGGCCCTGTGAACAGGCCGCTGTTCCTGTAAGCTGTCCATCCAGCCCTTCTCGTTTCACGTTCATTGCCGGATACGGTTTTTCCCTGGCTCCATAACCTTTTCCTGTTCGATGCAATCCTGCTGTCATAGGTCTTGATCATGCCGTAAATAGCTTCAGGGCCCATTTTCCTGTATGCGCCAGCCTCATCTTCAGTCATGTGGGAAAACTTGCCTTTAGCAGCGTTTTAAAGAAGCTTTCTTTTCCTTTTCAGTTCCTTGATAAGGACCATGGGATGGCTGTCATCCCCAAATTGTATCTTGACATCTCTTGGATTGCCTTTCATATTTTATTCAGGAAATATTCTATAACACTATTTTCAAACACGGGTTTTTTCATTCGGTACCCGAAAAATATTCCGGATTACGTTCTTTCAATGCCTGGTTGGAGTACATTCCCGCGGTTCCACCACAACTGATCACCAAGCGGTTCCAGCCGTTGATCACATTTATCGCCATTACCACTGCAACAAACTCATGCTCATCGAATTCCAGCCTGGCTTTGTTGTACAATTCCTCCGGGAAATGCATCTGGGGAAGAAGTGTGAGGGCTTCGGTCATCTCCAGCGCAGCTCTCTCCCTGTCCGTGAAAAATGGAGACTCCTTCCAGGCTGAGACACAGTTAATTCTTTGCTCTGTTTCTCCATTGGCTCTTGCATCCTGGGTATGCATATCCAGGCAGAAAGCACATCCATTGATCTGGGATGCCCTTATATAAATCAAGTCGCGGAGAGTTTGCTCAACTCCACTTTTCCTGAGATAGGCTGCCATACTGTAAAGAGGTTTTACTGCATCGGGTTCGACCTTTGAGTAATTGATCCGCAAATTTTGGGGCATATGCCTATGAGAAACAAGAGTGATATTAGACTTGGTTCTGAGAATAAAAAATGAGTGGAATGAGTTAATGAACTTAAGAAAGTAGAAAAAGGGATTGGATAAAAGAGTATTACTGGATGGTTACCGTTCCGGTCATCCAGCCTGGGGTAGACATTGCCTGTGCCCAGCCGGACGCTCCGGATCCACAAGCCGCATAACACTGCCAGGTGTATGAGTCCATGCCTCCTGTCTGGAAGCTGAACTGCATGATGGAAGACACCACGACTGGAACATTAAGGTTCATTCCCGTTACCGTGAACGTGTGGGCTATGTCGGAGAGGGGAACACTGCTTGTCACCCATGCACCCTGTACGTTAATGCCATTGGTTGTCTGGGTGGAGTTGATCAGTGTGTTGTTCACAACCGTGATCTGGTTTCCTGCCGTACCGGTGACTTTCTCATACACTGCAGGTGTAGATGCATTTCCGTCATCGTAGTTGATTATGGTGGCCTGAACAAGGGAGTCGGCCGGGAGTACTATATTTGCAGAGCTAACAAGTGAGCCATTCTGCAGTACATAATATGCTGGCTGGTCCTGTGTACTGTTGAAGAAATTGTCAGTTGTGATTACAAGAGTCAAATGGTAAACGCTGTCCGTTCCAGGTGCCGGTGCGAGATCGTTGTCCGCCATGTTTGGATGTTGTGCTACATACCCGATACCCACTCCGGAAACAATAACCGCCGCAATAAGTATTGAATAGATGAACTTTGAATTTATCTCCATTTATTTCACCAGAAAAAGAATTTTCAAATCCGGTATAAGTATAAAGCCATATATCTGAGGGTCGGTTTTGAAATATTGTTGCGGTAGGACCTCCTGAAATAGCTACCCGGAGAATATGCAATCTTCCAAAACCCTCAGAAATATTTATCCTGCATCAGAACTTGTTCAAAAAAGTCATTTTTTCTGCCAATTGAGGATTTGACCAAAGCTTTACGGTAGTTCAAGACTGAATCAAATAAATAGAAAACTCTGTTTGTTTATAAAGGATAAAAAAAGTGGTTTATGGTGTGATTTTTATTGCTCTCGTGGGGCAGACACTCTCACATGCCATACAGAAAATACATTCGCTTTCCCTCACGGGGTCACACTTGTCTGTTCTGTACTTTGCAAAGAGATCCTTGTCCTTGGAAATGTCCTTGTCATTTCCTGTGCCCATCTCTCCCGGGTTAAGTTCCCATTCATAGAGAGTAACAGGGCAGACATCCATGCATGCTCCATCTGCTACGCAACTTTCCCAGTCAATCGCAACCTTGGATCCATGAATTCCATTCTTTGTAGGGTAAGGCTTTCCATCAGCATCCATTCTCTGGACGCCTTCCGCTCTTACCTCGTGATCGTGATGGGTTCCGGTTACCGGATAGTTCTCTGTATCCTCAAGAAAATTCTCGTCAATTGGTTTTGGCTTGTAATCTAGCGTGTCTAGTTTTACCAAACAATCACCTTTTTCGACATTATCTGCCTCGTATATAAAATATCTGTCTCTACGCGGAAAATACAGTTTTTTGAAATATAATGGGCATGAGTTTCACTCGGGGGTGTCCACTATTCAATAATGCCTTTGTGGATTCCGCTCACAGTGGCACTCAATCCTATTTTCCCGGGCATGAATATCGCGGGCTCCATTTCCCTGAAGTCCTCGGCAATGATCGGCTTGAACCCCATGTGTGCTATGACATCATCGTCCATGTCTACGCCCGGGGCTATCTCAGAGAGAACAACGCCATGCCTGTTCAGGTTGAACACCGCCCTTTCTGTTATGTATGAAACAGACTTGTTCCCGTTCTTGGCAACGTCTGCCTTGAAGAGTATCTTGTAAACTTTTTCCACGAACTTCATGGTGTCCCCTTCCTTCTTTATGTTCAGCTTTCCGTCTTCAACAACCACTGATGAAGCCCCTGCCATGAACTGGCCCGCAAAGACCAGTGACGGTGAGCCGCATGTTATTGCCGGGAAGCCGCCAGGTCCGGGTATCCTGCCCGGCAGCATGGACGGATTAACATCCCCGTTGCGGTCTATCTGCATGAATCCAAGGATGGCTATGTCGATCATTCCACCCTCGTACAGTGAAAACTGGTCTGGCAGTGGAATTATGGCGAATGGCCCCACCGAGACACCAAAATCATTCCCTGTCAGGGGTATTCCACCCCATGGCCCAGCCTCCACAGTGGAATAGACGTAATCGGACACCCTTTCATTTTCCAGTACCGATGGAATTTCAGATGGAATTCCCACACCGAAGTTGGCAATTATGGGCCTGCTCTCATCACGGACCCTCTTCATAATCTCCATGGCTGCCCTTCTCTGGATGACAAGTTTTACGTCAACAGGCCTTTTCCTCCTGTGTCGATGATCCCTTGGTGGAATCAGGCCTCCGGAGATCCTCGGGTCAAATTCAATTGAACCGGTCTGCCACGCAAATTCAGATGGAGAGACAACAACAAAATCAACAAGGGGCCCAGGGACGTGGACAGCCTTGGGATTTATGGTTCCCTGCCTGGCAATCCGCTCAACCTGGCAGTATACAATCCCTCTGTTGGGAGAAGCCTTGGCCGCCTGAACCATGGTGAAGACCGTTCCATATATGCCCTCCTTTTCCATGCTGATGTTTCCCATTTCATCTGCAGTTGTTCCCCGAATGAAAGTGGCATCGGGCTTGGGGGCACTTATGAAAAGGAGATCCTTTCCATGGAGGTCGATGTTCTCAACCTTGAGCCTCCTTCTCTCTTTTGCAAGGTTATTGAGGGCTCCACCATCCTGCCTGGAATCCAGGAATGTGCCCACGCCTACTTTTGTGAGAAGCCCGGGGCGCCCAGCGGACACTTCCCTGAAAAGATGGGCCATGGTCCCGATGCTCAATGTATATCCCTCGATTTTCTCCTCCATGATGAGTTTCTGGAGCCACTGTGACCACCCGAGGAACGGCATCAGTACGCCATCGAGAAACTCGAAGTTGCCGCTTTCATATATTTTCTGGCACACCTTGTCAATTCCTCTGCCCGGGGAACCGGGAAGGCTGTCCGACTCAATGAACAGGTGTTTCGGCCTCCCTGTTTTCTCATAGGTTTCGTATAATTTCAGAATGAGGTATTCTGGTGCGGTTGAAATGTTAAAACCGGAAATGGCTATTGTGCTGCCATCAGGTATTTTCCTGAAAAATCTACCCACTTCGTTTTCGGTGAACAGGAACTTGGACATTTTATTGAATTCGTACGATGCTTTATAATACCTTATCCTAAACATCCAAGCGTAGATATGAAAATACAGGGAACCATTACATGAGCCTCATTTTCAGTTCGTCTCATATGGCAGTATACAGACACTCTGTTCCCGCCATTTCCGGCCGGCAGAACAGCATCATCAATGAAGAATGATGGGAAAATTCCAAATTTTTGCCTTTCTGATAAAAATTTATGGCATGATCGTATACTCATCCTATGCAAGGGAGCGAACCACAGATCGTCGATCGTAAAATGGTTGGCGAGTTCGTAAGTTCATTCATCAGGCAGTTGAAATTCAAGAGAGAAGACTTCAGGACAATAGGAAGTTTTGGGGGCTTCACATCTCTGGTTGACTTGGGGAATTTCGCAGTTTCACTCAACAATGATGGTGTTGGAACAAAGACAATGATAGCAGAAGAGGGAGAAAGGTATGACACCCTGGGCATTGATTGCATTGCAATGAATGTCAACGACGCAATAACGGCGGGAGCAGAACCAATCGCCATGGTAGATTATATTGCACTCAGGGACCCAAACCCGGAGGTGGCAAGGCAGCTCGGCACCGGATTCAACGTTGGAGCCCAGATGTCCAATATTACAATAGTTGGCGGGGAAACAGCCATGGTGCCGGACATGATCAACCACATAGATGTCTCCGGGACATCGCTTGGAATAGTCCAGAAGACCCAGATAGTCAACGGTGAAAACATAAAGGAAGGGGACCTAATATTTGGACTGCAAAGCAGCGGCCTTCATTCGAACGGCTTCACCACGGTCAGGAACATAATCAGGGAGAACAACATTGACCTGAATGAAAAATTCCCGGGCGAAAACAAGAAAGCGCTGGATGTCTTCCTTGAACCCACAAGGATATACGTCAGGGAAGTCCTTGACATCATGAACATTGTCAACATCAAGGGCATGGCAAACATAACTGGAGGAGGGATCAAGAATCTTACCAGGATGAAGGACATGAAATACGTGCTGTCGGATCCAATTGAGCCACAGAATGTATTCAAGCAGCTTGGCGATCTTGGAAATCTCACGCCCTCCCAGATGTACGAGATATTCAACATGGGAATGGGATACGTGATAGTGATAGATCCGGACAGCAGAATTGATTTCATCAATTCTCTGAGGAGCCGCATCCAGTTCAAGGAAATAGGACATGTGGAAAATGGAAGTGGAATAGAGATGCCCAGCATGGAAGTTAGTTACTCTGGTTACTACTGAAACCAGTTACCTTAATTTATTCGGCCATCCCAAGTTTCATGAAAAGTCTGGCTAATATCGAACTTTATCCGCATAATTGAATTTGTGGGATCTCCTGGAGAAGCATATCTCATTGATTATGGAGATCAAAGACAATATTGGTTTGCCCGATGATTGAAAACACAAGTACAAGGATCGCCAGATTCTGAATGTTCCTGCTCTGTTGCGGATATTTCTCAAAAATCATGAAGAACCCTGTGTAGTGATAGTACTCAAGGCATTGCGCAAAATCGCATGGTAATTTCACCAGAGAATCTTGAGAAAAGCCAGGGGAGATAAAGAAAAACGTGAGTTGATAAAAAAGCGAGACGCCCTATTAATTTATACCTATTTCTCTTTAATAACAACTTTTCTTGGAAAATAGCCCTGCAGGGCGATTTGACGGCCTGCAGGAACCAAAAAGCGTGGTGTTCTTGTAGCATTCATGATACCATTAAGTTAAATTATTGTGTTAGAAATAGAGGTACATGAAGATCGTTGCAGTAGTAGACGAAGAGAATTACGTGACTCCGCTTGAATACGGTAACTCAATCATGGTTATTGACGACGAGACAAAACAGATAACCGAATACGAGAACCCGGGATTCGGCTCTCCCTATGGGGGAAAAGAAAGATGCATGGCAGGCATCCTTTCTCTTAAGGCAGACGCCATAGTCGTGAAAGAGGGTGTGCTCTGCCCAGGTTCATACCACATGTCCCTTGGCAAGATGAAATACGTGCCCGTTGAAGAGGAAAAGCTCGACGACATCGTGAAGAATATCGAATCCTTGAAGTCAAGCGCAGTGGACGAGCTCGAATTCGCAATGTTCAAGGAGTAATTACGGAAACATTTCCTGCCATTATTCCTACCAATAATTTTTTTGATTTTCAACTCATTTTTCAATATGAACAAATAGGCATCAACATTTATCGTTAATCTTCCTGTGGCATGGGAAAAAACGTGTTTTCTGAGTACAAAAAGATTTCGATGAGACATTTTTCCATCGAGATTCCGGTAATTAATTCCTGTAAAATTATGATTCTCAATGATTTAGTATGACAAAATCAATTTATAAGCTTCAAAACTCAACGCCTAATTGCACTAACCTGCAAGTTGGAGATTTGTGTCCAATGCCGGGAAAGCGTGTTGCAGTGATGGGAGCTAGCGGACTGGTTGGCCAGAGGTTTTGCCAGCTTTTGACCAACCATCCCCTGTTCGATGAGCCTGATCTTTACTCATGGCAGAGGTCAGGAAACAAATTTTTGAAAGACGTCCTGAAAGTACAGCCCGAGACAGTTTCCCCCTACCTTCTTGAACAGAGGATGCGCACTTTAGATGTTAACGAAATAATGAAAGAAGGCTATGATGCCATCTTCAGTGCAATACCTTCCTCCATGGAGGTGAACATAGAACTCGAACTCTCCAACCGTGGTGCCAGGATATTCTCGAACTCAGGGATGAACCGGATGAGGGAGGATGTTCCTATTATTGTACCAGAGGTCAACGATTCCCACATGGAGATGCTGGAAAATCGTGACGGTTTCATCATAGCTAACGGAAACTGCAGCTCAATCGGCCTGGCTCTACCGCTTAAACCACTCATGAAATTCGGGCCGGCGCACGTGGAGGTCACTACAATGCAGGCACTCAGCGGTGCAGGATATCCGGGGGTGGCATCGCTGGACGCGGTTTCAAATCTGGTGCCCTACATAGAGTCTGAGGAAGAGAAGATAATGGCGGAGATTCCCAAGATCTTCGGTGAACTGGACGGCGGCAGGATCATGAAAAACAGCATGGGTGTTGACGCCACGTGCACGCGTGTTCCGGTAAGGGAAGGGCACACGGAATCCGTGGTTGTCAGGTTCCAGGAAAAAGTGGATCCCGGTGTTCTGAAGGATGCCTTGAGAACCTTCAGGGGAAATCCGCAGAGGCTGGGTCTGCCCACTGCACCTGAAAACCCCTTGATCGTCGAGGAATCAGCTGACAGGCCCCAGCCAGCACTTGACCTGTGGCGGGGAAAGCCGGAAAGGTCCAGGGGCATGGCCGTGACGGTGGGAAGGCTCAGGGCAAAGGGAAATGAAGCCAGGTTTGTGACACTTTCACACAACACGATTCGGGGGGCGGCCGGCGGATCGGTCCTCAATGCCGAACTGGCACATTCAGGAGGGTGGATATGAATTCAAGGAATTATCATGTAATGAAGTTCGGGGGTTCCTGCCTCAGGAGCGCGGATGACATGTCAAACGCCTCACGCATAATCTCGCGTTACAGGTATCCGGTAGTGATCGCCAGCGCCATGAACGGTGTCACCCAGAAACTCATCGAGTTGAGCGAGGCAGAAGATGCAAAGAAGCACAGGCAATTACTTGAGGATATAGGAAAAGCCCACAGAAATACCATCACTGGACTCGCAGATACATCTGTGCGCATTGAGGCATCCGACGAGCTTGAGGCCATGCTGCAGGCCTTGGAGAGATCGCACAGCGAATGGATATCAGGGCATGAGCCATGGGAAAAGGCATACCTTCTCTCCTTTGGTGAAAGGCTGTCGGCGGTGATACTGAAATGGTACCTCAGGGACATGGGGCTGAAATCCTCAAACATTAACTCGGACGAGTTGCTGTTTGCAGAGGATGATAATGTTCTCAATGCCACGGTGGACGAGGAGATTTCACAGGTCGAGATCAGGAACAGAATCGCCTTCCACAGTGACATGAACGAGATACCTGTGGTGACCGGATTTTTCTGCTGCTCGCTTTCCGGAAGGACTGCCCTGCTCGGGAGAAACAGCAGCGACTACACGGCATCCATGGTCGCGTATTCCCTGCCAACCTATGAACTGGTGTTCTGGAAAGATGTCCCCGGCCTCATGACCGGAGATCCTAAACTGGTGAAGGAAAGCCACGTGCTGAAACTCCTTACATATGAACAGGCGGGAAACTATATAGTCAACGGCGCAAAAATACTCCATCCGCGTGTCATAGACATAGCAAGGAAGAGGGACACAACCATACGGATAAAGCCATTCCGTGAACCGGAGGCCGAGGGAACACTCATAACAGGCGCCATACCCTCAGTGGAAATCTCTTGACTGGAAAAAACGCGGCCAAGGCAAGTCAGAGCTTGTTCTCTATGTAATACTTCACTATCTTCTTTGTGGCCCTGCGAAGTACATCAGAAAGCGACGGTGTTGAAACTTTCATGAGTTTGGCAATCTCTGTCATCGAAATTCCCCTGTCCGGATCGAAATATCCGTGGCGGAAAGCCATGTTCACCACTTCCTTCTCCCTTTCGGTGAGGATATCAATACTTTCGAATTCGGTTTCAAGTACACTGGGGTTCAGCCCTGCCTGTTCCAGGTCCCGTTCCAGGATCTTCAGCTTGGTGGGGTTTTGAATCAGTATCCTGTATAGAATGCGTTTATTGTCAATGGCTTTTGAGCTGAGAACAACAAGGTTGGAGGAAGCAAAGAAACGGCAGGCTGAACAGCTGTGCGACTCGGCCCAGAAACCATTCTTGCCCACGCGGATGACATTGTTGGCGCATTTCTGCAGTCCCGGAAGCACCAGCTCCGGGTCTGTTCCTGCCTGAAGCCTGTGAAGAGTCTTTGTTTCGCCTATTCTGAGGCGTTCCACTTTGACTTCCACGTCAAGGCTCTTAACGAAATTCGTTATAGGGCAGTCTGACCTGGTTACTTCTATTACCGCTTCAAGTGCACCCTTGTCTTTCTGTGACAATATCCCAGCCTCTCGGAAGAATATCACTTCTTGATGTAATACTTTTCGGCAGTAACTAACATTTTAGGGGCTGATCATCTCATTGGTGTCTTTGGCCGATAAGATGGAGCCATATATCTCTCATTATTTCCGCAAATGCAACCTGGAATGCTTTTTAGTTGACTCCAGAGGGAGCTGAAACGAAAGGACATAAGGGCGGTAAATGGCTCCTTGAATATGCGTCTCCCTCAATTGAGCCCCATTCATCACTTCCATGATCATGAATGTGAACAGATTGTGGATTTTCTTTAGGGTACGTTTTTCGAGCTATGCATTATGGCACTGGCGACCATATCGGCTATTCTAACTGGCTCAGGCACATTTCCCACCTTCATGAGTTTTTCAAGCAGTATTATTGCTTCTTTTTTCTCTATCCCTGAGATGTTAAGGGTGAACTCATTCCCGCCAAAATACTCCTTCTGAGGCGTGAGGCGCTTCAGCTTCCCGATTTTTGAGGCATCACCATGCTTCTCAAGGGCAGCCAGCATGGATTCAAGATTTCCTTTGCCCTTTGTAATGGAAAGAAATGGCAGTCCGGATGACATCGAGACTTCTTCAGGATCCACAAGATCAAAGCCTGCAAAGGTGATCCCCTCCGTCACTATGGCCTGTATGTTCTGTCTCCCTACGGCCTGTACAAAATTGAGTATTGCCGTTGTAGCGGCGGATCCGTCCAGTTTAATATAATCAATATTGACGCTCTCAATGACTCCATCCAGCCGCATCAGAATTCCCACCAGGCATGTTTCACTGTCTTTTGACCTGTCAAATGGCCCATCGTCTATGCCAAGAACCCTTGCATTTTGTTTCAACATGCAAAGACTAGAACAGTAGTATATAAAGTATATAACCAAGAATCAAAGTATGCGTTTTATCAGTCTATTGGCATAATTTGTGTCACCAAAACGCTTATATCCGCTCTAGATATACCACTTTTACGCACTTTGAATGCACCTCCTAAGGAATTACTTAGAAGGGAAGGGTTAGAGGTTCAATTGAACCAATGAAGCCAAATTCGTTTACAGTAAAATGGATTGTGTAAACTGCTAAACTGCTTGGGGGATGGTTTGGTTTGAGAGCCGACGAAGGACGTGCCAAGCTGCGAAAAGCCTCGGGGAGGCGCATGGAGCCATAGATCCGAGGATGTCCGAATGGGACTTCCCGTTTTTAACACTCCGAAAGGAGAGGGTACCTAGGGAATTGAAACATCTTAGTACCTGGAGGAAGAGAAATCAATTGAGATACCGTTAGTAAAGGCGATCGAAAGCGGTACAGGGCAAACCGAATGCTTTGTAGTAATATAGAGTAAATGTGGAGTTTGGGCCTTTTCCAATACCTACCTGACGAATCCTAATCTGATCGAAAGCAGAGCCGGAGCGGGTGATAGCCCCGTTGGAGTAAGTCAAGAGGTTACGAGAGAAGTGTCCCAGAGTATTGTGCGTCGTAATTCGCGCAAGAATATGGGTGGCACTAACATCCAACCCTAAATACATCTCAAATCCGATAGCGAACAAGTATCGTGAGAGAAAACTGAAAAGCAACCCGAAAGGGTAGTGAAAAGAACCTGAAACCAAGCAGTGATAAACTTACAGGGCACGAAAGGGATGATACCATTAACCATGGTGGACTGGTGTTCTGTTGTCCGTGTTGAAGAACGGGCCAGGGAGTTTCGACGAATGGCAAGGTTAATCTTTAAAAGAGTAGCCGTAGCGAAAGCGAGTATCCGCACAGCAATGGAGGGATAGCGTAACTAATGCGTAAGTCATTTGTGGAAGACCCGAAGCCGGTCGATCTACGCCTGAGTAGGTTGAAGTTCAGCGAAAGCTGGATGGAGGACCGAACCAGTACTGATGTGCAAATCGTTTGGATAACTTGGGTGTAGGGGTCAAAGGCCAATCTAGGCCGGCAATAGCGGGTTCCCCCCGATACTACCCGTAGGTAGACTTCGGCAGAGATGCTTGGCGAGGTAGAGCGACCGAATAGAAGGTTAGCAGTCGAAAGACTGCGCCATCTTATCGAACTCCGAACTTGTCAAGATCGTAGAAGCCGGATGCTAGGGCACAGGGATAAGCTCTGTGCCCGTGAAGGGAACATCCTAGACAGGGGTTAAGGTCCCTAAAACTGACTAAGTGCGAATTAAAGGGGTTTGTGGCCGAAGACAGTGTGGAGGTTGGCTTAGAAGCAGCCATCCTTTAAAGAGTGCGTAACAGCTCACTCACCGAGGCTACATGTCCCGAAGATGGAAGGGGCTAAAGTCAGTTACCGAGACCTCTGAGCATCGCAAGATGATCTGGTAGGGGGGCGTGCCGCATGGACGGAAGTTTCTTCGAGAGGAGGAATGGACCGTGTGGTATCGTGGATCCTGGTAAAAGTAGCAGAATAGAATTGTGAGAATCAATTCCGCCGAAAGGGCTAAGGGTTCCTTGGCAATGTTCGTCAGCCGAGGGTTAGTCGATCCTAAGGTGATCCCTAACAGGAAATCACCGAAAGGGAAGCTGGTTAATATTCCAGCACCTTAGACGTTTTGCCATATGGTTTAACTTCGAGATATTGGGAGTACGGGTACCAACGTATTTGACAGTATAATCTGGTGGAGAGTCGTAATGACGAGAAGCTGGAGAAAACTTACAGGTCCCCATACGGGGATTCCTTAAATTCTTGGAGTCTGTGAAAAGGCTATATGGGTCAGGTCTAAGTTCGTACCAAGAACCGACACAGGTGCCCCTGGATGAAAAGTCCAAGGCGTTTGGGAATAATGGACGCGAGGGAACTCAGCCAAATAGCTCCGTATCTTAGGTAGAAGGAGTGCCTATTCCGAGAGGGAATAGGTCGCAGTGGCAAGGGGACCCCGACTGTTTAC
>OFHI01000083.1_pt1 | contig 21609 bp, 22 predicted proteins | sample 1522021 | NCBI WGS metagenome assembly OFHI01 (sample SAMEA2464839, study PRJEB22497) | soil metagenome | biome: Grassland; feature: Farmland; material: Clay | place: Australia | collected 2013-02-01 | depth 1.4 m | reverse complement strand
CATCTGATGCACCAATATCAACGGTTCCTGCTATTGCACCACTAATTCCTGCTCCGCTGCCGGTACCTGCGGTAGTTATCTTTGCTGCCGTGTAGTTGCCCTTCCACACATTAAATATCGGGTAGAGGAGGGTAGAGCCAGTCTCTGCCAGAGAAACCGGGCCACTTGGTGTGCTCGGCCCAGGTGCTGCCTGTGGCTTTAACAGTGCCACATAGACACCAACGCTGACTATGACTACCACGACAATAACTGCTGCTATTATCGTCAGTGTTCTTTTATTCATGTGTTTTCAGGTTTTAATCGATCCCCATTATATAGAGTTTATTTACATAGTATATAGAAGTCTATATATCCTATATATCTCTATAAAGTCAATATACTCTATATAAGTAGGTATAATAAAGTGATCCGTTATTCCTCGCGGAAAAGCAGTGCGACGCCGTAACAGAACCTCAGGAGCAATCGGAAATATCCGAAAGGTTGATTAATAATGAAACGGCATTCCACAATCCACTGGATATATCTTCTATAGACTGTTCCGGTTTCTGCTGTTTGCCACAGTCAATGAACGCCTGCTTTAAGCCGTAAAGAGGCAAAAATCTGAAAAATACGTCCTGTCACAGGTTTTTCAATGTACCAATATGGATTAATTCAGGAAACGGTTGATTAATTGTTCTCAATGAAAAGGCCAATCGAGATCAAGGGAGTCATAATTATTGAAATAATCCTCGCGGTTGCGGCTATTCCAAGCGGGATAATCCTGATCCTTGACCCCAGCGGCAGGTCACTCGGAATAGATTTTCTCCTGGATTACCTCCCCCTTATTGACTTCACTCCGGTTGGACTCTGGCTGTTCTTCGTTTTTGGTATTCTCCCCATTATTCTTGCGGTAGGCCTCTGGCTCACCAAGTTCTGGTCATGGTTTGTTGCCGTAATTCTTGCAATAGTGGAAATTATATGGATAGCAATCCAGATTGTTCTTCTCTATGAGATCGGGCTTTCACCCCTCCAGGCTCTGGTTGCAGGTTTCGGGGTAGCTACCATTTTCCTACTTTTCATGCCGGCTTCAAGGCACTACGTATCTCTCAGGAGGATATCAGCAGAATCAGGGGAAACCTGATCCGGGGTGGTTGACCCAACTCCTTTTTTCATAATGAGCAAATGCAAAACGATTAATCCGCGGGAAATTTCGGTCCTCATGGCTTTCAGGCGCAGGCATTGTGATTACCGGAGCCCAGTAGCACAGGCATTATAGGTCATTTCCCTGAAAGTGGAAAAATAGCGAAATTACATACAACAGGATGCCAATATTTATAAGCTAAGATCATTTTTAAAACAGGGTGCTTTGATTGGAAAATCATAATTCCATTAGGACTCAGATCGATCAGACTAACAGTTACAACGATCTGACCAAACTGCGTGAAAAAATATGGAGCCTTAGTGGAAAGTATCCGTTTTCCATCTACGTGAATCTCAGAGGAAGGGTTGAAGAAAAGATCAGGTCGTTTGACAATCCAATGTGTGATCAGGCCCACATAAGGATATATTTTAATGATGATTCAAAGAAGGACATGGAACCGTCCGAGTGCAAGAACGCCCTCGATGAAGGGCTAAAGCTTTCCGAGTACATTTTCAGCACTTACGGCAACGCCAGGGACTTCGAGATACTCCCTTCCAGTTTCCTGGGAACCTACAGCAAGGATATAATTGAAAAAGACGCAATAAAGGAGTTCCTTGGAAACGGGTTCAAGAACGCGGGCCCGAATGACGACCACAAGAGAATAGAGGTTCTCCAGGACCGTGTTGAATACCTTATCAGGCTGATAGATCACATGAACAGGGTCTATTCTGAGACCATACCGAAGATATCCAGCGATCTTGAGGATATAAACAAGAAATTCGAGGAACTCTACAATAAGCTCATCGGAAAGAACCTGTTATGATCGCTCAGCTTTTCAGGATATAACGCATCCCTATCCTCCGGTTTGCTTCATCTTTCTGGTCCAAGCCCATCTCATGGTGAGTGTGACTCCAAACACGACAGCACCGAAGACAACAACAAGAGGCCCTGCCGGAATGCCGCTGTAGAAAGCTGCCATCACTCCTGTTACTGCACTTATTTCCCCTATCAGGATACTCATGAGGCTGTAATTACGTAGAGAATAGCTTATGTTCCTCGCTGCGGCTGCAGGTACGATAACCACCGCTCCCACCAGAATGGTTCCCACCTCCTTTATCCCGACAGCCACTATTGTTGCCACCAGGATAAGATAGACCAGATTTATCAGTTCCACCCTTACTTTGGCCGATATAGCAATCTCCTTGGAGATCATTATTAACGCCATGTCCCTGTATATAGCTCTTGTAACAAAAATGACAATTACTGCAACTATTGATGTGATTACCGCATCAAGTGCAGTAACATTTGAAATGTCTCCGAACAAAGCATGAAGAAGTTCTGTTTCCGGAGTAATGAGCAGACCTATGGCGAGTGCAAGCACAAATATGACACCTATTATTGCTTCAAAGGAAAGTACTGTTATTCTCTGGATGTGCCAGGTAAGCAGCATAGCGACGAGCAAAAATGCAAATGCCCCAAGAAAAGGATTGAAATTGAAAAGCAACCCTATTGCCAGGCCGGGCAGTGCAACATGGGAAAGTGCATCCCCAACAAGAGCCATGTGCTTTGATACCATTATTGAACCGAGGTAACCGGCTGCCGGGCCAACAAAAATCCCAACTATTATCGCATAGGCTAAGTTCATTGCCATAATGAAACTCACTCCTCCTCCTGATGGTTATGCAGGTGAAATTCCGGATAAATTCCACCTGACATATAATTCATGATTTCATTATGCGACAGGTCTTCTGTTTTTCCAAAGAAAAGCTGCTTCCTGTTTACAGCAAGGAGCCTGTCTGAAAAATGAGCTACAACATGAAGATTGTGCGAAATGACGATGGTGGTTATTCCCGCTTCTTCCTTCAGGCTGGATACCCTTTCATATATCGGTTCCTCAGATCCTATGTCCACAAACGATGTAGGCTCGTCAAACATGAGGACATCCGGAAGGTCCATTATCGCCCATGCAAGAAGAACTCTCTGAAGCTCTCCTCCGGACAGTGCGGAAAGACTTACGTTAAGCAGCTTGGTATCAATGCCGGCCAGCTCAAGAGCCTGCTTGATGCCCGTGCCGTTCTTGAAACTAAGGAATTCTTTAACAGAAACAGGAAAATCAGTTGAAACCAGGCTCTGAGGAACGTACCCGATCCTTATGCCCTCCTTCCAATGCACAGTTCCGGAATATGGAATTATTCCCATTATTGCCCTGATCAGGGTAGTCTTGCCTGCTCCGTTTGGACCGACTATTGCCAGGATATCTCCTTTTCGAACTTCAAAATTTATGTTTTCGAGAATATTCACGTTCTTTGACCGAACAGAAAGATTCGAGACTCTAAGAATAACACCTGAATCTCCAGTCTCTTCTGCAGACGAAACAGACGGTTCTATCATTTTTATCACACGCAAATACTATGTGGAAATCCACCAGAAACTATGTTTTTCGGGATAAGGCTTCTTACATGACTGTGTTTTATCAGGCAATCATGTTATCAAAATTATCTTGAAATGTGAAAATATGCTTTTTGGAACAAAGCAGGGCAATCAGTTCCCGACTCCTCTTTCAGGAAACTTGTGGACACATTCTCATTATTTTTATGTGCCGCCATTAAATTTATCCTGTGCGCCATACGATAACGAATTTTCATGTTATAGTCTTAGTTACCAAATGGTATCCGAATTTGATTCATTATGTCGATGGCAATCCAGAATTTTCTCGTGTTACTTTATAAGAGATGCTGGCAGCTCATTTTTTTCAAAACAAATACCAAAAGCACAACAAGAAAAGTTGCGAAATACCAAATCAGAAAATCGGCCATTAGTGAGAAAATATAAAAATGAACATGAGCAATGAAGGACTGACGGATTCCGTCTACTATAGCGGTGCCAGTTGAGTAAGAAATGTACGAAAGTGGATATCCTCTCGAAGCAGGATCTTCCCCAAAAAGAGGAATTCCATATTGGATGTGAAATAAACTGATTAGCGTGATTAATGCCGAAGACAAAAGTGGGATGATTATAAAATAGCAAGCGTTTTTCATTCGATCCCTTAGAGGAATAAAACTATTCTCCATTTAAAATTTTAACATCTTTTAGGCGAAAAACTCCATTTCTAAAACTGGGATGAGATAACATAATTTCCCGACAACCTTCATTTTTGAATGGCCACTGATACTTTTCAATCATTTCAGGTGAAACTTCTTTAATAAAGGCAGAAGTCATTTTATAGAAGGCAGTGCTACATCACTAACAATAGAGCAGCAATATGTTGGAGTTTAAGGATAATCTATGGGTGCATATCTATCTCTTAAGACAACATTGAAATACAGCGACCGCATAAAACAAATATAATACTGCCCTGCGAAGTGATAAAAAATGCCGAGAAAAAATAATCTTCTGCTGATCAAATTAGAGGGGCTTGAGAAGGAGGAAATTCTTAAAGACATGGGATTTCAGTTCGATCATGGCTTTTTAACTAAAGATGGAAAGAGGGTCAAGAGTAGCGATGGGTCTGCTTTTGCAAAAGTCGAAGATATAAAGGCAATTGTTCCCGGTTCTCTTGAAGTAATAACGGATTTATCCGAGGCGGAGACTTATTTCAGTGATTATTGATTATGTCTTTCATTGCTTTTCTATCTACTCTTAAGAAGTATCTTATACCAGCCTACAGTTGGTTGAAGGCGAGGATTACCAACCCTTCCACGGGGAAAAGTCTGGTAGTGTCCGAAAAGAATGTATCTAACATTTTCAGTAAACAAGTAACAGGTGATATCAAAATCACTCAGGTTAACCTGAATTTATTCTTTGACAAGGAAAATCCTAATTACAACCCTGAAGTCAAAAGAGAATTCATAGAAGAACTGACAAGAAGCGTTGAGAGGCACGAGGGAATTGGTGTATCCTTTGATGAAAGTTTTTTGATTCTAAGGTCCACATCTTTAACTCCTCAGCAACGTGCAGTCATTTCAGTTTTCAGAAAATGTGAATGGCCAGAAGACATTCTTAGCTCACTTTCTGTCTCATACAAGATAATTAACTTAGAGGACAATGGGCAATACGAAAGGGCCAAGAAGCTTATGTACGAAGCTTTCAGAGGCAGGTCCGGAACTACAATCAAGAAGCTATACAACCTTGGGAGAGCAGGCTATATTGACGAATTCGTTTTGAATGCAAAAATATCACCATTGTCTTATGATAAGAAATGGATACTAGATACCCTGAATTATTTTCCTGAGGCCATATTCCTTTATGATGAAAGCATTCCGCAAGACGTCATAACTGAACTACATGCAAGAGAGGTCAGAGGCATTAAGATGGTGACCTTGTATGCCCGGGGCACAAAGATTGACACTCTAAATAAGGGATACTCAGAGTATATAGACAAGAAGGTCTCAATAAGCAAAGGCTCCGAGAGACCAGCGTTCCTTTTGTACACGATTTATGATAATGAAGATTACACCATTGCTTGGTCAAGGGCAAAAACGTTAAAAGTGAAGCTGGAAAGAGTAAGGGAAGTGCCTACAGACCAACTATCAAAACTGGTCTATGGGAATTCTTGAAGTCTCCACTGTATTTTTTTATGCTGGCTCAAGATCACTTCTCGAAATAAATCAATGTCGGGTCGTTTATGTCTACGGCTTTAATCTTTAGCGGTCTAATATCCACCGTGCTCTTGTCTTCCTGTGACCAACGTCAAGAAAGGTTTTAACTCGCTGTTCACGGTTCATTACGTCCTCTCTTGTGGAACAAGAGGTTCTGAGCTTGGCGACTTGGGGACATGTCCGGCCTTGTAGGTCAGAGCAGCTATACGGAGAAAAGTCGAGAATGAAAGTCCAAATGTATGGGCTTTCTGGTCTATTATTTTCTTATCTTCAAGTCCAAGGCTGATGATTGCCTTCATTGTGTATATCCTCCATACTCTTTAAGTGTGTATGATGCACATCCGTTTTGTCGTCTTATTCGGGGGTCTACGAACACTGAACATTTCATTTGGCATTGAAAAATGATGGACATTTAGTATAATCCACTACAGAGAAATATAGTAATTCCGTTCTGGCACTTAAACGTAAAAGAGAAAAAGGAGCTGTGAAAACAGCCCTAAACCTGAAGTAGAGTGGGGCTGACCGGGTTTGAACCAGCGACCACCTGGTTATGAGCCAGGCGCTCTACCTAGCTGAGCTACAGCCCCATGCGCCGCCGGTCGGACTCGAACCGATGACCGCTCGGTTAACAGCCGAGTGCTCTACCAACTGAGCTACGGCGGCACTTGTAAAGGGAAAGAGATACACTCTTTTTAATCTTTTCGCACGTTTTGCCGTAACGGCGACAGGCGCACCCAATTTTTGCTTATAAATCATCTAGATCGATACCGCACAGATCTGAAAGTTCTTTATGCAGGGCAGAAATTCGTTCTGCAGCGGTTTGAAGCCCCTTCTTACTGTAATTTTCAAGAGTCACTTCAAGCTTTACAACATCGCTTCCACTAACGAGATTGTCCGCCTGGGCAACAATTTTTTCTTCAAGAGTCTGAGGCATGTAATCCCTGGCCGGAAGCCCGAGTGTTACTGCCTCCTTCTCCGTAATGCCTGCGCCTGTGTGTCTTTCCACTATGGAAACAACTCTCCGGTCGATCCTTCTCTCTTCTAGGATCGATGCGCCTGCAACGGCGTGATCTATGCCGTGTGTTCTTGTTCTGCCGACGTCGTGGAGAATTGAACCCGCAGTGATGAGTTTCATATCCGCATCGGCCCTTTCGCCGATTTTCACGGCAAGTGAATAAACGGCCTTGACATGCTCAAGAAGCCTTTCATTGGCTCCTTCCTCTTCAAGGATTTCAAAACATTCCTTCTCATCCGGAAGGACTTCAACAATTTTTCCCCTCTCTGATGGAACAACCGTGAATTTTGATCCGTACCTTGCATTGAGTTCCTTTCCTTCAAAGAATCTGTCCAGAAATGTGGAAAGCGCCGAAACCTCACTTATGGGCTGATTTGTTACGGAAACATTGTAGTCTGAAGTTTCATAAGCATCAAATGGGACTTTCTCTGCACCTACAACAATCATGATGTCTTTGTCAGCGGCATCTTCCCTGATCTTGGGAACAGCTTCATCTACAGGTATGCCGTACATCGTGAGATGAACCCTGATTCCCTTGAATGATTTCAAGGCTTTTTTCCAGTTCACTCCGCTGGAAATGTCGAAGTCGCCGCCAAAATTTCCCACGACTTTCTTGAGTGTTTCCTCCAGCTGCTCATCCTTTTCATCAATGAGGATCTCTGAAGCTCCGAATGCACGTGCAGTAAGCGCAACATGCGTAGTGATCCTCTTATCCCTGAAAGGCCTGTGCCCTATCCTGAGAACGGTAATGCGGGTCAATTTATTCACACCGGAATCCTTGTTTGTATTACGGAAAGAAATTGTAGGGTTGGACTTAAAATTATCCGGGAAAATCGAGCGGTTAAAATTCAGATTCCGCTTACTTTCTCGATTTTGTAGCCCTTTATCTGCAGTACGTTTGATCTTTTGATGATTCCCCTCAGAAGCGTCTGTGATATGTCCAGGGATTCTGCAGCGTCTCCTATGAACACTCCTTCAGTGTCCGGCATCATTCCGATGATGCGATCCTCATAGTTTCCAAGTTTTTCATCAGACAATGTTGTTGCAAATATTATGTCTGCAAGTTCACTCATTGACCCGATTAGATTGATCTGCACATTTGTGTAATATGTATGATACGCTTTCTCCGGTCCCCTTTCTCCCGTCATCCACTGGCTCTCGATGAGTTTTATTTTGTCAAGATACAAGAGAGCCCTCTTTCCTTCTTTTCCATATTTTTCTTCAATCTGGGGCATCGTGATCCAGCTTGTGGACAAATCAAGAAGCAATTTTCTCTTTACTTCACTGTCTGCAGCATGAAAAATAGATACCAGTTCGCCTACGTCGTTGACAACCTTTATCCTGCTGACCATTCTTTAACATAATACGTAGAACAGATTTAATTATTTCTAAAAAGGGATAATGCTAAGAAAAATTATTTTGAAATGATTCAAAAAAAGAACATTTCGTCAGTCAGCGAATGAAAATCCGACTTATGTTGCCAATCGAGATCGGACACTTACTGCCTTTCAGTTACGATCACTCGCGGCACATCTGTTGTTTGGCAGTTCCTGCAGTTAAGGGATTGAAAACAATAGCGGTGATTTATCCTCCTTAAAGCGGGAAGGCCCCTTCCTTTCAGGGTGGTGAGGTCATCACTTCTTGCGCCTTTTAAGTTCATAAAGGAGCATTTTGTCATATTCTACGGAATGCTTGACTTTCTTTGTCTTCAGGACTCTTGAAACAGCCTCCGTGATATCCCTTATGTCCTCGGACAGGTTGCCCTTATAGATTATCATTTCCTGGGAATCCTGCGGGAAGACCATCCTGAACCTTGCACCGTCCTTTATGTATCCGATTGGTTTCTTGTTCCTGGAAATCTCATCCATGTTGAGTTCCAGTGCAAGCTGATCGTATTGAACTTCATCCTGATTCTGTTTCGTTTCCCTGGAAACAATTTCCCACATTTCCGGGAAGGCTTTCTCAAGGCTCTTCCACTCAAAATCATCTTCAAAATATATATGTCCGCTCCAGTTCTTCACATCGAATTATCGGTTACTGAATCTTTAAACTTACGGTTATTTCATTCATTCTTAAATAAGACTTGAATAATACGATAAAATCCGGAACGTCGAGGGAGCATGCCAACGAAAAAATTAAGAGGGCAGAAATAATCTTGTGGCACAAATAGCCCCGTGGTGTAGTGGCCAAGCATTACGGGCCCTGGACCCGTCGACGGCAGTTCGAATCTGCCCGGGGCTATCTTTTACGCTATAATTATAATGTTTATCAACAAGTAGTGGAAAAACATACTAAATACAAGTTCTGCATGAACAATACCATGGCCGACGAAGAGCAGGAAAATCTATTGACCGCTTATTGTGAAGTAATCGATGATGACATACCATTGAACCATGCTTTCTTCAGGTACAGGTCAGAGATGGAACTCGCACAGGCTATGCTCGGGCTGGCAGTGTCGGAGGGCGGAAGGCTTCAGGAGACACGGGAAATTCTCGATATGCACGACACTCTTTTTGAAAATATCATTGATCCGGAATCAAAGCTTCCGGACAAGCAGCGGAAAAAACTCAATCACGCGGATGAAGTCTGGCTTGACCTCAAGGAAAAACTCAGCGAAGGGAACAGGAGGACCGCCTATCTTTACGCTGCACATTCACACATGAAACTTGCGCTCGGTTACCTTGTGGAGCTGAAAGAGGATGACAGGTTTGTTGATACAGTATCAGATTACCTGCTCAACTATCTGAACAAGCTCAGTGTATTCACTTACAGGGAAGCAATCGGGCACGTTATGCTTTGAAATTTCATTTCCGGGAGGAAAAATAATTTTTTTTTGAGCTTTCAAAGAAGCTCGTCGATGTACTTGCTGTAGGTCATCGGTTCCTTCACGAATCTGTACAGGGAGGTATTCTCTCTTTCATAATCGAGAAGCAGCATCTCTATTCTTTCCCTCGTGAAAACTCCTTTACTTTCAAGGGCGGAAACTGCCCGTTTTGAAAAGAACCCTTCCACAGTCTTCGCCGGCTTCAGGCCTTTCTTCTTCCTGATCACATTCAGCATGCCTGAGAGGGAAAGTTTTTCTTTTGAACTTACGGTGATTGCGCCTTGAACCTGCCAAGTATTTTTCAGGACCGTGATCAAGTCATCAATGTATACAGGCGCGAGGTTTTTTCCCTGCGGCACCGGAACATTTTCCTGCGATAGTCTGATCAGATCCCGGGTTAACCTATCGCCTCTTCCGTATATTATTGACATTCTCACGTTGAGGTGATTACTGATTGTTGCAACATTATCTTCTGCAACTCTCTTAGCACTGAAATATTCTGCCATTCCATAATGAGAATTTATTGCCGAAAAATAGACGAGTCTCTGGTTTTTGTCATATTTCCTGATGGCATCAACGATGTTCTTGACACCCTTTACACTCAGATCAAAATGCTTCTGCTCAGCTTCATCCCATACCCCAACAGCGTTAAAGATTGTGTCGTAGCCTTTTACGGCTTCCTCGACTTTCCCGCTGTCAAGAATATTGCCTTCAATCCACTTCACACCGTTTTTTTCAAGCTCTTCTGACCTGTGGCGTGAATAATATGCAACCTCTTCAGCACCAAGCTGACTTATGAGGTTTCTTCCTATATAGCCGGATCCTCCAAAGACTATAACTTTCATAATCCCTGTATCTCCGATATAGTTAACATCTGAGACTTAATATTACTTCATTAGTCCAGAAAGATAATTCCGATGCGATGCGCCTGTCTTATCCTCTCGTTATTTCCGGCATTGCTGTATGGCAGCAATTCAATCAGGATTATGCGCCGCGGGGGCGGATAATTTAAATATTTAATTATGTGGATATTCAGAAATTCAAGAATATGCAATGTTACTTGATATCACGCCAAACAGGGCAGTTCCATGAAACATTATTAATATTAGCAATTTGATATAACATTGGTTTTAATGAAGCATAAGGGACAAAATGTTTATATGGTCTCCGGAGGGGTAACAAAGTTTGCCAAGGCAACTCCGGATATGGATTTCAGGCTTAGAGTCAAGAAGGCTTTTGATTATGCTTCAAACGACATAGGCCTGAAACTTAGCGACATAGACGGATCTGTTGCATCATACTTTGCAGATCATTTCCAGAGACAACTGATGTCAGGTATTATGGCTCAGGATTAGCTCGGACTGACGCCGAAGCCGAGCAAGAGAATCGAAGGTGGAGGCGCTACGGGCGGTCTTGCGTTCCAGACCGGATTTGAGGAAGTGGCATCAGGAAGAATGGATACCTGCCTCGTTTACGGTTTTGAATCAATGTCCCACGTAAATACATGGAAAGGAAACGAGTTCATAGCACTCGCCAGCGATACTAATTTTGATTATCCTGTCGGAGGCTTCTACACAGGTTACTATGCCATGATGGCTGCAAGGCACATGCATGAATTCGGCACGACTGTTGAGCAGCTGGCAAAAGTTTCCATAAAGAACCATGGAAACGCCATCCATAACCCGTACTCACAGAGCCCGATGAAACTCACAGTTGAAGATGTCAGAAACTCACCCATGGTATCATACCCGCTTACAAGGCTTGACGTATGCACCATGTCTGATGGGGCAGCTGTTGCAGTTCTTGCCTCAGAAGACAAGGCATTCGAGCTGAGTGACAACCCTGTCCTTGTAAAAAGCATCGGTACCGGAACGGATACAATGAGGCTGTCGGACAGGCCCATGGGAAAGGTGCCTCTCTTACCAAATGAAACAGAAGCGGATTACAGGAATCTCCAGTACCCTGGAGTACACTCATTCAGGGCAGGAAGGATGGCTGCAATAGAGGCTTATGAGGCTGCAGGAATCACCGATCCTCTTAACGAGCTTGACCTGATAGAGTTGCACGACGCATACACCTCATCAGAGGTACAGACATACGAGGACCTTGGCCTTTGCAAGTATGGAGAAGGAGGGAAATTCATCGAGGAAGGAAAATCAGAGCTGAACGGCAAAGTCCCTGTTAACCCGTCAGGCGGACTGCTTGCCTCCGGCCATCCGGTAGGTGCAACGGGAATAATGCAGGCGGTATTCATGTTCTGGCAGCTTCAGCATTCAGTAAAGAAGCACTTCGGAAATGACAAGCTACAGGTCAGCAATGCAAAGAGGGGCCTTATACACAGCCATGCAGGAACTGGTACATATGTAACTGCTACAATAATGGAGGCGGTAAGATGACCATAAATCCAAACGCTAAAATGCCGGAAACGCAGGAAGGAACAGAGGTATACAGTATTGATCCCCTGGTAGTGAAATCCCACTACGAGATAGATTATATCCACAGCTATGCCCAGGATTCAGAATTCTTCAGGGCACTGGGGAAAAAGAAACTCATGGGGAGCAAATGCAAGGAATGCGGATACACATACGCAACTCCGAGAGGGCACTGCATGATGTGTGGCGCAGAAACAGAATGGTACCAGCTTCCCAACGAGGGGAAAGTACACACATTCACAACCTGTTTCTTCGGAAGTGAGGAATTCCTGAAAGAGACACCGTTCAACCTCATAATGGTGGAGTTTGAAGGCGTGGACTCACTGTTCATGGCGAGGCTGATAGGGGCGGATCTTGAAGACCTGTATGTTGGAATGCCGGTAAAGGCAAAATTCAGGAGAAACCAGAAATTCAGCCCCACGGACGTCTACTTCGTTCCCACAGGCGAAAAGAAAGAGTGAGTGATTTACAAACCCATTTTTTTTATTTTACTCTTAATTTTTCAGGATCTGATATTATATGGATCAACCGGAAACTTTTAGAAAACTGCTTTTTGACGGAATTGCTGAAACTTATGACAGAATCAGGCCGATTTATCCTGACAGTATGGTTAATGATCTCATAGAAAGTACTGGAATATCAGAGGAAAGCAGGATACTTGAAATAGGCAGTGGAACAGGTCAGCTGACAGGGCTTCTCGCAAGAAGAGGCCTGAATGTTACTGCCCTGGAAATGGGGCGCAATCTTGCGTACATACTGAAGAAGAAGCTTGAGGGCTACCCCGGAATCAGGGTAATCAATCAGAATTTTGAAAGCTATAGTGCTGAAAGCGGCTCTTTTGACCTGGTCGTTGCGGCAACATCTTTTCACTGGCTTGACAGGGGCACCAGGATAAAGAAAATAGGAGAGCTTCTTGACAGGAAAGGAAAATTAGCGATTTTCGAAACACACAATGTCAAAGGTGGAACGGAAAAATTTTTCGAGGACTCACAGAAATGCTATAAAAGGTGGGATCCGGGCACAATTGATGATTACCATCTCCCCTCTGTTCAGGATATCAGGACAAAGAAGTGGGAAGAAGAAGTATCAGGAGCATTCAGAACGCTCTTTTCCGGAACCTATGAAATGGAGAAAGAATACGATTCCAGGAGTTATGCGGATCTTCTGAAATCATATTCTGACATACTGGCCATGGATCAGGAAAACAGGGATGGTATAATTCAGTGCATGGGAAATCTCATTGAGTCAGGATATGGCGGAAAGATCTCAAAGAAATACCTGATGGAGCTGTATGTTGCCGAAAAGGTATAGCGTGGCATGCTGCCATAGAAACAGGAATATTCCATTAATATGCCGGGAATGAAAAGCAGGTGGAAAAATACAGACCTGCGACAAGATTATATGATTCTGGCAAGATCACATTTTCGTGACAGAATTTTCCAACAACGATCGTGATATATTTCTGATTAAACTAGAAAGAATGATTGATCGCGGGGCACTGATGTCAAGATACAGCAGGACCGCCTCGCTGGACATCAGGGACGTTTACAAAAAGGAATTCAGGGACAACACATCAAGAGGCAAGGAGTTCTACAAGAGAGTTTTTCTTGAATACGGAGACGAATCTGTGGCGGAACTGGTAACCGCACAGGTCGGAATCCAGAACATTTCCAATATCGCAACAAAGGTAATTGAAGAAGCCAGAGTCGGGCTTTCTTTCCTCGAAAAATCCTCCAGGTATGTGAGGTATGACAAGAAGGTGGATGGCAGGTTCCTGTTTGCTGAAGCCGGGAAGATAGGAATTACTGGAAACCTTGCAGACCTCTATGATGATCACTGCAACTCTCTCTTCACCATGTATTCAGATATATATTCCTCAATGCTGGAAAGGGCAAAGGAATTGTACCCGGTTGAGGATTTTTATTTTTACAGCAGTAAAGAAGGAGGGAACGTACCGTACGGGGAACTCGGAGATACCAGCGACCGGGAAATTGCAGACAAGTCATACAGGAGTTCCATAAGATCAGCTGTCCTGGACGAATTGAGGTTCATCCTTCCAGCATCAACACTCACAAATATGGGCATATCAGGAAACGGCAGGGCATTTATAGGCCTGATCCAGAAACTGCAGCAGTACGGGACGGAAGAAACAGCCTCCATAGCAGATCGCCTTTACAGTGAACTTGAACCGGAGTTTCCGGAGCTTATTGATTCAGCATTATCCGGGCACGGAAAAGAAATGGTTGAATTCCTGAAGGGGAGATCGGAGCTCCCTTCCATGGAGTTCCAACAGGAGGAAAAGATACCTCTTGTCCGCCTTTTCAACTATGATGAGGCTGGAAAGGCACTGAACAGGGTAATCTCCCTCCTCTACTACGAAAACGGAACCGATCTGACCTCCATCAACTCCGCTGTGGAACTTATTCCAAGAGAGAAAAAGGCAGAAATCATCTCGAACCTTGCCGGCAGGAGGATGAACAGGAGGCATAAGCCGGGCAGGCCTTTTGAGACTGTGAACTACCTGTTTGAAATCAACACCAATTACGGGGCTTTCAGGGATCTTCAGCGGCACAGGTTCATCAGCATTGAGAGAAAACCACTCGATGTAAGATACGGATATGATACTCCGGATATCATCTCCAGGTTTCCCGATATACAGAACAGGTATGCAGACCTGATGGAAATGACAAAGAAAGTTCACGCTGAAATACGCGGCAGATTCGGGCCAAAGGTCGCACAGTACGCCGTTCCATACAGCTTCAGGTACCCGGTCACTGCTGCACTGAACCTTAATGAACTGACATATTTCGTGGAGCTCAGATCAACTCCGCAGGCGCATTACGATCTCAGAAATATTGCCATTCAGATGTATGAGCAGGTAAGAAAGGTGCATCCGGACCTTTCAGGGATTATCAGGTTTGTTGACACAGCACAGTATCCTCTGGGAAGGCTATCATCGGAAGCAAGGAAGGAAAGAAAATCTAAAGAGCTATAATGCGATGGGGTAAACAGTATTGTGTTTCCGCAATGTAGCATCATGAAGAGATGCGAACATGCCGGAGCATTTCACAATTTCAACCATTTATGCCGGCATTCCTCACAACATAGAGAATGCTGTGAAAATAACGCTGATTACACGTTTTTTTCATTTCACATTACCTAGAAAACTTTATATTGAAGAACATATTTATCCGTTAACCTAAGGTGAATGATTAAATGTTATCAGGACAAATGCCTATATTGGTTCTTAAGGAAGGAACACAGAGAGAACAGGGTAGAAGCGCTCAAAAAAATAACATAGAAGCCGCAAAGGCAATTGCCGATGCAATAAGGACAACACTTGGACCAAAAGGAATGGACAAGATGCTTGTCGACTCAATCGGCGACATTATCGTTTCAAACGATGGCGCTACAATCCTGAAGGAAATGGATGTTGATCACCCTACTGCAAAGATGATTGTTGAGGTGGCCAAGTCCCAGGATACTGCTGTAGGTGACGGCACAACATCGGCTGTTATCCTCGCGGGAGAACTTCTCAAGCAGGCAGAGAGCCTCCTTGAGCAGGGTGTACACTCAACAGTTATAGCAAACGGTTACAGGCTTGCTGTGAATGAAGTCAAGAAGATTCTCAGCGAAACGGCAATCAGTGCATCAGACGATGAAATACTGAAGAAGATCGCAATTACTGCACTGTCCGGCAAGAACACCGGCCTTTCAAACGAATTCCTTTCAGAACTTGTTGTAAAAGCAATAAACTCAGTTACCGAAGAGAGAAATGGAAGAACTGTTGTGGACACAGTCAACATCAAGGTCGACAAGAAGTATGGGGGAAGCATCAACGATACCCAGCTTATCAGCGGACTTATAATCGACAAGGAGAAAGTGCACGCCAAGATGCCCTCTGTTGTCAAGGACGCAAAAATAGCACTTGTCGACTCAGCACTCGAAATCAAGAAGACAGAAATCGAGGCAAAGGTCCAGATATCTGATCCTACAAAGATACAGAGCTTCCTTGATCAGGAATCGGCAACATTCAAGGAAATGGTCAACAAGATCAAGGCAAGCGGTGCAAGCGTTGTCCTCTGCCAGAAGGGAATCGACGATATCGCACAGCATTATCTTGCAAAAGAGGGAATATATGCTGTAAGAAGAGTCAAGAAGAGCGACATGGAAAAGCTCGCCAAAGCAACAGGTGCAAAAATAGTAACAAACCTGGACGATCTTAGCTCAATAAACCTTGGCCAGGCAAAAATGGTTGAGGAAAAGAAGATCAGTGACGACAGGATGACTTTCATTACAGGATGTGCAAACCCCAAGGCAGTGAGCATACTCATCAGGGGAGGAACGGAACATGTTGTCTCTGAGATCGAGAGGGCGCTCAACGATGCAATAAGGGTTGTTGGAATAACAAAGGAAGACGGCCGCATACTCCCGGGCGGAGGGGCTATCGATGCTGAACTCGCCATGAAGATAAGATCATTCGCCAACACCGTTGGTGGAAGGGAACAGCTCGCAATAGAAGCCTTCGCAAAAGCAATGGAAATAATTCCGAGAACGCTTGCTGAGAATGCAGGAATGGATCCAATCAACACTCTGATTCAGCTCAAGGCAGAACACGAGAAAGGCCACAGCGACTTTGGTGTGAACTTCTCGGAAAGCAAGGTAAGCGGAATGAAGGACCTTGGTGTGTATGATCCACTCAGGGTGAAGAAACACGCTCTCGAGAGCGCCGTGGAAGTCTCAACAATGATACTGAGAATCGACGACGTGATCGCAAGCAAGAAATCAGGTGCACCCGGCGGCGGAATGCCACCGATGTAACCCTTTTTTTGAAATTATATTTTCACTAACTTTTTATTTATCGTTAAAATTATCCGAATGGTGTGATTATGGAGTTTAGTATATCCAGAAAATCCTCTGAAGAAGAGGAAGTTCCAAGAGAACAGGATGTTGTTATAATTGGTGCAGGAGCAGCCGGGTTTTCCGCTGCCGTTTATTGCGTAAGATCAGGCCTTTCAGCAGTGATTATTGATAAGACAATTGCAGGTGGACTGACCGCAGAATCACCTCTTGTGGAGAACTACCTGGGACATAAGGCCATTCCCGGGGCAGACCTCGCAAGGGAATTTGTCAATCACGTTTCAGAGTACGCAAAGATTCTTGAAAACACTGAAGTAAACAGCATAAGAAAGGAAGGGGACGTATTTCATATAGATACAACCAGAGGGGAATTCAAGTCAAAGGCTGTTGTTGTGGCAACAGGCACGGCACACAAGAAACTCGGGATACCGGGTGAGGAGAAATACTTCGGAAAGGGCCTTTCATACTGTTCAACCTGTGACGGTTATCTCTTCAGGGACAAGGACGTTGTCGTGATAGGCGGAGGAAATTCAGGAGCTATTGCATCAATCGCAATGGATGAATACACGAAGAACACCACGATAATCGAGTTCATGCCCCAGTATATGTGTGAAAACGCTTATGTCAAGTCAATCGAGAAAAGGGAGATTCCATATATCAGGAATTCTCAGGTTCTTGAGATAGCCGGGGATGACAGGAAAGTCAGGAGCGTCAAGTACAAGAACAGAGAAACCGGGGAAGTCACAGAGCTCAACACGGACGGAGTGTTTATATACGTCGGACTGAAGCCACAGACTGATTTCCTCAAGGGATCCGGCGTTGAACTGAGCGAACGCGGATACATACTCACGGACAGGAAAGGCAGGACAAACGTTGAAGGCATCTATGCCGCCGGCGACGTAGTTGACGGGACCGAAGCCCAGATTGCAACCGCAGTTGGTGATGGTTGCAGGGCGGCACTGACAATCTACTCTGATCTTGTAAAAGCAGGAAAAAGATAATTCACACAATTTTTTCCAAAATTTCCACAAATTTATTACATTCCAACGGATCGCCTCTTGGTGATTCATTGAATCTTTATGAGTACATGGGAAAGGACATTTTCAGGAAACACGGTGTACCCGTACCTGACGGATACGTTGTTGAAAATGCCTCAGAGTTGAAACCTTTTGAAAAGCCGGTAGTTGTAAAATCACAGATTCTTCTTGGAGGAAGAGGAAAATCCGGAGGAATAAAATTCGCCAAAAATCAGGATGAGTTAAAGAATTCAGCAAATGAACTGATCGGTTCAAAGATAAGGGATCTTACTGTTACAAAAGTTCTTGTCGAAGAAATGATAAATATCAAGAAGGAACTCTATGTCAGCATAGCCCTCAACAGGTCAGAAAGGGCACCCCTGCTTATTGCGAGTGCATCCGGTGGCGTTGAGATAGAGTCAGTTCCGGAAAACGAGATTTTCAAGAAGAAAATAGATCCTCTGATGGGATATTCAGATTATATCGGCCGGGAGGCAGTCAGCTTCCTGAAGCTTGAACCATCAATCGCTTCCCAGTTCAGGAAAATCCTTGCCAGACTTTATGAGGTCTTTGTCGAGGAAGACTGTGAGCTTGTGGAGATCAACCCCCTGGTCGAGACCGCCGAGGGAAACCTTATTGCAGCAGATGCAAAAGTTGTAATGGATTCAGACTCATTTTTCAGGCACAAGGAAATAAATATTGTTGACCCTGAGAAAACGCCACTTGAGCTTGAGGCTCAGGGGAAAGGCTACTCGTTCGTTGAGCTTGACGGCAGGATAGGCGTTATAGCAAACGGAGCAGGCCTTACAATGGCAACGCTTGATGCACTCACTCTGCACAAGGGAAAGCCAAGAAACTTCCTCGATCTTGGAGGAACGGACAATGTCGATATTGTGATCACTGCTTTCGATCTTGTTCTCAAGGCAAATCCCGAAGCCATCCTCATTAACATCTTCGGTGGTGTCACGAAATGTGATACAGTTGCAAAAGGAATAGTTGCAGCAAAAGAGAAGTTCAACATTCAGAAGCCTATTGTAGTCAGGCTCAGCGGAATACATGAGGAAGAGGGAAGGAAAATACTCAGTGACAATGGAATAGAGTCCTACCCGGGAATGATGAAGGCTATTGAGAGAGTTGTTCAGGTAGCAGGAGGTAACTAAAATGTCAGTTCTTGTTGATAAAGACACAAGAGTAATAGTACAGGGAATAACAGGTCATCAGGGTTCATTCCATGCCGGTGAAATGCTGAAATTCGGCACAAACATAGTAGCAGGAATATCACCCGGAAAGGGAGGAACAAAGTTCCAGGACAAGGTGCCGATTGTCAATTCGGTCACAGAGTCGTTAAAATATGAGCCGAACGCAACAATGATATCAGTTCCGGCCCCCTTTGTCAAAGATGCAGCTTTTGAGGCACTCGATGCCGGGCTAAAGCTTGTTTACATCCTTACTGAACACGTGCCGTTCCACGATTCAATGGACATAGTGCACCATGCAGAAAGGAAGGGAGCAAGAGTAATAGGCCCTAACGGCCCGGGAGTAACCGCACCAGGCGTTTGCAAGATTGGAATCATGCCAAACAAGATCTTCAGGGAAGGCGATATCGGAGTTGCCTCCAGAAGCGGAACACTCACTTATGAGATTGTTGAGGCAATAACTAACAGTGGCTTTGGAGAAAGCACTGTAATAGGTCTCGGTGGAGACCCGGTTGTCGGCCTTACCTTCATAGACGTGCTGAAGCTGTTTGAAGCTGATGAAAAGACAAAGAAGATAGTTCTTGTCGGAGAAATCGGCGGCAGCAACGAGGAACTTGCAGCAGAATACATAAAGAAGCATGTGACAAAACCAGTTGTTGCTTACATAACGGGAAGAAGCGCTCCTCCGGGAAAGAGAATGGGCCATGCAGGTGCCATAATTGAGAAGGGAGTGGGCACAGCCGATTCAAAGATTAAGGCTTTCAACGCTGCCGGCGTAAAAGTGGCAGACTATCCAGGGGATGTACCGGATCTCCTGAGGTGATCCCATGAAGAGAGACATCATCTCAGTCCTCGACATGAAGGATGATCTTGAAGATATAATTGATCTGGCAATAAGACTGAAGAAGAACAGGTACGAGCCCTTTCCTGACACCAGGAACAGGGTTCTTGCCATGATCTTTGAAAAACCCAGCACAAGGACAAGGATATCATTCGAAACTGCAATGATCCAGCTTGGAGGCCACGCGATTTACCTTAATCCCAATGACATGCAGATCGGGAGGGGAGAAACAGTGGCTGATACTGCAAGGGTTCTTTCCAGATATGCAGATGTTATTTCATACAGGGCATTCAGCCATGAAAATGTCCTTGAACTCGCCAGAAATGCATCAGTGCCTGTCATCAATGCACTTGATGACCACGAGCATCCGGTCCAGATCATTTCTGACTTCATGACCATAAAGGAAAAGAAAGGCAGGCTGAAAGGCCTTAAACTGGCCTATGTCGGCGACGGAAATAACATGGCACATTCCCTGATGCTTGGAGCAGCACTGCTTGGCGTCAATATGACACTGGCCTGCCCGGAAGGGTACGAGCCGCAGGCAGAGTATGTGAACAAGGCTAAGGAAATAGCAAAGGATACGGGCAGCAGAATCAGTGTCATAAAAGACCCCTTAGAGGCTGTTGAAGGAGCTGATGTAGTATACACTGATGTCTGGATCTCCATGGGGGATGAAAAGGTCAGGGAACAGAAGGAAGCGGCATTCAGGAAGTACCAGGTTAATGATGAGCTTGTTAGCAAAGCCTCAAAGGATTACATATTCCTCCATTGCCTCCCGGCACACAGGGGCATGGAAGTGACGGATTCTGTCGCGGACAGCGTGAACAGTGTAATATTTGATGAAGCAGAAAACAGGCTCCACACTGAAAAGGCTCTCCTCTACACTCTCCTTAAATATTGAAAACTTTCCTTTTTAAACAATTTATATCTTCTATTATTTTTCATTCGAATTTCGGATATATTGTATTATTTCCACATGATGAACGACGTAAACTTTATCTGCATGTATAGAATTGAACTGACATGCCTGTACCGCCCAGGTTTAAAAGAAGAGAGGATATAAACAGAATTATATCCGAGAGAAGGAGGGAAAGCACCCTCAAGGACATCCCGACAGTTCTGATACCTGTGTGGCAAATGAAAATCAGGGAAAGATTCGGAATAAATGTAGACAGGGAAATAGCCGAATACGTTGTTCTTGCTGCTCACGAGAAAGGAACATGGAAGAAGCAGAGGGCTATAAGAAAAATCGAGAAGATTCTCGTAAGCAGGGGAGAATCAAAAGAAACCTCTGTACGTATGGCTAATGACATCGTGCAGCTTGCAGTTGGAAACCTGTCTAACGATACTGTCTGAGCATCACATTGAGCACTAAGAAGCAACTAGAAATTATTCTTCAGAAGCTGAAGGTCTCGGACAGGCCAAAGAATTATCTTGAACAGTATCCTACGGATGCTCCTTCAGCTGCATACATCCTTATGATGGCCCTGAGCGACGGAAATGTCCAGGGCAAAAGCATTCTTGATCTCGGGACTGGAAATGGAATATTTGCAATAGGGGCAAAGATTCTGGGAGCGGAGAAAGTCCTGGCAGTGGATTCAGACCCGGACCAGATTGAGATCGCAAGGGAAAACGGCAGGGACATGGATATTGATTTTGAAGTCATGAATGTGTCCGGTGTCAATGGCCATTTCGACACTGTATTCA
>OFHI01000082.1_pt1 | contig 21711 bp, 21 predicted proteins | sample 1522021 | NCBI WGS metagenome assembly OFHI01 (sample SAMEA2464839, study PRJEB22497) | soil metagenome | biome: Grassland; feature: Farmland; material: Clay | place: Australia | collected 2013-02-01 | depth 1.4 m | reverse complement strand
ATCTTGTTGTCTGAATTCCCGCTGTGCATCGAAATGCCCACGTCACCTATTTCAGCGGATGCAAAATGTATTGCGGCCTCTATATTGGTGAAGGCGTCGCTGCTGGGCCTGTCCGGGCTCCTCTGGGAGCCTACAAATATAACCGGTCCGGACTGCTTCTCGAGCATGAATGACACAGCGGAAGCGGTATAGGACATTGTGTCTGTCCCATGGGATACTATAACCCCGTGCGACTTCTTCAGTCCTTCCTTGACCCATCTCACAATGTTGACCCATTTCTCCGGGGTCATATTTTCACTCAGGATGTTGTCCCTGCTTTCCAGCTCAACTGTGAACCTTCTCTCGAGATCTGTCACTGTGGACTTGAGGAAGCTGATGTCGTTAGAGGGAGTGACCGCCCCTGTTGAGTAATCCACCCGGCTCGATATAGTTCCGCCTGTTGCAACTATCGTGACCTTCCCGGGGCCGCTGCCGATGAAGGTGTCTTTTGAAGAGCGGGCCTGTGGAGCCTCTTCAAGCGATTCTTCTTTAATTTCCACTGCCCCCTTTTCTGCAACTATGTTATATCCGCTTTTCAGTTTAATTGTCAATAAGCCGGAGTTTTCATGGATAAGGGTGCCTTCCTGCTCCGCCCCCTTGTACACAAACCTGATTTTCCTTAACTTCAATGACTCTCTGTTATCTGACATATAACTCGAACAGGTAGAAATATGAGCTTATGATAAATAATTAGTGTGTCGGCCCACAGTTGAGTGCATCGCTCAAGTGCAGGATTATATCAGCCTTTTCTGGGGGGTGTCCCGGGGCAGTCCGAGGAGGGTTGAAAGTGCCATTGCGTTCCTTGGAGCTTTTCCCCGGGGGTGATTGTTGAAATAAATGAACGCGTCCTCATACTTCCCGATGTTCTTCCTGATGACTTCTGATATCGGTTTGAGGTCTTCTGTCGAGTATTCATAATCGTATCTCTCCGAGGGAGTGTCAATTTTCCTGTTCCAGAGGTCATAGTTCCTGCCATGAAGCCTCATGTAGAAACTCTTTCCAGTGGATGAAATGTCCATGAACTCTTTCTCAGGCCCGTCTATTTCCACAACACCTGCACCAGCGCTGGCAATCTCCTCCCGGAATTGACTGTTGCCGTAGAGCGTTTGATGCCGTGGTTCAACAAAATACCCTATCGCATCGGTGTTGAGGCTTTTGAGTAAAGTGGCCAGCCTGTGCGTGCTCTTGATTGTAAAATATGGCGGGAGTCTACTAAGTACAGCCGCGAGCCTGTTTTCCATGGCCATAGGCTTTAGGTACCTCTCTTCAAAATCCACTGATGTTGTCACCGCCCGTTCAAGGTCGCCGAGAATATCTTTATGGGTCACCTGCCCGGGAAATTTTACGGAGAACTTGAAGTCCCTGTTTGAGACCCGCTTCATCCATCCAGTGACCATTCCCGCGTCTGGGATTCTGTAGAATGTGGTGTTTATCTCAACGGTGTTGAAGATTCCGGAGTAAAAACTGAGCTTTTCGGTAGCCTTTCTAGGGTAAAATGGGCCTACCCAGTCAGGATAGCTCCAGCCTGAGCAGCCCAGATAGATCATGGAACATCACTTGCCTTTCAGTATTTCCCTGGCTATTATGTCCCTCTGGATCTGATTTGTCCCCTCGTATATCTGGGTTATCTTAGCGTCACGCATGTGCCTTTCAGCGTCTAGGTCCGTGGTAAATCCGTATCCACCGAATAGCTGAAGAGAATCTGTGGTTACCTTCATGGCCATGTCGGACGCAAACATCTTGGCCATGGACGCGACCTTTATTGTGTCTTCATGGTTCGTCCACATGTCCGCAGCCCTGTATGTGATCAATCTAGCAGCCTCCAGCTGGGTGGCCATATCTGCGATCATGAATTTTATGCCTTGAAAGTCCGAGATGCTCCTTCCGAACTGCTTCCTGTCCTTGATGTATTCCAGTGCCTCGTCGAAGGCTGTCTGTGCTATTCCGAGGGCCTGTGCAGCTATGCCTATCCTTCCAGCGTCGAGAGTTTCCATGACCACTTTGAACCCTTCGTTGAGCTTCCCAACCATGTTGCTCTCGGGTATTTCAACGTTGTTTAATGAAAGCTCAACAGTACTGCTGCCGCGTATTCCCATCTTGTGAATTTCGCGCCCTATTTCAAACCCCGGTGTACCCTTGTCAACGACGAAGGTCGTGATCCCCTTGTAACCTTTCTCCTTGTCTGTTACCGTATCAACAACAAAAAACTCAGCAATGCTCCCGTTTGAAATGAACATCTTGCTGCCGTTGATGATGTATTTGCCTCCTTTCTTTTCGGCAGTCGTCTTGATTGCAGCGGCATCGCTTCCTGCAGAAGTTTCCGTTAAAGCAAGCCCGCCGACTGCACCCTTTGCAATCCTTGTGAGGTACCTCTTCTTAAGTTCCTCTGACCCGAACATTATCAGGGGCTCTGCGAAAAGGGTAAGTGCACCGTCCAGGACAAGAGCTGTGCTCGGGCATGCCTTGGAAAGTTCTTCTATGACTCTTACAAGAAAACTGAAACTCAGGCCTGCCCCTCTATATTCCTCAGGGATATAACTTGCAAAGAGGCCAAGTTCATTCATCCTGTCTATCAGCTTCCGGGGAACTGTCATATTCGCGTCAATTTCCCTTGCGAGAGGCTTCACCTCTTTCTGGGCAAATTGTGTGACGTACTTCAGAACATCTTTTTCAGGCTCAGACAAATGAATGGTATCCATATGTAATCAAGTTTAGATGGGGCTTCACTTTATTATGTTTTCTTTAGAGTCACCGGTAATGTTACAGCATAGCATATGGTGATGCTGCCGCTCGGATAACATCAGGAGTCCTGTGGAATTCTATCAGTTCGGTAAAAAAAATATTGGTTAGTGATCCTGCCTGAGTTCTTCCTTGAGCTGTTCAAGAAGCTCAGGCGTTATCTTTGCAATCTCCTGGTACGTCTTGTGCCTTGTCTCAATGTACACGTTCTTTGAAGTGAGAAACTTCTCCAGAAGACTCGATGTAAACTGGAACTTCAGGTACTGCAGTGTTGATTCCAGGACTTCGGTTGACCGCCCTTCTTCTGGGATTCCCCTCAGTTCATTCCCATCAAATGTAAGGTAGACGGACTGCTCAATGCCAGCCAGTCTTGGGAGTTCCTTTACCATCTGGTTTTCGTCCTCAAACTCGATAAACATTGAAACACTCAGTTCACTGTCACCAGGCAGCTGTTCACTGTACACTTCAATCAGCCTGTCAATCTCCTCTTCATCCTTCATGTTCTCAAGGAATACCATCTCATTGATCTGGTTAAGAACCGTATCCTTGTCTTCAAAAAGGAAACTGAAGGTCTTTGTTGTTAGACGCCTGAGCTTGATTTTCTTGATTACCTCTGCGTTGACCTCATTCCTGTTTTTCGAATAAGTGTCCGGGGGAAGGATATCTTCCCTTAGTATTTTCTGTGACATATTTACTGTGACTGCTGCAGTTTCTCAAGCGTGTCTTCATACTTTTTGGCGTGAGACTTTTCTGCCTTTGACAGAACTTCAAACCAGTGCGCTATGTCGTCAAAGCCCTCTTCCCTTGCTGACTTGGCAAATCCAGGGTACATCTGGGTGTACTCGTAGGTCTCTCCGGCTATGGCAGATTTGAGGTTCTGTTCCGTGGTTCCAACTGGCTCTCCTGTTACAGGGTCACCCACAGTTGCCAGGTACTTCATATGGCCGAATGCATGAGCCGTCTCACCATCGGCAGTTGAACGGAATACCTGCGCTATTTCCTGATTTCCCTCCTCGTCAGCCTTCTGGGCGAAGTACAGGTATCTCCTGTTCGCCTGAGATTCGCCTGCAAATCCGGCTTTGAGGTTTTCCAGAGTTTTGCTGTTTTTAAGCTCCATTTATTCACCTGGATCTTGATTGAGACTCCGGTAATAAATATTTCTGATAGTAACTATCAATCAATATTTCATATAAATTGTGCTTTCCCCGACAAAACTGAGTACAACGCCACATGAAGGGGGACGGTGTTTTTTCCCCTGGCAAGCTCGTGCTTCTCGTCAAGCAGTGATATCTTGAAGGGTGCAGGTACTTCTATTTCCTCTTCGCCCACTGTGAAAATTTCGGGTATGCATTCCATCAAAGGCTCGAAGCTTGGCAAATCGTCGAGCGCCACCTCCTTCACCTCGAAGCCTGTCTTGCCATGCAGGCTGCCGGGATATCGGATGAGCCGGTGGACATCGGTTGTTACAGGTTCGTCTATCTCGGCCATATTTGCAGACTTCATCTCCTCTATGGCCTTTGCAACTGCTTTTTGCTTCCTTACTCCTGCAGACTTGAGGTCCATGACCTGATCGGAGATTTTACCGTTGCCTGAGGGAGATGGGCCCATTTCAGAGAGAATTGTCCGGGCTACTTCCTGTGCCCACCCCCCATGGTCCAGGGGTGTTGACTTGTAGGTCTTGAGAAATTCATCCAGCGTGACCCCTTCACCCCTGATGTAACTGGCGATCTCCCTCCTGGAATCTGAAGTCATTGAGTACACCCTTTCACTTAGTATATGTACATGGTACCCTCTGCCCCCTGAGAAGAAAACCTTGATCTCAGATTCATCGAACCCGAGTGTTTTTATGAGAAACTTGTCAATCAGCCTTATTGTATGCTCTTTAATAAGAGCGAGAGTTTGCTCATAGGTGATCTTCCTGCCAGTTTCAACGTGATCGGCATCGAGATCAAAGATAAGCTCAGCGCCAAGCCATTCCTTGTCCTGCATTCTCTTTTCATCGGGTTTCCTGTAATAAGCTGACGAATAGTAGAGGTGCCTTGGCACTGCAGACTTGACAAAACTGTCCATCTCTTTAGTGCTGTTAACCTTCCTGTGCCTGGTCATTGTGCCGAAGAAAGGAATATAACCTATCTCTCTTGACTGGAGAAGTTCGGGAGATCTTAGAGTCCAGCTGTCATAATACTTGAAGAAATAGTTTTTCAGCTTAAATTCGGACTCTCTTTCGCCCATGAAGCTAAATATAATAATATTTTAATTATGTTTGTGATAGGGGTGCCGTGATCAGTAAAAAAAGGGGGCTTGCTGCACTGATTCTGTTAGCTCTTGTCGTATTGCAGCTGCAACCTGTCCTCCACCCGTCAGTTAATGTTCCAGTATTTGCTGTAACTAATTTTGAGACACAAAATCACTTCACAGGAAACACCACTGAGGTTTCTGTTTTTGTACCTCCCGGAAATGCAGTGGCCGGAAACATACTCGCAGATTTCCTTTCCTACAGGGGAATCGGAATCCAATCGTACGGTCTTCTCTCTTCATTTAACATGCCTGCCGCCGCCAGCTCCCAGATCACTGGAGAACTTAATATTCTTAAACAGGACTTTGGCATACAGTATTATGTGAACAACGGGAGTGCAGTAGCATTCCCGGCGCTATACCAGGTTTCAAACGCATCCCCCCTGCAGCAGACAGCGAACGAGTATCTCCCAAGCGATATACGCAGGGCTTACAACTTCACATATCCCCTGCAGCACAATATCACCGGCAAAGGGACCACCATAGCGCTAGTTGATGCTTACGGCGATCCCCTGATAAAATACGACGTGAATGCCTTTGACAACCTCACGGGCCTCCCGCCCACCAACCTCACTGTTGTATATCCGAGCAATTACCATCCGGCAGGGTATAACAGCAGCTGGTCCATTGAGACTGCAACTGATGTTGAATGGGCTCATGCACTTGCACCGGGTGCAAGGATAGTTCTGGTAATAGCCCAGAACGCCAATGTCAGTACGCTGGACAATGCCGTGAGTTATGTAATTTCCCACCGCCTTGCAAACATCATATCATTGAGCTGGGGCCTCCCGGAATCCCAGCTTGGTACCCAGGGACTTAACACGTTCTCACAGGTTTACAAGTATGCTGCAGACAGTGGAATTTCAGTGCTGGCTGCAACTGGAGACTACGGTGCTTACGATCAGCAGAAGACACTTACTGTCAATTTCCCGTCATCAGACCCGTATGTGCTTGCCATAGGTGGAACTTCACTCTATCCGGTCAATAACCATTTTGAACAGAGTGCATGGGGAGGAATACTTGATGGAAGCACGTACGGAAGTGGAGGGGGGTACAGCAGTTACTTTTCCAGGCCATGGTGGCAGGTTGCCCCGGGTTTCGGCTCTGCTTACAGGGGCACTCCTGATGTCTCCATGAACGCGAACAAGAATACAGGGATGCTTGTCATTTCCGAGGCAAAACCATACAAGATCGGAGGGACCAGCATATCCTCACCGATGTGGGCTGATGTAATCAGCCTCATTGATCAGGTGTCGCACAGATCACTTGGTTTCGTAAACCCACTTCTATACCAGATCTCCAACACGCCAATGTACAAGACAAGTTTTCAGGATATCACCGCTGGAAACAACGGGTACTACAATGCCACCACCGGCTGGGATCCGGTAACAGGACTGGGAACCCCGAAGGTAGGTGACCTGATCAACGCTACGCAGAAAATACTGTCACCATACGGTGCTATTGCACTGATCAACGGAACCGGGTATGATTCGTCCGGAATCTCTGCTTCACTCAGCATAGGCGGTTACCCGTCAAATGAAACCTACAACGGCACGAGTTTCTATTACCTCAGCTCCTATTACAACAGCTGCAATTTTGCAAAGTTCGGGATCGAGGTCAACAACTCCACAATATCTGAAGGGTACATGATATCCCAGGGTGGGGAGGTATTCAAGTCATTCACTCCGCTGGGTTCCTTTACATCATCGACACACAGCTTCAACCTCAACCTTAGTGCCAGCGGCCAGTATCTCAACTTCACAGAGAATGGCCATAAGACAAACCTGAACCTGTTTCTTGAAAATGCCGGCCGGTCGAGAATGTCATTCGGGGCTGAGCAGATAGCTTCAGGCACCAATATGACCAGAATTCCCTATGCGACCTTCACCGGAGTTACAATTCACAAGAACAACACGAATTTGACACCGGCGGAGGTTTATGAAACACACTACTCTTCTACGGGGTAGCATGAATACAGCACGATTCAGATCGAAAGCTCATCAGCTTCCAACTACTCTGTACTGTACAACAGCAAACCTTCTGACAAGGTCCTGGGAACATATGTGGGTTCTATAACGGAGGTACTCTATAACCTGACATACTCGGCAAAACCCGTGGGAACATTCTCACTTCTCAACAATCCTTCGCCCAGCCCTCCACAGTGGTTTGTCGACGGACAGTACATTACGGGAAACAGTTACACCTTTGCCTCGGGTGGCATATACAACATAACTGCGGAGTATGGAACAGGACTTGTGATAACCAGGTTCATACACCTACCCTCGATGGCAAGTTCAGCAATCACCGTATCAAGCGGTCTTGGCTACTACAGCACCCCCGATTACACAATAAATGTGAACCGGTTCTACCATTTTAATGCGCAGGGAAAAGTCACTGTTCCTGTTGTCTCCGGCACAAACAATATAACAATTAATTCAAAAGGTTTCAACCCATACGCCCGCGATATTACAGGCGGGCATGACTACTCTGCCACACTGATCCCGAGGAACGTCAACGTATCTGTTTTCACATTCCCGGGAAAAGCATCAGTGCAGATCAACGGGCAGAACACCACCGGAATAATGGGAATTCACACCCTTTCAATAACTCCCCAGTCAACCAATGTTGCCATAAGTTCTCCAGGATACCAGCCAATAAGCTACAAAATTGACGTGATCCCGGGGAAGAATTACACCAGGCAGGAGACGCTTATTCCCCTGAATGTTTCAAGCATGGCGGTAATCAACGGCAACGTTACAGACGGCCTTTACAGTTTTCCAATAGTCGGTGTCAATGTGGCCACGAAGGATTCGCAGCACACTTACACGAACAACAGCGGATACTTCATAATGTTCCTGAACCCGGGAAATTATAACATCTCATTTAACCAGACCCTTTACAAGCCAAAATATCTCAACCTGAACATCACGAGTACTCAGACTTCAAGCCTCAGTGTGGAGCTCTACCCCAAACAGACCAACATCACCAACATCCCGAGCATGAAAATAGGAAGAGCCTTTCCCCTCCTTTTCTACTTCGGGTATGTATCATGGAGCAAATACACAGGGCCACAGTTCGGCGCTTATCAGATTTATATCTCGACCAGCCACGCAATGACCCAGTACCGTACTGTCACTGTGGGGAACCAGAACACTACCTTTGCTTTCATTACCGGAATCATACCCGGCAAGAACTATTACATCACTGTCTCGGTGTTCCTTACAGACGGGGAGATATACGGCAGCCATGTGGTGTCGCTGGGATATTCCAATCCATTCGTGCTTCTGGCAAATGCTGCGATCGTGATCGGAATCATTGTTTACGCTGTAATGGCAACAAGATATCTTGGAAGAATGCGTAAAAAAAGGGAGATAAAATTCTAGTATTCTTCCATTACCAGATCTCTCGCTTCCACCATATTTTTCAATTTCTGGAATGCCACTTCCCTTGACCTTGTCCTGAGCCCGCAGTCAGGGTTGAGCCTGATGTTTGTCGGGTTCTCGATGAATGCCATCGCATAATCTATCCTGTCTTTTATGAGCTGGACGGATTCAATGGTGTCCTGATGGACATCTGTGACGCCAAGGCCAAGGAACTTCCTTCTTGAAAGTTGATCATTGATGTCCGCAAAATCAGCAAGATCGTCATATCCAGGCCTTGCTTCATCCTCGACCCCAAGCTTGAAGGTATCCCTGTTCGCATACTCGAGGTTAAGACCATCGACCTTCAGGTCTGGCATTACGTTGTAAAGCATCCGGTAGTCCTTGCTGTAGCATACATGAATGCTGAATTCGGCTCCGGTTATTCCCTCGAATGACCTGTTGACTGACTCAACAACAATATCCATCTCGTCAGGGTGAGTTGTCGCCGCAGGTTCATCTATCTGGATCTCCAGGAGCTGTCCACTCCTTCTTGTATCCCAGAGCTTTTTCAGGTCCCTTATCTCTTCTCTGATTATGTCAGCAAAAGCGTTTGCAAGTTCCCTTCTGTCCTTGTAGTACTCGTTGAATGACCAGTCCATCATCGTATAAGGTCCCGTGATCGGTACCTTTATGGCTTTCTCCGTGTTGTTGAGCACAAACTCCAGCTCGTCCAGATGTACCGGGTTCTTCCTGGTTATTTCCTTAACTATGCTACCTTTGTTGTAGTACCTGTTGTCGAATGATCTCACTTTTCCATAGAATTCGATCCCCGATATGTTGTCCGCGAGATGTTCATACATTTCCCACCTGAACATTTCTCCGCCAACGCCGATGTTCTGCAGACCAGCTTCGTCAAATAGCTTAAGTGTCTCAAGAGTTGCTTTCTCAGCTTTTTCCCTGAACTCAGGCGTTCCCTTTAGAGTGTGGAATTTCTTGCTGAGATAATCTGGCTTCCTGTAACTTCCTATTTCCTGTGTAATGAATTTGATGTTCGTCAATTTACTCACCTACCTGAGAGAGAATTTCTACCTTCCTGTCTGCGATGCTGCGGGGAAGGAAATCATAATAGTCTGAATTCGTGACGACAATGCTTTCCGCATTGATTCCGCCGGACAGTTCTTCAACCTTCTTTTTGAGTGAATCCACTCTTTCAAGCTTGGTGTTGTGGGCATCAAGCAGTTTCACGCCCGGAACCTTTGAATACTTGGCTGCCAGGGAGATATCGCCCTCCTTTGAGACCACGACCGAGTATAGCTTTTCACCAAGGTTCTTGAAGGTCGCCTCGTTCAGCTTTCCCTCTGTGATCAGGTAAACATCAAGTTCCTTGGAAAGCCTGTCCAAGAAAGATATGTCCTCGTTGCCGTATTCAAATGACTCAAAAATGGTGGTTCTCTTTACTCCGAACTTCCTGCAGATTTCAAGATAGTTGTCCGTGATTTTGTTTATGAAGTCACTTTTTCCGATTTTCTCGGATACCTGCGACATCCTGTATATGGTCACCGGTGAGGGTAAAAATGCACTGAAGCCGTTTGACCCAGCGTTCTGGTAAAGGGGAAACGGGGGGTTTGATTCAACCTCAGCATTCTTTGTCGGGTCCATTGTAAGGCCTTTCACCTCCTCAAACTCAGGAAGCCTGTAGAAAGTGTTGTTCTCCTTATATCTTGTAAGTGGACCGAGAGACCCCCCTGACAGAAGGACTATGGGCCTGAGAACATCATACCAGTTGAAAAGCGGATCGGTGAAAGTGGCGATTTTATTCTCGTCGAGGAGAGTAAAATACTGTTCTTTCTCCTGTCGCAATGCCTCATATATTTCTCCTGTCTCAATCTTTCCGCGTTCCCATCTGTTAATATTTTTTCTCAGATTCTCTGTTTTTGGGTATATGCCGTAAACATGTGTTTCAACTTTTGCCATCTATACACTCTCCAGTATGTCCCTGGCTATCTCATTGTGGCCTATGGGCATGATGTGGACTCCGTCGATGTAGCCCTTGAGGTCGTCAATTGTATCCAATATTAATTTTCTTGAGGTTTCCGCGACGTTGTCAGAATTTTCTATCCTGTTCTCAACTTCTTCAGAAACCGGGACATGCATTTTTTTCACGAACTTCAGCTGTGATTTCTTGCGCAACGGGAAAAAGCCTGCTACCACTTTAAATTTCCTTTCCTTGACCCAGTCTTTCTTCAACCATTGACTCTCGTATAGAATCTGTGAAATGAAGAAGTTGGACCCTGCTTCCAGCTTCTTTCCAGCTATCTCAGGTTCCTGTTCCCTGTAAGGGTTAAGCGCAGCGCCAAGCCTGATCGAATTGCCATATCCATTCTGCCTCTTGACGTACCCGTCTTCTCCGGAAATAGCGGATATCATTCCCATTACATCCATCTCCCGCACTTCCTTTGCGCCTATGGTCTGGTCTATCGGATCTCCGCCTATAATGAAAAAGTGGTTTATGCCGAATTTCAGTGCAGTAAGCACCTGGGAGTAAACGAATAATGAGTTTTTATCCCTAGGAGTAATATGTGGCATCACGATAAAATTACTGTTCCTGGATGCGAGATATAGCGACATTACAGGATCGATGCCGGGCTTTCCCATGGGGTTCTCCGGGGAAGTGAGGAAATTGGCTGAGGAGCCCAGGATATCCACGGCCTCCAGGATGTCTTCGACCCCTCCCTCCTTCCTGGGTACAAGTTCTACTGATTTTACGAATTTTATATCTTCAATGGTTCTGATCTCGCTCACTGGGATTTTGTATGGGAACAGATTAAAAAAATTTAGTGATAAAAATATTACTCTTGGTAATATGAAGCCTAGAAGTCAAAAACAACGTCCTGCGCCAGAGGTATGTCGTCTCCCCAGTTCTTTGTGACCGTCTGCCTCCTCATATACCCCTTCCAGGCGTCACTGCCGCTCTCTCTGCCTCCCCCGGTCTCCTTCTCGCCGCCGAATGCCCCGCCGATTTCTGCACCGGCAGTGCTCGTGTTTACATTTGCAATCCCGCAGTCCGATCCGTAGGCCGACAGGAAGGCTTCCTCTTCCCTCATGTCATTGGTGAACAGTGCTGATGAAAGACCCTGCGGGACTGAGTTGTGCAGCCTGAGTGCTTCTTCGATACCTGTGTACTTAAGTACATACAGTATGGGGGCAAATGTTTCTTCTTTGACTATGTCCATTCCGCTGTGTGCCTCTATCAGTGTTGGTTCGACGTAGAACCCGCCAGGAACAGTCGGATTCTCCACTACTTTTCCTCCGTATATCACTTTTCCACCCTGTCTCTTGGCTGTCTCAACCGTATTCTTGAAATCTTCTATGGCTTCGGCATCAATAAGGGGGCCAACAAGCGTCCCTTTCTCAGAGGGATTTCCAACCTTGATCTTCGAATACGCGTTCTTCAGCTTCCCAAGGAAGTTATCATAAATTGAGGATTCAACAATTGCCCTTCTGGTGCTTGTACATCTCTGCCCCGCAGTTGCAAGGGCGCCGAATACGACTCCCTTAAGAGCTATGTTTTCATCGCTCTTTGCTGTGACAATCGCTGCATTGTTGCCTCCAAGCTCGAGGATACTCCTTCCCAGCCTCCTGGAAACTTGCTCAGAGATTCTCTTTCCAACCCTTGTTGAACCGGTAAATGACACAAGCCTGAGTTCAGGATCATCGGTGATCCAGTTTCCCCCTTCGGACCCTTTGCTGACTATCAGGCTGTAGACAGGCGGGAATCCGTGTTTCTCAAAAACGCCGGATATGACTTTCATTACCGCAACAGCTGTAAGTGGTGCTTTAGTGGAAGGTTTCCACACAACTGTATCCCCTGCTGCTCCAGCTATGAATGCATTCCATGACCATACTGCAGAGGGGAAGTTGAATGCGGATATGACTGCAACCGGCCCCAGTGGAATCCATTGTTCATACAGCCTGTGGTAAGGGCGTTCACTTGCAATTGTCAGCCCGTAAAGTTGCCTTGAGAGCCCCACTGCAAAATCGGCAATGTCAATCATCTCCTGAATTTCGCCCTCGCCTTCACTCTTTGTCTTCCCGACCTCGAGGGTCACCATCCTTCCCAGGTCTTCCTTATGTTCCCTGAGGGCACGTCCTATTTCGGCTATTATCTGCCCACGCTTTGGTGCGGGAATCAGCCTGAACTCCTCAAAAACTGATTTGGATTTCTTGACGGTTTCATCGTAGTCATCCTTTCTTGCCAGGGTGACTTTTGCTATCGGTTTTCCATCAATTGGGCTGTATGAAGTAACAGTCTCCCTTCCCTCTACTGGAGCCCACTTGCCATCATAAATACCGGAGTTGACCTCACCCAGGCCAAGTCTCTTCAATGTTTCTTCCCTAAATTTGTCAATATCCATAACATCACCATTCAGATGAAAACTACCGCATGGGTAATCGGGATAATGTTAAAATATTAACGACTAAATGTATAGTGATAATTATTTTATTTCAATCTTGCGCATTTTCACGGGTTGCTGGTTTTCTGCAGAGATGAACGACCTTCCTGCCTTTGCCAGTTCCTTGGCTGCCTGGCCTAGATGGTCGAAAAGTGATCCTACGTTCCCACCTAGAAATGGGGGTATTGAAATCTTTATCTCAATGACCGTGCTGTTTTGGGAATTCTGTTTTTCGTTGCTCCCCTGCTTCTGATCCGACGTGCTCATGACATCTTTATGAGTAAATGTTGGTTAATAAATTCTGCGGACTCAGGACTCTTATCTGAAAAAGTCTGTGGCAGATAAAATACCCTTCTCCAGTTGTCCATTTCTATAACAAGCTCTCCCCCTTTGTTAAAGAGGTTCAGGTTCTCCTTGTCCGCGAATGGGAGCTTTATCTTGACAATACTTTCACCGTTTTCCCTGATATACTCGACTGGCCTTCCCGAGTAGAATATGTCGTAAGGATCGTCGTCACCGTAAATTCTCCTGCCGAAGTCGATCAGCCTTTCCAGGCCTGTAGGCTCCTCCTCCGTAAGATAGGACTTGAATATCTTGACATCGCCGAATGAGTCCTCAATCTCCTTTATTATCTCATCCTGGGACTTTCTCCATTTCTCAAAGAACGGCCCTGTATTTTCCCTGTATATTTTGTTTACTATAACACCGTCAACCGGATACTCATAAAGCATGAGGTAGGTGTAAGCCCTCTTCGTTTCATTGACAGACATCCTGTCGGGATTGCAAATGAGCCTGATTGAAGTCATTTCAGGATCCGAGAGCAGCCCCCTCACTTTGCTCAGGTTGTTGTAAAGGGTCTCCATGCTCCTGAATACAGAATCGTCGGGAAGAGGGAGGTTGAAAAACGGCTTGGCCATTGGCCTGATTATCTTGGCAGTTTTCCTGCTTATTGGGAAGAACTTCTCCATGTACCAGGACATCGCCTCGGGGAATGACAGAAGCTTCAGAGCTTCGCCAGTAGGGGCGCTGTCAAGAACAATAACATCATATTCGCCTGCTTCGACATATTCGTTGAGATAGAGGAGGTGAGAAGCTTCATCGAACCCGGGAAGCGTTGCTATTTCCTCGGCAGAAACAGGGTCTAGTCCCTGGGATTGAAAGAGGCCAGTGAGGTATCCCTTGAGTTCATCCCAGTGGCTGCTTATGGCTTCGAGAACGCTCACTTCCTGTGCATAGAAATTCTCGCCAATCTTCTTTGTAACAGGCCCTATTCTGGCTCCGACAGCATCTGCTAGGCTGTGGGCAGGGTCCGTTGACATAATCAGGGTCTTCAGGCCCCTGCTTGCCATCATGGCAGCAGTTGCTGCTGCGACACTCGTTTTGCCCACTCCACCTTTGCCGGTAAAAAGCATTATTCTAGTTGTCATCTTATCCGAATTCTTCAATTCTGTCAATTACTATGAGTGCGAGTTCCATCAGAAGATCGAGGTCGGCAGACTTCTTGGTCTTGCCTAGCGACTCAAGAGCCTTTTCTGTGAATGATTTGGCCTTGCGGAACGAGTAATCTATGGATCCTGTTTCCATAAAGACAGTCTTGATCTTATCACCGGAGATTGTATTGTCCCCTGTCAGTGCAGCTCTCAAAGTCTCCTTCGCATCCCTGTCCCCATGCTTCAGTGCATAAATTGCCGGGAGCGTTATTGCCTCATGCCCTATATCAGCCAGAACAGGCTTTCCCATCTTCTCCTGGTCTCCAACAATGTCCATTATATCGTCAGTAACCTGGAATGCCATGCCCAGGTTGTACGCAAAGTTCGTCAGATTGATCCTGACCTCATAGGGTGCCTTGGCAGCAGTAGTCGCACCTTCAGCGCAGGCACCGAAGAATTTTGCGGTCTTGTTGCTTATTATCTCAAGGTATATGTCTTCCTGGAGATCCAGGTTGCCAAGATTCGTTGCCTCAAGAATCTGCCCTTCGGCGAGGTTGCTGGATGCGTCCGCCATTATCTTAGATACTGTCGGGCCATACCTGGAGCCAAGTTCATAGGCCTTTGCAAAAAGGTAGTCCCCTACAACGATTGCGTTGGATTCCCCGTCCACATGATTGAGCGTAGGAAGTCCCCTCCTTACCGTAGCGTTATCTATTATGTCGTCGTGAATCAGGCTTGCGGTGTGTATGAGTTCGTAACCTGCTGCAAGGTCAAGAATATTTGAATATGGCTCAGAAGTGCTTATTTCATATGCCAGAATCGTAAGAAGGGGCCTGAATCTCTTTCCGCCAGCTTCAATGACATACTTTGACATTCTGTACAGTTCATCCTGAGCAGTATAGATATTCCTTAGAAGTGTCTCATTAACTTCCTCTACCTTTCCATGGAGGCCCATCTCCCATTCAAAGAAGCTCTTCATGATTATCAGGATGCAGACTGATGATTACGAATAGTCATATAACTCTTTTTTAGTCCATATTATGTACTTGTGTTTATCAGAAATGACAAAAACCCTTGAAAATAGAGGATCTGTTATTGCTCATCAAAAAAAGAGAGGCTTACCTTGTCAAGGTAATTTCTATTGATGAAACGTTGGAGTCTCCCCTTTCACCGCGGAGGACTTCTGTCTCAATGTTTATGTTAGCGTATTTAGCTTCAGGAATGAACTTGTGTTTTGTAATTTCCGCAATGTCCACTGCCTTGCTGATTGTCTTGCCTCTCGCTTTTATGACTATTTTGTCTATGTTGTTGTTGAATTGAGTAACAACTGCGAGAACATAGTTCATTGTTGGTTTCTTTCCCACAAAGATTACGTTTTCTTCAGCCATTGTAGTCCTCTCCATTTGTCTGATTCTGGTTTGATATTTAATCATATCGTCATGTTGAATATATAATAACGTACGTCACGTGTCACGTGTCAGCCTATCCCAGCCTTATCAGTGTATCTGTTCCCTTCACTCCGTCAATTACCCTTATTTCATCTACAATCCTGTTCAACTCCTCAACACTGCCGCAAGTGAGTTTCACTGCGAGATCAACTCTTCCTGAAAATTCATAGATCTCACTGAATCTGGATTTTAGAAGTTTGATGATGTCCTGGGCCCTTTTGACGTCCATTCTGATGAGGACAATTGCGTCTATCCCGCTGCTGCTTGTTACAACCGTGAACTGCTTTATAACCCCGGAAGAAACAAGCCTGGAAATCCGCTTACGTATGGTTCCCTCTGATACATTAAGCTCCCTGGCTATCTCTGAGTTAGATAACCTTGAGTTTTCCCGGAGTCGGGCAAGAATTGCCCTGTCCCTCTCGTCCACGTTATTGTAATGGCATTTGCTTAAAAATAGTTTCCGAATTTGTTCTGTCAGAATTCCAATCTAAAAACCGTTTTGAAGGCAGAACATCAGGAATTTTGAATGAAACTGATATTTCTCCATCAACTGAACGTCAGTATTTAATTGGTGGAAATATATTAGAGCCGTTTTGTATAATGAGGTTCGAATAATGTACCGTTGATACTATTTGTGAACTGAAAAATGCTTGGGCCTAATCTGAAATGTGTCGGTAAACTACCGGTACATTGTCTGTCCCCTGTTGTCGTCCTCTTTCTTTCCTCTCTTTATGAGTTCTTTTGGTATTTTCACCATTCTTATAATATTGGTAGCCTGAACCATGTAATTTGGAATCCCGGTGTTTGGATCATTGCCATTCCTCATAACTGAAACTATTTCCATCTTGATTTGTATTACGGATCCGTCGCCAAGGCGAACAGTTATCCATTTTGGTTCTTCTTCGGTCTGAAATTCAACTATTTCCCCTTCACCCTGAAAATTAAAGCCTGGAGTTGCCATTGTAATGTCATTGTTATATTTTATTAAATCTATTCTGTTATTGTCGACCAAAAACCCTGACGATTCACCGCACTTTAGACAACTGACCGAACGAATATGGGAAGTTTTTCCATATTTTGAGTGTGTAGCCAGGGATCACCAACTGGCCCCGGCCAAATCCATCAGTGCTTCTGCAAGTTCATTTGGTTTGGAAACCATGGGCCAGTGCCCTGAATCTATGATCCGATACTCACCATCAAGTCCTTTGTCTATGATCTCCTGGACATTGTCGCCTCCTTCTGTACAGAGGATGTATGCCTTCTTGGATTCAAAGTAGTTCTTCCCAACAGAAATTGGGTCCCACAGTAATCTCAGAGGCCACGGAGTGAGCTTGGACCCGAACCATTCCCAGTCTGCCCCCTTTATATCGACCAGATCAACAAGAAGGCCGTCTGTGAGAGGCAAACGCCATCCGTCACCATTCCTAGTTGCATCATCCTCCACAAGCTTTATGTGTTCCGGCATCCAGTCATCCCTGCCTTTCTGCGGCCCCTCTTTTTTATCAGGAACCACGGCGTCAAGGAATACCACCATATTTACCCGGTCAGGAATTCTGTCCTTAACCATGCTCACTACCTTTCCTGCGAAGCTGTGGCCTACAAGCACCACCTCTCTCAGGTCCTCAAATTCTATCAGGTTGATTACATCCAGGACTGCCACTTCAATACCGCTGTCCCTGTTTGCGAGGTGTACTCTTTCACCCATCCCTGTCAGAGCTAGAGTGTACACATCGTGCCCCTTTTTGCGCAGAACAGGTGTGATTTTTTTCCAGACCCATGCTCCCAGCCATGCTCCGGGGACGAGAACGAATGTTGCCATGCTGTCGTTTAGATAGTATTCGATATAAACGTTACCTGCACCGAATTAAATGAGGAAACACCCATAAATGACAAACTCTAAGAAGAAGTGTAAAACTGCTGTTTTTCTTTAAATACAGGCTCACATTCAGGGTATTGTGCTTCTTCTGCTGTTAATAGTAATTTTCGCACTCGCCTTTCTGGTAGGCCTGATAGGGAATATTTCCGGAATAGGTGGAGGCGTCATGATCATACTTTTCCTTATCTACGTGTTTGGCTTCAACCCTCTTGATGCAGCAGGCCTTAGCCTTCTGACCCTTGTATTCAGTTCCTTGACCGGATTCGTTCAGAACATGAGGCAGAAGCTCGTGGACATAAGGCTTTTCCTGATAATGGCAACAGTTGCCGTATTCGGGGCATTATTCGGTTCCTTTCTGGCCAGCTACGTACCATCCGGGATTTTCAAGGGAGTGTTTTCCACAATCCTCATCACTCTTGGACTGTTTTCTGTATACGCATCCCGCATGCAGACAAGGGGTGGAGTTGAAGAATACAGTTCCCGGCCAGCCCATTCTCCAGACACAGGAATTGTATCGCTCATTGCCGGAATTGTATCAGGTTTTATCGGAATAGGCATAGGCGGCATAATAGGGACCTACCTGACGGCGATAAAAAGGTCCCAGCCGAAGAGAGCCATAGCAACAATTATTGCTGCTACACTTCCTGTTACAGTTGCCGGAATGGCACTCCATTTCTATTACACGGGCTTCATAAACATTGCGTATGCTCCGCCTCTGGTAATCGGGGCATTTCTGGGCGGAATCATAGGGTCATGGGTAATAAGAAAGGCGCCCCAGGTCAGTCTCAGGTTCTTTCAGGGATACATAATAATAGCTTTTGGAGTGCTGTCCGCAGCCCTTTACCTGTTGTCAACTTACTGATAATGAACAAAATCACTAGAAGTCTCGCGAGGAATGAAAGTGGAGAGTTCAGGCCAGCCTGATCAGCGGTTGATTGGAAGTGGCTCAAGCTGTTGGGACAAAAAGAGACAGGTGGTTTATCAACTGATGTTTTGAATATTTTCAATACTTGATTGGAAGTATACATCCCGCGGTTTTCATTGAATCCCCTCACTGGGCAGTTGGTGATTCGAATGCTCCTGACACACGGAATGCGTAATAGAGGAGCAGTACAACAAGAGCAACCATAACGCCTCCAGAAGCAATGGGCGAATGAAGTACAAAGTCGATAATTTCGCCAAAAATCACGATGTTGGCAATAACAAGGAACAATTCTCTAACTTCCTCTGTTTCTGTGAACAAGGAAGACATACCGAACAGTGAGATCAAGGTGCCAACCAAGATTATTGCAATTCCAAAGATGATTTGAATTACACCAAAAATGATTATCAGGCCGTTGACCAGATTCAGAATCAGGCAATCTGCAAGAAGGGTGAATATAAAATTTCTCTCGTAAATACGGCTTTCACGCCCCTTAAGGCCAAGATATCTGCTTTCCCTCCGGATGATGATTCGTACTGCTGCGCTGACCACATATAAAAACGTGGGAAACAGGAAAATCATCTTCAGGAGCGGGCCGTTTATCAATGAAGTATCATAAAGATTCCATACTTAACTTGTGGCGCCATGAGCTTGATAAAACGAAATTATTTTTCAGGCGTCCATTCTCAAATTTCAGCCCTTATAATACAGTGCAGGAGTGTAAACCGAATTGCAGGGGTGACGGAACTTGACAGACTGTGCACGGCTGAAATTTCTGTCAGAACGGGCAAATGGGGGATTGGATTTATACCATTTCCTGAAGTCCTGAAGGAATGTCTTCCATATGCCCCGACAGGAGTCCTTTAGCTCCAGTTTTTCTTATCAACGGTATCAAAGCGTCTGAAGTGGTACGTGCCTTGCTGCTCGAATCATCTGGCCAAATTCCGCTTGGATAGAAATTGAGTTGACCATTAATTCCATAAGCGGAATCACCAACTATCAAGTAATCATCAAACTTCAGAGCCATTTCATGACGGCCAGCGATATTGTGGGCCCGTATTCCAAGCGGGAGTTCTGTTGATTCATTGTACTGCTGCCCGTGTTTCATGTCATATAAATCAATGAACATTCTTGTGACTGTCTCATCTTCCTCGACCACTTTAATATCAGGGATAAACAGAGGGATGTTTAGCTGCCTGGAAATTAAGGAGCATCCACGTAAATGTGGATATACGGTCATGACTACGGCCTCTGGTTTACCCAAAATCTGTATCATTCGATTAAGGCCCGGCATTGCAAGCGGATCGATTAGAACTGCCTTTCCATCTTTGAGGAGTAAGTGTGAATACATCATTACTCCTGTTTCACCATCAATGGTCCCCCATCTGAAAATATTCTTGGCTACCGGTTCGAACATACTGTCTGAACCCTGTGTCCTGATATAATTATTTCCAAACCGCAGAATCTTTATGCGTGCATTGAAACTGGAAAACTCCATTCCAAGATTACATAAAAATGTCAGTTTGGAACCTGTGGGGTTATCTGCCAAACACTCCATAAAGGAATATGACGGTTCCAACTACAAGCGGGATAAAGAAGTTCGGATGGTAGCCACGGTAAACAAAGAGAAATGCGCTTAAGCCCCAGAAAATTATACCCATTAACGAGAACCTGAAATTCATGTTTATGCCTCTTCTCACATCCAGATGTAAAGATTCAGACGGCTTCTTCAGCGAATCTTTGAATGTGCTCGTACGGTGATAGCTAACAAGATACTTAAATTAATTTTGAGAAAGAACACGCTTTTACCAGTACTGCTCAATCCTTCTGGATTTACGCTGCATTTTTACCGTGACTAATAATTCACAATTGTTATTTAAACCGTTATTTTCATGGATACGACAGTCATTTTGTTCGTTCTTTCTACCCTTTTACTGGCAGCTCTGTACTATTAATAAGCAACCATCTCGTATGCAAATTCCTGACGCATCCTCAATAGCCGTACATAACTACCGAGTAATAGCCCACATGAGGAAGAGAAGTCAGGTTTACTGTAAACGTAAGGTTGTTCGACATAGAGTTAACAATGGGTGTACCAGGGTTTGTTTTGAAGATGTTCCCATATTCAGAATTGTTCGTTCCTATACTGTTGATCCGGTACTCATTTCCAAAAAGAATTCCGTTAAAATTTGAATCAACTATGTAAGTAAACGAAGAATTGATAAGATACACTATGGAATTTTCAGATCTTGTGAGATTGTAGAGCGTCCCGTTATCGTTGAGATAAACTCCAACATCATTTGCTATGACTTTTGGATAGTACACTCCTAATGTGTAAACAGTATTTACAGCTGTGATTTTCCCATCAGGGAAAGCGGGGATTAGCTTCGTGCCAACCCATATAGATCCGCTTTGTGTGCCAACAACCCCAAAACTTGTATTTATTCCACCATAACTGAGTATCAAGTCTCCATTTATCTGTGAAAATGAATAGTTGTATGTACTGGCCCTGAGATTGTCAAAGACTATTTTGGTAGAGTTGGTAGACAGAGTCGTTATGTTAGAAGGAGAATCGTAGGGATGAATTGTTACGCTCCAGTAGTCACCTTTTGGCAAACCTTGCTCATAGAAGATTGCCTGAAGGTTTTCTTTATGTGATGATGAATTCTGCCCTAAATCATAAGCTATGTAAAGTCCAAGGGAAGATGTCAATGCAACTGAGACAACAAGGGCAACTAATTTTTGTCTCCTCATACCAAATTTAGTAAATGACAGCTTTTAAATTTATTGCCAATATTATTATTGAGGCTATATATTATCCATGTTGGATAAACTAATACGACCTCTCCATACAAATGTGCCTGCCACTTTATTTAGTTTTATGTACAATTATTAAAACAATTACTTTCAGACTGGTTCAATCCTGATTTACTCCCCAAAGCAAATTGAAAGAGGAATTAGTTTCCACTCCACACCACAAATTGACTATTGAAAATGCTCACAGAAGTAACCAGAGATATAGCGGGTCCGAGGGGTTCGAACCCCCGACCTATGGATTAAGAATTCGACTTTCTTCTGGAAGCATTTCTGATTGATTTATCCAACTACTATGACATGGCAAGGTGTTATCGGATTGATTCAAAAAG
>OFHI01000080.1_pt1 | contig 22148 bp, 20 predicted proteins | sample 1522021 | NCBI WGS metagenome assembly OFHI01 (sample SAMEA2464839, study PRJEB22497) | soil metagenome | biome: Grassland; feature: Farmland; material: Clay | place: Australia | collected 2013-02-01 | depth 1.4 m | reverse complement strand
GCGTACTTGAGTGCAGTTTTGACGAGATCATACTGGCTGTCGGAGGAAATGATGGAACATATGACTATGTATCCTCCCTTGGTGATCCCAGGCTTCGTGTGTTTTTTGAAAATGAGAGGATTGGGAAAATGACCGCTCTCAGAAGGGCTGTGGAACATATTTCTGGGGACCTCACATTCCTAATATGCAGCGATGTATCGTTTCAGCCGGAAACAATCTGGAAGGCTCTGGGGTACTTTGACCAAAGGACGGGCGTTGTTGTTCCAAAGGTTGTGCCCACGAATGACCGGACATTTCCTACCAGGATTGCTTCGGCAATATGGGCTGTGAGAAACCTTCATCTCATGGAGCTGGAAAGGTCGGGGAAATCTCTGCACGGAGGAGAAGTGCTGATTGTCAGAAGCTCGCTACTCAAGGACCTGAGAGAGGTGGTGAACGACGATGCGTATATCTGCCTCAGAGCCATAGAACTCGGATACAGTGCAAGATACGCTTCCGATATAACGGTCTGGAACACTGTTCCGGAAACCATCATCGATCTGATCAGGCAGAGGAAAAGAGTGAACTTCGGCCACAGGCAGCTGGCCTCAATCAACATGAGGCCGGTCGTCATGAATGATCTCAATTTCAGGAACCTGCCTCTACTGTTCAATATAATGTGGAAAGTTATAGCCGAGGACTGGAAAAGGATCTTCCATCTGCCATTTGTAGTAGGCATTGAAGCACTCTCAATTCTCATGTCGAAAAGAGATATGAGGCATGACATGGACATGATTATCTGGCCTCTTGTCGGATAATGCTGCAACCTTTCGGAATACGGTAAACTAAGGTTTCTGCATCGCGGCAGAACAACCCTCAACCACGAGAGGGCCTACTTCTTCATCAGGGCACGCACCGAAGCACCTATCAGAACTGCAGATGCCACCAGATCAATAACCAGTGCGGATGATCTTATGGCTGTTGATCCCTCACCCGCAGCTCCAAATCCGAACAGGTACCTCCAGCCCAGCATGGAGGGGCTTGTTGAATGGAAGCTGCTTAGAGGCAGGTTTAATGCAGCATCTGCCAGTATCAGTACAATGAAGACAACCGGTATTATTATGAGGCCCACAAATGCTCCCTTTGACCTGCCTGCGGATAATCCGAGCAGAATCACGATTATGATTACATAAGCAATTAAACCGTACCAATGGAGCATGGCATGATTCATCAGGTTCTTGTCGTATACAAGAAGGAATATACTTGACGCAAGAGCAATAATGCCTGATACCATTATTGCAGAGAGTGAGACTGGTCTTTTTTCCCGGCTACTATCATCCATAATGCTCACCAAGTATAAACTGCCTTAAAGCTTATATACATTTCCATGTAATAAGTCTGGAGAATGAAAAGGCACAGAGATAGTAAATAAAGGGCTGCCAAGTTAATTTACTATGCAAAGCCAATATATTAGGGAGTCTGTGTTACATTTTCGTATCAGGTAAACCTGGCGCGGCTCCCGGAAGTATCCATGGCAAAAAGTCTCCAACACCGGTGCTGAACAACAATACACGATGGCAGAGCAAGTTTCATGCAGATTGCATCAGGTGTTGCGATGAAGTTTGCCCGGCCTATTTTTTCTGCATTACCATGAGGAAATGATCACCCAGGTACTTGAAGGGCCACAGGGCTCCAAGAGTTCTGTCCAGTTTCTTGAGAACGGTGAAATGCGAGCTGAACTTTTCGACATAGTCCACAAGATTGGAAGGCGGAATTATTACCGGGACGCCTTCGACGGATCTGAGCAAGAAATATTTTCGGAAAAAGGAGAAGAATTCAGAGGGCCCATATGAGAATATGTCCACACAGAAGCGTGAGTGCCCCTCCATTGAATGCCTCCTCATGCGGTCATGTACCTTCCCGGGCTGAAAAGTCAGCATATACAATAGGATTTCCGACATGCAGTACCTATTGTACACGCCCGAAACAAAAGGTCCTTTATCGGTCAGTAGAGTCCATATCTGCGGAGAGATGTCTCCAAGGTTTTCCTCGCAGTTGAGGGCACCAAAGTTTGAGTATATCCCGTCGAAAACACCCCTTTCCCCGTCTGAAAGCACTTCTGAAATTCTTCCTGCCCGGGCCCTGTGCAGTGACAGCTGTTCCGAAAGTCCCTCTTCTTTCACCTTCCTTCTCAGCTGATCTATCATCCTGGTTGAGATGTCCGTGGCAGTTATTTCATGACCGTCCCTCAGGAGCTCAAGAGTTTCGGTACCCGTCCCACATCCGATTTCGAGAAGCCTTTTCCTTCCAATGAATGTTCTCCTCATCAGGGCAACTGACCTCTCCCTCAGAAGTGAATTTACTCTGTTCCCGAAGATATGCCTGTCGTATTCTTCAGCTATGTTGTCAAACTCGTCCTCAAGCCAGCCATAATAGCCGTCTTTCTCCCGAAGGGGAAGGGATGAGGTATCGATCTCTATGAACCTGCTGGGGTGCCTGAAATAATGATCTGTGTATGCCTCCCCGTACTTGTCCCGGAAAAGTTTCATGATCTCATCTTTTTTGCCGGGAGAGGTTATCAATCCGGCTTTTCCCATTCTCTTCCGGCCCTCCAGGAAAAGGGTGGCCCTGCTTTCCCGAAGAACGTGGGAGGGCCATCTGTTCCTGAAGTCGTTCGAGATGATATAAACCTTCATGTTTTCAGAAACAAAGGCGAGTGTCACTCTTCCTGTGTCTGCCAGAAGATCCAGTGATCTTTCCTTATTAACGTTCGTCGTCAATCAGATTGTATATTCGTTCATCCTCTCTTAAATTTGACGCATTCACTCGGAACCCGCTATGCTGTCATAAATGTCATATATCCTGTAATCAAGGTTCTCAACGACCGTATCGCCCACGGGCCTCTTCCTGAATATTATTCCATGCTTGCACACCAGGAGAAGGTATGATGATTTTTTGGTGTCGACCCCCAGGCATATTCCTTCATTGGCGAAAAGATATTTCAGTGGAAACCGCTCGGAATAGATCTTCATGCCGTACCTTGTTACGCCTTATTCATATTTCAAGTTATCCGGACTGAGACTTGGAGGTGTCAGCCTTCTCCGATCCATGTTCCCCCACCTGGCGGGATTACTGTATCCTATCAGGAATTTTACGATGAATACTGGAAGATAGGCGAGGTTACGCAAGGATTTTGAATTTGACAAGATGAGAAAGATTACCAGAAATGAATACAACAGCTCCCATGGATTGACCCCGGAGCTCACCCTTACCTGGGAACCTTGCCATTCTGGCCAGTACCTGAAGGTTCTGTAAACTGAATTGTGAATCATGGAGTCCTTCAGGTACTTCACCTTCATGCGCCGTCTCCGCACTTCCATCCTGATGTGGTAAGTCTCACTGCCCTGTATTTCTGCCGGGATCTTCATATCCTCCATGTCTTTCCTGCGAAAGAGTGTAAGGCCGAGAGGGAGTCCGTAAAGGAATGGATGCCCCTTTGCTGTACCAACAATTGCCCCAGTTCTCCCCGATTGGAGTTTGACGAGAGCCTCGCGGAGAAAATCATCCCTGATTATCATGACGTCGCTGTCAACAAATAGGATGTAATCCGTTGCCGAATGCGAAATTCCCAAAGTGGTCGCGTAACCCAGGCCTACATTTTCCGTGTGTATTTCTGCACCGAATTTGCGTGCAATTTCTGCGGTAGAGTCCGTGCTATTGTGGTCAACCACGATTATTTTCCTGAAGGGTATGTTCGCGGCAATAGATTTCATGCAGGGCTCAAGAGTCCTTGCAGAATTGAATGTCCTGATGATCACATCAATATGTGGCACTGCCGGGTCTGCAGATTCGGAAGTCTTCGCTTCCCTCATTGCCTGAACATGCAGGTTCCATTTTTTCACATTTTTGTATTTCCTGGAACGACATGGAATGGTGGCGCATTCAAACCTTACCGGCATGTGGCCCGGATTCAAAAAGATAAGAACAAACGATCCAGGGCATTGATGCCTGCACAGAATTTATTACGCTGCATTAATATAATGACTGGTGAAATTCCGGTCCGGATTAAGTGATGGACTCAAGGGCATTTTGAAAAGACAGAGGAAGATAATAGCTGTAGTATTTATTGTCCTTCTGGTTTCCGTGGCAGCACTGTCCGATGAGGCCATTTCACTACAGAATCAAAACGCGGCTTATATCCACTCCGGGGACATCAACCTCACTGTCACGCCAAAAAAACTTGTGTCCACTGCATTGAACCATGGGACATTTCAGATCCAGATATTCGGAGAAGTGCCACAATCATTGGAGAGGAATCTGTCCGTATCTATCAATTCCGGCAATGTAACCACGCACCCATATGAGATAAACCAGTACAACGACGGGTATCTCAGGGCTTTCATAACAATCAGGCCTTCCGAGGTCCTGGGCAATCATCCTGTGGGAATAATTTCATTCAACGATACCTTACATTTTGCATTCCACCTGAATGTTGTGCATTCGAACAGGCCATTGATCATTGAAACACTGATAGGGCTCACATCGGTTTTTTACCTTCTTGTGCTTATTGGATGGGATTTCAGCAACCGCCGGCTTTTTCTAATGCTCATACCGGTATACATTGCATTGGCTGCCCTTTTCGGCCAGCGCTACGACTCCTTTTTCATGATTTCGACAGGAATACGCCTTTATGGTGGCGTGAATCCCTTTGTTCACTCCGCCCTCTTCCCCCCTTCACTGAAGTGGGAATATCCGCCACTCTACCTTCTTTACAGCATGTTTTCCTACGTTGCCGCCCATCTGGCTGGTTTACCAGCTCTGAGCAATGAACTCCTCAACTTCCCCGGCACGGTGAGCGGCTTCACTTACATGGCCTGGCGTGCCCTGAATGGAATATACCTGATCCCGTATTACGCCCTGATAAAGGTCCCAATGATGGCTGCCACTGTTGGAACTTATCTCCTTCTTGTGCGGAATGGTTACATTGATTCCTCACGTGCGAACAGGTACTGGCTTCTGAACCCATACGTACTGGTTGTTGGCATTGCCTGGGGGCAGCTTGATGTGCTCTCGGCCTTCTTTCTCCTGTTTTCCATTGTGGAATTAAGGCAGGGAAAGACTGGAACATCAGCCGTCATGGCGGCGCTTGGGACATCCTTCAAAATTTTTCCGGTATTCCTGCTTCCGCTAATTCTGTTGAACAGCCGCAGGAAAGTCCGCGACCTGGGGCTGTTCCTGCTCGTATTGTCCCCGGACATCGTAATGTATTACCTCACCGGATCGGTCATAGTATCCCTCAAAGAGCTTTTTTTCTCGCGATCAGTGCCGACATTTTTCGGGCTCTTCTCCTCAAATGGCGTCAGCTGGCAGGTGATTGTCAGGTCATTAGGGGTAGAAACCTTTCCCTCACTCTTCCTCTATGTATTCATACCGTTCTACATCGTCCTTACTGCCTTCCTGCTTATCAGGAAGATCCAACCCAATCCCGGGAGATACATGATCGTTGTGCTTACGGTATTCTTCCTTACATACAACTACGTAAACCCGCAGTATTTCATTTGGGTCATCCCACTCCTGCTCATTGAACTGGAATATTCGAGTGCATTTTTTCTTTCCCTGATACCTGTGGTGTATCTCTTCCTTACTTACAGCCTGACCTATTTCATCAATCCTATCTTTCATACAACTATTTTTCAAGCCCATTGGGCCAGCTTGAGGCAGAAAAGGTATCATTCATGAGCTCTCTTCTCCTGCCATTCATAATATTGGCCAACGCGTACTTCATTCTGCTTCTGTACCGAAACATAAGGAAACTCTATGGAAGCGGCCCTGATGGACCAAACAGAACCGAGCAGCTCGATCAGCAAGCGGAGTGAAGGAATCCAATCCGGCATTTACAGAAATGAAAACAACCATATGTCCTGTGGCTGGAGGTCTCAAGTCATCTCCAGGCTGTTAGAGGGATCCATTTTATTGAGTAGATGTGCCTCTCCCTTGACCCTTCAAGGTTTACATATCTACTTAATATTTTATTAGTGAGTGTAAGAGAAGTAGCTGACAGGCATGGAAGCTGAGCTTGATCCAGTCTCTGGTGTATCCTTCTCCCGCCATGAGCGAGTATTGAAAACCTTTAACTGCGGATTAGAAGTCGAAGGATAGTGCCTGAGCACCATGCTGGGACCTATAAAAGTACAAGGTTCTGCAAGTCAATAGTCGACTGATTAAACAGCTTACATTTACATAGAACTAGAGTTCTCTATACCTTCCGATATAACAAACCTGGAAGCAATAAGAATCATTCCTGTAACAAAGATAACCACTCCGATGCCTATTACCCAATAGCTTATCGGGGGAATGGCTAAGAGCACTGGAGTTGAGGGGTGGAAACCGGGCTCAATTTTAGCAATTACGGACTTATCGTAGGCAGCAACAATAAAATGAGGCAGAATGCCATATAAGGTCACTACTGTTCCGGACAATATCAACAGGGTCCCGGTAACTATTTTGTGCCTTATCCTTTTGATATCCATTACGGGTATCATCAATAGAAGAACTGAAGTGAGTATGAGGAACATCACAGTGAGGAAACTGGATACTGGGAGATTATATGTAGTGCTGAATGCCAAGAAAAGCATCACTATATATACACTCATAACTGCCTCCTTTATGAAGAAACCAGAAATTCTTTGAAAGAGTTTGTGCATATCCGATAGTATATAGTTGTTTAGACTTAAAATACCTTTGTGTAATGCTAGTGCGTTGCACAATTCAATAGGCATGTGTCATCTCTCTCATGATGTTGTAGTACTGCACCTTCAGGGCGATCTCCTGAACTATGTAATCAGACCTGACAGCCTTGATCACCTCACCCATTGTTCTCTTGAGACCTGAGAAATATATCTCTACATTCCACCGTTTCCCATACTGTACCGATTCCTTCCACCTCTTCTCAGATGTCCTTCTGATCTGTCTGACAACCTTAGCCCTTGCCGGTGATCCCCTGGATTGTGTGGAGGCGTTCTTCCTTGGCGGTATTATTGTGCCATGCCCAAAGTCATTGAATATCTTCTTTGAATCATATCCCTTGTCTCCGTATATCCTCAGTATTCTGTCCCTGACAGATTCCAGTATCTTTCTGCCCTCCTTCGCATCATGGACATGCTCATCGGTGATGGAGAAGGAGAGCACCGAGACATCATGTATTGAGATGACCGCATGGAGCTTGTTCCATCCTCTTCTGCGGCGATTCCATTTAGTACCCAGATAATCGCCCCTGATAGTGATCTTGAAACCGGTGGAATCAATGGCACAGTCCACCGGTTTCCCATCAGTATGGGGAAGAGTTGGCACGATCTTCCTGATCCTCCTGAATATGTTGGTATAGCACACTGTCCTGATTCCCGAGATCCTGGAGAATACCCTGGCAATTCCTTCAAGAGACCTGAAGGGAACGCTGTACAGTGCTCTCAGCTTCGCAAGGAATGTTATGAACGCATTTGGTGTTTTGAAGGGATGTCCTCTCTTTCCTCTGTTGTTATCCTGCAGCAGGTTCTTCCAGTTCATGAGGAATGAAGGGTCCATGAGGTCTTCAACCCTGTTCACCAAGGATCGGTTGTACCTGTCATGCCTTCGGTTAGAACCAACCCAATATCTTCTTGTGCTTCTATTGCCTATTGCAGTGATTTGTTGTGGTGTCATAACAACAAATCGTTCCCCTGTATTTCATTATACAGGGGAATTATGCAACACACTAGTGTAATGCGAAGTATATAAGCGGCGAGATTTCTTGCATATCTTTATTGCTCATATAAAACTATGAAGGTCCATGATTAAGTGAGAGCCTATATCCTGACATTGTATCAGACGAATTCTTCACTGTAGAAGTTTCCTTTTTTTCCGGTAGTTTATTCCATTACATACGGGCATTGAAGAGTCAGGAGAAAGAAATTTTTGTAGGCAATGAACAGGTATAAGGATGGTACAATGACAGTGAGCAGAGGGGCATCCTACCATAGAGTAGGTAGTCCTTTCCACCAGATTCTCAATGTTTGGCCGTTACCATCGTATGAGGTCACGTTCACACTCATAAAACACCCTCTCTAGTATCAACTATTTGTCTCATAAGCTTGCCGCAAAATAGCCCCATTTCCGGAATCTAGTATTCAAGCTCATGCAATAGGGTACTTGGCTAATTTTCAGATTCGCACTATTGAATCTAGTGCGGAGGGCTGGATACAGGGTATGAATGACACTCCCGCGAAAGATTATGCAGGGATCTGGACAAGAATTTAAATGTATAGATGCATATATGTATGCATGGTGAAAGTGATATCCATTCAGGATGATGTTTACGAAGAGTTGTCTAAACGCAAAGACAACAAGTCCTTTTCCTTCATTATCCGGGAACTCCTGAAGGAATCAGGCAAGAAGCTCACAATCCGTGACCTTGTGAGCGCTGGAGCCACACTCTCAGAGGAAGAGGCCGGCAAAATGAAACAAGAAGTCCTAGAAGCCAGGAAACGCTCGAAATCCAGGGACATAAAGGAGCTGTAGATATATGGTCACCGTGCTGGACACAAACATACTGATTGGTCTGGCTCATGGACAGAAAAATGTGGTTGCAGCCCTGAATGATGTCCTGGATGAAACGCCCGCCATAACTGTCATCAACAAATATGAGTTTCTGCGTGGGATTTTGATATCAAATCTGCAGGAGGGCAAAAAGGAGGTGCAAATGTCATTCCTGAACCAGCTTGAAGTTTATGACTTTACTTCGAGAACGGCAGGTTATTGTGCGGACATATATACAAAGCTAAGGGCGAATGGGAAATTGATAAACGAACTGGATGTTATCATTCTGGGAATCTGTGCTGAGAACAGGGTCAGGCTGATAACAAATGATCAGGATTTCAAAGGGGTCGACAAGATTGCCGAAATAGATGTGAAGGTTCTTGACTACTGAACTTGACAACCCGCATTTATCTGTTTTCTTATTGAGTAAATGAGCCGTTTATTTACAAGCCCGTTGGTGGAAAACAAGAGCATAGTTCAAGCAAGGTAAAAACCTTATAATTTACCGGATTCTTAAACAAATGATGCTCAGGTATTATGTGTCGTTGAATCCTCCTGATCCAATTTTTTCCGAAATAGTCTCTTTTCAATACAAACATCCAGAAAACTGACTTTGCGCTGGCCCCTTAATTCATTGGAGAAGATTATTCAAGCCCTTGAAACCAACAATGACTATCTTTTCGCTGATGGCGGTTCATATAAATCTGTCTCATTTATTGCATAAATCATTTATTTCCATCTTTATTCTTTTCACTATTTCCATTAACTACCGCATCAAGGGTTATATTCAGAATTAGTGAGAATCTATCCTTTGCTTCATTCCAAGTAGTTGTAGCCTCATTAGACTCAACTTTATCAAGCAACGACATAGCTGATAACATCAATGAAAACGAGAATATTGTTGTATTGTATGGAAGCATATTTGACATGAGCCAGTAACCAAGAAAAGCCTCTGCATAATTTAGACCAGCAAATTCACTGCGTTCACCGTTTTTTACAAATTGATATAGCTCTTCAACGGTATTGGGAGGATCAACTTTCTTAAGCTTAACGAGAAATTTGTATATGACCTTCTTATCCAACTCGATTTCACCAACCTCAGCTTCCTCTTCATTCGTCATGGGAACACTATCGAGAGGATATACCATTTTTAACATTGTTATAGGCACCAAATCATATAATGCTCCGAAGTAAGTGTAATGGAAGAACTCTATGTTTCTCCACTTGTGACGTCTAACAAAATTGATTGAGCCTTTGATTATTTCAGAATCCTTGAAAATCTGGTCTTGAAATCGGGAGTGTTCAGAAATAAGTGATCTGATCCGATTGATGTTCTGCCTGTCATCCTCGCTAACAGAAAAAATATAACTTCTGGTTCTCGCATCTTCTGATGTAGTCTCATTTGTTTGGTGCTTCTCATCTCTGACCTCATCTTTCTGGAAGTCGAATTGCTCCTCTTCGTCATCGCTCAACTCATCTGGTGTCACCATCGGAAGCTCACGTTTTTGAGATAAAAGATTCACAAAACCTCTTAAGGAGTTGCGATTTTTTTCCACCGCTACTCTTGTTAGATACAACATACCTTGGACAATGTCCTTGAAGTCAAGGATAGGCGGAAAGAATTTGTCTGAAAATAGGTATCTTAACCTGATTGCTTCGAGCTCATGTATCTCCTGTTTAGTCATAGAGAACGACACCTTATCATTACGCATGGCTCTACATTGAGGATTTCTATAAAAACAATTGGTATCTGATTTCTTATATTCGTAGTTATTTTTGCTACAATATCACTATATATATTTACAGTATTATTCCTATATAGAAGAATCTATATTTATGAAAGATTATTGCGTATAAACTTCGTAATATAGGTATTTCCGCAGTAATTAAAAAAGAAGGCGAAACAGAATGGTTGAACAAGCAGGTTTGATAATGGCTGGGGCATTAGGATTAGCAGGAGCAATAGCAGTAGTAGTATTATTCTACGCTGGAATTACGGGTTCAATAGGTTTTACGGTCTCGTGGTATCACTACTTTGGAATAGTGCAAAGGATCGAACTCGTCATGAGTGGCATTGTGATCATAATGGTAGGGATCATCATAGTCTATTTCATAGTAAGATAAGGTTATCTGCCCGATAGCCTCCCCCTTATATTCCTATACTTATATATTAGGACCTCGACAACAATTAAATATCACCGAAAATCGTTCAGGGAACCCGGAATTAAGTGATTTTGAAACCCTTTCGTCTCTCCCTTCTTTTGGATAGTATGCGGAGGGCCGGATTCGAACCGGCGAACCCCTACGGGAATGGACCCTGAACCTATTAGATTGAATGAATATCGAAACTTTAAACAATGGTTGGAGTTAAAGAGCACAAGCTCTGGACACAGAAAGGCCATATTGCAGTACTATACCAAATATTTCAGGTCATACAGGCTTACAACAGTTAAAGACTTGACAAAGTACCTTAATTCCATACAGGGAAGTCATAGATATTGCGTTCTCACGTTGAGAAATTACCTCAAATTCCTACTGGAGAATGATGGAGAAGTGCAAGAGGAAACAATAGAGCCTTAACTTCGTATATTGAAGAATAGAGGCCGTTCACAAGTTGATAACTACATTCCATGTTATGAAGAAATTAAGAAGGCTTATTTTTATGGTGATATTACATTTTAATATAGGAATTGGTAGCGTTAAAGTTAAATCCTCTCTTAGTTTATTATAAAATGGTGTCGATCGTAGGATTACGATTTTGGAATTTGGTTTCAATATTTGGGTTGATGGCCGGGATGCTGGGTCTGATATTCTGGTCCGAAGCATTGTACAATATATTCAACCTGCCGAATACTCCTGGTATCCCGGGCCCAGCACATTATTCTGGGAGTTTCTGGTTTTATACGACCGCAGGTATTGTCACGACCTCTATACTCGTATTGATCTTTTCTGTGATAGTAATTATTTTGTCAATTAGACAACTGTGGCATAGTAAGCAAAGCCGTACAACAACATAATCTATTTGGCACAATAGAAAATGCTGCTGGGACAGTCTTTTATACTTCCTTTTGGCAAAGTAGGTAGGCATACTTCCTTCAATTGAAAGCTTTTCAAACGATCCACCGGGGAGTTGACCCCAAGTCCAAGGTAGGTATAGTGAATTTGGCCACAGATTCTCTTGTTATTCGGGAATGTTCAAAGTGATGGGGATTTAGTCCGCCCTTTTTGTACTGAATACCATCATTTTTATGTTTAATAAACTTTTCATAGCTTTCCATATTATAAAAATAATGAGAAATATAATCAGAAAGATTCTGACAATTGTTCTGATAGCTGTCGCAGTGATTAGCATCCTAGCACCACAAATTGCTGACAGTCCCTTGGAGAAAGTTCTTTCACAACACGCCTCTGAAATTTTTGGACCATTTTCTATGCAAACGATATACGAGAATTCTACTTCTCCCATTCCAAAAAATGGAGGACCTGAGGCCCAGTATTATAATAGCTATGCTTGGGGTGGTTATGAATTTTGGGCTCCCTCAGGCTCCAGTTTCACTTCAGTGAATTCTTATGTAAATGTTGAAGCAGTACAAGACCCAAGCACGATTGCTACTTGTACAATTTCGATGATGTCCGCTTGGATAGGTCTTGAAGGTGGGCATGGTGGAAATAATGGATTAATACAGCTTGGGTATAGCATATCACCAGATAAAACTGTAAAAGTACCATTGAATCCGTCAGATAGTGTGTCAGCAAATGTTGGACCAAATCACGCATATCTGTGGTGGGAGTATTTGAGTTTAAACAATAACAACAACTATGGTGTTCCATATAATGTAGGTATTTCTAACGGAAATGGAGGAGCAGTTACAGTTCCTACTGGTAGCACCCTGTATTTGTCGATATCTACAAACGCTGGCGCAAACGGATACTTCAATCAAATTACATTCTACTGGGGTGACTCATCGGGTTATTCACATAGTGATACGGTGAATCTACCAACAACCGTGCATACAACTTGGTCCGCTTTTATGACAGAAGCACCATTAGATACCGCAACACAACACGAAGACCAAATACCTAAATTCAACGTTAATACTTTCTACAACCTCAATTTGGCCTCTGTGGCCAATGGGCAATATTCATATTATACCACAAATGCACCCTACAACGTGGGGGACTGGGTTCAAACATTTCTTGTCCAAACGTTTGACTACTGGACTGGTGGTCCAAATCCTCTAGCCCAAGGAAATGTAGGCAACTTTTATGGTACCTATGAGCCAGAAACTGCTCCGGGAGCCTATGAAGATGGCTTTCTCACTGGAGGGTGGCTCAACAGTAATTACAACATGTGCGGAGTAACAATATATTCATAAGTGTACATCGCTATGCATTGATAATCTGCACAAAGATTCATTTTTATCAAATAACTTTGAAACTTCCTGGTTTAGTGTGTGCTTATGGATAAGGTTCCAGATTTCCACATCTAAAACTTGTAGCTGTCTTGAGAGTGTTCAGATCTTATGTAATCCAAGTAATGATCACGAAGACAGAGTCTCAGGTTATGATATAGACACAATAGATAACACGGACCAATGGAAAACCTTTTTAAATACCCACTCCGGTCAAAAATCGGAGGTAGTGAACTGCACAAACCCATATAGGGATGCGGAGGGCCGGATTCGAACCGGCGAACCCCTACGGGAATGGACCCTGAATCCATCGCCTTTAACCTAGCTCGACAACCTCCGCAATGGTTTCCTAAATACTCTTGGAGTATATTAAAAAATTCCCAAATTGCGCAGATTGAGCTAAGTTATCTCTCTTATTTTATTTAGTGGGCGGAGCTTGGACTCTACTTAATGTATTTGTATACTTCAAGCATCTAACCATGAGTTGAATTGGATGAGTTTTGACTACTATGGCATTGATCACGTGCAGTTAGCAGCCCTCGAGGGAAGCGAGGGTGTTGCCAGAGATTTCTTTCATGGTGTATTGGGAATGAAAGAAATTGAGAAACCCGAGAACCTGAAGAAGAGAGGCGGGCTCTGGTTCAAATGCGGTACAAACCAGATACACATAGGCATTGACCATGATTTCAGGCCAGCTAAGAAAGCGCATCCTGCAATACATGTGAAGAATCTCAACGTGTTGAAGGAGAGGATTGTGGCAAAAGGCATATCCGTGAAAGAAGATGAACCATTGCCTGGTGATGACAGGTTCTATGTCGACGACCCGTTCGGAAACAGGATGAAGTTTCTGGAATGGAAATGAGATCCGGGAACTTCAATGCTATGTCGAGCCCTCTCAGAGATGGGCAGCTTGATTTGCCAAAACTGCAGTCTGCAGTCATTGCCTTGAAGGTGCCTATTCCACGGATTCTATTTTAGAAGAATTTTATTGAGAACCCATAGATGTCGTTCATAATGAATAGCCCAGCCATGTTAAGTTCCCATGCCAGTGGGAAACATCATGCCGTAATGCAGGACCATCACAGAGAAGACAGAGATGAGGTCCAACTCATGTCGGTTTGTGTGAAAGGCTGCAAGTTTGACTCTGCAAAACCGCCATTTTTCTGTCCAGCATGGACGCAGCTGTAAGTTAATCACGTTTTACTTTGTTCAGGAGACGCGTTCAACAAAAGGAATGCGCTGGATGCATGGAATGCTATGAGGTGCCAGTAAAATACCGAATCAGCTGGCCTCCAGAATTTTTGTCTGCTCCCTCCTCAACTTCACCGTACTGTTGTGGGCTATCTTAAGAATCTCAGGATACACATGGTTATACTTCCCTATCATGAAGTCAACGCTTGAATCAACTGAAATCCTGTGCCCCGGGCTGATGATCGTGTTCCTGTTAAGGACATAACCGATCTTTCTGTCTCTATAAAGGACCCAGTTGTGCTTGACTCTCCCGAGGAGAAGTGATTTGGCTACCCCTATTGTGGCCTTATTCAGGAAAACGCCAGTTGCTGATGCAAGACCGAAGAATCTTGGATGGATCAGCCCATTGCCGTCGATTAACAAGGTACCCCCGAAATTCCTGGCAAGCTGCTTTATGAACCTGTACTCCCTGTAGAACAGGAAACCGGGAATGTAGGGAAAATTCGCATCCATCGACCGGTTCCTGCTGATATATTCGTCATCTTCAGCGTATGAGAATGCGGCATAACCCTTTCTTCCGTCGTAAGAGACATCCACCGCGCCTATTAGGTCTTCGTCAAAATCGTCATCCATGGACACTCTCTCTGAGAGTTTTTCCTGTTCTCCCTTCATTTTTTCCAGCGGGTATTCTGTTTCAAAATCGGTGAATCTGTGGGAATCGACAAACTTTACCTTCCCGGATCTTACCGTCAGGCCCTCATCTCTCAGCCTGGCTGTATCTCCCCTTACCTCTTCAATTGTCTTGTAACCACCCAGTTCTCCCGATGCCCTTACCACTCTGTGAAGCGGCACGTTTTGCGCTTCCCTGAGCTCTGACTGCATGTACGCGCATGAAACAGCTGCCACTGGGTCCCCAAGTGCCTTTGCGATCTCAAGATACGATGCAACTTTTCCTTCAGGTATCTGTTTCACGAGTTCAACGAAGTATGTATAAAGATCAAAGTCCTCATAAGGACTGCTTATGACCACACCCTGCACCTCAGTTTAAAAACTCCTTACCGAACAAGAACTTTATGCCTCAAATTTTCTTCAACTGAAAAACTTTAATTTTATCCTTCCAATTGCCCGTAGGATTTGCATGTTTGAGTCATCGTTTCGCAGAATAGCGAAATTCTCAGCTAGGCACAGTACCGGGATTATAATTTTCTGGGTTATAGCCCTCATTCTAGTTGCCCCGTCATCAACTCTTTTCCTCAGCAACACCTCATACAATCTTGGGGGAAGTATTGTTCCTGCTAATTCCATGGCTCAGAAAGCAAGTGACCTTCAAACCCAGTATTTCTCATCGTCTGAGGGTCCTGGCTCGAACGGGTCTGCACTCATTATTGTAACCAGTAACACCAGTGTGACAACTCAGAAAGGGGCAGCCGGAATAATCAGCCTCGAGCAGAACGTAACATCCTATCTCAAGACTGTAAATGGATACGATAATATTACCACTGCTTTCACCCTTGAAAACAGCACTTTGTACCACTTCTCCGAAGGCCTCAAACAGGAGTTGAATTCAACCTATTCACTGATTTCATCGATCAATAATCAGATGACTGTACTGAACAACAGTGTAAACCAGACTGTTGGATTGATCTATGGACTTCCGGCATATTATCTAAGTGTTTTTTCCAACACCGGTGGAAATGTCTCATTGGCGTATTCTCAGACAGTAAACTCAACAGGATACACTGAACCAGCTGTTTCGTACGTGAACAACTTCACCCAGTACTGGAATAGCACATACACATACTATACACCCACAAATCTGCAGAACGCGATGAATGACTCCATTAACTGGGCACTTCACAATTCAACTTCCCCCTTCTACGCTTTGCTTCAGAATACCCCTCAACAAAGAGATCTGATCTATGCCATAAATGCAAATTATTCGTTCTTCTCCTACCTTGGTACAGCAGGGTCCTATTACAAGGATACAAATTATACGGGCTTTGTCAGGAACTATACAATCAGCACATTTTCCAGCCAGTTGTCGTCGAATTCAACCTTGGTATCATTTATTGGTGACAGCCTGAACCTGACAGTTAATGGTTTCCTTGAAAGTGTTTACGGACTCGGACAGCCTGCTACCGACCCTCAAATAATGCAGCTGATGGTCCCCATGGTAGCAAACGGGACCAAGTATACACTCAAGGGCAACCCCCTGATAACTTACAATGGTCAAACCCTGGAAGGTTTCCTCAGGGCACTTAACAGCACGGACAACATAGAATCCCTCGTAAGAAGCGAAATACTCCATGGATCATTCGCGAGCTACCCGGTTATTCCAACTCCGTATGTGTTTCACCAGTTCGTTGGATACGACAACAGTACCACTATAATGATTGCGAGCTTTTCTGAAAATTACAGCCTTACTGTTGTAAACACTGTTACGGATATTTCAAACAACTATTCTAAATCAGGCGGAATGCTTCCAAGCAGCCATTACTATGTGGCAGGGACAAGCGCTCTTGATCAGCAGTTGAGCAATGAGATATTGAACGGAATGGTTCGCGCCCTTGTTATTGGGATTGCCCTTTCCATCATAATCGTCGGGCTTTTCTTCAGGTCACCAGTTGCAGCATTCATACCACTGGCTATTTTCGCGTTCTCAACAGTACTTTCGATGGGCCTCAATGGACTCCTCTACCAGTATGTGTTCCATGCCTCGATCTCATTCATCACCCCGACACTGCTCCTGATACTAATCCTTGGGCTTACAAGCGATTATGTGGTCTACATCATGTCAAGATACAGGCAGGAGAGGAGGCGCGGGAACCCCACAGCTTTATTCGACGCGGGGCAGTGGGCAGGACATGCTGTGTTCACATCCGGCATAACTGTTGCACTATCCTATATTGTACTCTGGCTTTCCAATATCCCTATATTCAGCGATTCCGGTCTCACCAACGCAATAGGCGTGGGCATTTCAATAGCTCTGGCCAATACATTCCTCATCGCAATCCTAGAAAAGACTGGCACAAAGCTGTTCTGGCCATCCGACATAACGCACGCCGAGAAATTCCCCCTCGAGAAATCCATGACAAGGATTGCGGGTGTTGTGAAGAACAACAAGAAGAAGATGCTGGTAGTTTTCCTCGTAGTAACTTTCCTCGCTTCCTACGTTTACTTCGAGACGCCGACTAGCATGAATGTTTTCGACCTGGTGCCATCGAGCAGTGGGATCCAGGCACTGGAAGTCGTTAACAATTCGTTCAACGGCGACTTCTTCGATCGTGGATTCATAGTAATGAAATTTGCATCTCCGCTTGTTTCAAACGGAAATTACAACCTCACAGAAATGGGGCAGATAAGCGCAGTTGAGAAGGCGCTTATGAACCAGAATGAGATAACCCAGGTTTACGGCCCAACATTCCCTTACGGCTCATTTGTGCCGCCGGATTTCTCAACCGTCCCTTCGAGCTATAACTCAACATACAGGAATCAAACAAACTCGTTCATCGGGAGTGATTCACACTTTGCGACCATAGATTTCCAGCTTTCTTCCGTCAGCTGGCGGGATCAGGCCAGCAATTTTGTAAAAACCCTTCCAACGCTCATAAACGGCACTCTGGAATCATCAGGCGCCACCGCCCAGGGGACGGTACAGAACTACTACATTGGTGGTCTGACGCAATCTCTGAATGACGCGCACACGTATACTGAATCCACATTCGTCAAGATGGTGCCCATCCTTCTGATTGCAATATTCGCAGTACTGCTCATACAGCTCAGTTCACTGTTCACCCCCATAAGGCTCATTGCAATGGTGGTGTCATCAGTGCTTGCTGCACTCTCCGCAGTCTTCCTGATAATCTACTATGGCCAGGGAGAGCCTATCCTGATCTTCCTGCCATTATTCACCTTCATCACCCTCCTGGCAGTAGGGTTGGACTATGATATATTCATGGTGACAAGGGTCAGGGAAGAGGTTATGAAAGGGGCAACCGACGAGGAGGCAACACTTCTCAGCATCAAGGAAAACGGAGGTGTAATTGTGACCCTTGGGATGCTTCTCTTCGTCACCTTTGGCGCGTTGTATACCAGCGGCATAGGGATCATGGAAGAGATAGGCCTTGGCCTCGCACTCGGTGTCATTGTAGATACTTTCATCAGCTGGCCCTTCTTCGTGCCTACAATAATGATGTTCCTCAAGAAATGGAACTGGTGGCCATATAAGATGAATTCAAAGGATAATGATAACTAATTAATCATCATTTTTCTTCAGAATAACCTGCATTTTAACGCAGCGGTTGGTTTAGAAAAAGAATATATATTAATGGGTAATCTACGAGTGAATCCTATGAAAACCTATCTCAAAGTAACTTTTTCAAGTGAGGGGGCAAAGCCAAGCGAGGTAATAAACAGACTCAGGTCACTGGGATTCAAGCCTGTCATTGGCGAGCAGGATCTTGTATACGAATGGGGAAATAATGCCACCACGGAAGATTCAATATGGTTTGCAGACAAAATACAGGCGACCCTTGAGGGTTTCAAGGTTCTGTTCCAGGTTGAAACACTTTCAGAGTAGAACTATCCGTACCGTAAATCAACCAATCTAATTCTAACAGGGATTTGCAGCCCTGTGCCGCCGGAAGGGATTTACACGTTCAAAATTAAGACCATGCGGACTCTGCAATTATTGGAGTGCCCGGCTTATTGAGTTGGCAGATGTCGTTCATACAATGATTCCTGCAGTATTAATTCTGTTCCTTGTAATGGCCATTGCGTGGATAACATGACTCCAATCTCACTTTTTGTTTCAGAAGGAAAATCAGGGAGAGAGCACTGCTTTTTGTCTCCTTTCAGGTTTTGAAAAAGAGCGCAAGCATTGCCTGGCATTTGCCCTTGCTTTCCCGGCAACTGCATGGTCTTCGGGGCGCCTTAGCGGTGTAGTGAATAAACGAGTCTTCTCCTGTCACCGCAGGAACCGCATGATAAAAGCATGATTTTTCCTTTCTTGATTCTGAGCCTGGTTTCTGCTCCGTATGGGGTCTTGCATTTTTTGCAGTATGATCTTTTTATTCCTGGAGGGAGGGTTATGTCCGTTCTTTTCGCTATTGCCTCCATCATCTCCACATGCTTTCTCGCTGACGCAATATCAGTGTCTTTTTCTCCCATTGAGATTCTGTGGAGAATACTGATTCTTTCTTTCGCAATGCCGAGCATTTCCTTCTTGTTCAATTGGTTTCACAGGAATAATTATTAATTTTATATATATGTGACGTGCAGTGATTAAGCTAGTAGTCCTGGATGTGGACGGAACCCTGAGCGAAAAAGACAGGAGGATAGCCCCCGAAGTTGTTGAAACCCTTCCAAAAGTGCAGGAGAGGGGAACGCTGATAAGCCTGGTGAGCGGAAACGTTATTCCAGTGATGTATGCGCTTAAAACATATCTCGGAATAAACGGGCCAGTATTCGGTGAGAATGGAGGTGTGATCCTCTCAAACGATTCCATTGAGACGTTTTTCACGAAGGAAGTTCCACTGAAGTTTTTTAAGTACCTTCAAAACAGGGCAAGCATAAGTGAGATTCTGACCAACAGGTGGAGAGAAACTTCTGTTGCATTTTCTGCAGATAGGGAAGCTATGCTGAACGAGATTGCCAGGACACCCGGCGAATGGCTGAACAGGGTCGAAATAGTTGACAGCACATACGCATGGCACATCATGAGCAAGGGGCAGACGAAGGCTTTCGCGATAAGAAAGCTCATTGAAATGTTCGGCCTGGGCAAGGATGAAGTCCTGGTGTGTGGAGATTCTGACAATGACTATGCGATGTACGAGGTTCCGGTCAGGAAAGCAACTGTGGCAAATGCTACTGACAGCATTAAAGAGGAGTGTGAGTACATCTCAGACGAATCCCATGGGAGGGGCGTCATAGACATCTTCAGGCATTTCGGGCTCCTTTAATGTCGTTCAGGAACAATCCCTGCCTGTCAGAAAGCAATTCCCCGTTCTCCAGTGCCGGTGATCCCCTGATGAAAACATTTTCAGGGAAAACTGCATCGAACCCGTCAAAGGGGCTGAAGCTGTTCTTAGAATGGAGGCGGTTCTCGTTGATCTTCTGCATTTCGGAGAGCTTCACCGAGAAGAAATCTGCGACATAACCGATCTCAAGCTTCCCCTTTTTGATTCCGAAATTTGCGGGTGGATTCTCTATTACTGTACGGTAAAACACTTCCATCGGGACAATTCCTTTCTTTACAAGTGCGAGCATCAGGGGAAGCCTGGTTTCGACACCTATTATCCCTGATTTTGCATACTCGAATCCATCCTTGTCCTCTTCCGTGTGCGGCGCGTGATCGGAAGAAACCACGTCGATTCTGCCTCCGGCGTACGCTTCTAGCAGGCTGAGCTGGGTATCTTTTGACCGCAGTGGTGGGTTGACCTTTCCTTTAGGGCCAAGGCCCATGGCCTCATTGAGAAGCAGATGGTGTGGTGTAGCTTCGATCTTGAAATCCCTTGACTTTATGTCCGCCAATGATGCCATGCTGCTAATGTGTGTGACAGTTTTATCCGGGTACTTCAGGGATGCCACGTAGTCCACTGCCATCTTCTCACAAGCTTCGGGCCTGGACAGGTCATGATCAGCGAGAGAATGCACCTCCCTTCTGTTTCTATCAAGGCATTCATCAGATTCTGCATGAAAAACGAGCCTGAAACCCTCCTCTCGAAGTTTTGATATCTGATCCTGGGGTATGGAAGCAAGTCCGGTTGAATTTGTGCTTCCCCCCAGATATATCTTTAATGCTATGCTCTCTTTGCTGAGAACCTGGGCATTGCCGCCTGTAAAAAGGGAGTAAAGGCCGTAATCGCAGTATGATCTCCCCCTGATTGCAGCCTTTTTATCATAAAATCGGTCGTAATCCACTATTGGCAGCCTGTTGTTCGGCATGTCCAATACTGTGGTTGTTCCCCCGTAAACAGCAGCTGCCGATCCTGTTGAGAAGTCTTCCTTCGCAGTTTCCCCGGGGTCCCTGAAATGAACGTGTGTATCGGTTGAACCCGGTAAAATTCCGCCTTCCACCGAATAATGCACCTGTGCCTTCAGGTTCTTCTTGATTTCTGATATTATCCCGTTTGTTACCCCAACTGTCAGGTCCCTGAATCTCCCCTGGTAATAGAACCTGCCCGAAATCGCGACATCAGTCATGTATGCACCAGCAATGCCGAATATCTATAAAATCAGACCCCAGGTATCTCCCCCCATATCAGTTTGTGAAGTTGAGGCAGCACCCTCACATTCAGGTTATTCTTGAGGACTCTTTCGGTGAGCTCCTTCAGGCTTGAGCCCCATGCCGGCTGAAACACAACCTGCGTATCTTTCCCAAGATTGCCGAGGAAATCAACGGCGTAATCAAAATCCCGGTCGTCTGATATTACAAATTTGACATAGTCTGTGCTCCTCAGCAGTTCCAGGTTCTTCCTGTCCAGGCTTTCCTGCTCTTCAGATGATGGCGTCTTGATGTCCATGTCTATGACTGTGTTTTCAATCCGGACGAAATCGGCAATGGATATTGAACCCCCGGTCTCAATCAGGACCTTCCTGCCCGCCTTTACTGCACCACGGACGAATTCCGGGGCATCCCTCTGCAACAGTGGCTCTCCCCCGGTGAAGCATACCCATTCGCTTCTGGACTTGGAAACCTTGTCCAGAACATACTCGAGCATGTATTCCTGGCCACCCTGGAAGGTGTAGGTTGAGTCACACCATTTGCATCTGAGGTTACATCTGTTTGTCCGGACAAACATCATCGGCACCCCGATCAGGGGGCCCTCGCCCTGGATGCTTTCGAACATTTCCGTTAAGAGCACAGGATCATGATTAATGACCAGAATTTAGGCATTGCCTTTTTTTGCCGTCCATGGAACTGAGGCCATAAAGAGATGGGTACACACTTTTAAGCCGGCTCCGGGTATAATAATCATGATAGAGGATCTTATC
>OFHI01000079.1_pt1 | contig 22396 bp, 23 predicted proteins | sample 1522021 | NCBI WGS metagenome assembly OFHI01 (sample SAMEA2464839, study PRJEB22497) | soil metagenome | biome: Grassland; feature: Farmland; material: Clay | place: Australia | collected 2013-02-01 | depth 1.4 m | reverse complement strand
GATCATGAGGTCAGGATTCAGCCAGTCCTCCTGCTACGTTGAATAGAACAAGACGGGCGTGATATAATACTATATATTATTTATTAAATAATCAATTATTTAATAAATTACTACGTAATAATGTTTATATATTGATGAGTAACTTAACTAATAGTTGGAAGCCACTCTCTTTCTGTTCAGACTTGAAGAAGAAATCAAGAGAATGAAGTTTGAGTTAGAAAATGTATACGAGAAGAAGGCACTTTCGACTCAGTTTACGACTTCAAAGGACAGGGATGAAAAGTATGAGGAGAAAATAGAATCGATGAAACTCCATTTCCTCATGCTCTTGCATAATACCGAGCTGATCTACCACGACACGGCAATGAACCCCGTGGGATTCCTGGCCTATAAAGCTCTGGAACTTGAAAAAGTGCCACCATATGCCCCTAGATACCCATTCATTCTCTGGCTGATGTGCAAGTTCGGAAAAGAAAAGGTAATTGAGGTTTTTGGTGAAACATTTTGCAGAAACATGGGGAAAATCGTTTCGTCCAGAGGACTTTCAGCATGGATGTGTGGAGATGATTGACTTTAATGACCAGCCCATTGAAAACCTAAGACAGGACGCTAAAAGAATAATGGGTTATTGCGCAATAATAGTTTTAAAGAACATAAACCCGAGACATCTCAGAGCCATGGACATAAAACTGGGAGAAGAGGATCATTATCATTTCCTTGCCAAAAAGGGTAAAAAATGGCTTATCTACCAGAACGTAGGCCGCGATCTCAGTGATCCGGAATATGACTCTCTTAAAAAATATGTCAAGACTTGGGGAGGAGGGGAGCAGGTGGACTGTAAAAATGGAATTCTTCACATGGAGGTTCCTGAATTTGTGTGGAGATTTTTTGAGGACATAAACATGATTCCCGGTGCCAGGGTATCTGCAAATACTTTTCAGCATGGCGGAGACGCATACCTAAGTGTGGAATTTCAAGAGGGCAATGTAGAACGAGTGAGCGAGAAAATTTTAGAATTCGTGGGAGAGGACGGCCTTTTCAAGAAAGAAATCGTTTATGTTGGCCGGCAGACGGGAATTCTTCCACATATCCTGAAGCTCTACAGTGACTTTAATAACAATCTTGGTGACTTTTCTGTTTTTGAAACGTTATGGGAGCCCACTGTTGAAGAGCGGGAGAAACAGAATATGGGAGTTTTTTTGAACCAAGGACTCTTTGTCCCTAAAGCCTTCGTTGATGGAGAGAGGGATAAACTCATAGCAAGACTGGATTCCCTTGAAGTAAAAGGAGATTCCAGCTATAAGGTCATAGATGAAAAGAACAGCATAGTTGAGTTCGATGTGAAGACGAAATTCTTTTCAGATTTTTACAACGAGATCATAGAGAGTTACTCTGGCCCTTTGTTCCTGAGCTTGAAAGTTGATGAGAGAGGCATATCCAGTTATTACATTCTGGAAAGTGATGTGCAACAGCTGTTCATTCAGGGATTATATAGACACTGGAAAAGGCCTTCGAGAATGAGGCATAAAAACTACATTATGGGCGTACACACGCTGGATAAATGGATAATGAACAGAGATTTGCCGTTTTAACATCAATAAGCGGGAAATCCCCTTCCAAAAGGGGAGGGGATGAAAGCGTTACATTACCATAAACCATCTATAAACAATTGTAATTGTTTCACTAATATACATAAGTTTATGTAGTGCATGAAGATTACATCATAATAGTGCTCATGGTACACTGGTACAAGACACCACTTACAAGGCTGAAAGTGCTGGTAAGGAAGTGGTACTGGTGGATCCAAAGGGCACATCAAAAACATGTTCCCGCTGTGGATACGTGAGGGAGGATCTGAAACTCTCAGATCGCACTTTCAATTGCAAATATTGCGGATACGAGATCGATCGCGATCTGAATGCCGCAATCAACATCCACAACCGTGGGCTGGAGAAAGTAGGGAGGGGCACTCCCGAAGTTACGCCTGTGGAGATCGGAGTTCAGCTTTCCTACAGGAAGGTTCAGCCGGTCAGAGAAGCAGGAAGCCCCTTGCGATAGCGAGGGGAGGATGTCACTTAAGATGGGATTTACAATCTCTATCTTCTCCGGATTTATCGCAACGGCAGAAACTTCTGACATTTCAAGCAAGATTATGCCGAGAGCAGCCAGAAAAACTCGGTTATTGAACATGATGAGGCGTGATTTTACCGATTCATAAACCTTTTTCCCTCATGTACACAAAAAGTAATCTGCTGTTCATTGGTATAATAATCTGACCGGGAATTGTTAAATAATTTTTTGGGGTTGATATTACGCTGGATTTATGATAAACAAAATTGGCGTGGTAGGTGCCGGTTCACCTGGCGTGGAACTCGCACAACAATTTGTCGTATCGGGGTTCAAGGTTGTCCTGGCAGACGTCAGCGATGAAATGCTTAAAAAAGCCAATGCCAGAATTGTCGAGAATATTGACAGGCTGAGAAAAGAAGAGATGCTTATGGAAGATCCCGAGGATCTGTTGCGACGTTTCAGGGTTTCCTCACGCTTTGAAGAACTGCATGATTCTGATTTTGTAATAGAATTTGCAAAGGAAAAGACCGAAGTGAAAAGGCAGGCACTAGGGAAGATCGGCAGGACAGTGGATAAGGAATGTATTATAGCGACTGGAACCTCAATATTCCCAGTATCTGATCTTGCAGCCTCAGTACCGGGAAGAAAGAGGTTCATAGGCATTCATTTTCCAAAATCACCCTCTACTGACACTATTGTGGAAATTGCAATGGGAGAAGATACCAGTCAGGAGACTTACGAAGCCGTCGTGGACCTATTGAAAAATATCGGAAAGGATTCAGTACAGGTCAAAAAAGATGTTCCAGGATTGATAGTCAACAGGATTAATGCAAGAACCGTCATTGAAGCCTTTGCTATCGTCGGTGAAGGGCATAAGATGGAGAATCTCGATGCCATGATGAAATACAGACTCGGTTATTCGTACGGGATGTTTGAGTTCCTGGACAGTCTGGGAATTGATGTATTCTACAATATATCAAATGAAATGATCAGGCGGGGTTTTAACGCCAGACTTCCTGAAATGCTGGGAAAAATGATCGAAGATGGAAAACTGGGAAGAAAAACGGGAAGCGGATTCTATAACTATCCGAAAATAGATGGAATGCCAGTACCTGCAATAATTCCGTCTGAAGAAATGTATTCTATTGATCCAATGAGGATTGTTGCTGTGGCGGCTAATGAGGTTTCATGGATCATCAGGAACGATGTTGCTTCTGCAGACGATGTCCAAAAAATCATGATCACCGCTGTGAACTGGCCTGAGGGGCCTCTTACTCTGGCAGATTCGTATGGAACGGACAGGATAATTGATGCTCTCAAAAAAGAATGGTCACGAACTGGAGAGGATCGGTACAGGCCGGACCAGATGCTTCTTGAGATGGCTTCCAAAGGCAATTATGGAAAGAGCAGCGGAAAGGGGTTTCTTGACTGGACATACGGAGAAATGGATTTCGGACCGGTACATTACGAGAAAAGAAATGATCACGCCCTTATAGTCCTGAACAGACCGGGAAAGATGAATGCAATGAACGAGGATGTCTGGTCCGGCCTGCGGCTTGCCTTGAACCGGGCCGAAAATGATGTGGCAGTCAGAAGTGTTGTCCTTACGGGCAGCGGGAGAGTATTCAGTGCCGGAAATGACATAGAGATGATGGCGAAATGGGAGAGTGCCATTGACTCTAAATCGTGGCTTGAAGAACTTGCACTGCCGGTTATTGAGTTGCTTTCGAGCCTCTCAAAGCCACTTATTACGGCAGTAAGCGGGTATGCTTTAGGAGGGGCATGCGAATTTTCCATTCTTTCTGATATAGTCATTGCTGCAGAAGACGCTATCTTCTCGATTCCAGAGGGACTGATCGGCGCTATTCCACCTGTCGCCACATCTTACGGGTACGGCCTGATCAGCAGGAAGCTTGCAAGATATGCCCTGACCGGCGATAAAATGTCTGCTTCAGAAGCAAGGGAATTAGGAATCGTCGATGTGGTTGCTGAAAAGGAGCAGATGCCTTCATTGATTGTCGAATTTACAGAAAAAGCAAGGAAAATTGCCCCGATGTCTGCAAAGGCCATGAAGAATGTCATTAACAGCACCAGAAGAATCTATTCGAGCCAGGTTGGCACCGCCGCTGAGAGCTTTGCATTACTTTCTTCATCAGCTGATTTTGCAGAAGGGCTGGTATCAGCTATGGGAAAGAGGAAACCGGAATGGAAAGGCAGATAAGCATTGATTGTTGTGGATGCCACAGGGCACGATGGTTATAATGTTCACTGGAATGCAATAGAATATTAATATACAATTTCAATTTAAACTGCAATATGAAGGCAAACGGCGGAGGAAGGCGCCCGAGAGCTGCAGTATCGTGGAGTTCTGGCAAGGATTCCGCTTACGCCATGTACTCTGCAGTAAAATCAGGAAAATATGATGTTGTTGCACTTCTGACAACTGTAACCTCATCTTATGAGAGAGTTTCGATGCACGGAGTCAGGGAGAGCCTCCTGATGGAGCAGACAAAAAAAGCCGGACTTCCTTTAATAAAAGCAGTTATTCCGCCCAAGAGCACTAACGAAGAATACGACAAGGCTATGTCAAAAGCTATCGAAGAGATGAAACAGTTGGGGATAGAATACCTGATTTTTGGAGATATTTTTCTTGAGGATGTCAGGGAATACAGAGAAAAACGCATGGAAAGGACTGGAATAAAGCCGGTCTTTCCTCTCTGGGGCAGGAATACAAAAGAACTTGCAAGCGAGATAATAAATGCTGGCATATATGCAGAAATTGTCTGCCTTGACCCGAAGAAACTTGACCGTGAATTCGGAGGATCACCCTTTGATAGTGAGCTGCTTGATTCGTTGCCTGATAGCGTTGATCCATGCGGAGAAAATGGCGAATTTCATACCTTTGTGCTTAAAGCTCCATTCTTCAGTGAAGATATTCCTGTGGCAAAGGGCAATTCGGTCGAAAGGGACGGCTTTCTTTTCACCGACCTGTTTCTTCAATGATTTTCCTGTTACATGCATTGAGTGATATCCTCCCTTTCGGAAGGGTTTTCCCGCTTTATTGAGGGTAAAAGCATCATAACTCAGTGCTCCTGAGTTCCCTGAATCTGGAACTCGCCACTGAAAGAGAGATCAAACCTGCTGCCACAACATAAAAGACAACTCTGGGAAGGAATACTCCCATGATAAGTCCTGCAAGAATTCCCGAAGCCGAGTTGAATGAAAAACCGAAAGTATCCATTACTCCCTGTATCCTTCCCATCTTCTCTTTAGGAACCTTTCCGAGAATTATAGAAATAATCATTGGAGAGGCTATCCCTGAAATAAGCCCGGCCAGGAACATCATTGCAAGGAATGCGTATACTCCCGGGAATATGCCCATGAAAAGAAACACGAGACCATACAGCAGGTATATGCCTGAAAACCGGAGACCGATGGTGCCCTTGAATCTTGAAGAAATTGCCGAGCCGAATATTCCACCAGCTGAACTCAAAAGAAATATGTAACTGAGGAAAGCAGCATTAAGTTTCAGTATATTCCTGACCTCCACAGTGAACGTGCTGTCTGTCATTCCTGTGAAGAATCCTGCTAGCATGAATATCATGATAACATCAAATACGAGTCTGGTTCTCCTGATATAGCTGAAACCTTCCTTTATGCCGTCAAGCAGGCTGTCTTTACGGGGCGAGGGACGTTCAATTCTGGCTGGAAGGAGTAATATGGGTATCATTGAGGCGAAATAGGCGGCAGATGCCACAATAGTTGAATAATACAGGCTCGCTGTTACTATAATCCCGGCCGCAAAATAACCTGACAGCCTTGCACCTCTGAATGCCATATTCATTACTGACATTCCCTTCAGGTACGCAGGTTTCCTGAGGTACATCTTGCTCCAAATCAGATTTACCGGTGCAAAAATGTCCTTTGTGAGGCCAAATGCAAGTGCCGATATCATAAGGACTGCTTCTTCAATGCTGAGTTCCCTGAAAATCAAGACTGTAACGAGGATAGACGAGGCGATTATCCTCATAACTGAAGCAGATATAGCAAGAAGTCTCTTGTTTCCGTAATTGTCGATAGCAGCTCCAACTGCAAAATTGAAAATCAGCGGCACAACAAGCATGCTGCTCACTATTCCAGTAATCAGGGGAGAGCCTGTGAGCGCTATCGCCATCCAGAGCAAAAGAACGTTGAAAATAGAGCTTCCAAACGTTGAAATTGTATTAACCGCAAGAACCAGCCTGAAATTTCTTCTGGAAGCGGAGTCGATTTCAGAAGTATCCAACATTGCTGTATAACATGTTTCGAAATGTATTTAAATATTTTCCTGCATATAATTAATTGGAATTCATTTCCTGCTATTTTGCAGGCAATCTCCTTTTCTGTAATCTTATTAGATGTGATGTTATACGGCAATACGGCTGAAGATTTTTAAAATAATCGTCCACAGGGCAATCAGGTTTCCCGGATGCCGGCGGAATGATAGTTCCCTGTTCAAAGGGAGGTTTTAATCTCCCTTATCGCAGACAGGAATTTGTCAATATCATCCTCGTTATTCACATAATGTATTGAGGCCCTGATCCCTCCAATTCCACCGCCAGCACGATATGATAATGCAAATCCACTTGAATTGAGCTTTTCCACCACTTTCATGTCCTCATCTCTTCCGTGGCCCAGTGAGAATGTTGTTATTCCTGATTTATTTACTTCATCGTATGGGGGAAGAACATTCAGTTCCATCTCTTCAAGGCCGATAATGAGCTGTTCCTTCAGCGTGAGTATTCTGTCCTCTATGCTTTCAATCCCTATGCCATTGATTAAGCGAAGCGCAGGTCTGAGCGCAACCAGCCCTCCCATATTGTAAAGGCTGCCGCCGTACTCAAATTTGGTTGCATCTGAATTATTGAATTCGTAATCCGGGAATTCCTCCCTGTCAAACTTCGTGAAGTAAGCAGGCCAGCCGCCTTCTGGTTCAGAGGTATTCTTGTAACCGTAGTAAGGCCTGTCAAGTTCGCCTATCAGGCCCTTCCTTACATACATGAAGCCAAGACCAAGCCAGTCCGAGAGCCATTTCTGTGCTCCGGATACAATTATATCTGCGCCGAATTTCTTAGTGTCAAGGGAAACTTCACCAATATGCTGAATGGAATCTGTTATCATCAGGGCGCCCTTTTCATGGGCTACCTTTGCGATTTCTGGTATATTGAAGCGGTATCCGTTTATCCATGTTACTGAGTCAAGGAAAACAGCTCTCGTGTTGTCATCAATGTTCTTTTCGAATGCGTTTATGTCAAAAGTGCCATTCTCATTTTTCACGACCCTTATGGAAACTCCCCTGGACCTCCATTTCTGGAGTTCAGCTTCTGTCAGCACGTACTGCAGGTTTCCAGTGACAATATTCTCCCCTTTCTCAGGGTTGATGGCTTCAAATGCGGTCTGTATTCCCTGGCTTGTGCTTGTACCTGTTATGGCGATTTCGCTTGAATCAGCATTCAGGAGCTTGGCCAGCTCTGCCTTCACCTCATCCGCTATTTCCATTATCGTGAATGCGTTTTCTTTCCGGCTCATGTCGTAAAGATATTCCATGTAGCTGCTGACTGCATCAACACTACTCTTTGGTGCAGGCCCGATTCCCGCCCAGTTCAGGTATACCATTTTCTCAAGTGTCCTGAATTCACTCCTTGCAGATTCAAATTTATCCATTTTACCAGCTCGTTTTGATATTTCTGTTATTGGCATAAACCTTTCATGGATGTGCATTTCTGTCTCGCAATCACCAATTTTCCGGTGCAATTTACTGGAGGAGGCTGATTTCATGGCAAGCTCTCATTATGAGACTTATCGGAGCGAACCCTGTTACGACTCATTGTTCATGGAATTAGACAAAAATGCTGATAAATTTATGAATATGGCAGACAGAAGCCGTGAGAATGGCTTGATTCCGGATCTGAAAGGAAGGTGTGCCGGTTCAATCGCGATAAAACAGATTAATGAAACAACAGTCCCCCGTCAAACAGAAACTTGAAAGAAGAGCTTATGGAACTTAAATTACAATTATCGAAAAAATTAACACTATTCACACTCTATCGATTAAGAATCAGAATAAGAAGTGTCTATTCCCGGTGCCCGAATTGCTGAACGATTCAAGAAAACTGGTAAAATATGTTTCAAAGTACTGGCCGATGGTTGTACTGCTGGCCTCTGCAGCCACAGCTTCCGTATTCCTGAGAATATATGTTCCTCTCCTGATAGGAGACACGGTAAATTCTGTCGTCCACGGAAAAGGCATTTCTCTTGTTTTCAGGTACGCAGAGCTGATAATACTTGTATCCGCAGCTTCGGCAGGACTCCAGTTTGTGGTGAGTTATGGCTCTATGAGGCTAAGCCACATATTTGCCTATTCACTCAGGAAGGATCTTTTTGCCTCGATAATAGGGAAGAGCTTCAGGTTCTTCGACAGAAATCCTACGGGAGATCTGATGTCGAGATCAACGATGGATATAGAATCACTGAGAAGAGTTATCTCACTCGCTTCTTCACAACTTTTCACGACATCCCTGCTTCTTGTCGTTGCAGCAATCTCACTATATGAGCTGAACATCTCATTCTCCATAGTTTTCTTTGCCATCGTTCCTCCTCTGATTGTTGTGACCACCATACTCCAGGTTAAGCAGAGACCGTTCTGGAAGAAGATAAGAAAGAAGTATGGGGACATGAACAGTTCACTGCAGGAAAATATTACCGGAACCAGGGTTGTGAGATCGTTTTCTGCCCAGGATGCTGAAATAGAGAGGTTCAGCGGTATCACAAAGGATTATCTCGACAATTTCGAAGCGGTTTCTAGAATAAGAGCAGTATTCAACCCACTTCTCTCACTGTTCGTTAGCCTTGCAACAGCATCTTTGCTTGTTTATGGCGGTTACGGGAGTATATTCGGGGGAATAAGCATAGGTTCCCTTATTGCTGCAATCAACATCTTTGCCCTGGTTCTTAATCCTGTAAGGTTCTACGGGAGATTTGTTGTGGTTCTCGAGAACGGAATGGCAAGCATGAACAGGATAAACGAGATTCTTGAGAACCGGGATGTGGTGGCAGATGAGCCTGAAGCTGCAGACGCTTCAGACGTAAAAGGAGATGTGGAATTCCGCGATGTTTATTTTTCCCACGAAGGCCATGGCGTCCTGAAGAGTGTAAGCTTCCATGCAGTCCCCGGCGAAGTGATAGGAATTGTCGGCAGGACCGGCTCCGGGAAGAGCACAATCGTTAATCTCATACCAAGATTCTATGACCCGGACAATGGCGAAATATTGCTGGACGGGATGGATATCAAATCATACCGCCTCGAAAGTGTCAGATCAAGGATAGGGTTTGTTTCCCAGGATATAGTTCTGTTTTCAGGCACCATAGGTGAGAACATATCATTTTCAAGTGACAGGTCGGATTACAGTGAAATCGAGGATGCCGCGCAGACTGCAAGGATAAATGATTTTGTCCAGAGCCTGCCGTCCGGGTACGACACACTTGTTGGGGAAAGGGGCATAACACTTTCCGGAGGGCAGAAACAGAGAGTTGCTATTGCAAGGGCACTCCATTCCGATCCAAGGGTGCTAATACTGGACGATTCGACGTCCAGCGTGGATGTGCACACTGAAATTGAACTTTTGAGAACGCTTCGGGAGGCTATACGCGGAAGGACCGTATTCATCCTTACACACAGGATTTCCACCCTGCAGCTGACGGATCGGATACTTGTGCTTGATGGAGGAAAAATAGTGCAGGACGGAAAGCTTGCCGACCTTGCCGCTGAAGAAGGTGAGTTCAGAGAAATATTCAGAACCCAGATTGAGAGTGCCGGAATCAAAGGGGGTCCTGATTAATGCCGTGGGGGATGATTTCTGAAAGGGAGGAGGATGAAAACCAGTATCTCCCTGATTCAGTTAAAGTGAAGAAGCTGCTACGGCATGTCCTGAAATACAAGAAAGAGGCAATAATAGTAATCCTTACCGTTGCTGTCACATCCGCGGCCGGGATGATAGGCCCTCTGCTGATCGGAGATGCAACAAACAGCATCATTTCCGGGAATTTCAAGTTAGTTCTGTATCTGGCCGCATCATATTCATTACTCTATGCTGCACAGTATTTTGCTGAAAACAGGCGTGTATTCCACATAACAATGCTGTCCCAGAAAGTCATAAAGGAATTGAGGGACCATACTTTCAGGACTCTTCAGTGGGTTCCTCTGGGATTTTTCAGCCGCAACAAGACCGGTCGAATCATCAGCAGAGTCACAAATGATGCTGAAGCCCTCAGTGATTTCCTCACATTCCAGCTTCCTCAGGTTATGGCGGGCATAATGGCCGTTATTGCATCAATTGCCATAATGATATATCTTGATCCCTTCCTTACGCTGGTATCCGTATCTATAATACCCGTCCTTCTTGCAGTGACACTGTCCCTGCAGAAGAGGATGAGAAAGAACTTTCTTGAAACAAGGAAAAGGATAGCTGCTGTTACATCAAACCTCAGCGAGTCAATTTCAGGAATGAAGGTTATACAGTCATTCACCAGGGAAGAAACAGCGAGGAAAAGATTCGACATACTGAACAGTAGAAACATGACTGCCAACCTGAGGGCTTCCAGGTTTTCATCGCTGTTCGGATCTGCAGTGCAGATTATTGAGGCAGGAGGTATCGCCCTGGTGCTATACGTTGGTTCTTCCCAGGCTTTCTCTGGCACAATTTCCGTGGGACTTCTTGTGGCTTTTGTTGCATATGTGCAGGGCTTTTTCAACCCTGTGGTCCAGCTTTCACAGTTCTATAATTCATACCAGTCTTCGATGGTTGGCCTTGACAGGATATATCGCCTGCAGGATAATGAAATCGATGACCAGAGGCTTCCCGGAAATGAATTCGATGGCATTGACAGGAACGTTGAATTCAGGAATGTGAGCTTTTCATTTGGAAATAATGAGGTTATACACAATGTGTCCTTCAATATCATGAAGGGACAGAAAGTTGCACTTGTAGGGCCGACAGGCGCCGGAAAGAGCACACTTTCAAATCTTCTCCTGAGGTTCTACAGGCCTTCTTCGGGCGAGATACTGGCGGATGGCAGGGATATTTTCTCATCAGACATAGAAAGCTACAGGAGATCTGTTGCAGCAGTAATTCAGGACCCGTTTCTTTTCAGATCAAGCGTGATTGAAAACATAAGATTTGCCTCCCCGGACGTTTCAGAGGTAGAAATAATGGAATGTGTCGATCAATATGGCCTGAGGGATGTATTCAATACTCTTTCCAATGGGCTGAATACCGATGTGGGAGAGAGAGGTACAAACATTTCTGAAGGGCAGAGGCAGGCAGTATCCCTTGTGAGAGCAATCATAAGAAACCCGGAAATGATCATTCTTGACGAGGCAACATCCCAGCTTGACGCCGAGACCGAGGAAAAAATCCAGAATGCCCTGGAACTTGCCATGAAGGATAAGACCGTGATCATAATAGCCCACAGGCTTTCCACTCTCAGGATAACTGACAGGATCTTCTATGTGGATCATGGGAAAATAATAGAGGAAGGGGAACTCGCAGAACTGATGAAAAAGGGAGGGAAATTTGCTTCCCTTTATTCGGAACAGTTCAGCATGACAATTTGATTACTGGGACTTGCCAGCTTTTATTCAGCCTGTTCCTGCCCTGACACGTTCCTGCTGTTGTTAAATGCGTAATATACGTGGCAGAGTTGTTCCTCGCAAACCTCGTTGAAGAGTATTGCACCCTCCTTTACAAGATCGCTGAGTGCTCCTTCAAGATTGGCCTCCAGGTATTTGTCCCAGTCAGCGATGATTTTCCTGGCCCTGAACCTCGTCAGCGGGAAGTAATAGAGGAAATTGGCTATAACATAATATGACTGTGATTTCTTGGCTTCCTGATAAACAGTCACCTGCTTTGGAAAGGCTACAAACTTATAATATGGTGGGCCGGTGGTCTCATCTTTTGAGCTGTTGTACTGCTTTATGATTCCATTTACTTCAAGCCGCCTGAGTGAATATTCGTTATCTTCCTCTTTCTGCTTGTTGAGATTCAAAATATTGTACAGTTCACCTATAGTGTAGGCATAGTCCTTATTCAGGAAAAGAAACTCGTAAACGCTCTTCTTCACAATCAGAAATGCTCGGTTCCGGCCATTTTCGAATGTGAAACGGTCTATTGGCATGGAGAGTTAAGTTTTTGAATCGATAAATGCTTTTTGATCGTATCGGGGGCTAAACTCGGTCAAAGAGCCCGCCGATGCCGGCAAAAGCTCACAGACTGAAGGATTCGCCCTTGCTGTAAGGGTCTCCGGTCTCAATTTCCGCATCCTCATAGGAGATCCAGTCGCTCCAGCCTCCCGCATATAGTATGGACGGGATCCCGATCCTGGCAAGTGCAAATATATTGGCTGTTGCGGTCACTCCTGAACCGCAGTACACTATCGGCATCCCCTCAATTTCCCTGAATATGGCGCCAAGTTCGTCCCTGTCCTTCCAGACCGAAGGAGATGATAAGGCAGTTGTAAAATCAATATTTGTTGCGCTTGGAATATGGCCTGCCCTGAAATCGAAAGGTTCGAATCTTCCAACATAACGCTCATAGGATCTTGAATCGATCAGCTTTACCCTGTCGAGTTTCTCCCTTAACTGGTTTCTTGTGCATACAAGGTTGTGCCTTATTCTCGGGATGAAATTTGAATATACAGGCCCGGGTATTTTATCTGTTATCATGCCACCCTGTTCAACCCATTCCCTGTACCCGCCTTCAAGCACAAGTACATTGTCAAATCCGTAATATTTCAGGAGCCACCAGAACCTTGTAGCAGCGAACCCGTATTCATCGTATGCAATAACAGTCTTCGTTTCATCAACACCTGTTTTCCCCATCCTGATAGTGAAGCTGACAGGATCGGGCAGGGGGTGCCTTCCTCCATGAGTGTCCGTGGGACCTGAAAGATCTTCCTCCATATCCAGAAAATAAGAACCTGGAATGTGCCCCTCGTAATACATCCTCCTGCCCGCAGAATGATCCGCGATATCACATCTGCAGTCGAATACCACGATGTTTTCATCTTCAATGTGGTCAAGAAGCCATTTTACGCTGATCGCACTGCTTCCGGAAAGAGGGTTTTCGGCAGGCATGCTTATAACAATTATCATTGAGTATTAACTATTTCCATTGTTGGAATATATTTAGAGAGAAATTATTGTATAAAATAAGGCGAATTATTGAGGATAACTCCAGTTGCCTGCAAACCGGATCAGCGAAATTCTGACGTATCCACTACATTCTTCGGGTTGCCGTCAAGATAATTCCTTACGTTCCTGCAGGCAGAAAGTATTACATGTTCGGATTTCATCGGTATTCCCCCAGCTACGTGTGGTGTTAATATGACGTTTTCCGGAAGTTTATCGGTGAACTTATGATCGTGAAGATGGGGCTCATCCCACCAGACGTCCGTAAGGTAGTATTTTTCAGGGTTCTTTTCAAGAAAATCAAGCATATCATTCCTGTAAACCACTTTCCCTCTGGCTATGTTGACTATCACGTTCCCCTTGAGATTTTCCAGAACGTCCTTCCTGATTATTCCTGATGTCCTGTTTGTCAGGGGCAGGCCGATTACAAGTATGTCAGACTTGGCAGAGAGTTCCTTCATTGATTTGTAATATTCAGTAACAATGCCGTCCTGTTTTTCAGATCTGTTGTACGCCATAACCTTCATGCCGAAGTCCCTGGCTATCCTCCCTATAGTCTGTCCTATACTTCCGTACCCGATTATTCCCATGGTTCTGCCGAAAACTGATTCCACCTCCTCCCGCTGGAAAATCCCCTTGTGTGCAAGTTCATTGTAATAGCTTATTTTCCTGAAATGAGACAATATAAGGGCAAATGCATGTTCAGCCACGACTTCATTGTATGCGCCTGCATTCGTGCACACCATCACATTTTCAGGTATCCTGGAGAAATCGAGGTAATCCACTCCTGCAGACGTGCTCTGGATCATGCGTGTCCTTGGACCTGCAACAGTCTCGAAACCTACTATGTGAATTTCACTGTTGGCATTCCTGCTTATGGAAATTTCCTGCCCAACTATTTCCTCACATTTGCCAATGATTTCTTTGTCGACATCAAAAGTGAAAGATATTTCCATGATTATTTAATTCAATTATGTTACTAGTAGTTTAAGCAGCGTGAGGCGAGAACCGCGAGTTAAATATGCGGAAAATGGTATGCAGTCAGAAAAGAGTCTTCTGCAGCTTTCCTTTCTCATAAACCCAGTCTTCCATTGCAGGCGTTCCCCTTATGCCTTCTTCCCTGCATCTTTCATCTATGTAATTTAGTGTCTTCTGCTTCCAGTTTCCAGTAAGGCCGGCGAGTATCCCGGATGTTTTTTCCTCACCTATTGTTCTTCTCATTAATGCAATGGCACCACTGTATCTCGCGAAAGTATCGTAAATAACACGTGATCCTGTTCGTCCTGCAACTCCAATTACGGCATCAATCTGCTCACGTGAGTCATTGATCCCAGGAATGATCGGCCCGAGGAATATCCAGGTTTCAATGCCCTTTCCTGAAAGTGTTTCAACTGCCCTTGCTCTTGCCTGAGGAGAAGGTGTATATGGCTCCGTAATTCTTGCAGTATCCCTGTCCATAGTAGTAATTGTGAATCCCACGTCCACCTTCGACCTGTACTTGACCAGTATGTCCTGGTCACGCAGAACTAGAGGAGATTTTGTCTGTATTGATACCCGGAAGCCGTTCGAAAGGAGAATTTCAAGGCTCTCCCTTGAGAGTTTATATTTTGCCTCCACCGGCTGGTACGGATCGGTTATGGTGGAAAGGCCGACTACTCCCTTTTTCATGTTCTGTGCCTCATGCCTCAGCTTTTCAGTCAGATTCTTCCTGACAACAACGACTTCCCCCCAGTTCAGTGATGCCTCCCGATCAGATGTGAAATTGATCGCATAACAGTAAATGCAACCATGAAGGCATCCAAGATATGGATTAAGTGTGTAATCGAGCTCCGGCAGGTTTGACTTCCCCAGCGCTCTTTTCGCTTCGGATTCCCTTACCCTGATATTCCTTCCATGCATCATCCCCATCACTTACAGATACCTGTCCAGGCCGCCGTACCTGACGACCTGATAATTTTCTGATTTTGCTGTCCACTTGCCGGCCGGCACTTTCATGAACTGCTGTATGTATGATAGCGCTTCGTCAAATGTACTGAACCTCTGAGGCTTCGACCTGAACATTTCCCTTAGGTTTTCCCTTACATACCACACACCCACAGGAAGGTTGAAACCGGGGTATATCTCCCTCCAGAGTGTTGCTGCTGCCTGTCTTCTCATAGAGTCAAGAACTTCAGAAACCGCAAGCCTGCTTGCATAATAACATCCGCCGATTCCGGGATAGTCTTTTCTCCCGTAGTAGCCCTCGTGATCAATTTCAACTTCAGCCTCAGTGCCCCACCAGTTCCAGGTGCTTCCGGGAAACCATGATTCACCCCATTCAAACATCCAGTTTGCAGGGCTGAGTATAGCCATGAAAAGATTGCCTGAGGTTTCCCTTACATATGCAAGATGTTCGTCGACAGAATTGAAGCCCTTGATTCTTGAAACTATATCATCTGAAATATTCTTGTCTGTTGCTGTGATGGACCACCTTGTCGGAACAATTTTCCTGTTTTTTGATACTCCAAGAGCCCCGATGCTCAGTATCTTGGATATTCTCGAAACATCTATTCCCGAGGAATACAACGTTTTCATTGCCTCAGAAGACAGTAGATCTGTGTCCCCGTATACCTTTTCAACAGGCCTGTCCACTGATGGCGAACCTATGTTCATTCTCTTCAATGGTGCGGATGGCCCCATTGGTGGAGAATGCTCGTCAAGCTTTACGCGGTCCGGGTTCAGTGCTTTGTCGAATACCATCTCCACATCCATCGGCTTGGACGAGAGTGCCATGACCTGCAGATCCTGCAGGTTGCGATCCGGATCGGATGCATTGCCCACCTTGAAATTCACCCCTCCCCTGAAAAGAGAAAGCCGCATGGAAAGAAATTCTTCCATTCCCATCTGCATCCAGGAATTGGGATTCTCATAACTGCTTGTATCCCCTTTCACTGCCGGAGATGACGGATATACGTTTATCTTCGGATATCCGTACCTTCCAACAAAAACACTTGGAGGGGAAGAACCGTTGAGTTCCTTTCCCTTTAGTCCGGAAATCCTGGGCCTCACCAGGGTGGAGACTGCAATAGGGCAATATGACAGGCCACATAGGAGCTTTGCCATCCTGCACCTTATGCAAGGTGACGGTGGAATCTTGTAAGCTGACTTGATCTGCATCTGACGGATTATAGTAAGTTCAATTTGTATTTAAGAGTGCATTATATGGTTTCAGCTTCAATAATAACCGGTTCTGCGGAAAGTTTTTACCTCATATGAGCTATAAAAATCAGACTGGTGTATATGATGACAGGTGAAGGCGTAAAATATCATTCAGGGCTGACTTCAGAAGTGGAGAGCTTCCTTAAAGATGTGAAATCCGGATTTGAACAGAAGATGGGAGAACTGGACAGCATAAAAAATGAGATAGAAACAGTACTGTCATCGATTTCCCATGTAATGGAGCTGAGTTCCGGGCTTGACGGCGTACCCGATGATCCTTCACTTGCTGTAGGAACAGCTACAGACGCACTGGGAAACTATAATGATCTCTACAGCAATGTTCACGCTTCTGTTGCAGAGATCAGGAAGAGCAAATCCGGTGTTCAGGGGTCGGGGGATTTTCTCACGCACATATGGAACAGGTACCGGGACATGCTTCACAGACTGGTGCTGAACGCGATATCATATATCAGGAAATATTCACAGGAGCTTGGAATAAAGAATTTCAGCATAACCATCTCATCAATGCCGCCGTCAATATCAGCCACACTTTACTTTCAGTGATTCCTGATTTTGCATAATTTTTTAAGTCATTTTTAAATGAGTCCCTACGCACATTACAACTGAAATTGCAAAGGAAGAAATCGAGCATAAATTTCCAGAGATTTCCGTCAGGAGCATTAAGTCCATAGACTGGGGCTGGAGCAGGTTTGTGTTCGATGTGAACGGTGAGTACATATTCAAGTTTCCCAGAGACGGGTATGAACGGATGTGCTATGATATCATAATATCGGAAAAAATGAGGGAAGTTCTAGGGGAGATTGTTCCCGTTTATTCGTTGATATCTGAAGGTGAAATGCCAATAGCTGGCTACAGGAAGATTAATGGAGTGCATATAACCAGTGAGGTTTATAATGGAAGCCCCCTGGGTCTGAACCCAAAGGAGATCGCAGGTTCATATGAAAAGGTGGCTTCACAGCTTGCGTGGGTTCTTAACAGACTGCATTCAGTTTCCACCAGGGAAAAAATGGAAGCCATCCCCGAGGTTCCAAACAAGATAAACATAGGAGAAGAATACAGGGAACTTTTCCGGATAATAAGGAAAGATATCTTCCCAGCGGTTGACAGAAATATACAGGCAAACATTGCTGATTCATTCAACCATTTTCTTGAGAAGGTAGAGGTCTCAGGAATTACCCCGGCCTTTATTCACGGAGATTTTGGAGGGTGGAACATACTTTTTGACGTGGACAGCTTAAACATCAATGGCGTAATAGACTGGACCGGTTCGCGGATAGGTGACCCGGCACTTGACTTTTCCGAACTTCTGTATGATTTTGGCCCTGAAGTCGTATCACTCGTGAAAGATCATTATCTTCCAGAAACGGATGCCTGGTTCTGGGAAAGAGTCAACTTTTACCTCAGCCTGGAAGGTGTGCATGATATGCTGCAATCAGGGAAACAGGAGTTCATCGACAGGGGACTGGAAAGGATCAGGAAGAATTTTTCCGGCAATATTGAAAGAAACCCACTGAATAAATACTTTATACGATCAGGTCAATTTACGGAATGAAGATGATTGACGAGTCCCTTGAAACAGTAAAGGAAACTGTTGCCGAACTTCTGGAATATTACGGGATAAGGACAGAAGCTGATTATGAGTCCTTTTCCACAAGAGAACCTGTTGACTTTGCGGGTTTCATTAATTCCAGCGGAGAGCCTGACCTTGCCGTTGTAGTCGATTTCAACGGCCATATGCTCAAAGATATAAAGAAGCTTGCCAGGGTTGACCACCTGAAAAATATCATTGTAATCGCCCAACCAAAAAACGTTCCTAAAACAAAGAGACAGATGCCGCCCGTCAGGAATATGCTCGAACAGGATGTTGACGTATTTCCTGTGCCCTCTGCGGAAGAAACGGCATTTGAAAACAGGATAAGACAGCTTACCGGAAGAACCGGAAACCAGAGATTTTTTGACTCCGTAGCAATAAGAAAGGCCAAGACAGGAGAAAAGCAGGTTTCGCAGGTGATCGCGGATTTTGAGAGCATGATCAGGGACCAGGGCCTTGATGCCACAAAGGCAAAAGAACTCATTTACAAGGCTGCTGTTGGCGGCCTGAGCACTTACTCAGGCAAGATGGCCTACGGGCAGTCTGATGAGCCTGTTTTCGAGAGAAGCAGGGATCTCCCAAAAGAAGGCATATTTCTGATGGCGCTCGGAGTGCTTACTGAGGAGAAGAAAGAAGATCGCGGCTTCGGGTATGATTCAAGCGGATATTATTATCTGACGCTCTCTGAAAACGAGAAAGCGACAGGTATTGCGACAGAAGTGGTTAACGAAAAGATAGAGAACAGGAAACATGAAATCAGGAAACTCATGAAGTATTATCCTAAAGCTTTCAACTTCATAATTCTGACAGGCTCCCTGGGAATTTTTGCCCCCAGGCCTGCAATAAATCTTGAAAGGCAGAGGCCACTCAACACAGGAGTCATAAGGACAACATTCCAGTATGAAAATACAACTCTCCTCGAAACCATCAGGCTGGCGATAAATAATCTTGATCTCCAGATTTCAGAGTGGAACAGGATAAATTGCATGGCTTCATTCCCCGAAATAAGAAACCTGGTCTCGGAATACTTTGAGAAGTTCGAGAAAATAGGCATTGCAGTCAGGGGATTCAGGGGGATTAAGAGATTGTATCTTCCGCTGAATACGCTTGCAATGCACGTTGATCTTGCATCGCTCAGAGACTCGTACAGGAAAGACAAGCTGAAGAAATTTGCACTGTGGGATGCCCTTCTGAGAACCACGATGAAGGACCGGGATCTCTATGAAAGGCTGAATGAAATGGAAATAGAGATCGAGGAAATAAGGGAAGCGCTTGATGAAACGGAAAAAGCAGGCCTGACGTCTTTCCTTCTGCCGAGGGATGCTGTGAAGCCCTTTGCTGTGTATAATGAGCAGAGATTCAGGAATTACTGCCTTGACAAAATGAGGACCGAGGTGGAAGATATACTGGACGTCACCTGGTAATCCTTTATCATGTGATTACATGTATGCTTTCCTGTTCTTTCCTGAAACTAACTTCTGTATTTTCTGCCCGAGCTTGGTAAGCTCAAGATTCCTGTCCAGTATCCCCATCCGGATCAGCCTGCCGCATCTTTCATCGCCAGACTCCCGTTCCTTTTTCCTGAGAATCTTTTCAAGGCATTCTCTTCCGAGCAGTTCCAGATAACTCTCAGGCTCTATGTCCTTAAGCATGCTGTATCCGGCCTTTGTAAGCTGGAAATATGTATGATGCTTGTGCACTTCGGCACTCTTCTTCAGTTTTGCCTCTGTCCTCTTGATGGAAGTATTCGTGTATTTCTCAATAAGGCCGTTTTTCTCCAGTACAAGCAGGCAGGACTGGACAATGGGGCGCCGTATTTCCGTGTACCGCATAATATTCTTGGCGTAGTCCACTTTTGCAAGCCTGAAATGCTCAAGGACCCTCAGAAGTGTATTGTCCAGGATCAGCATTTCCTTGGCGCCATCCATGACAACCCATGAACGCAAATAATAAAAAATTTGACTATGCCATGCCGCCATATCATACTGGAAGTATCCTTTCCGGAGCGCCATATCAAGGACAGCCCATGTACCAATAATCCTAAGAGGTCTCCGGACAATGAAAAAACATGCCTTTTAACAGGTATGGAGATTCCGCAAAAACCCTTGCCATGGTGTCAATAATTCTTCTGGTGCTCTTCCTGATAATATCAGTCTTTTCAAATGCATTCACCAGGTCGATCATGTATTTTTTCCTGTTGCCCCTGCCTGAAAATATTCCTTCAGCAGTTGACCTTTCCCTGATTTCATCTGTATCAATTTCGATAATCTGGATTGTCCTGAATTATCTCCTCGTTTACAGGCCAATTTCTGAGATGCGTTATGAGGAGTCAAGAAATCCGTGCCTTGCCCTCGGAATACTGGAGCTCTTCTTTGGTGGATTCATTCCCGGGATACTGCTCCTTGTGGCTCATTCAAAGCTCGGTGATGCAATAATACTCGAGGAGTCCTTCAAACGGGAGAAGGTGCAACAGGCATGAGCGGGAAATTCTGTGCTTGCTGCAAAGGGGAAATAATTGAATTTTCTGAAAGGAGGAAATGAAATGTACAAGAAAGGAGCGGCTGAATCGGCAGTAATGCTTACCCTTGCGTCAATTATTGTTCTTATCGTTTACTTCATTTTAGGAGTTGTCATTTTCACGGTGATATTTGGCATAACCATGCCCTCGGGCATGCCTCTTGGCGGAAGTTTTCCCGGAGTTATGGCTTTTGTATTCGGCATATTGTTCATCATAGGGCTGGTATGGATTCTGCTTAATTACATGATGGTCTATGAACCCCTCAGGCATGGAAAACCTGAGGCAGCAGAAACACCTGCACTGATTCTTGGAATCGTTGAGCTGATATTTGCAGGCCTGATTCCTGGAATTCTGCTGATTCTTGCGTATTCCAGAATAGGAAGTGCCATTGTTTACAAGCAGATGCAGGAGAAGGATGCGGGATTATGACAGGATTTCATTTTCCCGGAGGCTGTACCAATCGAATTAAATATACTCCCGCAGATTTATAAGACATGAGAACTCCTGTGGTTACTGGTAATGGAAGCTTTACCAGAGAATTTTATAACCTTTACCTGTTCTCATTAACAGACACTATATTGAGGGGGTCAAAAAATGTATTATAATAGAGCTGCTGAATCTGCTAAAACGCTGGTTTTTGTTGCAGTACTGCTGCAAGTTATATTTTTTGCATTAGGGATAGTCATAATTGCTATTGCCCTGGCTGCTGTTATTTTCAGTTCTGCGCAGGCTGGAACCGGTTTCGGACCGGTTGGAATTGTCGGTGCGATCTTCGGAGGGATATTCCTTTTCGGCCTGCTATGGATTTTCCTGAATTATTTCCTTGTTTACAAGCCCATCCAGATGGGAAATCTCAGGGACGCTGAGACTCCGGCCCTTGTTCTGGGGATACTTGAACTGATATTTGGAGGCATAATTCCGGGAATATTGCTCATAGTGGCGTACACAAGAATAGGAAATGCGCTTGTCTACGAGGAAACCGAAAGGATGAAGAAGGAAGGGACACAACAATAATAATTCCCCTTTTTCGACAATGTCAGAATCCCGCATTTGCCTTTGCAGAAATTAAATATCCATAATGAGGTTGTGCTTTCATGAGAGTTGAGAGGGCCGCAAGATCTGCACTTACTCTTGCACTGGTTTCGATAATCATAGAGCTTGTAGTGTTCGCAGCAGGCGTCCTGGACCTGATGTTATTTAACATACTTATGCGTCCGTTTCCACTTGCCGGCTTCAATCTGTATCTGAACATATACAGCTATTCTCTCCTGACCGGAATTGTCTGGGCTTTCCTGAATTACTTCCTAGTTTATCTTCCACTTAAGAACAACAAACTGGAAGAAGCGGAAGCTCCAACCTTGGCACTTGGGATTATAGAACTTCTATTTGGCGGGATAATACCTGGTATTCTGCTGCTTATAGCTTATGTTAAGATAGGCGATGCCCTTGATCCATTCCTGAGATCGGAATAGATGCTTTTTCAGAGAGTTCATATTATAAAAATAAGCCATAAAAGCAATTTTACGGGTAAAATTTATATTGCAATAATTGGTTATTTTAATAAGTTATAAAAGATTTTTCCCTGAAATATTCGTTTTTTGGGAGATCAGGATTATAGAATATAACAAAATATTTATGAACATAAACATTCTAACTAACTCTACGGGGAATTGATAATTATGACAAAATATGTACTCGTATCAGACACTACATTAAGCTACGAATACAGGAATTTCCCACTTCTAGATTTTCTACCATGCGCACCAAGCAGGTA
>OFHI01000078.1_pt1 | contig 22518 bp, 22 predicted proteins | sample 1522021 | NCBI WGS metagenome assembly OFHI01 (sample SAMEA2464839, study PRJEB22497) | soil metagenome | biome: Grassland; feature: Farmland; material: Clay | place: Australia | collected 2013-02-01 | depth 1.4 m | reverse complement strand
GGCACCAGCAACGGAACAGTTTATCTCTCAACATCCACGCCGGGGAATGTAGTACAGGCATCAACTGTCTGAGCAGATACATATGGATACACCAATGCCAAAAATATCATAGGCACTGCATCAGATGCGCTGGATACCTTTTCAAGTGCGATCAGCCTCGGATTGGCCATAGCCGATATGCTATCAGCAGAAGGGATCATAGGGGAACCGGGAGAGATTGCGGACACCATAGGGCTCATTGGAGATACACTGGGAATGACAGGTACAATTCTGGGTTTGTTCTCAAGCATAAGTTTCATAAGTGGGTCAAACTCAGCCACAATGTCATACAGTGCTACTGACTCTATTGAAATCGAGCCAGGTTCAAACTACACTGCCACATTTTACGAGAGCTACTCTCCTGTGACGTTCAATGAGAACGGCAACACATATTCATTCTACGCACCATTGAATTACCTCAACGTCACAGGGATGTCTTAATTACATTTTGGATACACAATTTTTCATTTTTTAAAGATTTTGAATGTTTCGCCACATTATTTGTTATGACCCTTTTCTTTGGACTTGTCCTTGAGTTCTTCTTCAAGTTATAGTCTCACAATTGAAACATAAGATCCTTGCAGGAATAATGTCTTATGGATTTCACAGAAGTATGGTCGTACGGTCATGATTAAATGAGCGCTCTATTTAAATTCACATCTGGAAAGTGATTATTTTTAACCAATCGTTTTTCTTGGTCTAGACAAGAACTTAAGCGTGATTCGTAATCAGCAGGTCGGGGGTTCAAATCCCTCCAGTGGCTCCCTATATGGTTGATATGCTAACTCTGGGTCCATCACAGGCCAATGAGAAGAAGATTGCAATATCTTTTGAAGGCTCAAGCAGGTATCCGGTATTGTTCCACTCCACAATTCGCATTATTTCCATTCCTGCAACCCGTTCTTCAGGCTTGGGATCATATTGGACGTGGGCAACCAGAAATATGGCCTCATTGTTATCTATTAAGTCTTTATATGACAAAGAAGATTCCCAGTACTGGTGAACTATGTCCTCAGCCTAATTCAGATCACGTGCAGTTGCTGGCATCACCATTACATTCAATTTTTCCTCTCTACCATTGTAGGGTATGGTAATTAACCTATCATTCCCTCTGTTGGAGATGGAAGCTTTAGACCGAACTGCCTCAATCGGAAAATCCGGCCTTCCTAAGATCCCTTTTCAGAGAGATTGATCTGCTTGAGGCCAATCTTTCTGTATACCTTGTCAGAACTGATTATCTTCTCGTTAGCGTGGATAGCATGGAAGGAGTCGAAAACTCCCACTCCCTGTTCTATCAGTTCGGCAGCAGCCTGATACATTCCGTTTTCCTCATTACATATCGCCATCACATCGATTGCTAATCTGACAGGATCAAGATCATACCGCTTAGCCAGAAGCATCAATTCTATGTATGTTACCTCGGAAGTTGAAATGTCACCATCCTCTTCTTCCATCATTTTCCTTGCATTCTCCTTCAACCAGTCTGATGGTTTTAACAACGCAAGAAAGAAATCAGTATCAGCGTACGTCATTGTAAGTTTCTTCGAGAATCTCTTTTCTCAATTCCTTTAGTGTTTTTTCCGGGATATTCTTGCCAATTTCTTCTAGGTCCTTAATTGGGTCTTCCGGCACGCTTGTCAATATGATTTTATCACCCACCCTTTTAATGGTAAATCTGGGCCCCAGATCATCCTTGAGTGACGTTGGAATGTGGATTCTACCATTCTTGTCCATTTTGACAATTATTTTGGGCATTATGTGCACCACTGTAATGTATATTTAATAATTCCCATTTTACACAAATAATGGTATTAACCACGATCATTTCCAAAAACAGATAGTAAGAAAGGACTGTGATTTAAATTGGTGGTTCCATACCTTCTGGCAGAGACCCTCCAGTGGCTCTTTATCGGGATATCGGGTCTTTCGTGTATTCTTCCTACTTAAGTTTGAACCATTATCTAATTCCTGTAAGTTTGTAAATTCAAGAATTATATATTTTCCTCTATTGGTGGGCCTTTCTGACAAATGCCAATCCGGCGGTTTTACCTTTACTAATTTGAAAATGATTTTATGTTGAATTAACCAAATAATTCTTGTTTTCCGAATGTTGGGGATTGAATTTTTTCAATTTGCAATGATTATAAGTTTTACCAAAACATTTATCAGTTTTTATGCTCATCGCATTAACGGTGAATAATCAACGCAGTTCAGGAATCCTGATATTTATCGGGATCTTCATTTTTTCTATGGCCTTACTTATTGGCGAGGCATTGAGACCTGCCTACTCTCTCAACATGTATTCCATAAGCAGTCTAGGCATAGGTACACATGGAGAAATTTTTTATTACTCCATTCTGTTAATGGGGGCCTTAATTGTAATTGCAGGAATCATTTTGTTGTCAGGAGAGAAAAAAGAAGCGTGGCATTTCACTCTCATACTTGTTGGAATCGGTTCATTTGGGGTAGGAATATTTCCCTATATCGTCAATTACCCTCCATTGCATTCTGACTTTGCCTTCTTCGCATTCATATTCGGCGGCATTACTGCCTTGCTCTTTGCGACACACAAGGGTACGCCATTCAGGATATTCTCTCCCATTGTAGGTATCACAGTTCTGGCCTCCATCTTTCTATATGCAAGTGGAAAGCTCTATGGGCTTGGCCCTGGGGGAATGGAGCGCATGATCGTATACCCGACTCTCTTCTGGGCACTTGCATTGTCCGGGCATCTCATGAACCAGAAGGAGTGATGGCATGGCCGCTCCGAATATCAAACAATTCTCAATTGCTGACTTTCTTTTAATCCGGCGAACAAAATTTCGCACACCTGCTTCATAAGAACTTATCTTATCAATGGGGAGGCTGGCAAGATACCTGCGGTAAAAAGGAGCACATCATCGCGGAATATGAGGTGAGGACCATATCCAAGGACGGGTTGGCAGGGAGAAATAGAGGTTTCAAATGTGAGCACAACAAGAAGAATTTCTGGGAAACCAAGCTCCCCCATGGGCCTACACCCAACCGTATATACACAAAAAGAAGTTTACAAACACAATAATGAACAGTGTACTCTTCGCTTTCTAAATGGGTTTGAAGACTGAGTGAAACTCCACATTTCCGCATTAGCATTTTTTATCTATTGAAGCATCTGACTGTGACTCGTAATCATCAGTTCGGGTGTTCAGATTCCTTCAGTAGCTTCCAGTGACCATGAAAGTCTTCTGCGGAGTAACCAACTTGTAAGCATAACCTGACAAGCCGCTGGTGATATCATGAACATCACCTCGTCCAGTTTGCATGGTCATGGTCCCGTTCCCATTGCAATCAGATAATTGCTGAACTTCGTATTCTACAATCTTAATTGATATACAAAGTGCATAAGGATTTCTAGAAAATGTAAAGTATCCCGAATCGCATATTTAGATCTATGAGTACTAGAATTCCTACCAGATTCTTCTTAAGGTACTGGATTCTTGGCACATTTGTACTCATCCTTTTCGTTCTTCTGATGCTTTCCAGCGAGGCTTACTTCTACGTTCCCCTCCTGGACAGGGCCGGATTTCTTCTCTTCATGTCTTTCGCGATTTCTTTTCTAGTGTATGTTTATTTTGAGCTCACTAACATACGGGATGCGGCCGTATCCGAGTATCCATACTACTACGATTATAATGGAATATACAGGGCAAACAACCTGATAGCTGACTGGACAGAAGTGAAAAAGGTGAGCTTCAAGAGGGTGGCTTTTACCGAAACAATAACAGCAGACTATACCGAATATCCCAGAAGCGGGTTGATGACCAGACAGCCCCTGAATAACGTGATGCATAACGTGAATGTCAGTGAGATAAAAGTCAGGAAGAGACTTTCAGTTGTTGAAATCCACAAATCTTCCGCCAGTAAATTCAGGCCGGATATAGTGATTGACATGTCCCCAAAGCGCTTCCTCATCAACAGGACCTGCATGAAAATGAAGAGGTATGTGGAGATGAGGGCAGCAAACGTTGAGTTTGATGTGGATATTGACATAGATGAGGGGGCTCATCAGAAGACTCTGAGTCCTCAATGCAAACCACTGAATAATCCTCCTGAGGCAGATTCCGCAGAATCACTGAAAGTTGATCCTGCTGGTGGCTGAAAATTGCCGCTCCGTCTCTTCTGTTTGTAGAATGAAATCATGGTGCCTATTCAAGCGTTAAAAAATATTCCCATTAGAATCCTCCCTGATTATTATTGTTAACATCTTGCTGTAAAAAAGAGCCACTTTATTGAAAATCCAACCCTTAACACAACAAACACACAATATCGAGATAATCAAAGAACCCTAAATATTGATGGAGCCGTATTAAGTTAACAGAGAAGTTTCAGAAATATATGTATGCAGTCACCTTCATCAGAATGGTCGAGGATGAGTACACCAGCCTCCTCAATGATTGCAATGCCCTCAAACAGGCAAACGGATTGGACCTGTTCGAGAAACCAACATTTATATGTGAAAGAGTCCAGAAGTTCAGAAATTGGCTTACAATGGCAATAAGAAGTGCTGAAATTACCGGGAATGGAGTCTCATTAAAAGCCGAGGACGTCCTCCTGGACGCTGCAATAACGAAAAAACAGTCTCCTCCGTATGAACCCCTCCACCCTCGAATAGGAAGTGTCCTTACATTGTATGAGAGGACAGATCTTGATGGAATACTTGGAGAGAAGAGAAGGCTTTCGCTCGAGCAGGGGATACAAAAAGAGATAAACGAATGCAGGTTTAAAGTCTGCTACACTCACTGCCAGTTCATCAAATCCAATTTAAGGCGGTCATCACAGGACTTCAGCTCAGACAACGAGCCATCTCCTATTACCTGATATCTCCAAGATACCATGTTAAAGAGATATAGTCTGACATACAGGTCATTGAACTATTCTTGATCTTGCCTTCTTTGCATATTCATCCGATATATCTATTCCAACGTACCTTCTGTTTAGATCATGGGCAACCTTCGTGGTTGTTCCTACACCATTGAATGGGTCAAGAACCAGGTCACCCTTAAAACTGAACAGCTTAATTACCCTCTCCGCAAGTTTCTCAGGGAACATGGCCGGGTGTCCGAAATCTCTCATCTTTCTCTCAGGGGCGATGTTCCATCTCGCGTTTACCCAGCTCTTGAATTCTGTGCCGGTTATGTCGGATTTGTCTCTGTCACCACGATGCTTAAGGTCTCCCTTGGAAAAAACTTCAATGAACTCCCATGTGTATTTTAGATATGGGTTGCTGGGGCTTTTCCAGCTTCCCCAGGCAGTGTATTTGGCATTGTAGTTGTTCTTCTCCCACAAAATCTCGTTTCTCCAGATCATCTTTCTCCCGGTCAGGAAATTTGAGATAATGTGGTGTACAGGTATGTAATCAGAATAGAGTGGCTGAACGTTGATTGCGATTCTGCCTCCAAATTTCGTTACTCTCACACATTCGCCCAGTATCGTGAAAAGCTTGCCAAAGTAACTGTTCCAGTTCACTCCGTCCTCGTGGTCCTCATACTCAAGGCCGAAATTGTACGGGGGTGAAGTCAGGACAAGATCAACTGAGTTATCGGGATAATCTTTCAGAATTTCCTCTGAATCACCACATACAATCCTGTCTGCCAGCTTTTCGGGAACTTCATTGTTGCTGTCAACAAAATTGCTGTCCCTGGCATAATAGTACATCCCCCTGTTTACTGCCTTCTGCTTTCTGCCTTTTACCTTCCTTTCCCTGTTATAGTCAACAAATGAAAGCTTACCGGCCTTTACCCCGTAGCTTCCGATTGACTCAACCTTCAGGAGCAGTTCTGTGAAAATGTTATCATGCGGAAGGCCGGCTTTCTCCACTTCAACTCCTATTTTCGACCTGAACCTGCTGATGTCCATCCTGTTGAGGTGAAGTTCAATCCCTCCATTCTGCGGTGAGATGTAGAGATCATCCCTGGAGAAAACTCTGTTGATCGAATCGATAATCATTCTCTCGGCCTCGCTGATCTCCCGGCCGATTTCAACCTCTATCTTCAGGTATTCCGTCATGTTTCTGTGGCCTGAATTCACAAGCCACCCTTGCCCCCTTATGCCACAATGAGAACACACAATTATAATAATTGCTGCTGCAATGGATTTCTGGAGTACCTGGGCAGTTGTATGCCGACATTTAAGTGTGATGATCCCCTGATCAAATATGTCCGACGAAGAAACATTCACATCGGAGGATCTCAGGAAGGATGTTGAGACCATAGATAAAATAACAAAGGACTGGAGGCAGAAGATGGAATATCTGCCTGCAGATCAGCAGTTCGCCATGTTCAGAAGGGCAGTCAGGCACATTGAGAAAGGCATGGACCTGGTAGAGAAAATAATGTCAAAATTCATCACGGATGACGAAAATGAAACCGGGGGCGAACCAGATCAGCCTTAATGTCCTGAAAACGCCGATATCATGGAATCCCATGCTCTATCTGTGGGTTGATACCCGTCAAGAATAGGCACTTCCACCTCTGCCGCACCATTTTCAATCCCGAACCTGTTAAACCATACAGGCTTGATTCCAACGCCAATAGCCCCAAGAATATCACTGTCGAGTGAATCACCAACCATCAGGGACTTCTCGGGCAGCGTTCCAGTTTTCCTCATGGCAATTCTGAATATCTCGGGGTCAGGCTTCATGATCCCGTAGTCCTGGGAAATTGTCATGCTGTCTATGTAGCCATCCAAGCCACAGTGCTTAACTTTCCTGTACTGCATTTCTGCTATGTTGTTTGTTATTACTGACACTGTTACACCATGTTCCCTGGCTTTCTTGAGAATTTCAGCAGCACCGGGAATTGCCGAGGTGCCAGAAATATAAAGTTCCCCGTAATCTGAGACAAGCTTGCCGAGTTCATCCCCGCCGATACTGTGGCCAACTGTTTCGAACAGATTCCTGAATCTCGCCGCCCAGTTCTCCTGTATAGTAATCCTGTTAAGGATGAGGAGTTCCCAGTACTTCTGGAAATCCTTCTGCCATAGCATTTCCAGCTCATCAAGTTCCATTGCACCCAGTACTTCATACTCTTCCTGTAGCTTGGACAGGGCGGATCTTGCGGCGGTGCCATGGTCTATCAGGGTATCGTCGAGATCGAAGAATATTACGTCGGGCAGCATCAGGATTGCTTTAATTGTAGCCTTGGATATAAAGTTGACAGTGGGCCCCTGCTTCCAGTATGATTTTATCAATACGGCGGTAATTACAGGGAGGGGACATAGCATTGAAACCGGGCAGGGGCATCGATGAAAGACAGGCAAAGGGAAAGCCAGGAAAATTACCTGTAGTCGTCCAGATGCTTCTTTTCATGACCCTGGGGAATTTCAGCAACTCTTCATACTCCCCCCTTGCACCATTCATAAAGAACAGTTTCCTTCTCACTTCTGCAGAGGTCGGGCTCATAACAAGCGTGATCTTCATGGGGGCTATCACGGTCTCTCTTTTTTCAGGGTTTCTTGTGGACCGCCTTGGTCCTTACACCGCCATAAAAATCTCGTTTGCCATAATTGCTTCAGGCGTAGTTATAATATTCCTCGGGCATACATACAGCGTTCTCATCGGGGGATATTACGCAATAGGATTCGGGTATGGGATCATAACGCCTGCTTCAAACAGCCTGATGATGAAGGAATATTACCCCGACCATGCAACAAGAATGGGTGTCAAGCAGTCCGGGGTTCCACTTGGTGCAGCATTTTCGGCAGCTATCCTGCCTATTATTGCATTAGATTTCACACTTCGCGGCAGCTACCTCATCCTCATAATAATGGCATTGGCCATTGCAATCGTCCTGCCATGGGAGAGGAGAAAGGAGAGTGGTCAGAGAATTGGCAAGGGATATATCAAAGACCTGCTTTCGGCCGGAAGAAGCAGGCCCCTTCTCGCAGTGGCTGTAGCTGTAGTATTTCTTTCCTGGGGACAGCAGACTCTCCTCACTTTCTTTGTTCTGTTCGAGGAATCGAAGGGAATCCCGATCATTTTTGCAGAAGCTCTCCTGATTGTACTGTTGGCAGGGTCAGTGTTCGGAAGGATGTTCTGGGCCTACGTCAGCGACAGGGTGTTCAGGAAGAACAGAGTGCATACCCTCTCATTGATAATGGCAATTGCCGGACTAGTCTTCGTAATGTTCAACCTGAATGGGAGCAACTACGCTCTTGCTGTTGCCTTCTCATTTATCATAGGGATGAATGCAGTCGGATGGAACAGCACTTATGTTACGGTCATATCAGAAATAGCCCCAAGGGCAAAAGTCGGCCTCTTCAGCGGAGTGAGCCTCATGCTCACCGGAATGGGCACGATCATAGGAACCCCGGTCTCTGGGGTTATCAGGGACATGTTCTCATTCATGGAGATGTGGACAGTACTTGGCAGCGCTCTCATGGTGATGTCCATGGTTTTCCTGTTTGTCGGAAGCAAATATGTAAAAAGCAGTTATAGCTGAACTTCATATGCCAGTCCATCAGAACAACGATATTTTTCCCTTTACAAGCAGCTCTGTTATGTGATCTATGTCCGATAGGTGCTCGCTCACTATCCCCTTTATCCTTCTCTTCTCTTCCACGGAAGTACTCTCCCTCACAGATACTGAAGTGACCTGTGGAACCTCAATGGGCTCGCCTATCTTGCCCACAATCTTCACCGTTACCGGTTTGTCCAGTGCATCATATATATCGCTTGAAATGCGTTTTGCAAGAATATTGTATATTTTTCCAATGTGATTGACAGGATTCTTCCCGGCAACAGCCTCGAAGCTCATCGCCCTGTTTGGCGTAATGAGACCGTTCACCCTGTTTCCCCTCCCGACTGCACCATCATCCCCATGCTCTGCACTGGTCCCCGTTACTGTCAGATAGCAGCCGTCCCTGCCCTGCTCTCTGTCATCGAGCGCATTGAGTGAAACGCTGAATGTGAAATCAGAAGGGATCATGAAGCGAACACTTCCGACAAGCTCCTCAAGGAGCTTCGCCTTCTTGTCGTAATAGGAATCTATGGTTGGGAGGAACTTGTCAACAAAAGCATTGGCGATGGTGATATCAAGCCTCTTGCCCGTTCTCACAGCAAGAATCTTCACATCCTCCCCGGAGAACGAGAACTCGTTCTTGAACTCCCAACTGCTGATTACGTTCTCCATCTCCAGGACAATGTTCTCAGTGGGCGTAAGGGGTGCAAAGCCCGCACCATACGATGTGTCATTCGAGAAGACTCCGAGCCTCTGGTAAACATTTGAGAGGCTTGCGGACCCGGACTTGGTTTCGAAGAGGTATCTGACACTGTTGAGGTCAATGAATCTCATGTTCCTCTCAAGCCATTCCTCTGATGAATTGGTGGCTATATCCATAATGGGCAGCCTCTGGTCCTCAATCGTTTCCGTGGCTCTCCCTGAAAAGAGGATCGATATAGGAGTTATGACCCGCCCTCCACCAAAGTCCGGAAAGGTCCTTCCTCCGATTATCTCAAGCTTGTCCACATTATGGTGGAGGATTTTTCCAAAATTGTCGAGGTAGTACCGGGAAAGATTACGGGAAAACGTCTCAGCAATCGAATCGGCCATGTAGTCAGGATGCCCTAGACCTTTTCTCTCCACGATTTCAACCCTCTGCTTCTCAACTGGAGTGCCCCTGATTCTTTCAACAATAACCTTTCCATTCATGCTGTGAGATCACCGGTCCATTTACATGCATTCAGCGAACTATAAACACTTCCTCATAATATTAAGGAAAAGTCGACGCGTGATTTTTCGGCAGTGGAATATGGAAACGTTTTAAACTCCCTGACTCTTCTATCAGTTGACGGTATCTGAGTGAAGCCGGAAATATTGGAGTTGACACAATAATATGGATTTCAGGGTGGAAGAGGCATCGATAGAGCAGATTCATGCGGCATTCAAGTCAGGAGATCTGACCTCCAGAAAACTGGTTGAGCATTATCTCAGGCGGATTGAAGCCTTCGACCGGAATGGCCCGGGCATAAATTCAATCGTAACACTGAACAGGGAAGCTCTTTCCGAAGCCGACAGGCTTGACCGAATGCTCTCAGAGACATGGATACTGAAAGGCCCGCTGCATGGAATCCCTTTCCTGATCAAGGACCAGATTGAAACAAGGAGGATAAGGACAACATTCGGATCAAAGGCCTTTGAAAACTACGTTCCTGATGCGGACGCAACCATAGTCAGGAGGATAAAAGAGTCGGGCGGCATAGTCCTTGGCAAGGCAAACATGCCTGATTTTGGGGTAAGCTGGTATGGTGTATCCTCCGTTCTCGGTGACACACTGAACCCCTACGATACTTCGCGCGACCCTGGAGGCTCAAGCAGCGGGATAGGTGCGGGAATAGCAGCGAATTTTGCCACCGTTGGGATAGGAGAGGACACCGCAGGCTCAATCAGGGTCCCATCTTCATTCAACAACCTCTTCGGCATTAGGGTAACCACCGGCCTCATAAGCAGATCGGGGATGTGCCCAATCATAAATTTCCAGGATACTCCGGGCCCGATGGCAAGGAATGTGAAGGACCTTTCCACAGTCCTGGATGTTATCGCAGGATACGACAAGGAGGACTCTGCCACATCTATGTCAGTGTTTTCCGGATCACTCGGAAACTTCAGGTCCTCACTGATGGGCGGGGAACTCAGGGGATCGAGAATTGGGATTCTCAGGGATTCTTTTCCCGGGCACGATGAGGATGTGAGCCTCGTGATGGGGAGGGCAATCCACACAATGAGCTCAAACGGTGCGGATATTGTTGATCCTGTTGAAATCAGCGACCTTCCGGCGCGCATTAAAAATTCCGGCCTTTATGACATACAGACAAAATACGATCTCAATGGATTTATCCGGACCAGGAAGGGATCTCCGATGAAGTCCGTGGAGGATATAGTCTCCGCCGGGATGTATCACGAGCTTATCGACATACTGGAATACGTTTCCAGGGGCGAGTCTCTGCCAGAAGAGCATCCGGAATACTACAGGAGGAGGTTCGGCCAGAACGAGCTGAGGAAAGCCATAATCGAACTTATCGTATCTTCCGGACTTGACGCAATAATGTATCCTTCCGCAAGAATACTTCCACCTGCAAAGGACGATATAAGGGGGAGGAAATGGGCTGGCCTGGGCTTTCCGGTTAACTCATTCATATCTTCACATTCAGGATGCCCATCGATAGCGGTCCCCGCAGGTTTCACCAGCGGCGGGATACCTGTGGGGTTCGAACTGCTCGCGAAACCGCTGGATGAACAGAAGCTACTTAACCTTGCATATTCGTATGAACTGGTTGCGAATCCAAGAAGGTCTCCTGAAACCACTCCCGACCTGGCATAAGGGCTCTCAAATCTGACAACCCCATCCCTACGTGTTGATCCAGAGTATGGAAAAGTTCAGAAGTGTAGCAACAGTTCCCCAGGAAAGGTATGGAAACAGGAGATATGCCGAAACTTTGCTTAAAGCCCTGAATTCTATGATCGTGGCCACGATGAAAAACCAGAGGAATACAATTTCCACAGCTCCAAAGAGTATTTCGTGAAGGCCGAAGAATATGAGGGACCAGATCACGTTAAGCGCAAGCTGAATGAAGAAAAGGACGTATGGCAGCACAAGTTCCTTTCTGTTCCTGCCACTGGTCCAGACAACGTAGAGCGCAATTCCCATGAGGAAGTAAAGAGTCAGCCACATTGGCGCAAAAAGCCAGTTTGGCGGTGTTATGGGGCTTTTGTTCAGGGCTGCATACCATGTGGGAATGGCTTCATAGGTGAAGATGGAACCCAACCCTCCTGCACCTTCTGTAATGATTATCGATATCACAAATTTCAGCCAGTTAAATTGCATTGAAGTCGCCTTATTATATAGGTATAAAATGAATGGCGTTTTAATTCTTAACTTGATATATGAGGGTATAATAAGAAGTGCAAAAGCAGATTCTTTGCGAGGCATTGACAGTTGCATAAACGGGAACTTCAACTTCTCCCAAAGGATGCCCCCTGCTTCAACTCCCCCGTTGTGCTCTCACGTTCTTCGCTTGTTGTGGAACACCTTGGCATATAATCTGTGGATTCCCTTATATGGCACATTGAGAAGGATCAGGACAGGCTCCACATATTGGTGAACGGCATTTTGGGTGGTGGCAGGTACGCTCAATGGGACAGGAAGCTGCTGAGGCATGATATCTCAGGCGGATTGAAGATGCTTCGTATGGGCATTGACACCCATCTGATAACAAGCGCCAGGGCGCTCCCTCAGATGATTAAAACAGGAAATGCGCCCCTAGTCAAGATGACAGACGTAATCAGACCTGATTCTGAAATCAACGACAAAGGTCTCTCCGCTGATGAGACGGGTTGCAGACACCCATGATTTTAATTAAACCATTTACTATTATAACCTTAACCGGAACGTGTTATGAATGGTTTCAAGCAAAGTGGATATTAATAAATTGAGGGAAAGTGAGAGAAAATTTGGAAAATCGCACCACAGATACTCAAAGGAAGAAGTCCCAAAATACCGTTTCCCTGAAAAGACAATGGACTCAAGAACTGTATATCAACTTATTCATGATGAGCTGAATCTTGATGGTAACCCGGATCTGAACCTCGCAACCTTTGTCACAACTTGGATGGACCCGGAGGCAGACAAGCTGATTATTGAGAACCTCCACAAGAACTTCATTGATCATTTTGAGTATCCTCAGGTCAATAATATTGAGGAGAGGATAGTCAACATCCTGGCAAATCTTTTCAATGTGCCGGACAAAAGCGACTTCATCGGGACATCAACGATTGGATCATCAGAAGCAATTATGCTGGGGTTGCTTGCACACAAATGGAACTGGCGCCAGGAACGGATAAGAAAAGGGCTTCCCCACGACAAGCCCAACATCGTGTTTGGTGGCGATACACACGTTTCTTGGGACAAGTTTGCCAGGTATTTTGACGTGGAACCAAGAATAATCCCCATTGCAAAGGACCGTTTTACCATCAAGCCGGAGGACGTGCTGAAAGAGGTGGATGAAAATACCATTGCTGTGGGCGTTGTACTTGGCACAACTTTCACGGGTGAATTCGATCCTGTGCAGGAGATCAACGATCTGCTCTTGAAGCTCAAGCGTGAGAAAGGGCTGGATATCCCCATACATGTGGATGCAGCAAGTGCCGGATTTATCACGCCGTTTTTTGAGCCCGGATTCGAGTGGGACTTCAGGCTTGAGCAGGTGAGTTCGATAAACACATCGGGCCATAAATTCGGGCTTGTATATCCCGGACTGGGCTGGCTCATATTCCGGCATCATAATCTCCTTCCGGAGGAGCTGAAGTTCTACGTAAATTACCTTGGAGATGAAATGCCCACTTATACCCTGAATTTCTCGGAAGGAAGCTCAATGATCATAGCCCAGTACTTCAACATCATGCACCTGGGAAAGGAGGGTTATAGGCAGATAGTGGACAGGATGATGGAAAACGCATCACATCTCGCTGCCAGGCTGCAGGAAAGTAAGGAGTTTCACGTGATAAACGATGCAAAGCATATTCCTGTGGTTACATTCAGGTTCGCCAAGGATGAAGACTTTACCCTTTTCGATCTTTCGTACCGGGTCAGGGAAAGAGGATGGATCGTCCCGGCATACTCTTTACCGCCACATGCTGAGGAAGTAACAATAATGCGGGTTGTTGTGAGGGAGAATTTCACCAGAAACCTGGTTGACATCTTCGTGGATGACCTGCTGAACGCAAAGAGGGCCCTGAAAACCGGCTCAATTAAGACGTCTCAGCGTTCTGCCAGGGAGGGGCATCCCGTCTCGTGAAGCTTCTTTTTCAAAGGTGACTACCTTTAATGTGACAGTTACGGGAGGTTTTGGTCTTGTAACCTCTGAGCACCCAAGCTTTCTTGCTGCCATAGAGTCATTTGTGAAAGTCCGCATAAACGGAACCTTCCATTTAACATACGCTCCACTGAGTGACAAACTTTACGGTCCTTGGGAGGTAATAGGGAACTTCACGCTCGAGCAAAATGATGTTGGAAACCTTAGAAATGTGAGTTCCATAACTCAGGGTCGGATGCATGCAACTATGTTATAACACCCGGCAATGAATTGGATGCACCTGTTTCCAACCCTTATGGTGTTTTAAGTTGGATCAAGAACTGCAGAACCAATGAAATCTTATGAAAATACACTTTTGTAACTGTTCTGGGAACTTGAATTGATTATATAATGCTCCGGTCGGGATTTGGACCCGAGTCGAGGGATTGAGAGTCCCTAATGCTTGACCGTGCTACACCACCGGAGCAGTGGAGCGAAATAACCAATCAGCATTTATTTCTTTTGCCTGTGGGACATTGTCAAAATTTAGTTGACTCCACTCAGCCCTCATCACGTAACCGAAATCATGAAATATGATTGTAGTATTCCATCACATGCGACTGAGGAAGGCGCCCTACACTGAATTCAAGAGGGTTTCCACATCCCTTGACGATTATGCCTCAGTTGATTCTTCTCCTCTCTTCCTGGTCAACAACATTCCCATGATGGACATTGAACTGAAGGAAAACGATCTGATCAGCTTCATGAATCCCATGTGCCCGCAGTGCCGCTCAAAGAACGTGGTTCGAAACGGAACATGCCTCAGGACCCTGGAGAATGGTACTGTATTCAGGGTGCAGAGATATATCTGCAGGGACTGCAGATATTCATTCGTTGCAAGGCCTCCAAATTACGGTTACGGAAAGCATTACCCTGAGGATGTCAGGGAGAAGGGCGTCAAGACCAGGGTGAAGACATCCCTGAGGAAGGCAGCAGACCTCTTCCGCATCATAGGAAACGTGATCATATCCCATGAAACCATCAGGAAATATGTTCCTTCCCTACCAGACATGGTGATGGTTTCTTCCGGATATTTCGTGTATGACGAGCAGTACGCACACATTGACGGAATCGAGAAATACAGGGCACTCCTGAAGGATTCAAAGAACGGAAACTTTGTGGAAGAGATACTTGACGACCTGAAGGAGGATACACTGGCAGGATTCTTAATCAGGTCGCTCTCGAGGTTCGCCATCCCGGATCATATATTCATCACAACAGACGGGTACCATTACGAATCCGCACTGGAAAAGGTATCTTCAAGCCTCAATATACGGATAATGAGGCAGAGGTGCCTCTTCCACATTGAGAAGGATCTTGCGCACAGGATAGCCGATGCAAAGATGGAAGGTCATCTGGACATGGCAAAGAGACTGGTCAAGTACATGTTTTTCCAGAATAGAACAAACCTGAAGAAGCTGGGAAAGAACCGGGATGCGGTGTTGAAGCTCACTGAGGGCATGAGTGAGAGGGAGATCGTTGAAATAATGCTTGACAGGATCAACAGCCTCTATGGCGGTGACAGTATCATGGCATCCTTCCTCAAATGGGTGAAAAAGCACAGGAAGGAGGTGTTCCTGTATCTTGAGAATCCTGATGTGGAGAAGACCTCAGACAAGGCGGAACAGCATTTCTCAGTACAGTCATGGCTTTTTAAGCACCGGTTCAAGACTGAAGAAGGTCTCCTGCGGACATCCTACTGGTATCACCGGTACTTATCAACCGGAAGTTGACAATGTCGGATTCCCTGCTCATCAGAAAAGCGTGCTATACTATGACTGGCGGATTATTTTTATATGCTGTAGACCTGACTTATTGGGAGATGCTGTATGAATTTTAAGTTATCAGAAATAGTCGGACACATGAAGCCTTCCGAAATACGAGAACTCCTGAAATACGCCACCAGCAATGATATCGTATCATTTGGCGGAGGCATGCCGGACCCGAGTACATTTCCGAAAAAGGAAATCAGGGAGATTATCGATGACGTGATTGAGAAAAACTCTGACCAGGCGCTTCAATACGGGAATACCGCCGGCCTTGATACCCTGAGGGCTGAGCTGAAGAAATTCGTTAGCAGGAAGGAAGGCATAGAGACCGACGATGACAAAATCATTGTGACAGCAGGCTCCCAGCAGGCACTTTATGCAATTGGAAGAATTTTCACAGACCCCGGCGATCCCATAATAACAGAGTCCCCGACGTACGTGGGGGCGGTTTCTGCATTCAATGCCAATGCAGCGGACATGATCCAGATCAGGATGGATGAAAACGGGATAGTAACAGACGAGGTCGAACGGAGAATAACGGACCTTGAAGGGAAAGGAAGGAAGCCTAAGTTCATATACGTGATACCAAATTTCCAGAATCCCACTGGTGTGACACTCTCGCTGGACAGGAGAAAGCATCTTCTTGAGATTTCAGAAAATCACGAGATACCGATCGTTGAAGACAACCCCTATGGCGAGCTCCGGTATTCCGGCAGCAAGATACCATCGATCAAGAGCCTCGACAGGAACGGGAACGTGATCTACATGGGGAGCTTCTCAAAGATAATGTCACCAGGGCTGAGGCTGGGGTACATCGTGAGTTCGGAAGAGGTTACCAATACGGTCAACCTTCTGAAGCAGGCACTTGACCTTTCGACCAACACACTCTCCCAGTTCATAGCTTACGAATACCTCAAGAGGAACATAATAGATCGGCAGGTCCCGAAATCAATCGAGATCTACAGGAATAAGAGGGACGTGATGCTGGCTTCCCTTGAGAAGTACTTTTCGGATGTTGGAACCTGGACGAAGCCTGAAGGGGGCATGTTTGTATGGGCTACCGTGAAGGGAGACATAAACACATCAAAGATGCTCATGAGTGCGGTCAGGAAAGGAGTCATATATGTTAGCGGCCCTGCGTTCACAGCCGACAACAGCCACACAAGGTCGATGAGGCTGAACTTCACATTCCCGGAGAATGAAAAATTGATCGAAGGCATAAAGAGGCTTTCGGAAGTGGTGAAGGCAGAAGAGGCAAAGATCAGCAACCAGGCTGAAAATAAAATATAAGCCAGGGGATTCCTAGAGCATGATCACCATCCTGGGAGGGACATTTGCATTTCTGCATCCGGGGCACAAGGAACTTCTGAAGGCCGCGGTGCAAACCGGAAACAGGGTGGTTGTGGGCCTCACTACGGATGAATACCTTGAGGAAAACAAGAGGTACGGCAAAGTCCCTTACGAGGAGAGGAGAAGGAGGGTAGCCGAATACCTGGAATCCCTGGGTGCAGAATTTGAAATTGTCCCGCTCACCTCAAGGGAGGGGAACTCCATGACCGGGAAGGAATACGACTGCATTGTTGTATCGAGGGAGACATACTCCAGGGCGGAGAAGATAAACGGGGCAAGGAAGAGGAACGGGCTTGAGCCGATGAGGATATTGGTCGTCCCGTACGTCATTGCCGAGGACCTGTTTCCGATCAGCTCAACACGCATTATTGAAGGCGAAATAGACGAAGACGGCCGGAGGATAAAGCCCGTCAGGATAGCCGTCGCGACAGGGAACAGCCTGAAGGTTGAGGCAGTGAAAACAGTATTCTCTTCATTCATGTCAAACATTTCAGTGGAACAGAACAGTGAGTTCAACACTGAAGAAAACCAGCCCATGGGAGACCAGGTGATAGAACTCGCATACGAAAGGGCCATTTTCAGCCTGAAGGATTATGATTATTCCGTGGGAATAGAGGCAGGGCTTTTCCGCAACAGGTTCAATGACACTTACTACGACGTCCACTGTGCGGTTGTGATCGACAGGAACGGCGAGCTTACCACAGGGTTCAGCAGCGGTTTCCAGGTGCCAGAAAGCCTTGTGAGGGAAGTCAAGCGCGGGCTTGACCTGAGTTCAGCGTTTGAGAAGCACCAGGGCACAGCGGGAATCGGTGCCAGGGAAGGTCTCGTAGGTTTCCTGTCGGATGAGAGGGTACTGAGATCTGACCTGATTGCAGAATCAATAAGAAACGCACTGATCCCCAGGATGAAGCCTCTGCTCCCATGAAGGTGGCCGATCAGGCCCTGCTAATCATGCGGCGTGCATCAAGCAGCATTTCGCGGGCCTGCTCATGGGATATTTCCCTGAAATCCCTGTAGAACTCTCCAACAGCAGACATGTACGGGACTGCATCCACGCAGTAGACCTCATCCGCCATCTTTTTTATCTCTCTAAGGACTGTTTCATGGGCTACAGGCACGGCCACCACGATCTTGCTGTAGCCATTCTCCCTGAAGAAATTGACAGCGGCCTTTACAGTTGCTCCAGTTGCAACTCCGTCATCCACTATTATTGCAATGCTGCCCGGGTCGATTTTCATGGCTTCACCTTCCCGGTAGTACTCCCTGAGCCGGCCTATCTCTTCTACTTTTTTCCTGGCAAGCGGCTGAATTTCCTTCTCACTGTAACCAATCCGGAACATGAGATCCTTGTTGTAGTAAAAGATGGGAGGGTCTCCCTCTGTGACGGCCCCGAGGGCCAGCTCCTCCTGGTACGGTGCTCCTATCTTCTTCACAATAAGGACATCCAGCGGGAGTGAGAGGTTTCTGGAAACTTCAAAAGCTACCGGCAGTCCACCTCTAGGGAGTGCATAAACCACACATTTCTTGCCCCTGAATCCCTTCAGGATCTCAGAAAGCCTTTCTCCTGCTTCCTTTCTGTCCATGAACATTTGCCATCACCTAAACTAGCAATTACTCGTATATGAATTCCTACGGTCAAAAACGTGCCTATGTTTTTCAATTTGCTAACACAACGGTTAAGTATTTGTTAATACTTTTTTACGAGGGACTAGAAATGGTTACAGAAGAAGAAGTTCTCGAGGAAATGAAACAGGTTTCCGATCCTGAGATCGGTATGGACGTTGTTAACCTGGGCCTCGTTTATGAAGTTAAAATTGATAATGACAGAGTTTACATCAAGATGACCATGACTGCTCCAACCTGTCCAGTCACTCCATGGATACTTTCTGAGGCACAGAGAGTTGTCGAGAACCTGGAAGGAGTTGAGGCAGCAGATGTTGAGCTGGTCTGGGAACCTCCGTGGAACCCTGAATTGATGAGCGATGAGGCAAAAGAAGCACTCAACATGATGTAATAAACCAAATCTATTTTTTATGCCCGGTTTCTCCCTTCCCGGAGAGTCGACCCGAAAGTTCAGTTTCCTGCATATATTGAGGGCAGGCAATCCTTTACCACCATGACGCTTAATGTTTTTCATGGCTTCAGGAATGGATTCCTATCTGGCAGAACTGGACCGGCTTATCGGGGAATGCCAGAGGAAGGGCGTGCATTCCAGGGGATGCCAATGTTCGGGATAACCATATTGTCCGTGGGCAAGCGATTAAAAGGAAATGGCTGCACAGGCGGGCTGAACTTCATGCATCAGTGCCATATTTCTCTCCCTCTTTTCCGCAACGCCTGTAGCCTATGTAACAGGCATATTTCAATGGCATTTCTCAGGCAGGAGGGTATGCCTGCAAAAAACATCTTTAAATAGTCATTACTTATAAAGCCAAGAAGGGTTGTTCATGAGTGAAAGGGAAAAGATTAACATTGAAAACATAGTTGCCTCGACATCGCTTGCAGAGCACCTAGATTTGAGCAGAATTGCCCTCGCCCTTGATGGGTCAGAGTACGAGCCTGAGCAGTTCCCGGGCCTTATATACAGGCTTCAGGAGCCAAAGACTGCCGTGCTTATTTTCAGGAGCGGGAAAGTCAACTGTACTGGGGCAAAGAACCTGGCAAATGTTAAACTTACCATAGAGACAATTATACAGAAACTGAAGAAGGCCGGAATAGAAGTTTATGATACTCCGGAGATTGTTGTGCAGAACATTGTTGCTGTGTACGATCTGGAGGCAGATCTCAATCTTACGGACATAGCAATGTCTCTGGGCCTTGAGAATGTGGAATATGAGCCTGAGCAGTTTCCGGGGCTTGTTTACAGGGTGGAGGAACCAAAGGTTGTACTCCTTCTGTTCGGAAGCGGAAAGGTCGTATGCACGGGCGCCAAGGAAGAGAGCGAAATAGAGCAGGCAGTTATAAAGGTAAAGAAAGAACTCCAGAAAGTAGGGCTTATCTAATCCTGCTTAAGAAACTCCCTCAGGAAAGAGGTTGCATAAATACCTCTCCCAAGGGAGAACTTCATCGTATTGTCACCAGTATATTCGAAGTCCAGGGGCTTTGCGGAAATTATCCTGCGGTCGCCTTTTGAAGAAAGTTCCGGATAACCGCCTATACGGAACTGCGGGAAGAGTACCTTCTCCTCCTCCATTATTTTTCTCTCTATTTCTCCCTGGAAATTATCCGTCATCCTGCTTTCATACCCTATCAGCGGGATGGTGAGCCTGAGTCTGTCCTCGCCAATCAGGCGGTTTATTTTATCGGTGTTGTACCTGTTTACTTTTATCTCTTCCCTGTCCACGGGGTTGAAGTACTGGTCAACCGCGTAGGCTATATCCCCCGGGACCGCCTCGTTGAGGTCTCCCATGGCCTTGTGCCTTTCCGAAAGGATGCGGTTGAAGATGTAAGACTGGTAAGCATGGACAAACAGCATCCCGAGGTTCTTTGGGAACGCGCTGAACGCACCCTCGAAGTTTCCGCTCTCCTGTATGTAGCCGAGAATTGAGCGCTCAAAAGTCAGCCTCAGGGGAAAGTCCTTCAGCGCTTCCGCAGCGTCATGTGTTTCTCCAAACCTCACCCTGAAATCTTCCGTGTCGAATTCTGGATCGTATATGTATGTTTCAACGGCTTTCCTGTAGTCTCCCTGAACTATGTATTTTCCAATCTTGTGCGTGTTTCTCCTCATCGACCCGAACCTCTGCATCCCGAAGAAGTTTGGAAAACCGCCCGCCCGCATTATCGATGCATAAATTTCCCGGATATCGTTCTCCCTCTCCCCTTCCGATGATATCCTGATGGTGAATCTGTTCCCCACCAGATCACCGAGCTTAAGGAAGTGATCTGAACGGAAATATTCGAGAACCTCTGCATCACTTATTCTTATTTCATCCGGAGAAAACCGGGAATTCACGCAGAAGTACTGTACAGTTATTCCCCGCTTGTCCTTTGTCCCGGCGTAGGTTATTCTTTTCCTGCTGATATGAAGCTCCTTTGCCAGCCTGGAAAGAAACTTGTTCGTATCCCAGTCTGTCAGTTTTATCATGAGGTACCCGTATTTTCCATCCTCCGACCTTGTTATGGAAGGGTCCGGGATCTCCTCGACTATAAAATCTGATATCTCATCCTTGATGCTCCCCGGGAATCCCGGCACTGAAGAAATCCGCCCATCTATACCGACGGATAACTCTGAAGGGTCTGACATCTTCAGTAATATTTCACCACTCTGTAGAGGTTGTCCCTCTCGACCGGTGACATGCCGATCTGCTTCAGGTTGTTTATAATGAAGTCCTTCCTGAGGTTGCCGACCTGCTTTCCGGTTGCAGGAATGACCTTCTCGTCGTATATTGTTCCACCCCAGTCATTGGCGCCGAAGAGGACTGCGAGCTGCCCCATCTCGAGGCCGTTTGTGAGCCATGAGCTCTGGATGACGGGAAGGTCCTTGTTGAACACGATCCTCGCAATGGCGATGTTTCTGAGAACATCCGCACCGCCGGCCCTGTACTTCACCTGTCCGGTTTCCTCAAGCTTTGTCCTTCCGGGCTCAAAATTCCACGCTGTGAATGACATGAAGCCCTTGTACTTTCTCTGAAGCTCAAGGATCGAAAGCAGGTGCCTGGCCTTGTCCCTGCTCTGCTCAATGTGGCCGAACATCATGGTGGCACTGCTTCTTACACCCTGCCTGTGTGCATCCTCCATGACCTTGAGCCATTCATCGCCGCTGTTTGCGGGCCTTCCGAGCTTCACCCTGACATCGGAGGACAGTATTTCACCTCCGGCACCGGGTATGGACTCCAGTCCGCTCTCGGCAAGTGCCGAGATAGTGTCGTAAAAACTAAGTTTCTCCTTCTTTGAAATGAAGGAGATCTCAGAGGTCGAAAGGCCATGTATGCCGATCTCAGGAAACTCATCCCTTATGGCGGAAAACATGCCTGTGTAGTAATCAAGGCCAAGTGACGGGTTCACTCCACCCTGTATAAGCAGCTGCCTTATCCCGAAATTCTCGTAGTGGTACCTGATCTTTTCGAGCACCTGTTCCCCGGACAGCAAATATGAGTCATCTTCCTTGCCGGTTCTGTAAAAGGCGCAAAAATTGCATCTGACATTACAGATATTGGTGTAGTTCAGAATCATGTTTGATACGAATGAAGTATATCTTCCGGTGATCCTGTCAGTAAGAGATCTTGCCATGCGGCCTAACGACATAAGGTCTGCCATGTCGTACATGTAGACTATATCGTCTTCGTCCAGGTCCTCAGGGCTGCGGATCGCACCTGTCAGGAACCCACGGCCCAGCGGACTGTAGGCGACCAGGCCGATGCCCAACTCGCGCAGCGTCGGCAGCACGTCGGCTTCGAGATCGCGCGTCCACAGCGAGTACTCGGTCTGCACCGCGGTGATCGGGTGGGTGGCGTGCGCGCGACGGATGGTCTCAGG
>OFHI01000077.1_pt1 | contig 22754 bp, 27 predicted proteins | sample 1522021 | NCBI WGS metagenome assembly OFHI01 (sample SAMEA2464839, study PRJEB22497) | soil metagenome | biome: Grassland; feature: Farmland; material: Clay | place: Australia | collected 2013-02-01 | depth 1.4 m | reverse complement strand
AACAGGAAAAAGAGGTGTGAAAAGGGGGAATAACGGGAAGTCTTCTGTGAAACACTGACTGAATTTGCGGAAATTCCTCATAGCATCAATGAAACCTCAGAAAACTGCCAGTAAAAAGAAAACGTCTATAGTAAAGTATCTGATGGAAGTTCTAGTGGCGAGGTAGAATAAGTCGCCCAACCTTGGATATGCTTACAATTTACTCCATTTCCCTGATAGTTCGCATTGAGAGCATAAATATACTAAGAATAATCAGCCCAATCCCAGCTATCAAATAATCATGTCTGACTCCCAATAATGTGATTAAGAAACCACCTGTTATTATCCCAGCTGGACTTATGGCATATGAAAAACCTTGATCAATAATCAAGACTCTGCCAATAAAGCCTTTCGGGACTATTCGTTGAAGCCCAGAAGTAAAGCTTACTACTGCCAAAGTGAGAAGAAATCCAATAGCAATGAACCCGATAAGCGAAACAAATAAGTTTCCAGTAAATGCAATGGCCACCACTGCGATACCCGTCAACAACACGCTGACTGAATTCCAAAAGCCGAATTTGATGTCAGTTTTTAAGTGAGAAACCAAGAGTCCAGAAATGATTCCACCAAAAGCCGAGCCACCCACTATAACTCCATAGTAAAACGCGGATGCTTCGAGCACAGAACTTGAGAAAACTACTATAAAGCTCTGATACAGAGCAATAAAGAAATTTACTGCAAGTGTGGTTATAAGTAGGAGTAAAAGCCCTCGTTGCTCGTTTATATACTTGAATCCAGCCTTAAATTGTTTTAAAAAACTGGTTTCTTGTTTTATTTCCTTTTCAGTGCCTGTTTGAAGCTTTGGCTCAAAAATGAAACTCAGTAGCACGGCAGAAATCAGATACGTAACAATATTTATCTCAAGAGGGACAAAATATCCGTAAAGAAGAATTATTAATCCACCCACAATGCTCCCTATTAATCCAGAAATTTGTTCAGTAGAAGTAAGTAACCCAGTAGCGTTTGATAGTGTTTTATTCTCAACAATGTTTGGGATTATGGCCCTCGATGCAGGAACAAATGAAGAGAAAAACATGGATACTATTACTACTCCTATCAACAATATAAATAAGTGGAAACCAAAAAAGAAAAAACCCAACACAATTATTCCAAGCCCCATTGATCTGCCAATATCACTTAAAACCATCAGTCTTTTTCTGCTCCAACGGTCAATGATGGGAGTAAATAAAAAACTGGACCCGGACCTACTTATGTATATTGCTACCCCCACTGCTGCAACTACTAGGGCCGAGTTAGTGACCGAATATGCAAGCCAGAGTATTGTCACATTTCCTATCCCACCACCAAAAAGAGAATTTGCCGAGGCAGAGAATAAGAAAAGATAATTCCTGTTTTTAAGGACGTTCCCCCATCTGCTGATTAAACTCCCCCCTTGTGACTGGCTGTTTTCTAGTCTGGAGAACTAGAACTCATTAGTCTTTTGTTGGTGCTGAAGCTTTTCTCCAAGTAAGGACAAAACAAAGCTACCTTGTCGCCACTGAATAGTCCTCTTGTCCACCATCTTAACTTTGAGTTATCTATTTCTATGGTACCATTTCTATTTATTCTTCCAATGGTATTGATATCATCGTATAGAGCTACCGTGCATTTCGCAATCCTTCCATCGGCTCTTATCACCATAGAATTTAATTTAGAAGCATAACAAGTGGCAAGTCCATTTTCAGTCCCAGATTTAGCGGCAAATAATCTGTGATTCAGACCGAGCTTGTCAATATGTTTTCTGATTCTGTCGTAAACCTTATCTTTTTCTCCCCCTTCGAGAATTGGAAGATTCGCATCATTCTTGCCTCCTAGCCGTTCTAACCCTCTTATGAATAAAATGAATCTCTGATCATTCCCTATTGTTTGGCTATATCTATCAAGAAAAGAACGTACGCTCTCCTCATTACCAGAATTGAGGTGCAACCGTACCACAACTGTGAATTCTTGGTCTGTAGAATGTGCATATTCGATATTACTCCATATTTTATCAAACGTCGGTTTGTTTTTAAGTTGCACGCGAAGCTTGTCATGATCCTCTTTATCTCCATCGAAAGAAATTTGAAATCTATTGACTTTTAATCGAAGTAACTTATCAAAAATCTGTCTGTTTAGCATAAACCCATTAGTAGTTATGTCTGATTTAACTTCTAGATCAGCGCTTTTTGGCATAGATTCCAATACATAAGTCATTATATTCTCAATTACATGAAACCCAAGTAGAGGCTCTCCTCCAAACCACCCAATCTGGAGAGAACTGAGTTCAGGTCCGCGAACCTGAAGAAGATTTTTTATCCCTTCCTCCACTTCTGGCTTCATGGTTCCTACGTTAAAATCTTCATAACAGTAAACGCATCTGAAGTTACACTTTTCTGTTGGTAAAACAATCAGATGTAATTTAGAATTTAGATTCGATTGGTCAGATTTTTCCATTAACTCTCACTTCCTATTTTAGTTTTACCAGGTATGAATTCTTTAGCGATTAAGTCTAATGTTGGTTCTGTTCTCATTGGATGTCCGCATCCATTGATCATTATGGAACCTTCTGTTATCCCGTCGATCCCCAGAAGCTTGTCAACATCTTTGTTATTTATATAAGCAGTAACAAACGCACCCAGTCCCAGATAAGAACAAGATAAGTAAAGGGTCTGACTGAAGTGACCCAGTTCTAAGTGCAAGGCTGCGTAGCTCTTCCTATGGTACTTGTACTTAAGATGAACACGGGTGAATCTAACTGTGGAAATAAAAATAACAGAAGCCCATCTAGGATAAGTCTGTTGACAACTAAATTTATCGGCCATTGAACGAGCCATATCTTTATCTAGCTCTCTGAGTAATTCTACGCTGTGTTCTTTGACATTGTAATGATAAATGCCCGGCTTAATCCCTTCAACATTTATTACTAATGGGTAAACTTCTATAGGATGCAGGCAGCCTCCAGAGGGACTAGTTCGACGTATTGCTAGATGCCCTAATCCGGCAAGTCTGGTGTAACCATTAGCTCCCCAAACATAGTATAAGATTGATGAAAAGTCTGAAATGCTCAGAGGGGTGCTCGGATCCATAACCCTCGTTGTTTTTCTATTTTTCAGTGTTTCAACAAACTCACCGTCTAAATGTGGTATCGACATTTTAGTTCTTTCCGCAGTCTCATATTCCTTAAATGCGTGAGTTGAGAGTTCATTATAAAATCCAGCGGAGTCATCCACGTCTAACTCAGGCTCATGAGCCAATCTTTTAACAGAATCATAAACATCGTCGGGGTTGGGTACCTTCTTCCAAGTTCTTCCCTCATAAGAGGACATCACGTGATGAAGTAACGATATGGGGTGCCAAGCAGTTAGATTTATAGTCTTTTCTCGATCCTTAGTATATTTGCTTTCTCCAGAAATTTCATCGTCTTCTGCGTAGTAAACTAGACCTTTGTCAACTAGACTTGTAACGTTTTTCCTTACCTCTTCTGACAGCCCTTCTAAGGGGACAGAATTTTGACTACTAATCTTTTGTAATGTTAAAAATTCATTTTGACTCAATAAATACATCTCTCCATTTAGGGCAGATAAACATATAATCTTGCTAAACTCATCCGTTCCTTTAAATCTTGAACTATCAGCTATTGGCCTATTATCCAAATAAAAAAATAAGTATCGAGATCTTCTAATTGTTTGCGGCATAAAAGACCACCCTTAAACATTTAAACTGAACTTCTGACCAATCTAAACACGAGATTGTCAGCAAATGCAGTTCCCGTTGTTGTCTAGTACATCCTCATCAAGGTTAACTAGAAACCCGTCAGACTCTATCCTTCCGAATTCATCTACCTGTATTCCTATCGGTTTCAAACGATCAGCTAATATTTTTAAGCCATAATATTTAATAACTATTTTGTAGTTGAAATTACTACGAGGTTTTCCCAAAACCACTCACTTTAACTTGATATCTTTAACAATTCAGGAAAATAAGCTCATTATACCGGGAATTCAGTGAAACATGATGTATTTCACCATGTTTTCCCTCAATTTTCTTATAGATTTCTAGCGCTCATGCTGTCCGATCAAGAAATCTCGCCCTGAGAAGGTTATAGCACATGGCTGTGAAATATGTCTTGACCCTGACTCTCTGAACGGTTGTGACCATGGTGTGTGCAAACCTGAACATGCGCTTCATGAATGCATATGAATGTTCCACCAGAGACCCGATTCTTGAGATCCTGAGGTTCCTGCGTATGCTCTTCTTGGGAAGCTTATGCCCCCTCACAGAACGATCCATTGTGCCGTTGATTCCCTTACAGTCGGATCCGAAGTATCCCTTGTCCCTGTAGCACACAATGCCCGGAATGCTGAGATCAATCTGTGAATCATGTACATTTGCAGGTGTCACAGATAATTTCTCTATTATCTTGATCTCATTTGTGAGTGAATGCTGCTTGTACCCGAAATGTGCTCATGATTCTTTGTTGCGGACGTGCCATCCTTTGATCTCCTGGTCTTTGCATCCTTTCCCCTGGGCTTTCCATACTCTCCTCTGTCAGATTCAATGAATGAAGCATCCTGCATTGTGCCTTTCTTGATCCTGATGCGGTTGGCCATGATCTGGTCCCTGATGTCGTTGAATACGACATTGAAGCATGGGCGCGTTTCCTGGGGAAACCGATCATGCTGCCCAGGTTCAAGCAGTCCAAGCCAGCTGAACCATGGGTTCCCACAGACGAAGACGTTGCCAAGATCAGGAATGCAGCTCTCCAATTCCCGGACAGGAGCGTCGCTTCACGGAACTCATGCATAATCGACATTCTATTTGCAGGGGGAATGAGGATTGGTGAGCTGATCAAGCTAAACCTGGATGACCTTGAGGGGAATCTTTTGAGAATCCCAAGCGAGAAGGGTGAAGCTGTGAGGATCATTGGTCTTCCAGACACAATTGCCCAGAAGCTTGACAAGTACATCCACCACTACAGATCCAAGACTGATCCGGTTGCTTTGTTCACAACTGAAAAAGGAAGGCTGAACTACAATTGGGCCAGGAACCTTGTCAAGATTATTGCCACCAAGGCGGGCGTGCCCAAATTCCACGCTCACGCAGCAAGACACTGGTGTGGAACTACACTTCTGAGGGAGAACCAGAGAGGAAAGAGGATGGATATCCGGGAGGTTCAAATCCACCTAGGGCATGCGAGCCTGGCAAGCACTCAGGTTTATACACACCTCAGGGGCCGGGAAGTGGCAAAGCACGCATCGGAGCAGATGGGTGATTTTTTTCGCATGAGTGAAATTCAAAACACGAGTTCAAATCCAAATGGGACTGAACTCGTACCTATGCAAGTTTCCCTAGAAAAAACAAGGTTGAGAGCAAATCCGAATTGCACACAGATCAAAGAAGCAAAAATGGCAAAACCAGTGTTGGACTGGATTAAAGTAATAAGTGTAGGTTCAAATCCGTATGGGACCGACCTTGCACTATATGGGACCGTTGAGATTTGAACTCAAGTTACCAACACCCCAAGCTGGTAGGATACCAAACTACCCCACGGTCCCTTTACGAAAAGGGTAATACTTCGTCGATGAGGTCTGTGTGGGACATTATCATCCTTCTGCAGCAATATCTGTGGACGTCAAGGTCATCCATGGTGGAAGCAATCTCTTCGTGAGTGGGCTCCCTCCCATTCGCTCTTATTTCCTTCATCTTGTTGCTAAACTTGACGTAATCAGAGGCGATGACTTTTCCACAGCTAAAACATCTCACAGGTATTATCATGGAATCACCTGTAAGACTTCTGCTTCTTGGCCCTGGCACCGCTTCCGGTTGGTTTCTTTGGAAGTTTGCGCCTTATGTCATTGACAAGAAGCGTCCTGTCGTATTGTCTGAAGAGCTCTTCTACGCTGTCGTCCTTTAGAAATTCAACAATTCCCTTTGCTATTGCGGTTCTTGAGGCATCGGCCTGTCCTGTAAGGCCACCACCCTCAACCTTTACTTCAATGTTAATTGTGGATGCTTTTTCGCCGAGTAAATCCAGAGGTTCCCTTATCTTGTTCCTCAACAGCTCTACCGGGTGAAATTCGACAGGGTATCCGTTTATTGTAACCTGTCCATTACCCTTCCTTGTTACTGCTCTGGCAATTGCGGTTTTTCTTTTGCCAGAGGTTATTATCACTCCTGTGTTTTTCATATCAGTATTTGCCTCCAAGATTCTTGGCTACTTCATTAAGTGTAACGTATCTGCTGACTCTGTCATTCTTTGCAGCTTCCACCGTTTCCAGGCTGGAATCCTTGAATTCAACAGGCACTCCGCTGAAAACCTTGCATCTTCTCAGTGCATCAGCCCCTCTTGCTTTCTTCTTCGGGAGCATGTCTCCTATGGATCTCCTGAGAATCTGGTTTGAGGTTCTGGGGTAGTAGGGACCTTTTCTGACACTGCCAATATCCCTCCGTGCCCTGAATTTTCCCAGGACAAACTCTCTCGATCCCGTAACTGCAACCTTGTCTGCGTTAACTATGACAATTTCCTCCCCATTGAGGAGGAGTTTCGCAATATGTGCAGACAACCTTCCGTAAACTAGATTGTTTCCGTCTATAATCTTCAACTAATCTCACCTGAGAATCTTGATGTTTGTGCCCTTGGGATTTTCCCTTGCCAGTTCAACAAGGGATTTTGTAACTCCCCCGCTCTTCCTGATTTTCTCCTCAGCGCTCTTGGAAATTCTGAGTGCAGAAAGGGTAGCCTTCTTTTCGAAATATCCTGTTCCCAGAAGGGAACCAGGGACAACAACAGTCTCCCCATCTTCAACAAGGCCTTCCAGCTTGCCTATGTTCAGGCTGGCGTGGTTCTTGTTAGATCCGTTCAGCCTCTTGGCTACGTCTCTCCAAAATGGAGAACTGCTTTCTCTTGAAATTCTAGTTAATTCCTCAATTGTTTCCATGAGGAAGGGATTTTCTTTATTATCTGGCTTAAGTGACATTCTATTCGACCGGTAATGCTACCCAATGCTGAATTGTTAATAAAAGTTTTCTCAGGCTAATTTTGGCTTGGCTCCAAATCAAATCCTGTCTGTCTCCGGCATGTCTCCCAGCTTATCTGGGTCACTGTCTGCAGCCATGAATTTCAGAAATCGTAGAATTCCCATAATCTTGTAGAATTCAGACTCTGTCAGGTTGGCCCTGGAGGCAATCTTCCTGATCATCACGTCGGCATTTGGTCTCTTGTACTCAGGATAACGCAGGATATCCATTAAGTCACCAACACTGGAAAGCATGAGTGAGAAATTGTCTGGCGAGATTGGCTCAACTATGTCAGAGTTTATCTCTGGAAGCTGTTTCAGCATTTCATACAGTATTATGCTTACCGCATGGGAAAGGTTGAAAACAGGATAGTCCGGGTTCGCCGGAATGAAAATGAAGGCATTGCAGAGTTCTATCTCCTCATTCCTCAGGCCGTCATCCTCCCTTCCGAACACAAGCGCTATCTTTTCCCCCGTGCCCAGGCTTGACCTCCAGAACTCTTCAGGTGTTGTGGGGAGCCTCAGGAATTTCCTGTCACTGTATGTGGGGGAACTAGAAGTTGCAGCCACTACTGTGAAATCCTTTATAGCATCCTCAAAAGAATCATATCTGGTGGCATTTTCGAGGATCTCTTTGCCATTCATGGCTCTGTAGATGGCCTCATTTTCTATGTCAAGAGAGGAAACAAGCCGCAGGTCGGTGAGACCATTATTCCTCATAAGCCTGGCAATGGCCCCTATGTTTCCCTGATATTTCGGGTGAACTAAAATTACAGATACTCTTTCCGAGAGTGAAATGAGTTTTACGGAAAGGTTCCTGAGGTATTCTTCCTTTTTTTCCTTTAGAACAATCTTACTCTGGATTCGCTTGTTCAACTTTCTTAGACCCCTCTTCTGCCGGTTTTTCTTCCTTCTTCTCTGGCTCGGCTTCTGCAGGAGCTTCTTCTTTTGGCTTTTCCTCTTCTCCTTTGTAGATCTCTATGATTTTCACGTCGTGATAGGGGAAGTGTTTCCTTATGTCGTTAACCAACCTGTACTTAGCTTCCAGCCAGAGCGGGTCAAATTTGGATTCCTCAGGGGCTGTTATCTGGATGTTCTTCCCCCTGACCGAAACTTCAAATTTCTCTGAATCAACGTTGTAGTTGTAATCTATAAGTGCCCTCACTTTCTCAGTGTCAGATTCCACCTTGGCAACCACAGTGTATTTGTAAAGAACCGGTTTGCTTGCCCACTGGTGGTTGTAATCAACAAGGACTCTCCCGGGCGTGACGGAAATGATCCTTCCTCTCCTGTTCCCCAGCGTAATTTCCTGTCCTGGAATGGGATCTATCTCATGTCTCTGAAATTCTCTCACGGTATGTACCTTGATATTCTTTGGGTCACGTACACCGTAAGCGTTTTCAGGAGCAATGTTTACTTCATATTCCTTGCCTATTTCCGCGTTCTTAAATGATTCATTAATCTCATTGAAGAGATTCTCAGATCCTACGATCAGGACTGTCTCTCTGTAATTGATTTTCTCATCAAAGATATCGTTATCTCTTGCCAGCTGCTCATTGTTTGTGGAAACTAACTTCCTGTCGTCTCCTACAAACATCTCAAAGTTGATTTTAATAAAATCTCCGTCATTCATTAATTACCACCGAAGATGTGCAATGCGCCGAAAGCCTGAAAATGTATTTATACATATCGAAGAGTACATCCTGTGCCTGATGAAGGTTTTCAGTGAGACATATAAACATTATGGGGAAAGTCTCCAAAATTGTTGATATGTTCTTCAACGCCCAGACCTGTAATTTAATGAAATCCTTTAAGAACGAAAAGCCATTTTGCAAAAGGGGATAGATGGGGGTTGGCATTTTTTGAGAATTCTTTCGAAACATCCTGCATTTCAGCTACTAACATTGTGAGGAAATTCCAGGAGAAAACGGCGCTCAACAACATGAATATAAGGGTCGAATGCGGCCAGCGGGTTGCATTGCTTGGACCCAATGGTGCCGGCAAATCAACCGCCCTTAAAATCGTCTCAGGAATCCTCAAGCCCGATTATGGTGAAGTACTCATACGCGGGAATGCAGCAACAAGCCCAGAAGCAAAGAAACTGCTCGGCTACCTGCCTGAAGATGCAAGTCCATATCCCATGCTGTCCGTGAGGGAGAATCTGGAATACCTTGGCACAATTCGTGCCGTGGATAATTTGCATGAGAGAATCGATGTGCTGATTGACCGTTTACAGCTCCACGAGTATGAGAAATCAAAAGTGTCCGCACTGTCTCGTGGCAACAGGCAAAAACTGGCCGTTGCACTGAGTATTATCCACCAGCCGGAAATAATAATCATGGACGAACCGCTTAATTATCTGGATATACCAACGCAGGAGGAAGTTATCTCAATGTTCGGAGAAATGCATGGAACATTTCTTGTCTCAACGCACATAATGTCAATTGCGGAAAAACTCACCGACCACATAATTATGATCTCACATGGTCAGGAGATATGGCACGGGCCCACAGAAGAACTGAGAAGAATGGGGAACGGGGACAATTCTATTGAAGAGACGGTTTCGAGGATGATGAGAAATGTTTCTTCCAATTCTTAGGCTGCTCCTCAAGACAAGGTTCACCAGGGGTTACTTCGTCTTCCTGTTTACGATAGCCTTCATCTACTCGATTCTAATTCTGGATACGGGGCAACCGGGCTACTTTTCTGTTACTTCCACACAGATACTGTTTGTCGTTTTCCTGTATTTCATGATACTCTCCCTGTCATTGATATTCGGAAACGGACTCTCCCTGACAAAACCTGACCAGGATTTTCTCCTGCCATCGTCCACTCATGGCAACAGCATGGCTTATGCACTGTTTTCAGCCCAGTTTCTCTCATTCGGACTTATGTTCATTGTGCTGTCCATAGGTTACTCAGTATTGTACGGGTTCAATCCGGTTTATATATCTATCGTGTTACTTGATTTTGCAATGCTGGGTGGCTCGCTTACATCTCTCAGTGTCTCTACAGCAGACCTGAAAATTCAGTACAGGCTTCTTGTCTTTCTGGCGAGTTCTGTTTTCCTTCTCTCCTTCCTCATTGGGTTCAAATACTCACCTTTTTCAGTAGTAACAGGTAGTCTTGCTGGGGGCACAGTAGGCACACTGCTGTTCTTCCTGGTTCCTTTTTATTTTGCTATCCGCTGGATGAGAAAGGAGCCCCTCACGGCAAGAACACCAGCCATTACACTGAACAGGAAGGAGAATTACAAGGATGTTCTTGAGTTCTCAGGGCTTTCGCCTCGTGGGGCAGTCTTCAGGAACTACTTTTTCCATGCCTATATTGCCAATACTGTGAATGGCCTTGGCCAGTCCCTTGCCAGGACCAGGCGCATAAGGCTGTTAACAGCAGTCAAGGTAATGACGGTCCTGGCAGTGATCATAGCAGCAGGTATCTACATACTTTCCACTTACATTGGCGTGAACGGGGTCCTCGTGATACTGTTCATATTCACGATATACCTTGCAATATACCCTCAGCTTATTCTCTTTTCTTCCACTTTTTCCGTGGAGAGGATTTGGCTTTCTGGTCTCGCTTTTCCCTTTTCCACATATGTTCAAACAATGGTATTTGCACAGATGATGCAGTGCCTCGTACTTGACATCCCAATGGCAATTGCCTTCTCTGTACTTGGATTGTTCCTGTCCCCTGCATTCTTTGCTGTGGTGTATGTGCAAATCATACTGGCCCCCATCAGTGTGGGTGTACTCTCCTCACTCAGTGTCATCGCCAGGCCACCCCAGGTTCAGGAAGGTTATGCTACCCCGAACAGGATGGGTGCTCGACGCATGCTGTATGTTATGCCCTATACTGCAATAATAATGCTTGGCACCGTTTTCGCTATCCTTTATCTTCCATTATTCTTCATTCCGCTTGGTTTGGGAACATCCATAATACTATATCTTCTCATTCCTGCAAAGAGGTGGGACAACATGCTTTCCAAACTCGTAGAGAAGAATTACATCTGAAAGCGTGGAGGAATAAGGAACCAGGAAACAATCACCCGGGGAACAAATCAGGTGGTTATTACACCTGTTGCTCCATCTATATGGAGGATCTCCCCTATCTTTAGGTCTCTGACAAGCTTTGTGTTGTTCAGCACCGTGACACCCTTTTCAAGGATTTCTTCTCTTACCCGCGCTGCTACGTTTTCAGTGTAGATAACAGCTTTCAGCTTCTCCAGCTGCACCCCTGCAGGCAGGCCAGAAGAATCCATCAACAAGATGTCGCCAGTGCCTGATTTTTTTGTAAAAACCATTCCCACGATGCTTTTGCCGGAGGAGTACCCCCTCCCCACGAAGGAACCCACTATGGCAACTCTCACTTCATTTGTTCCTCCGAACAGGAAATATGGTGCTCCGGATGTTACAATCACCCTGTCTCCCTTCTTAAGAAATGTCTCTTTTTCAACCATGGACATGGCTTTCATCAAATCTATTTGGGAATCCTGTCCTTCAAGGACGAACGGGTCCACACCTCTGTAAAGGTTGAGTTTGTTGGCAAGCCTTTCTGAAGTAACTGTGGCAAGTATTGGCACATTTGGCCTGACAGCTGAAAGCATCTTGGCTGTGTTGCCCGATTTTGTAAAGGCAAGAATAGCATCAGCTCTGATGTCCTGGGAAATCATTTTTGCCGCCCTGGCAATAGAATATGCAACCTGGTTGCCAAGAAATTCCTTTGGCTCTGGCAGGTGAACATTCTTTGATTCCACGAACTCGGAAATATCCTTCAGGTACTTTACTGCGAGGTCAGGGTAGTCACCAATTGAACTCTCTTCCGACAGCATAAGCGCGTCGGTGTTGTCCATGATCGCATTTGTAACATCAGAAACCTCTGCTCTTGTGGGTGTGCTTGACTTCACCATTGATTCAAGTATCTGCGTGGCAACAATTGTTGGTACGCCCTGCATGTGGGATTCCTCAATGATCTTTTTCTGGGCCATTGCAACCTCTTTCAGTGGGAGTTCCACGCCAAGGTCTCCTCTGGCAACCATGATGAAATCTGAAACCTTTGCTATCTCCCGGATATTCTGGAAACCGTTTTTTGTTTCTATCTTCGAAACGATAAACTGGTCCCCTCCTCTCTCCATTATCTTTTCCTGGAGAGATTCCACATCCTCCTTCCTCTGGACAAATGACAGCGCAAACATGTCCACCTGGGCTTCAATGCCTTCATGGAGAAACTCAAGGTCCCTGTCCGTGAGGCTCCCAAGCGGCAGGAATTTTCCAGGCACATTGACACGGCTCCTGTCTCTCAGTTCTCCATTGTCTAGGGATTCCACAATCAGTTCATTGCTTTTTTTTTCGGCCACGCGCATTGTAACTTTTCCGTCACTGAGCAGAATAAGGTCTTTCCTGGCCAGTGTACTGTAAATCTCTGCATGGCTGAACACGATCTTCCCATCATTGGTGAAAGGCAGGGTGAATCTTTCCCCTTGTGTGACTCTGAGTTTTCCGCCGGGGAAATTTCCCGTTCTCAGTTCCGGCCCTTTCAGATCAACCATGACGCCGACATGGCGACCGGTTTTGGCGTTGAGTTTGTCGGTCAATTTCTTGACCTTCGATATATATCCGACCTCAACATGTGCAGTGTTAATGCGCACTACCGACAATCCATTCCTGTACATTCTCTCCAGTGTTTCTTCTTTGAAACTTGATGGCCCAATGGTCGCCACAATCTTTGTGCTCGCCACACTATGAGATGTGTTGAGATTATTTAACTGCTTCAAGAACACCGGGATATGTGGAATTCATCCGCGCCATAAAATTCCGCAAGATCTCGAGCAGGCAAGGAAATGGCTTGGCTAAATAAGGCTTTCACCGTTGAGTATTGAGGTTCCGATGAGTAATCCTGCATACTCACTTACGTCTCTCGTCTTCAGGTACTGGGCATCAATTCCACTTTCCAAAACCACTTCGATCCCCGTTTCTGAGAGTACCTCCAAGACCTTTTCTTCCTCCGGTTCCATTTTGAGAGTTCTGAGGTTTCTCCGGTTGTAACCGAAAATCCTCCCTTCTGCCGGCCTGATGTATTTTGCCAGGCTTATCTCATGAAACTCAATGAGTGATTCGAGGCCAATAGAGATTGCGTAATCTGACAGCTCGTAGACCGTCTCCTGGCGCAGAAAGTCAAGAATGAGAAGTATTGCATCCGCTCCTGCATTATACGCGTTCCTTATCATCGCCTGGCTGGAGATGAAATCCTTGTCAAGTATCGGTATGCCAAAGCCCTGAACAGCCGTGATATCATCGTAGTTTCCATTGAAATAAGATGGCTCAGTTAGAATACTAAAGGCCGCAATTCTTTCATTCCCGATCTTTTTGAAGTATGGGGCCGGGCCGTCATCTCTGTGGTTGGTGAAACCGGAAGGCGATTTTCTTTTGAATTCAGCTATTATGCCGATGATTCCCTTATCCTTCCTCTCTGACAGCCTCTTTGCAAGGCTTACGGGCTCCCTTTTACGCCTGTAAGGAACAGGTGGCCTATCTGGATTCCTGGCGTATATCTCTTCTACCACGTTCACTTAGTACACCTACAAAATTCGATAGCAACTTACTGCCATATTGGGAATAGTGGCTTTCGGGATGGAATTGTATTCCATAGAGCCTCCCATCCCTTGTGTGGAAAGCCATGAGGCTGCCATCTGTTGCGGATACGGCATCCGTTTCGAGCCTTTGATCTGGCATCACTGCAAGAGAATGGTATCTTACCGCCTCAAATTCTTGAGGTATACCATCCATGATCCCCTGCCCCGAGTTCCGTATCCTGTCTATCTCTCCGTGAAATAACTTCTCTGTGCGGTAAATTTCGCATCCAAGGTAGGAAGCTATGAGCTGGTGCCCGAAGCAAATCCCCAGGACGGCAGGAAAATTTTCATCACGAAGAAGATCAAAACCATTCCCCCGATCCGATTCGTTCAGCGGGTTTCCCGGTCCAGGAGAAATGATCAGCCCATCGTATGCAGAGGTATCTATCTCGTCTGCAGGCGTGAAATTATCATGGACCTCAACTTCAATTCCCTTGGAAGTGAGCATATTGACAATATTGTAAGTAAAGGAATCTCTGTTATCGGAGAGCATTATACGCATACCAAGCCTCCAGACATTATGGTATTGGCTTTTGCAATCATCTCATCAACCTCTCGTTCGGGGATGGAATCCTTGACAATGCCGGCACCGGCCTGTACATATGCTCTATCATCTTTTCTGAAAGCTGTTCTTATTGGCAGGGCCAGCTCTGCTTTTTCTGATCCAATGAGCCCCACAGCTCCAGCGTAGGCCCCACGATCAGTGTGTTCGTATCGGTCTATAATTTCCAGGGCTCTCCTTTTGGGTGCACCGCTGACAGTTCCGGCAGGGAAGACGGAAGACACCACGTCATACTGATTTATACCCGGTTTCAGGACACCTTCGACGGTGCTGGTCAGATGGATCACAGAGTAGAACTTTTCAGGAACCATGTCTCCCACCACCCTAACGGAACCAGGTGTACTGATCCTTGACAGGTCATTTCTTGCAAGGTCAACTAGCATCCTGTGTTCACAGAGTTCCTTGGAATCATTCTTTAATGATGATATGAGCAGTGAATCATTTCGGCCAGTGCGTTTTCTGGTTCCTGCAATGGGGTGGATTGTAATGCTATTTCCATCCCTCACAAAGACACTTTCCGGTGAACTTCCAATTATTTCAATTCCGCCAAACCGGAAGTGGTAGACGTACCGGGAACGATCATTCCGTATCATGTTCTCCAGAAGTTCCGTAGTGTCGAATTCCTCGACATCAAACCTGTGGGAAAGAACTGTTTGCAGCAATTCACCAGACCTTATCCTGTCTACAACCTCTGCAATATTTGCTTCAAGCCTGTCCCTGTCAGAATCGGTGATCCTGGCTCCACGGTTAGCAGACACACCTCTGTAAATTGTATCCCTCAGTATTCTTCCTTTCCTGATTCTGCTGGGAATCAGGGTTCCTATCATTGGCCATGATGATTCATTTCTCAGCCTCATCCGGAAAACTTCACGTATGAAATGATATGAAAGAAATACCGGCAACACCTCATCGTGATCAGCCTCTGATGAACCCAGGAGTTCCGGGATTTTCTCATTAAGTGCCAGTTCGGCGTCGGAATTGAATAATATTGGTTTTTCCTCGGTTTCAAACAGGATTTCTTCCCCAGATTCCCTCTCTATGCCGCTGAACCTGCAGAAGTATGCGAAGTCGCTACCGTTGTCGACAAGCCTGCCTAGATCTCTATAAAGCGGTTGCTTCAAGTTTCACCGCCTCCATAAACGACTTTACCTTTTCATGGTCTTTCTTCCCCGGATATACCTCAAGCCTGCTGCTCAAATCAATAAAGAATGGATTGGCCTTAAGGGCTGTTGCAAGGTTCTCTGCGGAAATCTTTCCTGCAAGGCCAATTCTTTTATTCTTTAGATCCGGGAGTACCCCGATATCAGAAGAGGATATATCCTTCCCAAAATCAAGAAGTACAAGGTCCGCACCCATTTTCAACCTCGCTTCTGCATCTTCCATGAAATGGGTATTGCCGGTGGGGAAGACAACAGAGATTGTCCTCTTCTCCAGAACCTCCTTAACATAGCTGATCGCTTCCTTACCGTGAGGAAAATGAATCTGAACGTACTCCTCATCGGTGGAGTGGACCCTGACAGAATTCAGGTCCGTGTAAACAGCTGCAACGTGAAATCCTTTCCCGGCCAGCTCTCTTACCAGGTCCGGCGTCCCCTTTCTCGGGGATTGCTCTGACAAGACCACGCCAATTATGCTCGCACCAAGAGAAGAGGCAAAATACGCATCTTCCGGATCAGTTATGCCGCATATCTTGATTTCAGGTATCATGCTAATCACCGTGAGTCTCCAACAATTTTGGCAACGTGTTCTGCCACGTATCCTGATTTCAAAAGCCTGAGTGATTCAGCAAATGCCTCCTCCATATCCGGCATGGCTCCATTCACTACCATTGAAAGGGCTGAATTCAGGGCTATGAATTTGGAGATCTCAATATCTGTCCCCTTGAGGCCATTGCGAGTTAGTTCGAAGGATATTACCGGATCTTTGCTGGAAATCTTTTCGATAGGAATCTTCCCTTTCAACAGCTTGAAAGGTTCGAGCATCTTCTGTTCACTTTCTCCGCCCCTGACAAACGTGATGTTTGAGATAGAGTAAGGTGAGATCTCATCCATGCCATCTTCGGAATACACAACGCAGCCAGACTTGGAATTCATCAGGAGATAATCTGTGTATAACCTGCTTATTCCGGCATCTGTAACTCCAAGCATCAGGGTGTCAGGGTCAGAAGGGTTTGTCAATGGCCCCAGGTAATTGAAGATGGTCTTGAACGGGAGCATTTTCCTGGCCATGGCAAACCTGGCAAAACTGTCATTGTACATGGGGGCAAGAATAAATGCGAACGAGTCTTCTTTGAGACGTCTTTCCAACTCACGTTGTGACATCTCAAAATTGTATCCAAGATGTTTCAGGAAATCCGCACTCCCTCTGTTGCTAGTTGCGCCAAAATTACCGTGCTTGGCTATTTTAATCCCGGTGGAACTTACCACGAAAGAGGCGGCTGTACTGACGTTTATCGTGTCCTTTCCGTCGCCCCCGGTGCCAACTATATCAGACACTCCTTCTATTCTGGAGAGCGTGGCCCTGTCCCGAAGGACCTTAGAAAGTTCAACGACTTCCTCCGGAGTCTCTCCCCTTTCATGAAGCTTTTGAAGAAAGTCTGCTTTCTCTTCATCCGTGGAATCCTCTATGAGCCTTCGGATGAAGTCAAGGGCACCATACACTGAGGTTCCATTGTCGTTGCTGGTATTCCCGAACTCAGGTTGCAACTCTGATCGCCTCCTTCAGTTCTGACTGAAACTCACGGAAATCGGTGTGATCTCTCTCCTTTAGCATTGGAACGAGCATGCTTCCAATTGCAACACCGCTACTGCCCGATGAGATCACTTCCTGGACCTCCTTGACGGTTCTAACGCCAAAGCCAAAATTGATTTCTCTTCCTTTGACCAGTTCCATTATCCTGCCGGAAACCTCAGGCAGGTCGTATGGAACGTTTATTCCCGTTGATGGCTGCAATCCATAGTATATCCAGGAACTCGTCTTTGCACTGATTTCTTCTATAACTGAATCCGGGGTGGCAGGGTTGAAAAAGGGGATGAATCTCAGGTGCTTTTCAATTCTGGATATTGCCTCGTCCTTTTCCTCATAATAGTCCGTGAGGAGATCAGGAACGATGATCCCGGATACCCCTGATGTCTCCAGGAATTCAAGGAGACTCTCCCCTCCCTCTATGATTACACTGTAATATGAGAGAACAAAGGTCATGATCCCTTTTTTGGCAAGGATGGAAGCGTAGTGCCTGATGTCATCCATATGGAACGCACCTCTCGCAACAGAATGGGTGGCCTTTATTGTGGGGCCGTCATAAAGAGGGTTTTCAGTTGGTATACCAATCTCTACGTACTTTACAATTTCTTCATCTATCTGTGCCAGAAAACCGGTTAGTGTATCTTTGTCCGGATAATTTGCGGTAAAATAGAGAATGAGTGGTTTCATTACTGGCCTCTGTCAAATATGGACATATCGAGCAGGCCGTGTCCGCTTACATTTACAACAACGGTCTTCTTCTCATCCATATGACTTCTTATGTACTGAATCGCTGTGGCAATGGCATGCCCGGACTCAGGCGCTGCAACAATGCCCTGTGTTCTGGCGAACAACTTCAGTGCATCTATGACGTCCGGTTCACCAACATCTCTGGACTGGACTCTGTTTGAGTTTACCAGCATTGATATGGAAGGTGCTGCACCGTGGTACCTTAATCCGCCTGCGTAGATTTTTTCAGGGACAAAATCAGATCCCAGTGAATACATCTTGATGGAAGGGAGAATTTTGGCTGAATCGACGAAGTCGTACTTGTATTCGCCTTTTGAGAACTTTGGCACTTCTGTTGCCGTTGACGCAATGATTTCCACGTCCTTGAATTTCTTCATCAGCGGGAAGACAAACCCTCCGAAATTGCTTCCGCCTCCCACGCAACCTATGAGAACATCAGGTTGCTCGCCGGCTATTTCCAGTTGTTTCTCAGTTTCGAGGCCGATAACGCTCTGATGTGTGAGAACTGAGTTGAACACGCTTCCAAGCATATACCTTACGTCTTTATCCAGGGCATATTCTACAGCTTCGCTAATGGCTATTCCAAGCGTGCCCGGATGTTCACTGTTCTGGTTGAGGATACTCCTTCCAAAACTGGTCTCAGGAGACGGGCTGGGAACGATATCTGCCCCATACAGCTCCATGATTTGCTTCCTGAGGGGTTTCTGGTTGTAGCTGATTCTTACCATGAATACTTTTGAGCTTATTCCTGCGAACGAAGCTGCGACAGAGGTGGCCGTCCCCCACTGTCCTGCACCGGTTTCCGTCACGACCCCTTTTGCTCCCTCATCCCTTGCATATATGGCCTGCGGGATGGCGGTGTTTATCTTGTGGGATCCGGTGATTGTCGCACCTTCATACTTGATCAGTATCTTTCCGCTGTAGTCCAGTGCTTTTTCTAGACCCGTTGCCCTGAATAGGGGTGTTGGCCTCCCAGTCTGCGAATATAGCTCCTGAACCTCTTCGGGGATCCGTGAGTATCTCTGGAACGTAAACTCCTGTTTCAGGATCTCCCGCGGGAGTATCCTGTTAAGGAGCTCTATGGAGGAATTTTTTTCATCTTTGTCCACCGGTGGGGGGAGTGGTCTAGGCAGATCCGGAACCACGTTGTACCACTGTTCCGGGATCACCGATCTGTCCTGTAATGAAAGCATGGATGTTCTCATTAATGCTGTATACTTAAACATTAGTGAATTAATTCAAACGTATATAATATTAAAAATACCAGAGTCTAATCACTTAAGACTTTGGATATCTTCTACTCATGGCGGAAATATGTGATGCTATTATTGTTGTCACAAACTACGTGCCAGGCCACAGGGTTTTAACAGTTAAGAGAAAACATGAAGTATTGTTATGAAATATTATTATAAGTCATGGAGAAACTTTTCAAAGATACAGAACGACTTTTCAAGAAGGAGAACCAGGGTCCAGAAACACATAGGGAATCCCTGGAAGAGGCACAGGGAACTCAAAGAGGTTAGGGGAAGGCAGGGAAACCGCATCAGGGGTGAACTTCACAAGCTTTCAAAAACCATGGAGAATGAGAATCCGGATACAACATTCATCGTAGAAGATCTGAATGCAAACGCAGTAATCGACATGAAATTAGACACTCCCGTCATCGGGCAGATAATGACCGAGGTAATTGCCTATGGAACTGCAGTCATGATGGAGCCCGTCTCTGAGAAAGGCCAGATCGTCAGCCTTTCATGATTTCTCTTTTTTACCGGTGTGAAGGGCTATCGACCCAAGCATCATTTTTTTCAAGTTCACATCATCGAACCCTGCTGCCTCTATTTTCTCCCAAACAACTTCAGGTGCATGGAAGTTCTTTACCGATTTTGCCAGGTATGTGTATGATTTCGAGCCAGTGGCAACGTTGCCAACAAAGGGGACAATGTGGTAGAAATAAATTGAAAAAAGCTGCGCGAATCCAGGCATGGTTGGGTTGTAAATGTCCAGATTTGCAAATGAGCCACCGGGTTTCAGGATCCTCAGAGCTTCCGAAAAATACGAGTCAACGCTCTCAAGGTTTCTTGTCAGGTAAGCCGAAACCACTGCGTCAAAGGACTCATTTTCAAATGGCATATTCTCTGCGTTGGCAACAACAAATTTGCAGTCCGGCAGTATGGAGGGCCTGAACATTCCCTCGGTAATGTCAAGGGATGTTACTTTGCAGGTAGGGCAGGTTTCCAGTATCATCTTTGTTAATTTTCCTGTTCCAGCGCCGCAGTCAAGAACGTGGGCGCCATCCCGAAGATGCAGGCTGGAGATAAGCATGCGCCTCCACCGCTGATCCAATCCGGCAGAAATCAGGCTGTCAAGAAGGTCATACCTGTCCTGTATGTTTTCAAAAACATTCCTGACGAGTTCCTCCTTTCTGAAGGGCTGTTCTGACATGGATTTCACTCAATAATCTTTGCAAATTGTGCGTGCGGAACTCTGTCTATGTATATGATGTTCTCGCGGTCTACGAAGTCATTCCTGACAGCAAGGTCTACCACGTGTTTTCCAACAAGATTGGCTATTGTGCACAGGCCCATTGAAGACAGGAATGTTGCATCGGATACGTTAGTGTCACCGTAGAATGCCGGTGATACGCTAAGGTGCAGTTTCCCCTCCCTGATGTCACGGTTTATGAGTTCAGAATCAGCCGCCGCAAGCACTATTTCCCCCTGTGTGTGAACCATTTTCATAGTGATTCTTTCGCTCACTTGATCACGTCCAGTTTTCTGTAAACCGGCTCATATATCTGCCCGGCAGCCTTGAGCTTTGTAATGGCCTCCATGGCCCTCTCCTGTGTAAGTCCCCTCGATATGGCGAGTGCCACCACATCATCTATCTCTGCCTGGTGCCGGTCCTTCTTGATTTCCTTTATTATGTCAAAGACCAGTTCAAGGTCGCCGCGCTGCTTTGAGCTTGTTCCTGAGTAGAGTATGTCTATATCTACCTCTCCATTTGTCATTGAAACATCCTTGAGGTAGTAGTCAACGATCTTCTTTGCCAGCATTGCGTCTTCTTCAGTCACTATGGGGGAAAGCCTTGCCTTGGCGGCTGCCTCCGCAAGACGTATGGTAGATTCCAGTTGCCTTGCCGTTATCGGTATCGAGTCCGCGCTGCTGTTTCGCGTTTTCACGTATTCATCCTTGAGCAGGCTTATGGCATCATCAGAGAGTCTGGGAAAAATTCGGGTCCTGGCATATGAAACATATTTTCTGATCACTTCTTTCTCGATTGGGGGAGAGAAATCCTGCTCCTCCGGTATTTCAAATTCCAGGATCTCATTCTGCTCAAGGCTCCTGTAAATCTCTCCCACACGATGTGCCTTCAGTACATGTTCTGCGAGCCTTTCATCGTTGATTCTTTCCGGCTTGTCTATGATCTTGAAAATGACATCAAATCTCGACAGGAGCGGTGGTGGGAAATCAATCTGGTCAACGATACTTCTGTTCTGGTCATATCTTCCAAACTTGGGATTGGCAGCACCCAGTATTGAGCATCTTGATTTCAGCGTGGCCATAATTCCAGCTTTGGATATGGTGATGGTTTGCTGCTCCATGGCCTCATGCATAGCAGCTGTATCTTTTTCATCCATCTTGTCCAGCTCATCAATTGCTGCGAAACCGTTGTCAGCAAGTACTAGTGCTCCTGCTTCGAGGGTCCATCTTCCCTCACCAAAGTCATCCCTCACCGCCGCAGCTGTTAGACCTGCGGCACTGGAACCTCTTCCAAAAGCAAACACTCCTCTTGGTGAAATTTCTGTCATGTATTTCAGCAATTGGGACTTGGCTGTTCCCGGGTCTCCGACCATGAGAATATGTATGTCACCCCTCATCGAGGTCCCGTCCTTCATGAACTTTCTCACCCCCCCGAACATCTGCAGAACAAGGGTTGTCTTCACCATTTCCATACCATAAATTGTTGGTGCTATGGAGGTTGCAAGCCTGTCTATTATCTTTGGTTCTTTGGAAAGTGAAATAATTTGTTCCTCATCTTCAGGCGAGATGTTTACTTCCTCGAGTTCCTTTGACTTTTTGTAATTAATGGCGTAAAAGTAGATATCATACTCGGTCATCATGACATTTCCGACTCTCTTCTGCTCTGCCCTCAGGACACCATCCACTGTCACACGGTCTCCGGGAAAGAGCTTGCCGGTTACGTCATCCTCCATGATCACACTTATTCTCTGCGGCTGTGATCCGCCCTGGAGAGTCTCAGGATTCTCCTGAAGTTCAACCTTCTGTATGTCTACGAATTCGGATAAATCGGGATTCAGTTTGAATTTAGCCTTGGAATGGTCAATACCGCTCTCAAGATCGTTTGAGCACTTCTGCGGCTCATCAAGTTTTCCGCGTTCCTGCTTGACGTAAGTGATTTCTCCACATATTGTGCATATGAACGCCGCCTTCTGGAGCCTGGGCAGAACCTCCGTATTTTTTCTTATAATCCCGGTAACGCTGAGGAGTTTGCCTATATCGGGACTCCTCAAGTGCCTGATTTCTTTCCTGAAATTCGGGTCTTCGCTTACATCATATAGCCGTATGTTTATTCTCGATACCTGAACCCTTTCCGGTCTGACGAGCTCACGGAGAACATCCTCTCCTTGAGTGAAGTACAATTCCGGTTTTTCTGCCAGTCCCTGGTCAAAACCATTGGTCCTGCCAAACTCAGAAATGTCCTTGAAATTTATGAAAATGGACTTTTCTTCAGGATAGATTGAGCTTAGCCTGTTAATCTTGTCCATGTATCCATATTCTGAGAAGATCCTGAGCCAACCTTCCCTTATTTTCTGTGGGTCTTCCAGAATGGAGCCGATCATTCTCATGACCCATGCACGAATGGCTAAAAAAATATCCGTCGCAAATTACCTTCTATGAAAAAGGTTCTTCTGACATCCTCCTGAACTTTTGTGACTTTAATAATCTTACTGTCGCGGATATGTCTGTTACGGGGGCAGGCTTATCTGCCCTTGCTGTCATTGCATCAATCTTCC
>OFHI01000076.1_pt1 | contig 22760 bp, 28 predicted proteins | sample 1522021 | NCBI WGS metagenome assembly OFHI01 (sample SAMEA2464839, study PRJEB22497) | soil metagenome | biome: Grassland; feature: Farmland; material: Clay | place: Australia | collected 2013-02-01 | depth 1.4 m | reverse complement strand
AGATTCTCCCTTCTGTCCCTCTATGACGGGCTTATGAAGAAGGATCCGGAACTCATAATAGATGCTCTGTTGAGCCTTAATGCACTCTCCCCCGCAGCAAACAGAGGTGTGATAAGAAGAAGCATAGAAATTGCCATGACGAGCCTATCTGGAAGAAGCGCAAACGATGCGGAAATAAGGGAGCTCATGGAGATCGCAAATGGCGTTATTTTCGAGTTTCCTTTCCGACTCCCGAGATCGCTTGTCCTTTACATGAGAATGTCCTCACTTCTTGAAGGTATATGCAAGACGCTTGATCCTGAGTTCAAGTTTGTGAGGGTCATGAGGGAGTTGCTTTACAGGGAAGGCCTCCTGGATGAGCTGTACAGGAAGCAGATGTCTGAATTTGTAAAAAGGGCAGCAGTCTCCATAGAGAAAGGGCTGGACGTCATTCCAATGCTCAAGAGAAGGCTAGAGGATATTGAAGCCCCTCAACAGCAGAAAACTTCAAACAAGGTGCCTGGCTCCCTCTTCCTGGGGTTCATACTGCTCGGGTCAATTTATGTGATGAATCTTCACCCTATTATTTCATACATTGTCATTGTCGCTGACCTGATAGCTTTCGCTGTTCTTATGACGAGAAAATAAAAAGTTGTATTGGCTGGTGGGGCCGAGTTCTTATTCTACCTTTATTGACCTTGATCCCTTTACGGGTATCTTGATTGTCAAGACACCGTTCAGGTACTTGGCCGAGAATGCAGCGTCCTGGTCAACTTCCATCGGAAGCTTTATTCTTTTGGACACTTCCTCTGGTCTCTGATCCATAAAGACCATTCCCTTCTTCTCAAGAGTTCGTGAGGCACTTATCGAGAGTGAGGTTTTCTCCAGCCTCACCTTCACATCCTTCTTGTCAAAACCGGGTAGGTCCGCCTCTACTACAAGCTCGCCGCCTTCTTCATAAACAGTGACCGGCGGGTACATGAATGTCATTACTTCCTTGGCCCTGTCACCAAGGTTCTTTACCATTTCTGAAGTAAAATATCTCAGAGGACCGTACATATCTGCCATAATAAAAAATGTCTAAAACTTATATAACCTTATTGCAGTTTTAAACTGGTCAAGAATATCCGTTCCCGCCCTGTTTCACTGATTTCATTTCTTCACACAGCGGAAAGGTTTGGCAGGGTTCCAGATCAATCGGCACTGTCTGATGAGAGCAGGTCTTCGAGGATAGACTCAGCAGCAGTATATGGGTCAGTCCTGGACGACATCATGTCCTCTATGGCATTTTCGTTGACGAGCCTTCTTATTTCACTGTCTATCTTCTGTTTCATCTCATCCTCCAGGGCGAGCTTCAGTTCGTACCTGTATCTTCTCAGCCTTGTCCTGCTGTCTTTTCCTGTGAAATCCCTGTGGCTTATTATCCTGGAGATATACTCTTCATACCCCTCGCCGGTCAGGGAATTTGTTCCTATCACCGGAACCTTCCATTCTCCCTGGACTGAATAGGCAAGGAACTCCTCTATATCCTTGAGGGCTATGTAACTGCCCTCCCTGTCCATCTTGTTAACTATGTAGATATCAGCTATTTCCATGATGCCGGACTTGATTGCCTGTATCTGGTCCCCTAGGCCCGGGGCAAGGACAACAACAATAGTGTCGGCGAGATATACTACATCCAGGTCGGCCTGACCTGCCCCGACAGTCTCAATGATGATAAAATCAAACCCAGCAGCGTCGAGTACCATAACGGAATCCCAGACCGATCTTGAAAGTCCACCGCTCAGACCCCTGTTTGCAAGGCTGCGCATGTATACTCCAAATTTGGAGAGAGACTCCTGCATCCTGATCCGGTTTCCAAGAAGAGAGCCGCCTGTAAAGGGGCTTGATGCGTCTACCGCAAGAACTGCAACTGAGTGCCCTTTCTGGGACAGCATCTTTGAAAGCATGCCGATCATTGTGCTCTTCCCTATCCCGGGTGGACCGGTAATTCCTAGAACATGGGCCTTTCCCGTGTGGTTGTAGATCCCCTTGATGATCTGCCTGGATTCCGGGGACAGCCTGGGATCCTCCACTACCGATATGGCCCTTGCAATGCTCTGCTTTTCCCCTGCCAGAACTCCACTTACAATTCTATCAGTATTCAACAGCAGCACCTGCTAGAGCATCTTCAACTCTCTTGCTTCCGCTGCCCGTTTTGTAACATGGTCAATTATCACAGACAGTGTAGTTCCCGGACCAAAATTGCCCGTTATCCCCATCTCTTCAAGCTTTGGCTTGTCAGGGTCGGGTATGGTGCCACCTCCAACCACTGAAATATCGTTTATGTTCTTCTCCTTCAGAAAATCGGCCACTTTCTTGAATACGGTCATGTGCGCACCATTTAGGAGGCTGAGGGCGATGACGTCAACATCCTCGTTTACTGCGGTTTCTACAACCTCTTCAGGGGTTGGGAGGAGCCCTGCGTAAAGAACTTCCATTCCAGCGTCCCTGAAAGCTTTTGCGAGGACGAGTATCCCACGGTCATGACCGTCAATGCCTGGCTTGGCCAACAATATTTTTATCGGCCTGCCCTTAAACAATGACTGGTTCTTTCCATCCGCCAAAGACCTTCCTCCCTACGTTTGATATTTCTTCAAGTGTCGCGTATTCTTCAACAGCTTTTATGATGTATGGCATCACATTCACTTCCTCGTCCAGCATGGCCTTCTCCAAATCTTTAAGCGCTTTCTTGACCTCATTTTCGTTCCTGGCTTTCTTAACCTTCCTCAGTTTCTCGATCTGGTCGTCCTGGGCCTTCGGGCTAATCTTGAGATAGCTTATGGGCTGCTCTTCCTCCTCAGCGTGTTTGTTAACTCCGACCATGACTTCTTTCCCCTCTTCGAGCCTGGTCTGCCTTCTGTATGAAGTCTTGGCTATTTCCCTCTGGATATAACCCTTCTTGACTGCCTCAAGGATGCCGCCCATTTTTTCTATCTCGTCGAAATATTTGTATGCCTCCTCCTCAAGTTTGTTGGTGAGCCATTCCATATAGTATGATCCGCCAAGAGGATCGATGGTATCGGCCATGCCTGATTCCTCATCGATTATCTGCTGTGTTCTTAGAGCTATTTTAACAGCCTCTTCGGATGGGAGTGCCCACGCTTCATCATATGAATTTGTATGCAGGCTCTGTGTACCTCCGAGAACTGCTGCCATTGCTTCGATCGTGGTCCTTATGATATTGTTCAGGGGCTGCTGCCAGGTCAGTGAGTACCCTGAGGTCTGCGTGTGGAACCTGAGCATCATGCTCCTTTCACTTTTTGCGCCGTAGCGTTCCTTCATGACGGTTGCCCAGATCCTTCTCGCTGCTCTCAACTTTGCTATCTCCTCAAAGAAGTTGATTGAGGAGTTGAAGAAGAAAGAGAGCCTTTGCGCAAATTTGTCAATGTCGAGCCCTGCTTTCTTTCCCATTTCTGCATAATAGAATCCGTCAGCTAGTGTGAACGCCAGTTCCTGGACAGCACTTGAACCTGCTTCCCGTATGTGATAGCCTGAAATGCTTATGTAGTTCCACTTTGGGGTGTTTTCTGTGCAATAGACCATCATGTCTCTTATCAGCCTCAAGTGTGCTTCGGGCGGATATATCCACTCCTTCTGTGCGATGTATTCCTTCAGTATGTCTGCCTGAACAGTTCCTGCGATCTTGTCCAGCGGCACCCCCTGCTTCTTCGCAACAGCAATGTACATAGCAGTGAGAACAGCTGCTGGAGCGTTTATTGTCATTGAGGTGCTGACTTTTCCAAGATCTATTCCGTCAAATATATCCTCCATGTCTCTGAGTGATGATACGTTTACACCGCACCTTCCGATCTCCCCGTCTGCCCTTTTGCTGTCGCAGTCATAGCCGTAAAGAGTTGGCATGTCAAAGGCAATGCTGAGCCCGGACTCGCCGTGAGAAATAAGGTACTTGAGCCTGGAGTTGGTGTCGCCGGGAGTGCCGAATCCTGAAAACATTCTCATCGTCCAGGGGCGGCCCCTGTACATGTTAGGATAGATTCCCCTCGTAAACGGATATTCCCCTGGAGAGCCAAGATAGGTTTCTTCCTGGCCCTTCCTAAGGTCTCCGCTGTTATAGAGTTCTTTAATGCTGATATCTGATGAATTTATGTATTCTTTTTCCTGTAAGTTGGTCTTCTTATTCCATGGTTCAAGAGTACTCTCCTTCCATCTGGAATATTCGGGATTGTTCCCGGGATTGTCGTTTTGAAGTTTCTCAATCTTCTTTTTCCAATAATCCCCGTCCACTTTGTCCATCAAATCATGAGTGAATTTGCGGATTTATATGTTTGCGGTTTTTTCCGATCTTATAAAGGCTTTAATGATGAAGTCCCGGATGCGTGTTCCGTGGAGATCAGGATCCGGACGCCCTGCGCTTTGCAAAATCATCGCCAAAGAGCTTGCAGGTCGTATACCCTAGCAAAGCAGTTGCTGCCCTCACAACATACCAGAAGTTTATGACGTCAGGCTTGAAAATTTCAGAGAATCTGAAGTGGGACCAGACATCCAGATGCTTATTGTTCAATTGCTTTCTTCCGAATCCGTTCCAGAAGGCCTGTTCTATGAATCCAACAAATGTGCTCCTCGTGCGGTGGTAAATGATGCAGTCCTCGCAGAAGCCGATCTTGCCCCCGGCCTTGACTGCCCGGATGTTGAGGTCTATGTCTTCTGCAGTTATGAAATTCACGTCAAAGCCACCTATTTCCTGAAAGAGTTTCTTTGAGTAGCCAAGATTGACAGAGGGGGACGTAACCTCGAAATCTTCAAAATAAAGCTCCACTCTTCCAAGCTTCTCAAATGGTTCATATCCCATCTGAATTGTTTTTCCGGCTACCACATCGTAGCCTTCCCTGAATGTCTCCCTCATTTTTCTTAACCAGAACGGGTTTGCTATAGCATCCCCATCAGTAAAGAGAACGTGATCATAACTTGCGTTTTTCACACCAATGTTTCTGCCTTCCCCCCTTGAGCATTGCTGCCTGATGTACCTCAGGAAGTTATGCTTGTTCTGGAACTCTCTTACAACGCTCTCCGTCTCATCGGTACTCATGGAGTCAACAAGAAGTACCTCCATTGGACCCTGCTGTTTCACGAAACTGTCCAGTAAATCCTTAAGATAGCGTCCCTCATTGTAAGTAGTAATAACAACAGAAATACCTAGCTCGGAGTCCGGCATTGATCGTAACCCTGAATCAGACCCAGTCCATTCTTTGAATTTCCCTATCCTTCTTGGTTCCTTTCTTGTATTCTTTATAGTGTGCCTTGCAGAGGTGCACTTTTGTCTTGTCCTCCTCCACAGACAGAACTTTTTTCGCAAGCGATGCGTCCACTGTTTTGAAACTCATTTCTGAGCAGCCTTTTACCTGGCAGGTTTTTTCAGACATATGGTATCCAACATACTATTGGTTTATGCTTAATATTTTTTTTATCTAACATTTTCGTATTTCTCAATGTTAATTTATTCAGGAATGAAAGTGATATCAAAACCTGAAATCAGAATACTTAGCGAATAATTATAATATCAGTACATAATGTTAAATAAATGGGCGGAAAGGAGATACCTTCTACAAAGACTGGAATTGTACACTTCCTGAAAAGAAATAGCGAAGCTACTCTTGAAGAGATTGGCAAGGAATTCGATATTTCAAAGGTGGCCGCCCTGAAGCATCTTGGAAACCTTGAGAAAGATGAACTCGTCAGGAGGAGGTACATTCCTTCCGGCAGAGGGAGGCCGAAGTGTTATTTTTCACTTTCAGAGAAGGGAAACAATTCTTTCCAGAAAGGTTACGAGGATATTGTTACAGATACCATGGACTACGTTGACAACATATTCGGGCGAGAATATGTGGGGAACATTCTTCATCTGAGAACTGAGAAGAAGCTGCCTGAATACAGGGAGACTCTTAGAAAGTACTCCGAAAGGGACAAGATCAAGAAACTAACATCCTTGAGGGACCACGAGGGCTACATGTCTGAGTGGAGGCAGCTTGATGAGAGCACTTTTGAGATAACTGAGTACAACTGCCCAATACTGGCTATTTCACAAAAATATGGCGAGGCTTGCAAGGCTGAAAATGAGCTGTTTACAAATGTCCTTGAGGCAGATGTAGAGTCTACACACCGCGTTGTGGCAGGATCTCGGGCATGCAGATTCGTGGTTAGATTCCCAAGAAGATAAAATATTGGAAATGCCCGGAGTAAGCCCCCTTCTGTTCACCCAACAAGGGTTGGCAACATTCGACTATTCGTCTTACCCGGCCCTCACGGCAGATTCACAGGGCCCGTTTAGACTTTCTCCATCCAGGAAGGGTTCCCATCGGCACTTCCGGAAACGTCTTCTCTTCGAGTCACTCTTCACCGGAATCCGTTTATTTCTTTTCCCTTGACCATCCCTCTCAGAACACCTGCTTGCACAGGCTGAATTCTGCCGAGGAGGGGGGACTTTCCTCACTTTTGCAAGCGTTAGTTGCCCTCGGGCTTTTCCCGAATCCCCCTATGCGACTGCAGATTTAAGCTTTGCACTACTGAACCTGAGTTGCATAACTCAAAGAGTGTGCAGGATAGAAGTGCGCCTCACATGTTTAACCACTGTCCACTTGATTTGAATTTCAGGTCAAAAGCGATGTTCACCGATTAAATGTGGATTCTTCATGTTTTGTTCTATAAAGAATACAATAAAGAAGGCCCTGTCCAACATTCTGCATGTTAACGCCCCCAAGGTGCTAAGTTCCAGTGGGTCGGATCCAGTACTCTCCGTCCGGACAGCATTTGCACCACGAACTGCACTCTCTCTTTCTTGTTTCGTCATTTGTTTGGTAATCGCGCTCATCCCTCTCTTTAGCCATCTTGAGGCGATTAATGGTAATGAGAAGTTTCGTAGTGCATTCCTGCAGGAAGAAAACAATGAAAAATTAGTTACCTTCCTCTGTTTCCTATCATCTCCTGATGTCCCATGATTATTCTCACCCGAACCGATCAGTGATAAACTGCACTTGGTAGGCATAGTGGTTACATAATAAGCATCACCAATTGTGCCGGTACTTGACGCGAGCCATCGTGGAATTGGAACACCATGATTATAATAATATAGTAAGAGAGAGATACAAACAGAGTGTGCAAAAACTGATATTCAGGCATTCTTCATCCATTTGGCTATTGATTCATTGTGGAAGTACAATATCCTATTATTATAGCTCTCCTGATCGTGGACTGGGTTATGGCATGAGTGATGCAACACCCTTCGTTCCCATGGTTATATCCTGATGTTAACCTTGACAGCAGTCTTGCGCTTAACTAGAAGTTCAGCGAAATTCTCGGGTAGATATACGAGATCGTTGTCATGAAGATAGTAATCTCTTTCAGGTTGGGCGATAGGAGGCTGATCCCCCACGATTCTAACGAGGATGAACTTCTTTTCTGCAGCCTGCTCGTGGGTCTCACGGATCTCTTGCTGCCGAACTGGTTCCTCTTTCTCATCTGCGGGCTGCAATTCGGGCTCTTCGACCTCCTCTTCGTGGGCCACTCTCTCTTTCAGAAGAAGCCTGTTGAATTCATCCTGCATCATGTTATGAAGCCTGATCACAAATTCCCTCTCCTCCCCGGTGAGTGAGTTCATGAGGTCCGAGTCGAGCTCGTAGAGGGAGAGGATTGCCATCTTGCTGAAGCGCCTCTGGAAAAAGTCCTTGAAATCCCTCTCAATGTCCTGGATCCTGTTGTTGATGTTTATGTAGCTCGAAATATCCTGGTTTTTCAAATGCTTCTCCGATTCTGACCTGAGAGTCTCCAGAGCATCGACTACACCTTTGTAGAAGCCGCCATCGAGTTTTTTTACCTTTTTTGACTTCTTCTCCACTCTTATCAAGGATTTTAGATCGTTAGCTATGTGATCGATCTGAGCGGGGGTGAGAGTCATTCTGTTTTATATGCGTTTGAATTATTAAATTTGTTTCACCTGTTGGCAACATTCCTTTCAGAATAACGTGTCTTCTCCGAATACTGAAACTGGAATATCCCTGAAGATTGATTCAAAAATATCTTCCCAGTCATCATACTGGTTCTTTATCATCAAGGCCCTTTTAGGCACAGAATCTGCTGGAATCACTTTCCCTGGCTTGGACCTGTCGTCAACGTAATCAGTTTCCAGGAAAAATCCCCTGCTCATGATTAATGACTCCCTCACATTCTTCCTGGTTGCCAGGACAGATTTCAGCAGAATGCTGTCGATGGAGAAATCTTTCGGATGCGCGTGGTGCTTTATGAGTTTGCCAGTGTCGAATCCCGCCTTCCGAGCCATTTCACCCAGTTCTTTATAGGAATCTCCAGTCAGATCCTCCGTGTGGAGTATTATTGGAATGTCCTGGTCTGAGCATTTTTCCATAGCGTATTCTAGAATGTCATTTGCGTCCTCAACTGTCTTCTCATCGGTCACGAAATGAGGCCTTCCTATTTCCCCCAGAGCATCGGCCTCCCCTTTCAGTATGAGATCCACGGCTCTGTCAATTCCGGAAAGGATGAACTCTTTGATGTTCCCTACATGGCTTGAGAAATGAAGATAGTCCAGGGGGTACGGTCCCAGTGTAACGGCAACCTTCACTCCGGTTTCGCGCCTGACCATTTCCGCGAGTTTCAAGGTTTTGCGGTAAACGTTCTCATAGTAATCTGCCGCAGGTAATTCGTGATTTGGAAGATTCACCAGGTTGAATGCTGTGCCCCCACTGTGTTCAAACTGTCTTGCGGCTTCTATGTTATACCCGTCTTCCCTCAGATGCATGTGGTTGTCGAAAATAATGTCCCATAACTCCATGATATTCACTCAGATATACTCGAATATGCTCTTCTGAACATAGGTGTTCCTGAGAACTTTGGACAAGCCGTGCCAGTTTTTTATTCCTGTGGGTTCATTCCTGACCAGATCCTCAACTGAAGCATATTTGGCAGGCCTGGTCTTAAATGCATCCCTGACAGTCTCCCTGACGAGCCATACGCCCAGTGGGGTGTAATATTCACTTCCGATGGTCCGGAGGACTATGACTGAGGCCTGCCTCCGTATCCGCGTGAGGTATTCAAACACTGCAAGTCTGGCCGCGTAATAAGCCCCCCCGACATTGCTGGCATATTTCTTCCTCCCCTCCATGAACTCATGATCTATACTCACATTTTTATTGGTGGCTGAAAAACCGCTGTTCCACATCTCCTGCATTTCATATGCCATGGAGTATGGAAGCAGGACAATTGTGAAATCATTTCCAAGGTATGATTTTTTGAATACCTCTATCCCGGGAATTATTGGCAAGTCAATGATCTCCTGTTTCATGTTCCTGTAGATAATATCATCTACAGCGGTTATTGACCATCTGGTTGGAACCAGCCTTCTTCTCCTCCCTATTCCAAGCGACCCCGATGAAAGGACTCCTTCTAGGTATGTGATGCCTAACCCGGATTTGTAAAGTGCCCATACGGCGTCCTCAGCTTTGAGGTCAGTGTCTCCATGGAAATAGTCAACCCTTCTAGGAATCCTGGGGTTGGATGTAATCTTCATTGAGTTGAGCTCTACCATTGATCTCATTGGGGCCTCTGAAATTCTGTCCATATCGGTGGTAGCATGAAGATGCCTCGCTACATCCAGTTCCATGTCAACAAAGTCCAAAGACATCGTAGATTCCTGCAATGAAATGGTGAATCCTGCCCCCATATCCTTGACTCTTGTCTTCTGAGAAGCACGGTACACATTGTTGTTGAGGGAAATTACATCCTCAATGGTCTTCCCGTACTCCTTGCCAGAGGGATATCCCGCCTCAGGGTCTGCTACCGCAAGGGGACCGGCAAAAACGTTAGGGTAATTATATGTCCCGATGAAAATGCCCGGAGGAGTAAAGGAAGCTATCTGGCCAGTTCCGATGGGAAGATTGCCTGACGCTTTAACCTTAATGTTCAGCATCGGACATGAGTCAAGGGTGCACTTCTTTGTGTACCCCTTGCATTTTCTGCAATATGGAAGCAAACGATATTCCCTCTAATCAAACAGATACAAAGAGTATTTTATTTTTCTGTGCTCACTGGACTTCCCAGACTAGTGAGATTGTAACTAATGGGATTGTTAAGTAATGTCATTGTTTACGTAGAAGCGAGAAAACCTTTATAGCTTAAATGACCTATTGGACAAAAGGTGAAACCAAATGCAACAGGGACAGATGGCATATGACAGAGCCATTACAGTCTTCTCTCCCGACGGACGGCTATTCCAAGTTGAATATGCCAGGGAAGCAGTTAAAAAGGGCTCTACTGCCTTAGGTATTAAGTTCAAAAACGGTGTGGCTTTAATCTCAGACAAAAAGATAAGAAGCAAACTGGTTGAACGCAACTCACTAGAAAAGATTCAGCTTATCGACGACTACGTCGCTGCGGTAACCTCTGGCCTGGTTGCAGATGCACGGGTTCTTATTGATTTTGCAAGAATAGGCACACAGCAGGAGAAGATAACATACGGCTCTCTGGTCAACATGGAGAACCTCGTAAAGAAGGTTGCAGACCAAATGCAGCAATATACGCAGTTCGGCGGGGTAAGACCCTATGGTGTGTCCATGATCTGTGCAGGTTATGACGGTATAGGACAGAGACTGTTTGACTGTGATCCTGCAGGTACTATCAACGAGTACAAGGCCGTTGCTATAGGGGCTGGCAAGGAGGCTGTTACAAACTTCCTGGAGAAGGAGTACAAAGATGATCTTTCGGAGAAGGATGCAATAGCACTTGCAATCAAGGCGCTGAAGGCATCAGTTGAGGAAGACTCTGAATTCAGGTCTCCAGAAGTGGCTTCAATTGCTGAAGGGCAGAAATTCAAAGTATATTCGGCTGAAGAAGTTGCAAAGTTTCTTTAAGATCGGGTAACAATCTTTCCATTTCTTCTTGAGTAGTTAATTTTTTTTATTTTATACAGTATTTTTGAATAAAAGTATCTTGAATATTATACTGATGTAAAGCTTTAGAACTGCAGGTTATCTTCTGTCCAAACGACAATTTTTTTGTGAATACCGTTTTCAGATTCATGGTTTTTCTAAGTACACTCAACGCATTCGGTGCCGCGGCTGTTACTGTGATGATGGTTTCATATGTTGCTGAGGAGAGGGGAACGGTATACACATTCATTTTTGGCATATCCTCCTTCGGAGCCTCCATTTACGGTTGGTTGTCTGGTACATGGCCCTTTGGGATAATTGAGGGAGTGTGGGCATTGTTTGCACTCAGGAAATGGTACCGGCGTAAACATCCCATCTCGAGAGTCGAAGGGACAAGCGAGAAGGAGTAATGAAATTGTTTTTATTTTTATACCTGATTATAGAGTATGGTCAGAGTAGAGGATTCCATCGTTGCCCGACTGGAGTCACACGGTCACAAGTTCGAGATTCTCGTCGACCCGGATTCAACGGATAGAATAAGGGCAGGCAAAATTGACGTTGAAAATGATCTCGCACTAGAGCAGGTTTTCAAAGATGCCAGAAAGGGCGAGAAAATTGGGGACGATGCCATTAAAGAAGTATTTGGCACCACAGACATTTCTGCCGTTGCCACCGAGATTGTGAAGAAGGGGCAGATTCAGCTTACGACTGACCAGAGGCGTGCCATGTACGAGAAAAGGAGGAAACAGATAGTGGAAATAATCTCAAGGGAGAGCATTAATCCCCAGACTAACGCCCCACACCCCCCTGCCAGGATTTCTCAGGCGATGGAGGACGCCAAGGTTCACGTGGACCCATTCAAAACCGCCAATGAACAGGTAGATATGGTTCTGAAAGCACTCAGGCCCATAATACCTATCAGGTTTGAAAAAACAAAGATGGCGGTAAAGCTTATTGGAGAGGCTTACGGAAAAGTATATGGGGACCTTGCTAAGAGTGGTTACATAATCAAGGAAGAATGGGGCAGTGACGGTTCCTGGGTAGGTCTCCTCGAAATCCCTTCCGGAATGCAAGGCGAAATAATGGATTCCATAACAAGAAAGGCAAAGGACGGGGCCGAGATAAAAATTCTGAAGGACAGAAGCAAGATATGAGGTTCAATTCAGTCTTTCACCCACAGTCTTGAAATCTGAGATCCAGTTCCAGCCCGGTGCATTTGTACGATCTGATTAGTCGCAGGGAATCATTATATATTTAATAATTATCTGTTCAGCAAAGAGTGGAAGTGAAGAGAGACAATCAGGTGAGCGTTTCCGGTAATTTTGGTTTCCGGCCTGTATGGTATAGGTATTTGCTGAAGCCTAATGTTATAGGGTTTCACTTTGAAAAGGGCTTAACCGGTCCTTGCCTTGATTTTTCTTCTTAGCTTCAAGGTGATTCAATGAGTAAGATAAGGCAAATTATAATGCCCGGAGATTCAATAGAACCTGAGGGCTTGAAGCCCAGAAACGGGGTCTATAAGTGTGCCGACGATAAATACTGTTCAGAGTATTTTGGTGTCGTACAGAAGGGCGACCAGTATGTAGACGTAGTTCCTTTTTCTGGACCGTATTTTCCTAGAAAAGGCGACAAGGTAATAGGGAAGGTAATCGAAATAGGGCCCTCCATGTGGACAATTGATCTAAATTCATCGTACCATTCATTGCTTCACATGAATGATACTCCGTGGAGGACACAGTCAGGAGACCTGCAGAGGTATCTGAACCTTGGAGATTACGTATATGCAAAGGTCATGTCCCTGAACGAGATCAAGGAGAGCTGGGTAACACTCAAGGACGTGGGCCTGAGAAAACTGGAAGGGGGGCATATCACGGGAATTTCTGCTCCAAAGGTTCCAAGAATAATTGGAAAAGGCGGATCGATGGTTAATATGATAAAGGATGCAACCCAGACCAGGATAATAGTGGGTCAGAACGGGCTCATATGGGTTGACGGCACCCCAGAAAATGTTATGATAGCCATTTCGGCTATTAAAATGGTAGAGAAAGAAGCCCACACAGTGGGTCTAACAGATAGAGTGGATGAGTATTTAAAGACAAAAGTAGGTGATAATATTGGGAACAGCGAGTGATATTAAATTATTGACGAAAGACGGCCGCAGGCTTGATGGCAGAACTAATGAAGAGCTGAGGCCGATCAAGATTGAGACTGGAGTTCTGAACAGAGCAGACGGGTCCGCATATATAGAGTGGGGCGGCAACAAGATACTTGTGGCGGTGTACGGCCCTAGAGAAGCATACCCGAAGCACACGCAGAACATAAACAAGGCTATCGTGAAAGCCAGGTACAACATGGCTGCATTCTCAGTCGACGAGAGAAAGAGGCCGGGTCCTGACAGAAGGTCAATCGAGATCTCCAAGGTCATATCGGAAGCACTGGATCAAGCGATAATGGTCGAGCAGTTTCCAAGAACTCAGATAGATGTTTTCATTGAGGTTCTTCAGGCTGACGCAGGAACGAGAATAGCCGGGCTTACAGCGGCGACTGTTGCTGTGGCTTCTGCCGGGATACCGATGAAGGATTTTGTTGTCGGCTGCACCGCGGGGAAAGTTGAAGGAAAAGTAGTCCTGGACCTTTCAAAGGAAGAAGACAACTTCGGGCAAGCCGACCTTCCTATGGCAGTACTCTCAAAGTCAGGCAAGGTTGTCCTGCTCCAGATGGACGGAGACCTTTCGGTCGAGGAGTTCGATCAGGCCACCGAGATGATCCTTACTGCAACAAAGAGGATCAACGAGATTCAGAGAGAGGCTCTGTCTACACGTTTTGTTGCTGAAATAGAGGAAGGTGGTGAATAAATGCCGAAAGACGCAGCAGGAATACTTTCTGAAATCAAAAGAAGTTACATAGTCAGCAAACTTAAGGAAGGAGTAAGGGCCGACGGAAGAAAGCCGGATGAATGCAGAGAACTCAGTATACAGACCGGATATGTGCCGAGGGCCCAAGGGTCAGCCCTTGTCCAGCTCGGGAAGACAAGAATACTTGCAGGTGTAAAAATTGAAACAGGGGAGCCATTCCCGGACACCCCGAACAAGGGAGTAATGACTACCAATGTCGAGCTCCTTCCAATGGCGTTCCCGACTTTTGAAGCAGGACCTCCAAACGAGACCTCAATAGAGATTGCCAGAGTTGTAGACAGAGGGATCAGAGAAAGCAAGATGTTAGACGTAGAAAATCTAGTGATAGAAGCTGGAAAGAAGGTTTGGATAGTCTTCATCGACATAGATGTTATCGATTTTGACGGCAACCTGATAGACGCCTGTTCGTACGGAGCACTTGCAGCACTCAGGAGTGCCATTGTTCCCGCATCAAAAGAAGGCGGAAAGGACTTTCCCCTCCCTGTAAAGAACACTCCGGTGGCCGTTACCATGGTAAAGATAGGCGATGAGCTTGTTTGTGATCCCGATCTTGAAGAAGAACAGCTCGGATCAGTCAGGCTTACAGTATCCACCACGGAGGATGGCCACATAAGAGCTATGCAGAAAGGTGACACAGGATCCCTAGACCTTGAAGATATCCGAAAAGCTATAAAGTTGTCCAGCAATATCGGTGCACAACTTCGAGATAAATACTTCAAGTGATCACCATGGCAAGAAGAACTGTAAAGGTTGGCGCCGCAGGGAGATTCGGTCCCAGATACGGTGTTACTGTAAGGAAGGCCTGGAACGAGATATACAAACTCAAGACTGCGAAGTATGTTTGCCCTTCATGCAAACAGAAAAAGGTCAGGAGAATAGCATCGGGAATATGGCAGTGCAGGCACTGCGACTACAAATTCGCTGGTGGTTCTTATACGCCTGAATACTCGCAGAAAATAATTGAGGAGATGCACAAGGATGTATAAGTGTATCAGATGCAAGAGACCGCTGGAGAAGTCATTCGGTACTGCAGAGATTGAGTGTGAATGCGGATCCAGGGTATTTGTTAAAGAGAGGCCAAACATAACAAAGGACGTCGTTGCAAGATAGTCAGATGCCTGATCTAATCGCATTATCTGATCTGGGTATCTGCACAAGGTGTCTTGGACGGGTTTTTGCCTCCGTTGGCGAGTCCCTTGACAATGTTCAGCGGGGGCAGATGTTACTTTTTACAATAAAATCGCTTCATCCGGAAGCGACGTTATCAATAACGGACAGCAATGAGTGCCCTCTTTGCAATGGAGTGTTTGACGAGTTTGAAAAATACATGAGCATAGTGATGGATGAGATTGAAGGGGTTGAATACAACTCATTTCTCATCGGGTCTGTATTTGAAAAATCCGTAATTATAAGAGAGGAAGAAATTCAATCAATATTCGGGTCCAGAGGAGAAAGCATAAAGAAAGAATTCAACAGGGAGTTTGGCAAGCACTTCTCTGAAATCACTGGAAAGGAAGTTAGCTTCAGTGAACCGGACCTGACCGTGATTGTGGATACCAGGTATGACTTTGCCAAAACAGACATACGGAGCATATACATATGCGGCAGGTACAACAAATTCAGGAGAGACCTTCCCCAGACAAGGTGGATTCACAAGCCTGAAAACAATGAATCAGTAGAATATTACATTGGAGAGCCCGTTTCAGAAGCATCCCATGGAGAGAATTTCTTTCTTCATGCGGCAGGACGGGAAGATGTGGATGTAAGAATGTTAGGAGAAGGGAGGGATTTTGTCCTTGAGATTTCGAGGCCGAAGAAGAGGGACCTGAACTTGGGAGCCCTCGAAAAAACCATCAACATGGCTGGGAGTGGTGTTTCTGTAAGAGGACTTGAATTTTGTTCAAAGGATAGAGTCAAGGAGGTAAAGAGCACAACTTTTGACAAGACATACAGAGTTGTTGTCCATTCAGGCAATGATCTCGATGGAGAACGCCTTCAAACGGCTTTACAGAATATCACGGGAAAAGTTATTTATCAGAGAACGCCATTAAGAGTGGCTGTCAGGAGAGCAGATCTTATAAGAGAGAGATCGATAAGAGAGTCAGCCATTGAACAGGTAACGGGAAAAACTGCAACACTACTCTTAAAGGCCGAGTCTGGTATGTATATCAAGGAACTAGTAAATGGCGACAACCAGAGAACAAATCCGAGCCTCTCCTCAGAGTATGGTGAGAGTTTGGCGGTTGCTGAGCTCGATGTCGTTGAAATCAACAGAGGTAAATAACTATGGCCAGAATGTCACACGGCCCAAGATCAGGGTCAAGAAAGAAAATGACCAAATCAATCAAGGAAAAGGGCATGCCTTCGGTTAACAGATTAATGCAGAAATTCGAAGTTGGAGAATTGGCAGCGATAGATATAGAACCGTCAGTACATGATGGCATGCCTCACCACTCTTTTCAGGGATACACTGGAAGAATCTCCAGAATGCAAGGAAATTGCTATTTGGTTACAGTGAAGGTGGGAGGGGTAACCAAGAATATTCTTTCTGCCCCCGTGCACTTGAAAAGGATAGAAGGTAAATAATGAAAAGAAAATTCATCACTGTTGCCGAAGCTTTCAAGATTCTTTCCGAAAAGGAGGAACCCAACGAGATAGAGAAGGAAAACCTCCAGTACACGGAACTGCTTAACAGATATGGCCGCAAGAGCATTGCAAAAGTAATGGAGGAAGTTGAGGCAGTTGCAGATTTACCAATAAATGCAGCGATAAAACTTATAGATCTCAAACCAAAAACCAAAGAAGAAATGACAGCAATACTTTCGTCGTACAACCTTATGCTTTCTGAAAAAGATTTAAATAACCTGATAGATTATTTTACAAGCGACTAATTTATATAAAGAGGTTAATAATTTTGGAAGAGTACGCCTATGTGTTAGACTACCTGCCCCAGGGAAGGACTGAGGACAAGGTTTACAAAAAGACCCCGCTAATGATAGTTGTAGGGGAAGTTGAGTTCAAGCTCCTGGAGGTAATCCCAAAAAGCAATGTTGTTGTCGCAGTAGGAGAAAGAATATACATTGGCAAGAGTCCCGAGATGAGGGAAAAGGTACTCTCGGTCAAAAGAAGGATTGCATACAGGGAACTTACAAACGCAGCAATGAATGAACTGCCCTACGTTCTTGAGAACATCATAAAGGAAAATGAGGCAAGATTCGTGGGTTTTTTCAATGATGCTCAGCCAATCAATGCCAGACTTCACAGCCTAGAGCTTCTCCCGGGATTGGGAAATAAGACCATGTGGAATATTGTGGACGAGAGGAAGAAGAAGCTTTTTGATTCATTCGGGGAACTTACTGAAAGGGTCAAGACTGTACACAACCCACTCAAGATGATATCCGGGAGAATCGTTGAGGAACTGGAAGATCGGTCCGAGAAACACAAACTCTTCGTAGCGAAATGAAGACTGACCGCAGACTTTTTTCAAAGAGATTTGGCCAGGTTCTTCTCAAGAATGTAAGTATTGCAGAATTTGAAGTCAGATCACTTGATGTTTTTCCAGACTGCAGGGTCCTGGAGATAGGTGGGGGCGAAGGTGTTCTGACGGAACTCCTCCTTGAGAAGGATGTTAATCTGGATTGTGTTGAGCCTGACGGAAGATTTGTCGAGTTTCTGAGCCAAAGGTTCAGCAAATACCTGGAAATTGGCAGACTCAGGATAATAAAAAGAAGTTTTCTTGATATCGAGCCCGGAAAATACGACCGAATCATAGGGAATATACCGTACCACATTTCCTCGGACATTATTTTCAGCCTTTCCAGGTTCGAATTTGAGCACGCTGTGCTAATGGTTCAGAAAGACTTTGCCGAGAGAATGATAGCCTTGCCCGGGCAAGAGGGATATTCAAGGCTGTCCGTAAACTGCTCTTACCGCTTTGATACGAAGATTGTCCGCATAGTCAGCAGGGACGACTTCAATCCGGTTCCAAAAGTTGACTCAGCTGTCATAATTCTAAAGCCAAAGAGAGTTGAGCTTGGAATCGAACCGAAACTTCTCGATGATATCCTAGTAAAACTCTTTTCAAATAGAAGAAAAATGGTTGGCACAGTGATAAAGGAGTGCCCCGAAGGGTTAAAAGAAAAACGCCCTGGGGAGCTAACTCTTGATGACTTTATTTCTGTTGCGAAGAGCCTGAATCGCCGCCCTTGAGTTTTGACCTGTCGGTAATTCCCTGGAGGCCAAGTTGCGCGAGGGGTTCCATTGCACCGACTTCAGGTGTATGGGCTGGTATCATCATCAGAGTACCTTTTCCTTCAAGGCCGATTTCATAGAGTATGTTCATCCATCTCAACTGGAATGCAATAGGATTGTCCTTGTACTGGTTGGCTGCATCAACCATTTTCTGAGCAGCCTCTACCTCAGCTATAGCCAAGGTTACACGGGATCTCCTCTCCCTTTCAGCTGATGCCTGCCTCGACATTGCTTCCTGCAGCTGTGATGGCACTATTACATCCCTGATTTCGACTGATGAAACTTTAACGCCCCAGTGCTCTGTCTTTTCGTCGATAATCTCCCTTGCAGCTTCACCGATCTTCTCCCTTTCGGAAAGCACCTCATCGAATGTTGATTTTCCAAGCACTTCTCTGAGCGTTGTCTGAGCAGAGAGGTTTGTTCCCGTAACATAATTCTCTATGTTAAGGAAAGCCTTCTGAGGGTCTATCACCTGAAAGTACATCACAGCGTCCGCATTCAGTGGTACGTTATCCTGTGTAAATGTTGCCTCTGTCTTGAATGAGACCGCCTGAATTCTTGTGCTGAGTTTCAGAGGCATCTTTGAGATAATAGGCCAGACATAGACTACTCCTGGGCCCTTTAGGCCGGAAAACCTCCCCAGTGTCAAAACTGGAGCCCGTTCCCATTCCCGGAGAATGTGTATTCCGGAAATAAGAATCAACAATACAATGACAAGAATAACGATAAGAAAAATGTCCAATCCCGTCATGGGAAGTATACCCGTACAGCAGTAATAAAGGTTTCGCAGAGAATGGTTGAAAATTGCGTTCCAGAATTAGTTTGGCTGCCAGGTCGCCATAAAAATGAAGAGTCACGTTTTCGCGTCAAAGATAAATTTCTGATACGCATCAAGTGAAAGCATGTCATTCAACTCGCCTCTTTCACTCAAGCTAAACAGTGTTTTCCAGAAAGCTGCCAAACATCTATCGGAGGTGGATGAAAGGCTTGGTAAGATAATTGAAAAGCTTGGAGTGCTTGAATTCTCGCCCAATGAGGACCTTTTCTTCAGCCTGGTGGAATCAGTTCTTTCCCAGCAACTCACCCCTAAAGCGGCAGACTCAATAATTAAGCGATTTGTGTCCCTCTTTCCAGGTGGATATGTCACGCCATATGCCCTCCTTGGGCTCAATGATGATGAAGTTAGATCCTGCGGAATTTCGAAGCAGAAGATATCTTACATAAGGAATGTTGCTGAGTGTATTCTTGATGGCTCGATAAGCTCCAACCACTTTAACAGAATGACGGATGAGGAGATAATAAGCCAGCTGGTTAGAATTAAAGGAGTTGGGACATGGACCGCTAAGATGGTCCTAATTTTTTCGCTTGGCAGAACAGATGTCCTCCCGCATGAAGACCTTGGAGTGATCAACTCGATAAGAACAATATACCATCTCAAGGACAAGCCGGACCGTGAAACGATAGAAAGAATTTCGGAGAATTGGCATCCGTATTGCTCAGTCGCTTCTTTGTACCTCTGGAAGCTCAAGGATGATCTTTCGTGGGAAAAGCAGTAGTGACCTGCTTTGCCTGAGAGAGTTCACTTTTGCTACCTGCGAAATGATTAAGACTTGTAACAACATAAGTCACCGGTAAAATAATGCAATTCAGAGCAAAGATTGTCAGTTGGACGGACATAGAGAACTGGTGTGACAGGATCAGGCACAAGGTCATGGAAGATTACGTTCCCGATACAATTATTGGAATTGCCAGAGGTGGTCTTGTTCCTGCAAGAATTCTTTCAGACAGGATGTGGATCAAGGATTTGCTTTCAGTCAAGACAGAGCATTGGGGAATAACCGCAACAAAAGACGGCGAAGCAACCCTGAAGGACAGTCTCAACGGGACCCTTGAAGGAAAGAGAGTGCTCGTAGTTGATGATATCACCGATACAGGAGAGAGCCTTAGAATAGCTTCAGAACATGTCAAGTCCCTCAAACCTGAATCTCTCAAGACTGCAACAATGCTCCATATCACAAGATCAGGATTTTTGCCTGACTACTATGCCGAGGCGATTGAGGAAAAGGCATGGACCTGGTTTATCTTTCCCTGGAACATATATGAGGACCTTGACAACCTGGTAGGCCGATCACTTGTCAAGCCGATGGATACCAATGAGTTGAAAACGACACTGGAAACTGATTACCAGCTGAATACCAATGGGATAAATCTCCAAGGGCTGATGGAAGAGTTTCAGAAGGTTGACAAGGTAACTCTTATGAATGGCAAGTGGGCAAGGCAGACCTGAATTCAATCTGGAACAACTATTGTACCACTTTGCCCCTTCATTCCCTGATGGGCATTTTCCAGTGATGTTATCAGGGCTCTTTTACCCCCTTTTTCGACAAATCTGATAACCGCGTCTATCTTAGGGCCCATGCTTCCGCTGGAAAATTCCCCGCGGCCCCTGAATTCCTTCAGCTCCGACAATTTAACCTTTCCAATGTGCTGTTGATCAGGGCTTCCGTAATTCAGATACGCACCATCCACGTCGGTGAGGATCATGAGTGATCCTGCCCCTATTATTGTGGCCAGTACAGATGACGCAAGATCCTTGTCGATCACTGCATCAGCCCCAAAGTACGATGTTTCATGCCTGACAACCGGGATGCCACCACCTCCGGTGCAGACAGGCAGGAAACCGTCTGCAAGCAGTGCGAGTATAGCTGATTTTTCGAGTATGTCAACAGGAACCGGTGATGGAACTATCCTTCTCCATCCCTTTCCCTGCTCTTCCCTGACGGCCCATCCACGCTCTTCCTTCATCCTTGAGGCTTCTGCCTCTGTGTAGAATGACCCAACAGGCTTTGATGGGTTCTTAAACGCCGGATCAGCCTCATTCACAACTGACCGTGTCAGTATCATGGCCATTTCCTTGGATACTCCCCTTGCAAACTTCACCCTGTCATATGCGAGAGTGAGCACCTCCCCTATCAGCCCCTGGGACATAGATCCACAGCTATGAAGGGGCATTGGGTTGGCAACCTTGGACGAATATTCGTTCTGGAGAAGAATATTTCCTACCTGCGGTCCGTTTCCATGGGTTATCACTACTTCATTCTCAGATATAAGCCTGTAAAGGTTCTCAAAGGCCTGGGTAGCGCGGTCAAGCTGGATTTCAAACGAAAACGGATCTCCTTTGTGGAGCAGTGCGTTTCCTCCAAGAGCTACAACAATTCTCTCCATAGAATCACCGAAAGAGAGGAATAGCATCACACAGGATTATAAAAATGTCTGGAATTTCGGTAGCCTTTCACACACTGAAAGATTAATGTGAAACCATTTTGTAGCATGTGAAGATAGAGTGTCGATGAAGCTAGTAGTCGCCCATACTCCGGATCCAGACGATTCATTCATGTTTTACGCAATGTTCGAGGGGAAGATCAAATGCAACTTTGATTACGATCAGGTCGTAAAAGATATAGAGACCCTGAACAAGGAATCAGTTGATTCACTCTATGATGTTACTGCAATATCAGCAAACGGGTATGCCGCAGTAAACGACAAATACTACCTTACAAGTTCCGGAGCGAGTTTCGGCATAAGCTACGGGCCCATCGTCGTTTCCAGGAAGGACGTGGATTTCAATGATGCAGTAATCGGAATCCCGGGAAAATTCACATCTGCTTACCTCCTGTACAGAATGTTTGGAAAAGGGGCAAAAGAATACAAGGAAATGAGATTTGACAAGATACCCGAAGCAGTTCTTTCGGGGGAGATAGATGCCGGGATAATAATTCATGACGAACAGCTAACTTTCCAGGATAAGGGGCTCATTAAGGTACTGGACCTGTATGAAGAGTGGAAAAAATACGCTGGCGATCTCCCGATACCCCTTGGATTCAACGCAATAAAGAAATCCCTTGGAAAGGAGAACGCAAAACTTTACAAAGAAGATTTTGAAAACTCAATAAAATATGCCATGGAGAATGAGACGGATGCGGTCAGATATTCCCTTAAGTATGCGAGGTATGCCGATATTGAGCTTGAGAGGAAATTTATCCGGATGTATGTGAATGATCTATCCGTAGACTTTGGCGACAAGGGAAGAAAGGCTCTTGAGCTCTATTACAAGAAAGCGACAGAGATGGGCCTTCTGAAGCCTTTTAATCTCGAGATAGTATAAACCCTTAGCTCCAGAAAGACAATCTACCGGCTATATACTGCAAGAAGGGAAATATGGCTCATGTGTTGCTGGATGCCCATCATTTCTTCGAAAATTTGCCTGTTTTTAACCCATATTTTCGAACAGATATGGAATAAGATATATTTCATTTGTTGAATTTCTTATTCATGATTGTCAAGAACAAATATACCCAGGAGGAATTTGTTAAACTGCCTGACACTTCACTCAAGGATGCGGAATCCGTTTTAGAAAAGGCAAAGGAGGCGTTTCAGACCATGAAGAAAATGCCTGCCTACGAGAGGTATGAAATACTCTACGATGCTTCCAAGATTATTGAACGGGAGATTGATGAGTTTGCCAGGACAATTTCCTCGGAAGCGGGAAAACCGATAAAGTATGCGAGGGGGGAAGTCAGGAGAGCTGCGTTCACGATGCTCACATCTGGTGAGGAGGCCAAGCGGATATACGGGGAGACAATACCTCTGGATGTTGAGCCAAGAGGGATAAACAGATTTG
>OFHI01000073.1_pt1 | contig 23968 bp, 18 predicted proteins | sample 1522021 | NCBI WGS metagenome assembly OFHI01 (sample SAMEA2464839, study PRJEB22497) | soil metagenome | biome: Grassland; feature: Farmland; material: Clay | place: Australia | collected 2013-02-01 | depth 1.4 m | reverse complement strand
AGTTGTCATGGCCCACGTAGGATTCGATCATCCTCAGGATGCTCCCTCCCTTTCCGTAACTTATTTCATCGAAGATCTGAGCAACCTCGTTCGGATTCTTTACTTCTGCATCAATGGGATGGGAGTTAACGAGTGCATCGCCCTTCAGCGCCCCTGAAGTCCTGAGCATGACAAAATCGCCCCATGTATCCCATTCGGGATACATCTCATTGACCATCTTATATGACATGAATGTTGCAAAACTCTCGTTCAGCCAGAGATCGTTCCACCACTTCATTGTTACGAGATCACCAAACCAGTGATGCGCAATTTCATGTGCAATTACTTCAGCTATAAGCTTCCTGTACCTTGCACTGGTGGACTTCCCGACACTCATGTAGACTTCCCTGAAGGTTATGGCACCCCAGTTCTCCATGGCTCCAGCCGCAAATTGAGGCACCGAGATCAGATGCATCTTGGGAAGCATGTATCTTATGCTGAAATAATCCTCGAAGAGTTTCAGGGATTTTCTGGCTATTTCAAACGGAAAATCCGACGGGCTCAGATAGCCCCTTGGAGCAAGGAGGTAAATTTTCTTGTCGTCGTACCTGTCTTCCCTTTCCTCGAATTCACCCACTCCGATGTATAGAAGGTAAGTGGACATCCGTGGAGTCTTTTCAAATTCCACTGTTTTTCTCGAATTACTCTCTCTGACTGCCTTGACGGGCATGTTGGAAACTGCATCCAGCTTCTTGTCTATGGTGAGAAAGAGTGAGAATTCTGCCTTATATCCGGGATCGTCCACGCAAGGGAATGTTCTTCTTGCACCGGATGATTCAAACTGAGTTGAGAACATAATGCCCTTCTCGGTGCTGGCGTCGTAAAAACCTGTCAGTTTGTCACTGATCTTTCCAGAAAAATCAACATCAACCTCAGTTGGACCATTGAGGATCTCATCCACAAGGATTTCCTCGTTGCCCGGATCCTCGGTGTACTTTACCTCCCTGCCGTTTATATTAATTTTACTTATGTTAAGTTCAACGGAATTAAGAACAAGTTTCTCATTATCAGCAAAAAGATTGATTTTCTCCTCGCCTTTGAAGCTTTTTTCAGAGGCGTTTATATCAAGATTAATATTGTAACTCTCTACCCTCATTTCTATTCAGAAAGAAATCATAATTCCGGTTATAAATTTGTGTTCTTCACACAAGAAAGAAAAATGGGGTGTTTTTGGTTTCAGTGTTTTTACTGGTATTTTTTTGCCAGGCCGGAGTATATGTCGAGAATTTCAAGGCCTTTTACTGCTCCATGCTCAGCCTCTGCTATCTTCATGCTTTCAACGAACTTCCTTGCCTCACCGGTTCTTCCAAGACCCAGATAAGGAAGTGCCATTTCAAGCATCATCCCTGTATATGCTGTTCCGACAAAGACTTTCTGCATCTGCTCTACAGCATAGTTGAGCCTGTCGAACATGAAGTCCCTTCCAGAGAGGCTCATTGCAGCTGAAGCGTAGAACCTGATTGTATCCTGTTTCTTGATGCTGCCTTTCTCAATAAGATCAATCACTGATTCCAGTTTTTCCCTGTCCTGAAGCCAGCCCATTGCCCCTATGATCTTTATCCTGTCCTCATCACCCTTTGCCTTTTCCAGCTTGTCCTTGAGCAATTCGAGATTTCCTGTCGAAACGGCATAGGATAGTGCAACTGCCTGCCTCAGATCAGGGTCCAGAGTTTCGTATCGGCTGAATTCACCGGACAGTTTTCCTGCCCAGTCCAGATCCATCATTGAGAGGTTCGTGTGGATATTTCCCCTCAGGATTGAGTCGTTTTCCGGCTCTCCTTCCTTCTTTTCGCCGAGGCGTTCTATCTGAGTCCTGTAGAATTTCTTCGCAAGATCACTAATTGCCCTGTTTTCAGGAAGAATAAGGAACAGCCTTGAAAGCTGGCCTGATATCTCTTCGACCACCAGGTAATTTGTATCTTTTTCGAAGACCTTCATGCCTTCAACGTACTTGTCGAGTGATAATTTCCCTGACATCAGGAAAGCGTAGAGATCATTTGCCAGACCCCATTTGTCAAGGTTTGTCATCTTATCGCTGCCGGACAACATATTATTCATTGAGTTCTCATCGTACAGAACCCTGTAGAAGCCTGTCTGGTTCACATTAAGTTTTATGAAGCCCTCGGCATCAATGTCAAGTTCCCTGCCTTCAAAGAGTATACTCTCAACCCTGTCTTCCCTCATTACTGTCAGCGGGATTGGCCAGGTTTCGTTGCTGGAATCTTTTCCAAGGAAGAACTGCTCCTGTGTAAGATGGATCTTGTCGCCGCTCCTGCTTACTTTTACAACAGGATATCCTTTCTTCTTTATCCATGCTTCCATGATCCTGTTAACGGGCTGATCGGAAATGTTGCCTATAGAGGTCCAGAGGTCAGTTCCCTTTGCATTATCATATGAATGATCTTTCAGGTACTTCCTTATTCCATCCCTGAAGTTGTCATGGCCCACGTAGGATTCGATCATCCTCAGGATGCTCCCTCCCTTTCCGTAACTTATTTCATCGAAGATCTGAGCAACCTCGTTCGGATTCTTTACTTCTGCATCAATGGGATGGGAGTTCATAAGTGAATCTCCGCTCAGGGCTCCAGCTGTCTGTGTGATGAGGAAATCACCCCACATATCCCATTTTGGATATGCATGGTCTACTGTCTTGTATGACATGAATGTTGCAAAACTCTCGTTCAGCCAGAGATCGTTCCACCACTTCATCGTGACAAGGTTCCCGAACCACTGGTGTGCGATCTCGTGAGCAATTACCTCAGCTATAGTTTTCCTTACAGAAGTGCTTGTAGATTCATCCACCATCAGCAGCACTTCTCTGAATGTTATGGCACCCCAGTTCTCCATGGCCCCGGCTGCAAATTCAGGGACAGAAATGAGGTGCATTTTCGGCAGAACGTAATTGATGTCAAAGTAACCCTCGTAGTATTTCAATGAATTCTCTGCAACATCGATTGGGTAGTTGGATTCTGTAAGATGCCCCTTAGGAGCAGAAAGTATGATATCAACATCCCTGAACTTCTTTGATCTGGAGTCAAATTTCCCAATCCCGATATAAAGAAGGTACGTGGACATTCTAGGGGTTTTTTCAAATTCTATGACTTTCTTTCCTTCTTCTTTCTTCTCCGATTTCACGGGCATATTGGAGATCGCATCAAGACTCTCGTCCAACTTGAGTGTAAGGTGGAACTCTGCCTTGTAGCCTGGATTGTCGATTGCGGGAAACACTCTTCTGGCACCGGATGATTCGAACTGTGTGGTATAGAACTCTGTTTCCGGAGTGTTGGCAAGATAAAGTCCGGTAAGAGTGCCTGTGATTTTTCCACTGAACTCTATTTCAAGTTCAATTTCTCCGGAATGTTTGCCTTCTATTGCAACCTCCTCTTTTTCCTTGTCAACTGTAAAGCCTGTGTTTTTTCCTTCTATGCTTATCTTTGCTATATCCAGATCGACTGAGTTTAGAATTACCTGTTCATTATCAACTTGGAGACTGATTGTCTCGTGGCCAGCGAAGCTATGGCTCTTGCTGTCGACGTCCAGCAATATCGAGTAAGTGTTTACCTTCATTGCAATCCTCTCATGATCTGCTCGCTTTTCTATAAAGCTATTGACGGGTATGCGCCATACAAGTGTCTGAAAAAATAAAGGTAGTAAAGGTCAGGGTTTCCCTTATTTCTGCAAAGATCTTTTCCTGAATTCCAGGAATATATCTGCAATTTCCATTCCCTTGATTTTTCCCCTCTCTATTTCGTCTATTTTCATGCCGTCGAGAGTTTTCAGCAACTTCCCACGGTCATATAAGGCCAGTCCCGGGATAACTGCTTCCACAATCTTACCGGTCATTCCCATCCCGGCGAATGAGCTGTAAACCTCATTGACAGCAAATGAGAGATTTTCCAGCAAGAACTCTTTTGAAGCAGGGTTGATTGCTGCATTTGTATAGAACCTCGCAGTATCCTGCTTCTTTATCTTACCCTGTTTTATGAGCCCGAGAACTTCCTGAAGCTGAGATTTGTCCTGAAGCCAGCCCATTGCCGACAACAGCCTTACCCTCTCTTCATCAGCCCTGACTGAGAGAAGTTTCTCCGAAAGAACCCTGAAACTGTTTTCAGAAATTGCATAAGCAATCGCAATTCCACCTTTAAGATCAGAGTTTTCCTTATCGTACGAGGAAAACCTGCCGGAAAGATCTGAAGCATAATTTTTGTCAAGGATGGCAAGGTTCCTGGACAGGGACCCCCTGAGTATGGAAACATTGGGATGCTCGCCCTTGCTGAATTCTCCCAGCTTTTCAAGATGAATCCTGGTGAATTCCACTGCGAAATCTGAAAGAACTGTATTCCCGGGAACTGCAAGATGCATTTCAAGCAACTGCTCTGATATCTCTTCCACAACAAGATGTTCAGTTTCTTCAGAAAACGCAGCCACACGGACAAGGTATTCATCAAGGGTTATTTGCCCCGACAGGGCGAAGTTGTAGAGATCATTCACTATGCCCCATTTTTCGAGACCATTCATGCCCTCAAGATGAGAGATGACTTGATCAAACAGGGTTTTGTCATACAGAGTCCTGTAAAAACCTGTCTGGCTGGAGTTAAGCTTAACAAAGTCCCCTGCTTCTATCTCCATTTCCTGCGAATCCATCAGGACGCTTTCCACTTTCCCTGATCTTACCACTGTAAGCGGTATGGGCCAGATTTCACCGGTTGAATTTCCCGATAGAAGGAACTGCTCCTGACTCAGTTTTATCCTGTTACCGCTCTTTGTTGCGTGTATCACCGGATATCCCTGCTTGGTAATCCATGCTTCCATGATCCTGCTTACAGGCTGTTTTGAAATTTCCTCTATTGATTTCCACAGATCTGAACCTGTTGCATTTCCATATGAATGATCTTTCAGGTACTTCCTTATTCCATCCCTGAAGTTGTCATGGCCCACGTAGGATTCGATCATCCTCAGGATGCTCCCTCCCTTTCCGTAACTTATTTCATCGAAGATCTGCGCTATTTCACTGGTATCCCTGACTTCCACATCTATCGGATGCGATCCCCTTAGGGAATCACCCCACATTGCGTCCCTGGTTTCATTGAGCAGAAAGTCCCCCCATACATTCCATTCCGGATTTATCTCATTGATTATCTTTGAAGACATAAATGTTGCAAAACTCTCGTTCAGCCAGAGATCGTTCCACCATTTCATCGTGACAAGGTTCCCGAACCACTGGTGTGCGAGCTCATGTGCAATTACTCCTGCTACAGACTTGAGTGTCCTCGCCCCGGTTTTCTCACTTACGGTCAGCAGAATTTCCCTGAAAGTTATGGCACCCCAGTTTTCCATTGCTCCAAGGGCAAATTCAGGGACGGAAATGAGATTAAGCTTGGGGAGGGCATAATCTATGTCAAAATATCTTTCATATATAGCCAGTGATTTTTTTGCTATCTGTATGGGATAATCAGTTTCAGAGATCCGGTCTTTTGCAGCAGTGAGGACCACGTCTTTGCCATTGTAATCACCCTTCATATAATCGAATTTTCCAACCCCTGCGTAGAGAAGATATGTGGACATTCTCGGTGTTCTGGCAAATTCCACAACTTTCTTTCCACCTTCCTCCCCTTCTTCCCTTGGCGGCATGTTGGATATTGCATCGAGTTCCCTGTCTATTTTAAGTGTCAAGGAGAATTCTGCTTTGTAGGATGGGTCATCGATGCACGGAAACATTCTTCTTGCATCGGAAGGTGCAAACTGTGTTGTTAAAATCTCGCCAGAATCCGCCCTTGCCCTGTAGAGTCCCATGAGGCTTTCACTGGCCTTTCCTGAGAACTCAACTTCAACTTCTGCTTTTCCCTTAATGACAAAGTCCGTGTTTATAACCTGAGTTTTCCTGTCCAGACTGTAAGGAATACTATCTCCTTCTGCCTTTATCGTTTCGATCTCAAGATCGGCGGAATTAAGGAAAAGTTTCTCATTGTTACCTTCAAGTATTATTTTTTCAGAACCCGTGAATGAGTGATCCTTGCTGTTTATATCCAGAATTATCTTGTATTCTACAACTCTCATTGGAATGCCCTTAACTGTGTAATCCCTTTCTCATAAATATTACTTTTATATGGATCAGGAAACCATTCTTACTTACTTCTTGCAGAAATTGAAAGACGTAAATAACAAAAAAGAATCAGAGAACGTGGATACGAAAGTCCTCAAAATCGATCAGGTTCATCCGGACACTGGAATAATAAAAGAAGCAGCAGAGGTTATAAAAAGTGGAGGAACCGTAGTTTTCCCCACGGAGACCGTCTACGGCCTTGGTGCCAGTGCTTTTTCGGGAAAAGCCTGCAGAAAGATTTTTGAGGCAAAGGAAAGGCCTCCTGATAATCCGCTTATAGTACACATTTCAGACCTGTCTGAACTGGAAAAGGTAGCCGTTGATGTCCCTGAAGACCTTATTCCCGTTCTTGAGAAAATATGGCCCGGCCCGATAACTATTCTGTTCAGGAAGAGCAGGAATGTGCCGGATGAGGTTACAGCAGGCCTTGAAACCGTGGCAGTCAGGATGCCTGCTAATCCTGTAGCCCTTATGCTTATTAAGGAGAGTGGCGTTCCCATAGCTGCGCCCAGTGCCAATATAGCCACCAGGCCAAGCATTGTGGACTCCTCTGAGGCACTGTCTGAACTCACTGGCAGGGTCGACATGATCCTTGATGCAGGCAAAACATTCTTCGGGATAGAATCAACAATAATTGATGTGAGGAAAAGGCCTCCCGAACTCCTCAGACCTGGAGCCTTTGATGTTGAGGATCTTGAACAGTATTTCGGTGCCATACTGATCGGAGATACAGCACGCGGTCTGAAGGAGGCGGAACTTGCTATCACACCAGGAATGAAATACCGTCATTACTCCCCTGAAAAAAGAATGTATGTTGTTTCTGACCGGTCGCTGTTTATGAAAATTATGGAGTCTGATGCAGCCCTTCAACTAACTGCGATATGCAGCAAAGAGCTTGCCTCACAGATATCCGGCAGATGCATCAGCCTGGGATCAGAGAAGGACTTGTATGAAATAGCCAGCAACCTGTTTCAGTCGTTCAGGAAGCTTGATGCTACAGGAAAGAAGATAGGAATCATTCAGGATTTTCCGGAAAAGGGGATCGGGATAGCAATTATGAACAGGATCAGGAAAGCCTCGGCCGGTAATATTGAAGCAATTGAGAATCTTGAATCTATCTTAAGTCAAAATGATTTGAAAAACCATAATTAACAATAGAAGATACAGAAGCATGCCTCTTGTTGGTATTATAATGGGAAGCAAAAGCGATTATGAGTATATGGCGGATGCAATAAACACGATCAAGGAGTTCGGCGTTGATGTTGAATATAGAGTGGTATCCGCACACAGGACTCCAGAGCTTATGTATGAGTATGCCTCAGGCGCAGCCGGACGTGGAATAGAAGTTATAATTGCGGGGGCAGGAGGATCCGCTCACCTTCCGGGTATGACAGCTTCGATGACGCATCTTCCTGTAATAGGTGTCCCGATCCCTACCAGGAATCTCAAAGGCCTGGACTCCCTTCTTTCTATAGTGCAGATGCCTAGGGGAATTCCGGTAGCCACCGTGGCTATAGGGAATTCAAAGAATGCGGCACTGCTTGCCTTGAGGATTCTGTCTATAAAGCACCCCCTTATAGCGAACAGGATGAAACAGTTCATGGAAGAGCAGAAAGACAAAGTCCTTGGTGAAAAGCTGGAATGAAGATTGGAATACTTGGCTCCGGTCAGCTTGGCTGGATGATGATCCTGGAAGGAAGGAAGCTTGAAAACGAATACTACGTTCTGGACAGGAAAAATAACGGACCAGCATCTAAGATATCTGATGGCTATTATTCACTTGATCAGTACAGGGAATTTGTGGACAAATGCGATCTTGTCACGTACGAATTTGAACACGTTGATGAGAAGGCACTTCAGTATGCAGAAGACCAGGGAAAATTGAGACCGGGACTCTTTTCGGTAGAACTCAAGAGGGACAGGATCAACGAAAAGGAATACCTCAGGAAGAACGGATTTCCCCTTGCCGATTACAGGATAGCCGAGAGTTTTGAGGAAGCGAGGGAACACACAAAAGAGTTCGAGAGGAGTGTCATAAAGTCTGCTACCGGTGGATATGACGGAAAGGGCCAGATCTTTGTCAGGAGAGGAGATGAAATTACAGATACGGGAAATGGCAGATATGTTGTGGAGGAATTTGTTGACTTTTCTGCTGAAGCTTCGGTAATAGCCTCCAGAAATGAGAACGGAGATTTCAGGGCGCATGTACCATCATTCAACCTCAACCAGTCGGGGATTCTGATTTACAACGTTGCTCCTTTCGAGGACTACGGAATGACTGAGATGACCAGAAGAATAATGGACAAGCTGAACTACATCGGAGTGATGGGCGTGGAATATTACATCAAGGACGGAAAGCCCATTATTAATGAAGTCGCGCCAAGAGTCCATAACACGGGCCATCATACACTTCATGGTTCTTCAATATCACAGTTTGAGCAGCATATACGTGCTATTAGCGGTCTTCCAATACCAACCCCTGATCTATTTACGGCCAGTGGAATACTGAACATAATTGGAACGCCCATAGGCAGAGAGCAACTGGAAAAGATTCTGAAACTGGATAAGACAAGATATTACTGGTATGGGAAAGACGGCGTGAGAAGGAAGAGGAAAGTGGGCCACATAAATATAACCGGAATTTCATCAGACGAAATAAGGCAGAGGATAAAGGACTTAATGGAAATAGTTTACAGGGGGAGCCTGGATTCATTCCTATGATATGGTTTTCCTCAACACCATTAATTTTTACCAGACTGGGAAAAATATTACTGTATGCAAAAAAAAAATTTTAAATTTTGAAAGCTCAATGCGACAGGATAAAGTCCGCCAGAGTTTTCATGTAGAGATTTCTTTCATCTTCCCACATAGTAAGATGTGAGCTTTTCTCGAACACGACGAGTTTTGAGTCTTCAATGTTACTGTGAATAGCCCTGGCCACGTTAGGTGTTACCTCATCGTATCTTCCTACGGTGATGAGCGTTGGGATTTTTATCACGTTCAGCTTGTCTGTGATGTCCCAGTCCCTGATGGTTCCGATTATTGTGAACTCATTTGGACCATTCATAATCCTGTACACATTTCTTGAATTGCCGTATTCCAGTGATTTGAGAACCTCTTCAGGCATCTCATCTTTTCTCAGCAGGTGCTCCCTGTAAAATACGTTCACTGCCTTTTCATATTCCGGATTTGTGAAGTCCCCTGTTGCCTCATATTTTCTTATCGTCTTTCCAACCTGCTCAGGAAGCTCATCTATTAGCCTGTGCATTTCCTGTACCGTGAAAGGTATGCTTGCAAGGCCGCCAGTGACTATAAGCCCCTTAAGACGATCCTGATATTTCACAGAGTATGCGAGAGACAGTGCCCCTCCGTAAGAAGAGCCCATGAGGAATACTTTTTCATCGCCGAATGCTTTTTTCCTCAGCCCTTCCACTTCCTCTACTGCATAGTCAAAATTGAACTTGGAATGATCAGGCTCTTCAGATCTTCCGCAACCAAACTGATCGAAGAAAAACACATCGATTCCGTAATCGACGAGATCAGTCAGAGACAGAAGGTAGTCATGGGACATTCCCGGTCCACCATGAAGGGTAAGCAATTTGGCCTTTCCTTCCTTGGACCTGTAGTGCTTGTAATACAGCTTGATTCCCTGCACTTCATAAAATCCTTCTTCAAATTCATGTTCCTGCATGTTCATGATTATCACGATTATAGGTAATAATCTTTGACTGTTTTTTTCCGGAAGTTTGTGGAAACCGTTTTAAAAAGTAATAGCATAACCAGGTGGTGTTTGTACTTGGGAATAAGATTTGTTGACCTTCATGAGGATCTAGCTTTTTCATCTCAATTTGCAGATGTTGTACGTGAGTCAAAACAGTCAAGCGTGGAAGCGCTCAGGAAATTCGATAATCCGATAGTATTCTCGGTATTGTTTCCACATATAGGGGTCTGGAATGACCATAATCAACCCTTTGCTGAAGAAAGTAAAAACGGACCAGCCAGAATGACGGCACCACTTGTCCAGATTCTGCTGGAGCAGATTAAGTTCTATCATTTTCTTGAAAGGGCGGGTTATGCTAAGATAGTGAGAGGGAGAGATGATCTTGATCACAATTCACTTAAGCTTCTTCTTGCACTCGAAGGAACCGATGCCCTTACCGATCCGTTCGACGAGTACTTGCTCAGAGACCTTGGAGTGAGATCGATAGGTTTAACCTGGAATTATGACACAAAATTCGCCGCATCCTGCATGTCCAGGAAAGACTATGGCGTTACAGGATTCGGAGAAGATCTGATAAAACTATGCAATCAGCTGGGAATTGCAGTAGATCTGGGTCACGCAAGCAAGAACACAATTATTGAAACATCAGAGATGTCAAAACTTCCTGTTATAGTCTCACATACAAATCCACGTGCCAGGACAGACCATAAGAGAAACATAGATGATGAAACCATCGAAGCAGTTGTCCGGAATGGAGGAATAGTCGGTGTTACTGCAATACTGAGCACTGTCGGGAAAGATTCTGACATAAACTCCCTTGTGGACAATATATCATACATAGGGGAAAGTTTCGGGTGGGAACATGTTGCCATCGGAAGTGATTTCCTGGGAACTGACAAGACTCCGAAAGGCTTTGAAACCATAGAAAACATGAAGGATTTGAGTGACCTTTTAGGAGAACATTCGGAACAGGTTCTGTGGGGCAATGCATACAGAGTTCTAAGTCAGATACTGAAATAAGTGTGGATTGCCGGAAGTGCCGTCCACGAACGGTATCGATGGCCGATAGGCTAGAGTATTACAACTGCCCCTACTCCACGGACTTTTTTCAAATCCGGCAGGAGATCTGAAGGTATAGGGCTGTCGGTTACGATAGTAGCCCTTGGATCCTCAACGAGTTCCGGATCATCCACTATAACCTGCCTGATGCTTATGTTTGCCCTGGAAATGATGTTGGAAACACCCGCAATTATTCCTGGCTGTGATGCCAGTTCCGGAACTATCTGGATAACCCCCATACCCATTTTGGAACTTACTGCTCCAAGGTGCGCTACGGGCCTAAGGTCCGTGAAGAAACTGTAAAGTTTGGAATCTGCAAGTATTTTCGCAAGAACTTCGACCACAACCCTTCTGTCAACTCCGAGTGCTGTTGCAAGTGAGTTTGGCTTGATTTCTATGCTTTCGCAGAATATGTGGCCCTCGCCCTCATTGTCCTTTCTGACGCTAAGACCAAGGGAAATCATTTTCTTAACTACTCTCTGCTGTGAGGGAAACCTTTCGAACTTGTTATTTATGTATTCCCACATAATACCTTTTATATCATTTTAAAAGGCTATATTAACTTTCAATTTGTAGGACTAAAATTTTCAGAAATAGTAAAAAATAGGGATTTTCTCCCTTATTCCTGATCGAATTATCAGACGCCGTCGCCTATTCCGTCTTCTGAAAGCTGTATGACGGTTTCACCTTCGGGAAGGTATGGGGAATCTATAAGCCTGGCAATCCTCTTGCCGCCTTTGCTTTTTCTCAGATAGATCCTGAAAGTTGCGGTGTGCCCCACAATGTTTCCGCCTATTGGTGCAGTAGGATCTCCGAAGAACACATCCGGCCTTGCTGAGACCTGGTTCGTTACTGCAATTACCGCATTGAACAATGTTCCGAATTTCAGCAGATCGTGCATATGTCTGTTCAGCAGTTGCTGCCTTTCAGAAAGGGAGCCTCGACCCATATACTCTGACCTGAAATGTGAAGTCAGTGAATCTACTATGAGAAGCTTTATCGGAAATTCCTTTGCAAGTTCCTGTGCCTTTTCCGCAAGAAGAATCTGATGGTGTGAGTTGTAAGCCCTTGCGACATGTATCCTTTTTAGAGTTTCGTCCGGATCAAGATCCTTTGCTTTTGCCATCTGTATGATCCTTTCAGGCCTGAACGTATTTTCAGTATCTATTATCAGAACATCGCTGTTGAATCCACCCCTGTCTTCAGGTATGGTGGCATTTACAGCGGCCTGGTGCATTACCTGGGTCTTTCCAGATCCGAATTCTCCAAAAAACTCTGTAATAGACTGTGTTTCAAGTCCACCGCCAAGCATTTCATCCAGGTTCTTGCTTCCCGTGGTAAGCTTCAACACATCTTTTCTTCTCTGAAGTATCTGATCTCCAGTTTCAAAATTACCAACATCGGCAAATTTCCTGGCGGCTGCTATTATTTTTACAGCTGCACCCTCGGCTATGCCGCTCACTTCAGACAGGTCCTTCGGCGATGCAACAGCTAATGACATTATTTCGTCATATCCACTCTCTCTGAGTTTTTCAGCCGTAGCTTCTCCGACGCCTGGCAAATCTTCTATCGTAAGTTTCTTTTCCTGTTTTTCTTCTGCCATTAAAACACCTTTTTGCCGATGCCCAAACTTTGATCGGTTTTCTCAATTGATTTTTCTTTCTCCATCAAATTGAACATTGATCTTATCGCATCAATATTCTCAGGTATGACGTCACTTTCCTGATGTATTGCCTGAATGTAATTCACTTTGCTCCCGGAAACTGTTACACTTTCCTTCCATAAGGCAATCTCATAGAGATCTGAGCGATTTCTCCCAAGTTCCCTTGACATTTCCATAACCTGAGAGGTTGTAACAATGCCATCTTTGCCCGAAACCGGCATTATCCTATTATATCTTGATAAAACATCGAAAACACTTTCAGCGTCCGTACTCTTTCCAAGCTCTGCCTGAACGACATGAACATGCATAAGGGTCGTCGGAACCTTGATAGCAACCGTTTCAACCTCAATTCCCTTAATAACAGTCTGAAGATCTGGAGCATGATGCGACGGGAATTTGAGGCTTGGTTCTATTGCATTGATTGGCCCCTTTTTGCTGTCGAAAGGATCAGTTGCTCTCCTTATCAGAGTTGCATTAACCTTCTTGAGATTAAATGCATCCTTTAATGGATATAAAGTTCTTGCCAATCCGGTTGTATTACACGAAACAACCCTCACATAATCTTTATCGGTAGATTCTTCAAAGTTGGAGTAGGCGTTGAAACTGGCTTGTGCAATAGTCTCTTTCTCTCCTCCCTGGAATATTGCCCTTACCTTTTTATCTGAATATATTTCCTTATTCTGGGCACCTATTTTTTCAGGAGTTGCATCCATTATTACATCGGAATCATCCATAAGGTTTTCCAGTGTGCCCTTAACCTTTATGCCGCTATCCTCAAATTCAGCCACTTTTGACTGGTCTGGAACATAGATGTTGAAGGACCTGCTGGCTATTTTAGCTATGTAGTCCGGCCTCGTCTTGACTATGCCTGTAACAGTCATGTCATCCTGTAACGATACGCCATGGGCTATCCTTTTTCCGATGGTTCCATATCCATTCAATCCTACTTTAATCATAGCTATTCACCTAATTGATAAGGCGTTATAAAGATATCTTTTGTAGTACAAAACTCCCGTCCTGCGAACGATATCATTTCTTTTTGATCCTTTAATGGCATCTGCATGAAGATTCTGATCTCTATGTTCTTGCGCCTTGCATAGAGGTTCGATATTAGTATTCGAAAATCCGGGATGCAGATCATCTTTGTTCCCAACTTTAGTTTATATAGAAAAAAGTGTGCATATAGTTTTTTACCACGGATAAAAATGAGAAAATGAGCTTGAAACCTGAAATAGTAAGGGTCTAGAAGATGCGAGACGTTTTTATTAAGACAGGTGACATGGAAAATTCTGCTGCCTGGTTATGGATTTAGAAAATAACTTGAATCAACCACTGTCGCAAATTCCCCATTGATGCTGGCAAGATTAACTGCGTGGATAATTTCAGCAGAGTAGTTTTTTCCGTCAGGACCTTTCCGATCAAATGTTGCAGTAGCATCTGAAATAACATATGTCTCGAAACCAAGATTTCCAGCCATTCTTGCTGTTGTGCTGACGCAGTGATCTGTTGTTAACCCGACTATGATGATCCTTTTGATGCGATCTTTGCGAAGAGTTTCCTCAAGGTCAGTGCCTATGAATGCACTGTTTTCCCTCTTCTGGATCAAAGGCTCGTTGAATACGGGCTTTACATTATCCTTTATCTTGAAGCCTTGAGAGGACGGATGCAAAGGTGATCCTGGGTCTTTGGAAACGTGCTGTACGTGATAAACAGGCCTGCGGTTCTCTCTCCACTTTCTTAGCAATGATTCGATCTTAATCTCCGCAGAATGATTGTTTCTGTGACCCCAGTAAGGTTTATCAAATCCTTCCTGGACATCGATGATCAGAAGAGCAGTGTTGGCAAGTTCTACTTTTTCCAATATCTTCCCTCAAAGACATATAAGGTATACCTTAAAGATTTTTCATGTTTGGGAAGTCCGCTATTCGAAATATTTTTTACATAAATTAACTTATCCCATAAATGAAATTTCATTCAATTATTGTATTTATATTACTTGTGCTCATTATCCTGCCAAATATCTCACAGGGCATTTATGCATCCAATTCCACCGATGCACAGGAGATTGGAACTTCTTCCGGAAACTACTATAATTTCACAAACCAGCCAGCGGGAACCTACCCTGTAAACAGGAACTGGTTGAGTTTCAGTGTAGTAAACAATTCTTCGTCCACAAGCGACAGAATTGTGCAGACTCCCTCGGGGAATGCACTAAATATTAAAACTGACAATTTTCTGGAATCATCTTACATTCAGATGGATACGTCATCGTATAATTGCACGAATGTTACTTTGAGTTATAAATGGAACAATTCTATCAGTATAGGAGGTGAAGAGGACAGCATAATATTATTTGACAACAACATCTCCATAGCAGAGTATTTCTTTGGGCCTTTTCACCAGTATAGTTCTTACATAATTGCGGGAAATGAAACTTATGACTTAGGTTACATGAATGACATGAATAATCTTACTGAACTGAGTTTTTACTTATCTTCAGAGTATCCGAATATCCTGCTCTTTTCTCTAACAAACAGCAGCAGGCAGATGGTCATGCCATTGAAAATTAATGAGAAGAACCGCTATTCGCCGGGAAAGCTGTCCTTTAGGATAGGAGGGGATATATCCAGCCTCCTGCTCTATAACATCTCAGAAACGCAGAGCTTAGGGAGTGCATTCATTCGTAATTCTGGGAAAAACATCAGTTACAATTCTACTTCATTTAGCGAACCGGTGCTTACCCATGCACCTCTAAATAATTCCAGACCATACCTTGATGTTTCACTAAACACAGTGTTCTACTTAACAAGAAACTACAATATTGCTTACTACAACTATTACAATGATACGACTGGCATCTATAACCTCCCTGCACAGGTTAATACGTTCAGGTACACAGGGAGCCAGTACGGCGGTAATTCCTTATTCTATTACTTCAATAACAATGACTCCCTGGCACTGGTTAAGATAAACCTGATTAACCTCAGTTTTGAGGAGTCCAGCATAGCCCATGGGTCTGTTTCAAGGATTTACTCATTTCATTCTGGCAGCGATTTACTTCTTGTAAATTTGACTGGAACTTACTATTTGTTCAGTGCTACCAGCCTTTCCCTGATATCATCCGGTAACCTCTCCTTTCACGAAAGTGGAAAATACAGGTACAACATTGTTTCAGCATACCTGAAAGGAGGGACTCTGAATACTGAGGAGATTAACAACACCGGCAGAATACTCCTAAAACAGTCGTTTTACCTTGCAAACCTGACGGCGGGAGGATATTCTGTCAATTATTACCCGACCCTTGTTGGATCATTGAACTATACTGTCTCGCCTTACTGCAACAGCACAATTGTTTCTGTACTGAGTTATCGGGGTAATGTCTCCTCGAACATAATCTCAATTGAAAGTTCCTCCTATGCGCTGAAAGATGACGGGAATATTTCGGTATTATTTGCTGACAGAAATAGTGCAGTAATACAGGAAGGAGGGCATTATGATATTCTTAACAGAAACGGAAGCCTTACCGGAACCGATATTCAGGCATCCGGAATTCAGTCCGGGTCCTTCACGGAGAATCTTTCAACAGGAGTTATTATCTCCCCGACGTGCATTACATTGATCTACCGTTCCGGAAGTTTGCCATACTCATCCTACGGCATCTCATTAAGCGGGCCTTCCGAGTACGTTTTACATGGAGAAAGTTTCCTTAATGTAACTGTAAAGAGTTCCATTGGCTATTATTTAACAGCAAGAATTGACAACTTCACATATACCGTCTATGATTCGCAGCTTATTGAAGTAAATTCATTTCCTGTTCAGAATGGAACTGCAGAAGTTGAAATTGATGCTGTAAATGCCGCTGGATACACCAAAGAAGTATCGGTGGCAGGTTTCATTGATAATTATGTTCCCTCACTGAGCCTGACACCTTCTTCAGGAAGTAGAATAGGCAACTTGACTGATTTTCTCTTAACAGCTTCAGACCCATCCGGGATCTCAGGTATAGGTGTATCCTATTCGGGCCATAACTTGTCTCTTTCACCATCACAGTACAATTTTACTGTAAATTTTGGAAACTATACCGGGTTTGTGAATATTACTGTAAACCTCACAGACGGGTATGGCATCAGTACGTCTTTCAGGTTCCAGTATCAGGTTATCGGATTCGATGACTCAAATTTCTCAGTCAGTATATACAATGGAGAATACTTGAACAGCACAAGATTTCCTGTTTCATGGACCAGTGTGAAAAATGCATCTTGCTATATTGTGAATTACAGGTATTACGGAATCAACTACACCAGGGAAATTGAGAATTCATCGTTTCTGTTTTCACTGGGCAACGGCAAAGTTACAATAGCCATCGAGGCTGTACTTCTGGACAATTCAACTAAACTGCTGTTCAATGGAACTGTATTCGTTGAAAGCTACGCCCCTGACATCAGCCTGAACTATTCAACAAACAGGGAATTTTCATTCTATGGAAACTCTGCAAACAACACATTCTACGCGAAAATTGGCACGAATGTGTCTTCAATTCTGGATATCCGGATTATAAATCCGTCAGGAACTGTTATTGATCATGTCTTCACAGAGAATTTCTATACGGTGAATATTGGCCGCAATGCCGAAGGCTACGCAATGAATGGTAATTACTCAGTTATCGTAAGTGCTGAATCACTCAGTGGCCTTTATTCTTTGAAACAAACAAGTTTCTACGTTAATAATACCGTTCCGGGAGAACCTGTTCTGAACATTACGGATCATTATTACAACAGGAATGCGGCTTTAGGAATTACAGATTACTCAAAGAATCTGAGTTACAGTTTCACAGTTCTTTTCGGGCAGGATAGAACATCGGGTGTGAAAGCAGAAGGAGCTTTCTTTACAGTTGATTTCAGCCATGGAACCGGAGAATACAATATTTCGGTCAAAGCAGTGTCCGGGAGCGGTAACTACAATTACACGAATTACAGCCTTTATTATTTCACAGCAAGACCTGAAATAATTATGAGTTCCGGCAACACAAGCTTAAGCAGTTCACCTTATTTTTCGCTTAATTACAGCATCAGTGACAGTGCACCTATCAGAAATATCACTTTGCTGATTAATGGTAATTCATCAGGCGCCATTAGCAGTGTGGAATCAGGTCACATACGTATTCACTTCCACCATGACGGCAATTATTCCATAGCATTGAAAGTCCGGGATTATGCAGGAAATTACAACATTTCCAGGAATATTACTGTCAGGATATCGTATTTTGTGACGATAAACTATGGAAAACTGTCATCTTCTGTCGATGGGACAATTGGAGAATTCACTCTTTTGCTTAATGGAAGCGGCACCAGCTATGCTAACATTACGTGGTATGTAAACGGCAAATTAGTAAAATACGGCAGAAGTGGTGATTTTGCCCTGAATTACGGCGAGAATAACATCAGTGCGGTTGTCCACTACGAAGGGAAGACAGTTACCTTCTCAAAGAGTGTTTTCGTGACAGGGTACCTTCCCCTGTATTTTGCTGCAGTTTTGTCTATCATCACAGTGTCAGTAAAGTTGATAAGGGAAAACAGGGACATGGAAGAACTTGAGCAGATTATCCTTGATTACAACGGGAAAAAACTGAGTGATCTGCTGCACCAGGCAGGAAAAAGAAGGTTTACAAGAAGAAGGGTCATGAATGTCATACACAATCTGAGAAACGAGGGCCTATTGAACATTGAGACGGATCCGAATAACCATTTGTACATGATGCTTAACAAAAGAAAACCCTGAATCCATTTTCAGGAGTCGGGCAAAAATATATCCTGCTTGAGGATGTTCCATCGTGATCGCTGATGGAAAAGTTGCTCGAATTTCTGAATGAACACAGAGAAGATATGGTAAATGACCTTAGGAAAATTGTTGAACTGGAGAGTCCATCAACAGATAAACGCCTTCTTGACGGTGCACTTGCATTCATTGTGTCTTATATAAAGGAAAACACAGGCGGTGATGTGGAAATAATCCCTAATCGGGACGCAGGAAATCACCTGATTGCACATTTCGGACCGGACATCGCTGACAAGCCGATACTGATACTTACCCATTATGATACTGTGTGGCCTGAAGGGACCCTCAAAGATATGCCATTCAACAGGGAGGGCAGGAAGATTACTGGTCCTGGTGTATTTGACATGAAGGGAGGATTGATTCAGGGACTATGGGCAATTCGTGCTCTCGAAAAATATAATGCTCTTACCGGCCCCGTGGTCCTTTTGTGCACTTCTGATGAGGAAATTGGAAGTTCATCTTCCCGGAAGCTGATTGAGGAAACTGCGGCAAATTCCAGATGTGTGCTTGTTCTAGAAGCTAGTGAAAAAGGTGCACTGAAGACTGCGAGGAAAGGTGTTGGCGATCTGAACATAGAAGTAATCGGCAAGGCAGCACATGCAGGCCTGGATCCGGAAAACGGGATTAGTGCAATCGTAGAACTTTCCAGGATAGTGCTTGAGCTGCAGGATCTCAATGATCCGGAATCTGGAACTACCGTAAATGTAGGTACAATAAAGGGTGGAACAAGGAGAAACGTTGTGCCTGCGCATGCTGAAGCAGTAATAGATCTGAGGGTCAGTTCAAGTGAGTCTGCAGAAGCAGTCCTTAAGAGAATACGCTCAATTGAGCCCGATAACCCCGATGCAAGAGTGAATGTAACCGGTGGGATCAACAGGCCACCTATGGAGAGGACTCATGCGACCGCTGATCTTTTTTTCATGGCCAGAGAGGGCGGTAAAAAAATAGGGCTTGAACTTGAAGAATGCTCTGTCGGAGGGGCAAGCGACGGTAATTTCTGTGCAGCACTGGGAATTCCTGTCTTGGATGGTTTAGGTGCGGTGGGTTCGGGTGCCCATGCTCCGGAAGAGCATCTCATTGAAGAGACCATGCCTCAGAGAGCTGCCCTTCTTGCGATGCTCATAGCTGATCTCCAGAATCATTAGTCGACCAGAAGCCTGGCCAATCTTATAAGAGAGGATGAAGAAAACCTGAGCCCTGAATCTGCAATCCGCAATGCCATGCCTAGTGCTGCATCAAAAAGCAGATGATGTACTGGCTTGATGTCTGGATCATAATTGTCAATGTGTGATTCGTACCTGTCCGGAAATTCAAGGATATGGACACATTTGTCAGTACTGGCTATACCGGCTCTCCAGTCCATTTTCTGACCTTTGGGTGTCCCTATCGATTTGCGGAAAAATCCTCCTGAATCAGGTGATGGTATCGGGGAACCATCATCAAATTCTCTGGAAAATACCATGGGACCATTCCTCAAAGTTTCCGCAGCTATCTCCTTCCATGGGTCAGGGCTGTAGAATTTCCTCATTCAGGGCACATATGAAACACTGCGGGATAGATATATATCTTTTTTGAAACAACTTTCACACTGGATTATATTGTGCCAAAATACATTTACAACCGAAAAAATATTTATCATATAGTTTCATTCTGATTTCACGCAGGTACAAAAATGAAGAAATCCTTGGGTGCTGCATTAGTATTGTTTGCGACATTGATTCTGGTTTCCGTGACCCCGTTAGGCTCAGTAGCTTCTACACCAAGCTTATCGGCGCCTCCAGCCACACTTCCGGCAATCACGTATTACACGAACAGTACACATTATACAATCACAACAAATCAATGGAATAGTTTCATATTCGATGTTATTGACAATAAAAGCTTTGTCAAATACAACTGGAGCCAGAATGCCACGCAGCAGCTGATCCTGTTTGACTTGTCATATTCCGGGCTCAATCCATTTGGATCTGAGCTTGTTGTAGCTCTATCATCAATAGGATTCCCCGATGTGCACAACATGACAAAAGCTTTCTTTGCTGTTGAGAACGAATCATCCCAGATTTCCGGGTATACAAACATACAGGCACTGAACGCGGGAGCATATCCAGGATTCTCATGGTCACAGCCGAAAGTGCATTCTCCCATTGAGACATATTATGAAGTAGGAAGCATTCTCGCAATAGTTGCAGCGACGTTTGTGCTGTACTTCGTGTTCAACAGGAAGAAGTAAGATCCGGAATCATCCATTTCCCTTAATTTTATTTTTCCCACTTGTAGGATGGTTCCTATATCAAAGCATTCTGCCTTTTTCTAAAATGATTAATATAGATAACCGGCATTTGTCAGGTGTAAGCTATGGATAAGAAGAAAATCATTGTTGGCATTACAGGCGGTTCCGGAAGCATACTTGCGATAAGACTGCTTGAGAACCTGGTAGGCAACGATGTGCATCTCATAATTTCGGAAAATGCCAAGAAGGTTCTTTTGGAAGAGACTGACTATTCCCTGTCTGATCTTACTTCACTTGCAAATCATGTTTACGACGATTCAGACATTGCCGCAAAGGTAAGCTCCGGCAGCTTCAGGTTCTCTTCATTCGTTATAATCCCGTGTTCCACCTCCACTCTCGCAAAAGTTTCAGCCGGAATAGCTGATACTCTCATAACAAGAGTAGCATCAGTTGCAATGAAGGAGAGAAGAAGAATGATAGTAGTCCCTAGAGAAACACCTCTGAGCACAATTACACTTGAAAACATGACAAAACTGTCCAGAATGGGAATTGTTGTCACGCCAGCTATGCCTGGTTACTACACGAGACCAAAAAGCGTTGATGACATGGTAAACTTTGTCGTATCGAGGGTTCTTGATCTAATGGATGTAGAAAATGAGCTCATCAACAGATGGAGAAGCTGAAAGAACCGCATTCATGGCAGATGGAATGCTGAAGAGGCTTTCCAAATGGCTCAGGATGATGGGTTATGATGTAAGATATTCCGGTTCTGAAATATCAGACAGGGAGCTTATAGAGAAATGCCATCGGGATGATCTTGTTCTTCTCACAAGAGACCATGAGCTTTACAAATCTTATGAAAGATCCATTCTGATAAGATCAATCAACTATCTTGAGCAGGCTCTGCAGGTAGCCAGAAAATTCCATCCCGATAAAGATGCCTTCTTTACAAGGTGCCCCGAATGCAACACCATTCTTGAAACTGTAAAAACATCAGATTACAGGAACAGCCTTCCGGAAGGAATAGTAACGCGATTCACCGAGGTTTACAGATGCAGTGGTTGCGGCAAATTTTATTGGAACGGCACCCATTATGACAGGATAAAAGCCAGCATAGAAAAGATACTGGATGAGGTCGACAATGAGAATAATGAATGAGGACAGGGATTCTTCCACTCTTACACTGTATGTGCAAAGCATAGATGATCTCTGGTACCTGAAGAATTTCATTTCCGTAGATGACAGGGTGAGGATGACTACATTACGGAGAATGGAAAAGCAGGATGATCTCACAAGGTCGAAAGAAACGCAGAGAAAACCCATGACCCTTACCATAGAGGTAAAAGATGTTGAATTCCAGGAATTTGCAGACAAGTTGAAAGTCCTGGGAAAAATTGTTGCCGGAAACGAGGATCTCATAGGAGAACACCAGTCCTTCCTGATAGGCCCTGAAGACACTTTCGATCTCGTGAAGGAGCAATGGACGGAGGAGGAAAGAAAAATGCTCAGGGAAGGAGTTGACCAGTCGTTCCAGGTTGAGTACTGCTTCGTGACTCTGGATGATGAGGAAGCAGTGATTTCAGTGCTGAGAAGCTATGGGATACAGACGTTCGGGAGGATCAATGCCGGAAAATCCGGAAAGGATTATGATACAAAATATACAGAAAAGGATTATTTTTTAGAAATCTCAAAGACACTGAAGTCCACAATTTCAAAGGATGCAATTATAATAGTCCTTGGCCCAGGTTTCACGAGAGACAAATTTGTTGCCCAGATTAGATCGGAACCTGGATTTGCTGGTAGGCAGATCAATTCTTATCCCACAAACAGGGCAGATGAGGCGGCGGTGTATGAATTCATGGCCAAAGACGAGAGTGAAGGGATATTTGCAAATGCAAGGATGCTCCAGGAGAAGCGCATTCTGGAAACTTTCCTGAAAAACCTTAAAACAAATAACCTTGCGGCTTACGGATTCGCGCAGGTTAGCGAAGCGCTGAATGCAGGTGCAGTTGAGACTCTTATGCTCACCGAGGAAAAATTCAGGGACAAGGAATCAAGGCCCATTCTTGAAGCGGCTAAAGGCTCAGGATCATCAGTGCACGTATTCAGCATACACAATGAGTCAGGGAAGACCGTAAAGAACTTTGGCGGATACTGCGCCATATTGAGGTACCCGGTTTCCTGATAAACGGAATGCAAAAATTTAGAATAGAGGTACCAATTACTGTCCTGTCCCTTTTGCAAAATGCAGGTTGCTTTCGCCTGCCTGATGAAAAGGTAAATATAATCTGCAAAGCATTAGGGTGAAAGAAAGCTCCGATGGTGTAGTCCGGCCAAGCATTTCGGCCTTTCGAGCCGACGACCCGGGTCCAAATCCCGGTCGGAGCATCGTATTCACTTCTTAGGATTGAGTGTCTCCCTAAGGGATTTTACTTTTTGGACTGCAGAGTTACAACGGTTTTTAAATTTTAATGGATTTCTGGCGCCAGGAAATATGTTGAGCTTCTATCAGGATCAGTGTCGGATATTTTCAAAAAGGGAGGGTGAAATGCGAATCAGGTTCATGAAGACAATTCCAAAATATCCCTGACCAGCTCATCCAGCTTAGTAATCATTGGCCAGTGTCCTGAGTCTATGACCCTGTAATCCCCGTCCAGACCCCCTTTGATGATTTCATCTACATTGTCACCGCCGCCTGTGCAGAAAATGTAGGACTTTTTTGCACTGTCGTAATTGTCTGTAAGTGTTATAGACCCAAAAATCAGCCCATGCGGCCATGGAGTTGCCTTGGAAAGGAGCCATTCCCTGTCTCTGCCCTTTACATCGTAGCCAATTGCCTCAAGTATTTCATCTGTCAGCGGGAATTTCCAGTCTGTACCACTCTTTCTGGATTCCTCTAAAATCTCCTCTACACCTTTTTCGGACCAGTCTTCTTTACCGCACTGTGGTTTTCTTATTTTCTCCGGCCTGGTTGCATCGAGAAACAATATTCTCTCAATTCTTTCCGGGATCCTGTCCTGCACTGCCGCGACAATCTTCCCTGCAAAACTGTGCCCCACCAGAACAACGTCATGGAGATCCTCGTATTCTATTATGTTGATAACGTCCTGAAGTGCAGTCTCCACACCGTAATCAGGGCTGCCGATATGAGACCTGTCACCCATTCCTGTTAGTGTAACCGGATAAACCTCATGCCCCTTCTCTCTAAGAAGAGGGGTTATCTTCTTCCATACCCACGAGCCAAGCCATGCTCCAGGAACAAGAACATAAGTCGCCATTAACTTCAATAAAGACAATAGATGTTTAAACCTGATCATG
>OFHI01000072.1_pt1 | contig 24103 bp, 31 predicted proteins | sample 1522021 | NCBI WGS metagenome assembly OFHI01 (sample SAMEA2464839, study PRJEB22497) | soil metagenome | biome: Grassland; feature: Farmland; material: Clay | place: Australia | collected 2013-02-01 | depth 1.4 m | reverse complement strand
TATGTCAACTGTTACGAATGCGGCTCCCCTGATACTGAATTCCTCAAGGTTGGAAGAACGAATCTTCTTTCATGCAAGGCCTGTGGCGCCCAGCACCCGATAAAGCTTGCGAGAGAATCAAGGTTTGAAGAAACTCAGCTTGAAGAGGGCAAACAGTACGTGGTCGAGATAACGGAAAAAGGAAGTTCAGGGGAAGGAAGGGCGATGTTCAGGGGCTACAGCCTTTTTGTCCCGGGGGCAAAGAAGGGTGAAACCGTCAAGGTACTAATAAAAAGGATCAAGCGGGGAATGGCTATAGCTGAGGTTGTTGACAAGGAATAGGCGGTTCTTATAGGATCATCCACTCTACCGCAGGTAATACTCGACACTAATTCCATTATCTACTCCATAAAGAATAAAATCGACCTGAAGGCCTTACTGGAAAGGTTCAGCGAACTCGGGCCTGCGAAAATTCCCCAGTGTGTAATAGATGAACTGTCAGGACTTTCTGAATCTGTCCCGGAAGCCAGGGCTGCGCTCAAGATGGCAGAAAGGTTCGAAGTAATTCATACTCAGGGAAAAGGGGATGACTGTATAATAGAAAAGGCAATTGAGACAGGTTCTGCGGTCCTGACAAATGACAGGGGGCTCGCCAGAAGGCTTAAAGAATCAGGAATAAGGGTCATATCCATCAGGGGCGGGAAAACAATAGATTTTGTATGATTTGCGTATCTCCAAGAATAATCTGAAATTTAAATGCGGAGATGAGAACTGTTATGAGGGATTTTGATACAAACATATATTACGCCCTGAAGGTGATTAAGACAAAAGCAGGACCAAGAAATCACGTCTCAATTTCTTCCAGTGATCTGGCCGAGGGAATGGGACTCAGCCAGCAGTCAGCATCAAGAATCCTGATCAGGCTTGTCGAGGATGGGTATATAACCAGGACGTTTCAGAACAGAAAGCAGAGGATAGTGCTCACAGACGCCGGGCTCGATGTTCTTTACAGGGAACTCGGAAGCCTTTCCAAGATCCTCCACCTTGACAGCACCATTTCCTTATCCGGCATAGCCCAAAGCGGCCTTGGCGAAGGCAGATACTACATTTCCAGGAAATTTTACATTATACAGTTTCAGGAGAAACTTGGGTTCATACCTTATCTCGGAACACTGAACCTCAAAATCCTCCCGGCGTTCGAAAGCCCCTTGAGAAGATTGAGGAGCAGTCCAGGCATACATATTGACGGATTCAAGACAGAGGACAGAACATTCGGCCCGGTTAAAGTATTTAACGCAACAGTTAACGGTGAGAAGTGTGCAGTAATATTCCCTGAAAGATCAGTTTACACTGATGTTGTAGAATTGATTTCAGAAAAATACCTTAGAGGAGAATTCGGCTTAAAAGACGGTGATGCCGTCGATGTGTCGGTGGACCTTAGTCAACCAGATGGGGCAGAATCCGATCAGTGAGGCAATCAAACCTCTATCTGGCCCGCTTTTATCTCATTAACAACCTTCTGGAAATTCTTGTCAACCTCTTCCTCGTTTAGACCACACTCTAAAAGTTCCATGTAGATTTCGTATGCCTCTTCCCCTTCGTCAAGCTCAACTTTCTGTATGTCCCCTTTGTACACTCTTACGAAGCCGCATGATCTTCCAACTTCAAAATTGAGTCTGTAGTCTAATTCAAGCGACACATCGAATTCCGGGAGATATTCATAATTCTTCAGATGATCTGGCATTCCAATCAAAATATGGACTCACTATATGTAAGTTAGCCAACTTTCAGACATACTGGTCAAGTCCGGTTTCCCACTTTTCCCTGAACTTCTGCAAGTCCTCATCAATACAGACCATTTCGAGGTCCTTGACCTTTGCCCTTACTCCGCCTGTATTACCTATCTCAATGACTTCAATCTCCTTTAAGCATTTGAGAAATTCTTCCCGGTCCTGTTTCCTGACCTCAACAACAATTCTGTTTCCATCTTCGGAAAACAGCTTGTTCGCAGTTTTGTTATGTGAAACCTGAGTCAGGTCAAGTTCAAATCCGATAGATCTACCGAAGGCCATTTCAAGCACAGTCTGTATTAATCCACCTGAAGATATATCATGAGCAGCCATTATAAGCGATTCTGATGATGCTGCAAGAATACCTTCAGAGATAGTTTTCAACTCCTCATAGTCTACGTCATCCAGGCTTTCCGAAGAAACTCCGAGATGATCCAGGTAGGCACTTCCCGAAAGATTGCCAGATGTGCTGCCAACAACAAAGATCAGGTTCCCCTCACCCTTGAATTCCGAAGTTACAGCCTTGCGCACATCTTTGTTTATGCCGGTGATCATTACAGTTGGTGTGGGCTTGATATTCTTTCCGCCTGACTGGTTGTAGAGGCTCACGTTTCCTGCCACCACGGGTATGCCGAAATACCTGCAGAATTCAGAAATTGCCCTGGAAGCCTCTATCAGCTGGCCCATTACTTCCGGTTCCTCAGGGTTTCCAAAATTGAGCGAATCTACCAGGGAATGGGGCTTGGAACCTGTGACAATGATGTTCCTGTACGCTTCTGCCAATGTGGCTTTGGTCCCAAGGTATGGATCAATAGAAACCATTACAGGCTTGGAGCCTGATGTTATCGCAAGCCCTCTATATGACCCTTCCAGTGGTTTTATAATCGAAGCATCTGAGTGAGTTTCCCCGTTGGGCAATCCGGTAAATGGCTTAACTATGGTATTGCCCCTTACAGTGTGGTCGTACTGCCTGACCACATTGAATCTCGAACAGTTCTGTGGTCTGGAAAGAAATTCAAAGAGCAGGGATTCGTAATTCTTCATCTCGCGCGGGACAGGATAGCTTCGCAGATCTCTAGTATGTTCCCTGTAGTTCCTTGCGTATAACGGGCCCGTTGTGAGAAATTCCAGGCTGAGATCAAGGACTTTCTCTCCTTTGTATTTTACTTTCAGATTGGGTGATTCGATAACTTTGCCGATGATTGAAAATTCTATGTCCCATTTTGAAAATATCTCCTTTATGGCATCGAGCTTGGAGTCTGAAACGGCCAGAAGCATTCTTTCCTGGCTCTCACTTATCCATATCTCCCATGGTTTCATGTTCTCCTCCTTGAGGAGAACCTTGTCCAGCTGGACCACAGAAGATACCCCTCCTGCCAGGCATAGCTCTCCAACAGAGCTAGAGAGCCCTCCGCCGCCAAGGTCCTTCATTCCATCTATTAGGTTTCTGTCGTTTGCTTCAAGGACAGCGTGTATGAGTGGTTCCTTGATAATTGGATTGCCCAGCTGCACAACCGACTTGTTTTCACTGCTTTCCTCCTTCAGGACCGCTGAGGCTAACGTCACGGCATGGATCAAAGGCTCTTTTATGATGGGGTTTCCCAGTTGAACTGCCCTCTGGCTTTCTTCATCCTTGTCGGAAAGCACCCTTGAAGCAAATGTAACACCATGAATTCCGTCTCTCCCGGTCCTTCCGCCGGCCAGTACAAGATTTGCACCTACACTGGCTACCCTGCTCCTTGAGATCCTGTCCTTCCTGACAATGCCTATGCACCCCACATTCACAAGAGGCATCCCATCGTAGCTCGGATCAAAGTCAACAGAGCCGGCAACAGTTGGAATACCTACCCTATTGCCATAATCCCTTATTCCTGACACCACCCCGTTCAGCAGGAACCTGTTTGAAAGTTCAGAGGTATTGGCATTATTCCCTTCAACATCTCCGAAAAAGAGCGAATCGAGGAGAGCAAGTGGCTGGGCGCCCATGCATAAAACATCCCTCAGGATTCCCCCGACCCCGGTCGCAGCCCCTCCATATGGCTCTATTGCGCTCGGGTGGTTATGGCTCTCCATCTTTACGACATATGCGTATTCATCGTCGAAGGAAACAACTCCTGCATCGTCTTCCATTGCCAGTATGGTGTCCTCCGTGTTGAGGTTTGAGAAATATTTCTTGAGATAGAATTTTGATGACTTGTAGCAGCAATGTTCGCTCCAGGCCTGGGCCATTGCCTGAATCTCAATATCCGTGGGATTTCTTCCGAGCCCTTGAAAGTAGTGCTTCAGCATTAACATCTCATCTTTGCTCAGAGAAAGCCCCATTGATCCGCTGATATCGGAAAGTACTGAATCATCGGTTTCAGTTATGTTCACAGTCTGTGCGTGTTTACTCGATGAGTCAGGCAAATCATTCACCAGCCAGTGTCACCTCATAATCGTGAATTACTGGATTGACAAGGAGTTTCTCAGCCATTTTCCTGGCCTCCGCGACCGGGTCCCTGACATCATCTGAGAACTCAATCTCATAGGAGCGGACTGTATTGATTGAACTCACTCCGGTGAAACCCAGTATGCTGAGATTCTTCTTGATCGTTAGCGCTTCGGGGTCCTCCACACCCTTGAGATATTTTATCTCAATCCTCACTCGGGACATGAGAAGGGCAAGCCGATAAGCGAATTAAATCTTTCCCGGATGTGCGACCGGTACAGCCTTTAAGGCACTTATGATCGGCTTAAGAACATCGTAAATCCTGTCTGCTTTTTCCGCTACAGTACCAGTGACAATGATGTCTGCTCCTGCCTCTGCGATCTTGGACGCTCCCACAGGATCACGAATGCCGCCGCCTACTATCAGGGGGATTCTTATGCTGCTGCTAACGGAAGCAACAACTTCCTCAGAGACAAAGGTGGGAGATCCGCTTCCAGATTCAAGATATACAAGCTTCATTCCAAGCATCTCAGCGGCCAGCGAATAGGCGACAGCCTTTTCTGAGTCAGTCCTGGAGATAAGCTGGGCATTTCCCACCCTGCCCACTGTCATGCCAGGCTCGAATATCAGGTAGCCCATGGAAATAGTCTCGATCCCCATCCTTTTCAGGACAGGGGCTGCCATTACCTGGTGTGCAATAAGAAACTCAGTCGTTGCAGAGTTCAACAGGGACATGAAGTATATTGCATCAGCGTTATCGCTTATCATAGATGCAGACCCGGGAAAAATGATAATCTTCCTGCTTGTCCTGGCTCTTATTCTTGTTATGGTTTCTTTCAGTTTCGCTGGGTCAACCTTGGTTGAACCACCAATCATGATATAATCTGTACCGGCCTTTTCAGCCTCTTCTGCTATCACTGCAGCCCTGTCGGACCCCTGGGCAGCAGGGTCTATCAAGGTCATGTGTATTCTTTTCTTCCTTATGGAACTTGTAATTTCTTCATATATGCTCAATATAAACCACCTATTGTGAACGAGATCAAGCCAACAATCATTGCAAACTTTGACAGATTCTGGCTTGTGTGTGGGTAGCCAATCTTGTATGCGGACAGGAGGAACAGGGCGTCTGCCACTGCGACTGCCCCAAGGTAATAAACGGAGAATATGCTGAGATAATATGGCAGGACAGACATTCCCACTGCTACAAGAACGGAGGCAACCGCCACTGCAGATGCGATCCTGACCCCATATCTCCTGGGCAATGTAACTCTGTCGGTATCCCCCTTCATGTCTTCAATGTCTTTTATCACTTCTCTTGAAAGATTCGCAAGTGAAGCCATTACGAAGAGTATCAGCATTTTATACGTTGAATTCACTGCGATTCCACCAAAGATGAATATGAGGCCCACCATGATGCTTATTGAAACGTTACCGACGAAGCCTCTCTTTTTCAGTGTGTACTCATAACTTACTAGAAGTGCCTCAGCAATAATCACCATGATGAAGGCATACAGGGAAATAAACAGGGCCGCCAGTATGAGCGCTGCAGCAAACAGGATCACAGATTCCGCCCTGGCCTGGCTCATGGTAATTGTTCCCTGCACAAGGGGCCTTCCCGGGTGGTTCACTCGATCGGAATCGACATCAACTATGTCATTGATTATATTCCCTGCACCAGTAACCAGAAAAACTACAATTGAAGCAAATATTACAGGGACAAGGTAGTTTCCTATGCCCAGGCCTACGCCTATCAACCCTGAAATCCAGGTGGCGATTAAACCCATGAGTGCATTCACAGGCCTGATTATCTTTACCCATTGCTTCATTGAACTAGGTCGGTAACCCTTCTATTTTTAATATTTTTATCTGTATTTTTCTGTCATTAGTTTGGAAATATTGTCATAGGCGGTCATCAGTGAATCTTCAACTTTCAAGCCGCTAAATGAATAATGAGTTCTGTGGGACTTAACACCCATATCTGCCAGGTGCTGAGCTACTGCTTCCATCGGTGGCATATTTGACCTGACATTCCGTGCAATGTCTGAAAGCTCCAGAAAAAGTACAGAAGTGTCTTCATTCTCCAGGTAATTCAGGTAACTTTCAGATTTTGGGGAACTATGGACCAGTTTCTCGTCTGCCATCGACTTTACCGTATCGGGATTTGAAAGTTTTCCCTTCCAGACAGGCCCCTCATCTGCATCTTCATAAGTGTTCGAAAGCAGTTTGTGCTTGTTCAGCGTGCCAATCTGCTCAAGGGTATTATCAGCTTTCGCTGCGCCATGTTCCACCCTGAATATGACCCGGTAAAAGTGGGAATGCCAGAACGAAATCTCGGGCGTTGCTGCCATATCAAGGACCGCGGCTCTCTTGGCTATGTACGAAATGAGGAGCCTTATTCCCATCTCGTGCTTGAACATGTCAGTCTTGATGTATGCATCATATCTTCTCTTCGTTTTTGCCCTCACAGACCCTGTCAGGGAAGAAAGGTCAGTAGCGGTGGCTCCCACGAATCCCCTATTCCTGACGCCTGTTATGGCTTTATCGATGTAGGGGATTATTGAGCCATACGGGTCTATATCAATAAAATCGAAAAGATGGCGTTCTATGGTTTTCTCAAAGCTCTCATTGAATATCTCAACTCTGGCACTGTTCCTCTCGATGTTATTCAGTGCAATTCTGTAAGAGGCCGGATTTATCTCCGACATAACGGTGCTTATGCCGGCTTCCCGGTCAACCCTTATGCCTCTAATGCCAGATGCGCCAAAGGCATCCAGGAATTTCTCGGGCCTTTTTGCAGCAAGAAATGACAAAGTAAGGTCTCTGTTGAGACGCTGCGACGGGTTATAGAAACCGACCGTCCTTGTTCCAGGGCCTTTTTTAACAGGTTCAGAAGGTAACTCTATCTGGGCCGCACCTTCATTGACGATCACTTATGAACCTTCTTCTCCGCGTATAACTCTCAGGACCTTGAACGGAAGCAAGCTCCTGTTGATTGGTGTAATGTCAAACACCCTGATACCTTCTAGGCTTCTTATTTCCTGCAGTACAGGGTTTCTGGATTTCTTGTGAAGTGTTACTATTATGGGTTTCTCGAACTTGAGAGTCTCCTCTATCTCCTTCTGGATGGTCTTGGTCACGTTCTCCAGCTTTCCCACTTCATCAATAACAATCACGTCTGCGTTTTCCCTGGCTCTCTGTAAGCTCGGAAGCAGAATGTCCTCAAGCAATCTTGTATCTACACCTATCTTGTCTATTTTGGCCCGGGAAATTATCCCCTTGTCAGCGAAAACTGCTCTCTTCTTGGTATATATGTCGTATATGGAATAGCCGGTGAGTTTCCCATGCTCTGCTATCTCACTGACGAGTACGCCCTGAACGTTTGAGCCATCGTGTTCAAGCATCTCAATTATTTTTCTCAGAGCATCAGCTTTAATTGAGCCAACCGGTCCGGTTATTCCTATCTTTACCGCCATTTGCAACTATTCCTCCAGGTGCATTAATGGATAATCCATTTCCTTTATGTATTCCAGCTTTGCAGTTATCTTCTCATCGTTGTATTTTACTTTTATTGTGACGTCCAGCATCTCTCCGGAGAGTGTAATGTATTTGTATACTCCCTGCCTCTTCTTCACAATTTCCCTGTCTATGCTCACTTCAGCGTCCTGGACAAATGGCTGAACCATGACACTTTCCTTCATGGCATTCTGCAGAGAAGTCAGGTTGCTTAGATTTATGGGCACTCCCACATACTGGTGATAAATGGTGCCAAGCTTTATGCCAGCTTCAAATATTGCTCTTTCTCTGTCAGTACAAGAAAAATATTCGCTGGCCGGGTCTTTCATTAATAACCTATATAGCACAAAATTAAATAAAAGTTTTTAAATTATTTTGTAGGCTCCAAATTTACGCTTGTCGTCGTGAAATGATCAATAGGAAATCTGGCATTGGCGGAGATCACATTTCAGGCATGTTCCCATAAGGGACTTCAACAGAAAATCGATACAATGAAATACCGGCAATTCCTTAACCAGATGATAAACTATTAGGTAGGACACTATGGCAAGACGAAAAAACAACAGCAACAATCTGGCAGAGGCATTCGTTTCGTGGATGTCATTCAACGCGGCATACAGAATTTTCGGACTGGCTATGGTGATTCTTGGGCTATCATTCTACCTCGCCTGGTCCATACTTTACAACACCTGGGCCGACCCCGGGCTGTATTCGGTTACGGTTATCCTGGTTGTGTTCGGGATACTTTCACTTCTCCTGGCCGGTGAGAAGGAGAGGAATCCAGGAAAGCAGAGATAGGGTTATTCTCCGGCATCTATAATATCAGATTCAAGTTTGGAACCCAATATTCTTGTTTTTTTGAGTCTCCCGTTTTCGACAAACAGGCATTCAGAATAAGGGCTGTTTCTTCCGCCGGAAAGGTCCTCAGCATCGAGGTCGCCAAAAGCCTGGAGGCCGAACCTGTTCAACTCTGCCCTCCCCATCCCTCTGCTCCTGAAGATGAACACCGAACTGCTGTTTTCAGCAATGACATTTGAAAGATGGTTTCTTGAGAGATCATCTGGATTTTGTGTTACACATATCACCGAGGCACGGTAATGTCTTGAATGCCTTATCATTCTCGAAAGCATCTCCAGCGAATTTTTATTTGCCAGCACCAGATGAGCCTCGTCTATGAGAATCATCTTTCTTCTATTGGGATTCTCAGCCATTGCATTGTATATTCTCCCGAGAAGGGCAATCATCTTCCTTGAAGAGTCATCATCCAACAGGTTGCTGATCTTGTATATTTCCACATCCACGTTTCCGGAGCCATTTTCTTCATGCTCGCTTTCCCTGTCCAGGTGGGGAATGCCCGAATCTGCATTTAGTGCTACTACTTTGCAAGATCCAGGAAACATTGAGCAGGCATATTCATCGAGAGGATCCAGAATTGCAATGCTGTCAACAGAACGTGTCGTTGCGAACCTCATCAGGAGTATTTTAGCGAAAAACGATTTTCCTGATCCCGTCTCTCCGAATATCAGCACGTTGTGGGAATTCTTGTTAAAAATATCCAGAAAGACTGGTTTTTCCGTGATGTCATCAACCCCAAGAGCAACTCCTCCCGCTTTGGGAACAGGGGTGAACGAAAGTGGGAAAATTGAGGATGCTGAATGAGTATCCATCAGGTACGGCTTACCCACATTATCCTTTGGCGACGACATCTCCTTGAGCCTGTTTGTTGAGATATACTCAACGGGTCGGACGATGAGGCCCATAAGCTTCATCACAGACGAAAATGTAGCAGCACTCTCCCTTAATTTTACTGGATGTTCCGAAGATACCCTGAAGGAAGCAAAAAGGTTCACCAGAAGTGATCTCCTGGCCCCAATTCTTGAGGACATGTTCTCAAGGTCGTATATCTGGCGGTTCAGCTTCTCGCGTTCGGAGTCCCCCATTGTCCTGCTGTACCTGATTTCAGACTTTCTGTCTGCGATGTATTTGCCAAGTGTGGATGAGCTGACTTTCTCCGGAACAGGCCTGATTATGAATTTCATCAGAACAGGAAAGCTGAGAGATTCCAGTAATGGCAGGTAATCTGTCCCACCCCCGTAGTCTGAATCCACGAGAGTAAAAACCTGGTGGTGCTGATCAGTCGTGTAATACGCTTTCCCAATCTTGAAATTTGTGTTTCTCAACCTTCTACTATCATTCATAAACATACCTCATATACAATCATGAAAGTGATTCAAGAATCAAGCTGAGCGTTTTCCCGTCCTCCACAAGTTCGCAGTTCCCCGCAACCCCAGAGAGGGCAGACCTTATCGTATTCAAGTCATCCATGAGGCCTCTGCCCGAAATCTCGCTGTTTCTCCCATTCCCCCACACGATGATGAAGGATCTGTAGTAATATTGATCCTCAAACAGATAATCCAGGAATCTGTTGTAATTTTCTGATAACCTGTCAGCTTCCTCTACATGATACATTTTGGAGTCCACAGAAAAGGGTATGGCAAGGAAACTGGCCGCCCTTCCCATGGAAGAAAAGGCATTTGAAACCGCTTTTTCAAAATCTTTCCTGCTTTCAGGATTCAACGTGTGGACGTCTGCCCCTTTAACCTCAAGGCAGTATCCTTTACTTGCGCCCTTAAGGAAGAAGTGATTATCATTTACGGCATCCACCTTCACCCCGTTTGGCGGAATCCCGCGATGCGATGAAGCTTTCCAGAGGATGCTCCTTGCCACCAGAGTTCCTATGGAAGACCCTTTCCTTACAGGAACAAAGAAAACAAGGGCAAAAACCAGTGCAAGCAGAGAGTAAAACAATGATATCTCTGACACCATGGCCGCCAGTGAAACAGAAACAAGAATCAGCACAGCATTCCTCGCTTCCAGTCCTGCAATTTTAGGCATGAAAGTGTTTATGTTTGCAGGTATCCTGTTATTGCCCTTACTCCTCGTATGAATCCACCTCGAAGCGGTTATATTCAAGATCCCGTGCCAGGGCGAAATCCTGCATCGACGTCTTTTTTGCACGGGAGGCGAAAGTGCCTGATTTTCCTGCAGTGCCGAACACATCCCCAACTGAATTCTTTACGCTTCCTGACGCAAACTTACCTATTGCCCCCGCAGGACCTGAAACAGAAGATCCCAGAAAATCCCCGGTATTCATAAGGGAAGTTGCCGAAGAACTGAGTATCGAGCTGGCGGTAACTAGAAGGTACGGGCTGGATGCGGCCAAGATAATAAATGCAGCCTGAAGAAGGAAGTTTCCATAGAAAATATGGGCATTATACAGTATTATCAGGATAAAGAAGGGGAGCGCATTTATCTCTATGAAAAGTTTCCAGAATTTGACGGCAAGGCTATCAAACCCCTTTATAACGAAAAAAAGGGAGAACAGTGGAAGTGTGGACACAAGAAAAATGGCAAGGGCCTGTCTTATTTCAAGAACTGCCAGGAGCGCTCCTGTTCCGACGAAGTAAAGTGAAAGAAGGAGAAATTCCATGACCTGGAAAAATGGATTTTCAGAGTAGCTTGCCTTGATTTGGGCAACTGAATTCGAAACAGACAAGAGTGAATACCAGTCTACGGACCCATAGTTCCATACCTGGAGGAATATGGCCTGAAATATCTTCATTACAAAAATTGAAGTCTGCAGGGAGAAGAATGACAAGATGACAGCAAAAACGGACCTGTAGAGCAGGGAGGAAGGGAATTGTATTTTCCCCAGTGAGTTAGAAGCCATGAGTGCAAACGAGCCGGCTAGAAGCAGGGCCCCTGCGATTGTCAGGTATATACTGTTGTAGAGGGCGTTGAAAAATGCCATAAACGAACTATTTGCCGCTATCCCAACGGGGAATGAGTACTGCGGAGTCAACCCGTAATACACAACGTAATACCAAATGGCAGCAACTAACGCTATGTAGGCATGGTTAATAAGCGAAATAAGTGCTGAAAGCGTTCCAGGCAGAGTGGAAAGCAACGACATTTTTCTACGATCCGGAAACTATGAACTTGAAGATTGCATAAAGCGTACCGCTGAGGGCAAGCACATAGATCAGTGTACCAATGAATGCATTCTTAAGCCTGATTTTTGCGTCATATCGCCTATCTTCGTCTCCGCTGAAAAAAGAAATCGCGATGGGAACCCACAGAAGCCCGATTATTACGGCGGAAACAGAAGCCACAACTTCATAGATCCGGTTTACCACACCTGACAGCTGTGAACTAATGACCAAAACGGTATTAGAGAGAAAATGAAACTCAATAGCACTTAATACCATTTTTGAATGATATTAATGTAATATTTAACAACTTGCCATTTTGTGGCAAATTCAATAATGTTTCAGGGAGACCCCTTCGCCTCCTCTTTTATCTTGTGAAGAAGTCTCATCCTCTCCTTGCTTCTCTCTTCCCCATTGCTGAACCTCAGTTTTTCCTCGTCAGTCTCAAGCAGTAAGGGTGGAACCTCGGTTGGCCTGCCACTCTGGTCAACTGCAACGTAAGTGAGATAAGCTTTGGTAGTGAAGCTTGTAGTTCCCGTCAGGCCCTCCTGGGAAAACACGTCAACTTCAATTTCCATTGTTGATCTTGTCACATGGTTTATCCTCCCCTCCAATCTTACAATGTCACCGAGCTGTATTGGGGAAAGGAAGAACAGGCTGTCAATGCTCCCTGTCACTGCCCGCCGCCTGCCATGTTTGATGGCAACTATGGAGGCGACATTGTCGATCCACTCCATCAGGTGCCCACCATAAAGGGCATTGAAAATGTTTGTATCAGCCGGCAGGACAAGTCGCTCAATCTCCGTCATTGATTCCTTCGGTGATTTCTTCTTCATGGTACTCCAACGTTTAACCCGAGAAAATACATTCGGTTTGCCGATATCTGGGTGAGAAACCTCCTCTCGAAAGGGGCTGGCGGATGTCACGATCATCTATTATACACAAGACCTATTCATCGTCCATGGCTGACTTGGAGGCAGAGAAAAAGGCGGCTGCACTTGAAGCTATCAAGCATGTCAGGAATGGAATGCTATTGGGAATCGGTACCGGCTCGACCGTATCTTATTTCATGGAAGCTCTTGCCACAAAAGTCTCAGAGGGGTTGAAAATAACCGGGGTTCCAACTTCTAAGGCAACCGAATTAAAATCCCTGGAACTTGGCATCCCCATCACAAACAATCCCACGAGGAAGATGGATATCACATTCGATGGCGCCGATGAGGCAGATGCGAACGGCGATCTTATCAAGGGAGGTGGTGGAGCCCTTCTGAGAGAAAAGATAATCGCCTTCAACAGCAATGAGATGTATGTGATGGTGGACGGATCAAAACTTAAGGCTGCCGGTGAGCTTGGAGACTTTCCGCTGCCGGTAGAGGTAATACCATTCCTGGAGGACAGGACAAAGCTGAACATTGAAAACCTAGGCGCATCATGCTCATTCAGGTCAGGCAAAAGATTCATCACTGATAACGGAAACTACATTCTTGACTGCAAATTCGGCAAAATAGAAGACCCGAAGCTTCTCGAGTCTCAAGTCAAAGATATACCGGGCATTGTAGAAGTTGGCCTGTTCTGTTCATACGCAACCAAGATATTCGAAGGCACCTCAGTAGGATGCAGGGTTCATGAAATCAAATAGAATTATTGTTTGAAGGTCTTAAGCTGTTTTATATTTGAATTTATTTCGCTGATTTTGCTTTCAAGGTCCTGGATTATTTCTTCAAGAATCTCGTTGAAGTCCTTGGACAGCTTATACCCATGAATAGGCCTGCCTTTACCTTCCTTCTTCATGTTTCTCTTGTTGATCCATCCCTTTCTCCTGAGCCACTGCATGGCTATCGAAACCTCAGGCTGTCTCAGTCCTGTCTCTCTCTCGATTTCAACACTGGTTATTTCCCCTTTGTTTCTGATATCTACAAGAGTGTATGCAACGCTCCTCGGTATATCTGAAATTATCAGATATTTCGCCAGGCGTTCGTTCTCCTCGGATAGGGTCATATCGTTCAATAATATTATAATTCTATAAATATGTAATGGTTGCCAAAAAATACTAAAATCGCAAGTCCCTAGATTAAGAATTTGATTTTTTTCTCTTATGTAATTTTAATGAAATCGGCAATAGACTAAGTCTTTGCAAGTGCTTCGAGCCTGCTGATGATCGTATACAATGAAGCTCTTCCATGAGCTGGAACATTGGGATCATTTGCAATTTCATCCAGAAGAGATACGGCTGTAGCACATCTCAAGTCGAGGCTGTCCTCTTCCTTGGACAATGCTGACCTTGAATCTGTTGCCGTCTTTCGCACATTCTTTGGTACGGATGTATCCTGTGAAAGCTCGTCCAACAGAAACACTACTTCTTCTAACATTTTTTCATCCATAATTTTCACTCTCCCATTAGTTGGCCCATGTCTTTCTTTATTGTGAGCACCATCATAGTCTTTGACCCCCTGATGCCTGAAATCTGGCTCATCTTGTTTACCAGGAAATCCTGCAACCCATCGTAATTGGGGAATCTCACCTTGAGGATGATGTCGTAGTCTCCTGTTACGATAAAGACATCTTCTGTAAAATTTTCTTTTGCGAGTTCACCGCCTATGGCTTCTACCCTGCTGACATCGGCTTCTATCCCGATCAGCGCTGTTACTATTTTGTTGGTATAATATTCATCAAGTTCTTTCGATATCTCAACATCGCTCATACAACTCTCCCCCAGCTCCGCGGTTTAGCAACTTATTGGGCCATAATCTGCCAACCGAAGCCTACAATCATGCCTCGCCGTCTATAGCACAAATCAAAATAAGAGTTTCGCCGAAGCTGAATTCACAGTCAAAAAAATTGGGAAGGGCAGTTGTTGGACTAGACAAACTCTTCTTCGAGTTCCATCATGACCTGGTTCAAAACTTCTTCGAACGTCCTGCCGGAATACTCCCTTAGACCTCCTATTTCGGTTCTGAGTTTGGCCAGGTATGTTCCGTCATCTTCGAGATCAAATTCAATATTGCAAATAAGTTCCTGCATTTTTATTTCAACTCCTGACGCCTTATTTATTTGTTGTTATAAATCTTTCCCGGATATCTACTTATTCATTTTGACTCACTGTGACAGATCCAGGTATACCCTTCCGAATACCTTTCTCTCAAGCATGTCACTATAAGCTTCATTAATCCGCTCTAGGGGAACTTTCTTCCCTATAATAGGTTTTATCTTTCCCTGTGAGGTCAGTTCCAGAGCTTTTTGCATATCCTTTCTTGTGGAACTTATGCTTCCTGAGATGCTGTTGCCCTTGAGTATGATCAGGCCCAGCGGTAGGTTTACAGGTTCAGGAGTGACATTTCCTATAACCACCATCCTGCCTCCTGTCCTTAAGCTCCTCAATGAACTATCAAATGTATGGATCCCGACATTTTCAAGAGCCACGTGTACACCGTCCCCTAAAATTTCTTTGATCTCCTTGTCGAATCTTCCTCCTGAATGAACTATGTGATCGGCACCCAAATTTCGTATCTGTTCTTCCTTCCACGCAGAGCTGGTTTCAGCAATAACTTCTGCCCCTATTGCCTTAGCGATCTGAATCGCATGCGCACCAACTCCTCCTCCGGCTCCAGTTATAAGAACCCTCATTCCACTCTTTAGTCCACCAACCTCATGCAGAGCATGGTAAACCATCCCCGTAACGCAGGCAGAGATTGCTGCACCTTCATGGGTAACATTTTCCGGAACTTTTACAACACTTCTTTCAGTGACCTTGATATATTGTGCATAACCGCCATTCAGCAATTCTCCGTAGGTTCTCTTGTTCAGGCAGAGATTTTCGTTCCCTGATAGGCAGAACTCACATTTGCCGCATGGATCATATATGAGGCTTGCCACCCTGTCACCGTTCTTGAAATCTTTGACGTCGGGCCCTGTTTCCACAATTACTCCAGATATCTCGTGCCCGGGCACTATCGGAGTTTTTACTCTTGGAAAAAAGCCATCTCTGGTGAGGATATCCCTGAAGCAGATCCCTGTCAGCTCCTGTTTGATGAGGATCTCGTTTCCTGACACCTCGGGCTTATCCAGATCTACAACTTCAAGAGGCTCCTTTATATTGTTGAGAACCGCAGCCTTCATAGATTGAAATAAACTCGGGATATAAGCCATCTTTGATAGTGGAATTAAGGTCCAATATTCTGCCATCTTTGAATCTCTACCATCATAGGGCGTATTTTCAAAGAACTCATAAAAAGGTTTTATTGCCTGTAGTGTTTGAGGATTGATGGTTGATGCCAGATATTCAAGGCAGTCAATTCTGCGAGTTTTTGAACCTGGCGACTTTGACAGGATCAGGGAATCCACCATAGTGGTTGTAGGGATTGGCGGAACAGGGTCGATGGCGGCAGACCTCTTTGCCAGGGTCGGGGTTAAGAAGCTGAAAATAGTCGACAGAGATTTTGTCTCAATTTCGAATCTTCACAGGCAGATCCTCTACGATGACGATGATATTGGCGAACCGAAGGTGGCAGTCGCCAAAAGAAAACTGAACAGGATCAACCCGGACGTTTCCATCGAAGAATGCAATGCTGCATTTGATGCATCGAATGCGGAGGACTTGATATCCGATGCAGATTTGGTGTTTGACGGAACTGATAATTTTACAACGAGGCTCATAATAAACGACGCGTGTGTAAAACTGCGAAAGCCATGGATTTACACATCTGCAATAGAAACCTATGGGGAAGTAAAAACAATCATCCCGGGAAAAACCTCCTGTCTTGCCTGTTATGTAACGATGCCCAATCAGAGGCAGCCTGTCTGCTCAGAGGTTGGTGTGTTCCCGTCCGTTCCGAACATGGTGGCATCCTTTGCTTTTACAATGGCGATTAAGGCTTTGACCGGTCACGAGGTCTCCGGAGATCTCTTTTTTTTCGATCCATGGAAGGGCGATACCCAGAAGCTGGCCATAAAGAGAAACGATAGCTGCAAATCGTGCTCAAGGAATGAATTTGAATATCTCGACAAAAAATATTCCTCTCTCGGTATAAGGCCGTTGATCTAGACAGGGTGTGGCTTGGATTAGTTTTTTTAACAACCTGAATATGTGGTCAGGGATCTGATGATTAAAGGAGTCATATTTGATCTTGACGGAACAATTCTGGATTCGGTTGATCTTCGGGTAAAAGCTTGGAGATACGCGTTCCAGATGGTTGACATCAGTGTGCCGGGCGATGAAATACGACCGCTGATCGGGCTTCCGGGGGAAAATCTCGCAGGCAGGTATTACAAGTACCCTGACGAAGTTGAGAAAATGGAAGAGCAGTTCTTCAAGAGCCACCTGTCAGAAGCAAGTTTCTACTCTGATGTAGGAGACACCTTCACTTCTCTGTCTTCAAGAGACATAAATACTGTTATAGTCACATCTTCAAGGAAAGACCTGACCAAGAGGCTGGACATTCCGGTCAACAGGATCGTGACAATCGACGATGTCACAAACGGTAAGCCTGATACTGAACCATATCTCAAAGCTCTTGCTTACATGAAGATTGAGCCTTCTGAGCTCATGGTCGTGGGGGATTCTGAATCTGACCTGATGCCGGCCAAAAAACTGGGGGCGCTTTCTGTTATGGTTCTCCACGGCAGGGACGTTGAAAGCAAGTACGCGGACTACTACGTTGACGAGATAGGGGACGTAGTCCAGCTTATAGACAAAGTGACCGCGGTTAAATACAGCTTCTAGAGTCAAGCTTCTGCAGGTTAACCGCAGCAACTCTTTTTTTGCCGACTCCGTTCGGGCTAAGATAATCTATCTGGAATCAATACAGTCATATGATATTGGCAGAAGTCACCTTCATACCAGTCGATGTTGGAACATCCGGTTCCAGGTATGTAAAGATTGCACTGGGCATATTCAAGGATGAAGGGATAAGTTACTATCCCAACAGCATGGGGACAGTACTCGAAGATGAGAGCATGGACAGGATCCTGGACGTGATCAAAAAGGCGGAAAGCGAGATCATCAGAAATGGTGTAAAGCGACTCGAAACGGCAATCAAAATCGATCATAGGGTGGATGTTGAAAACAGCGTATCGAGAAAACTGAAATCCATAGGCGTGGGAAATTAAGGTTTCCGTATAGAAATCGCTACAAAACGTTAATAATTAAGAATTGTTAGAAGGTGAGGGAAGGAGGATATAAACTGGTGTCCAAGACGGAAACTGTCACCAGGGAAGCACTCAGCCATCTGCTTATCCTGGAACAGTTAAAAAGTGGGGATAAATATCCTTATCAGATAATACAGGGAATAACTTCCAAATTCAGCTCTAACTACAAACCCAGCACAGGTGTAGTCTATCCGTCACTGTACAGGATGCTGGAAAAAGGTTACATAGTAAAGCGCAAGAGATTCTACCACATAACTGACGAGGGGCTGAAGGTATTCACAGAACAGTATGAAGATTTTCTGGCCAGGATTGAAGATTTTTACGAGGAAAAACAGTTTCTCAAGCAGTACCATGAATCTCTGAAAAGATTATCCAGGGTGATTTACCAGACAGACAGGAATTTCATGCATGAATATGAGAAAAATATTGTTTCAAAGCTTAACGAGATAGCGGACAAAATCGAAAACATGGATCCCATCTAAAACTTTCTTTCAACTCCAGTGGGCGAGAAATCTCATTCAGAAAGGAGGGGATGAACACGGATATTTATTTACGGCATTCAGATCTAATGGATGTCCACATGCAGACATAAGTGAAGGTGGTCGATTCAAGCCCATGGAGATTCCGCCAGCAACCGTTGAAGTGGAAACCTCCCTTCTAGAGATGGGGGAGGAGATCACCCATTTAGTAAACCTATAAATATCAAGTTCAACTATCGAAATCGATAGATTTGCCGGGCAATATTATAGAAACAAAAGATCTGACCAAGATTTACAAGGGAAATATCAGGGCAGTAGACTCACTCAATATTCAAATAAAGGAAGGTGAAGTTTATGGCTTGCTTGGCCCAAACGGTGCGGGAAAGAGTACTACCATCAACATGCTTATCACCAGAATATCCCCCACATCCGGTACAGCATCCGTTGACGGCTTTGATATCGTCAAGGAATCCCTGCAGGTTAGAAAAACCATAGGTGTAGTGCCTCAGGACTTAACTGCTGATGAAGATCTTACCGGAAGGGAGAATCTTGTCATGGTTTCACAATTCTATGATGTACCCAAGCCAACGGCAGAGGACAGGATCAGGCAGCTACTCAAGCTTGTAGACCTTGAAGATGCGGCCGACAGATATGTAAACACTTATTCTGGCGGGATGAGAAAGAGGCTGGAGCTTATACTGGGGCTAGTGCACGACCCAAAGATACTTTTTCTTGATGAGCCAACCCTGGGGCTTGACATTCAGACCAGGACACAAATGTGGGATTACGTCAGGGAGATACAGGAAAGGCTGAATGTAACGATAATTCTAACCTCCCATTATCTGGAGGAAATAGATGCACTGGCAGATATGGTATCAATTATAGATCATGGGAAAGTGCTTATAACGGGAACACCCGAGGAGCTGAAGGAATCGCTAAAAGGGGATATTATAACAATCACACTGAAGGACGAGGCGAATGTAGAAGTGATGAAGAAAGTTCCTAATGTTGTGGAGGTCACAGAACATGGCCCCAACACGCTTCGGATAAAGGTTGTAAACGCAGACGAATCACTGCCCGATATAATCAACTACATTTCAAAGAACGGCCTTTCAACCAACAAACTGACTGTTCAGAAGCCAACACTCGATGAAGTTTTCCTTGAGTACACGGGAAGGAACATAAGGTCAGAGGAACCTGCAGACGCCAGAAAAATGATGATGAATATGAGGAGGATGAGAAGATGAGTGGAATCGGGCCCTTAACCGTAAGGGAACTGAAGAAATGGTACAGGAATCCTGTCTTTTTCGTTACCGGGCTACTGCAGCCGTTTTTCTGGATCGCCCTGTTTGGAAGTGCATTTGACATCACTAAGTTCTTCCCGCAGGCAAGCGAACTTGTTCTTGGAGGGGCTCCAAACTACATAACATACATAGTGGGAGGTGTCCTGACAATTTCCGGTTTATTCACTGCAATGTTTGCAGGGACAAATATAATTTTCGACAGGAGGCTCGGGCCAATGGGGAGGTTCCTGTCTTCCCCAATAAGGAGAAGTTCAATAGTCTTCTCAAAGGTCTTTTCATCGGTCATAAGAATACTTCCTCAGATACTGATCCTAATTGCTGCGGCGATCATCATACCCAACGGCCTCAAATTTGCGAACGGGTTTACCGTCCCTGACGCGCTGGTTCTGCTTACTGCCATAATTCTCATATCCCTGATTTTCTCGTCAATCTTCAGTGCCATCGCCATCCGGATGACCAACATGAACTCCATCTTCGGAATCGTTAACCTTGTCAATCTGCCGCTTCTATTCGTGAGCTATGCCATGTTTTCGTCAGAAATGATGGCAGGTTGGCTTGCAGACATTGCGAAATACAATCCGGTTTCATGGTCTGCCGAGTCAATAAGAATGGTCATCATAAACGGCAGTAATATGACCATGTCACAATGGGGGCAGATAGGAGAATGGCTTGGGGGACTCGCAGTGCTTGCTGTAAGCCTGACTCTTCTTACTGCTTATCTGGCAGAGAAGGAGATTAGAGACTAGAATATCAGAAACTTCAGGTGCAGTGATTGAAAGAGAGGGATTATGCCAACAGGGTCATGTTCATGCTTTCGTTCAGGGAGATGTCTGGCTATCAGCTCTCCAAGAACATACATCACCATGGGGAACAGATATCCAGCGGAACCCTGGTACCCATACTTAGAAACCTTGAATCTGCAGGTCTGATCACTTACAGGAGAAGTGGCAAACGAAAAATTTACGGCCTCACTGACAAGGGAAGGATATACACCCAATCCCTTAGAGAGATAGGCGACGAGCTCAAGAAAAAGATGTTCGTTGAGAGCGTGGATCAGAACCTGCTTTACTACGATATACTCACGAACTATGAGGACGTAGAGGCAATAAAGAAAGTCCTGGATAAGCTCGGGGATTTGCTGCTTGAGGTTATTCGAGCAGGATTCAGGTTGGAGAAGAAAAGTTCACCTGATGAACTGGACAAGCTTGAAAGGGAGATAAGATACGTGCTGGAGACGAAGAAAACATGAGTTACGGCTACCCTGAAATGAAATCTCCAAAAGTAGAGAACCATGAGGGCATAACTATCGGAATCCTGGCGTTCATGGGGATACTCATCACTTATGTCGAGACAATGATAACGCCTGCTCTCCCTGTTTTTGTAAACGTATTCAATACAAATTATGACACGCTCTCATGGGTCCTAACCGCTTACATAATTACAGGAACCACTGCAGCGGCCTTGTTCGGTAAGCTCGCAGACATAGTGGGCAAGAAAAAGATCTTTCTGTCTCTCGCAATAGTCTACGCACTGGCAGTCAGTTTCGGGGGGTTCGTCAACACGATCGGCGAGCTTATTGCGGTCAGGGCAGTACAAGGCCTGGGTTTTGGGATGTTCCCCATCGCATTTGCAGTACTTAACGATCAGGTGCCCAGGGAAAGGCTTGCCCTGGCCCAGGGCATCATCAGCTCAACATTCGCGGGCGGATCAGCAGTCGGCCTGGTGGGCGGAGCATACATAACACAGAATTTTGGCTGGGAGTGGTCCTATCACTCCGCAATACCCCTTGCTTTCGGCCTTGTCATTTTCGCCGCATTGTTCCTCAAGGATTATTCTGTCCCGAGGAAGGAAAAAATAGATTTTCTGGGAATAGGGTCACTTGCTATTGGCCTTACAACCCTGATTTTCGGCCTGTCGGAAGGCCAGTATCTTGGATGGTCATCTCCTGAAATCATTGGAATTTTTTCAGGCTCGCTGTTATCATTCATCGTGTTTGCATGGGCGGAGTCACACGTTGAGAAACCGTTCATAGACATTAATCTGCTCAAGATCAGGAATGTGTTCCTTGCGAACTTTACCGGGCTGTTTGCGCTTGCGGCCCTCTTCTTCTTGTTCTACTCAATACCCCCGTTGCTTCAGGACCCATCTCCGGCAGGTTTTGGCCAATCAATATTCAGGTCCGGGCTGGTTCTTCTTCCAGCATCAATACTGACCATGGTTTTTGCTTCGGTTGCTGCAAAGGTAACGACAAACCGCGGGCCAAAAGTGGCAATTCTCATCGGGAGCATCATCCTTTTCTTTGCATACCTGGGGCTCCTCTTCAATAGAGGCTCAATAGTATCAATTTCTGAGGATTCCGCAATTCTTGGCATCGGAATGTCATTCATATTTGTGGGCGTGATAAACATACTGCTAATCTCCATACCTGTTTCAAGGTCGGGAGAGGCAACGGGAATGAACGTAGTCTTCAGGAACATAGGGATGTCAATCGCTCCGGCAATAGGCGGCGTTCTTGAAACAGTTTACACAACCAACGTTGTGGTGGGGTATCTTCCATACAAACTGGGGCAGCTTCCTGTTGTTCCTATAATGACTTCGTTCCCATCCACAAGGGCTTTTGACTCCATATATCTCGTGGGCATTGTGTTTCTTGTAGCCGCAATAATATTTACACTGATGATGAAAAACATCATAGTTGGAAAAGGTAGGTAAAAATGAAAAAAAGTATAGTATCTCTGGTTTTAGTAATGCTGGCATCCACTGCATTTTTTGGACTGGCAGGACATGCTGAAGCTGCAACTGCCCCATCCGGGACAGTTAGTGTGACGGGCGTGTCATGGTTTTCGCCAAATTCCACAAATCAGGCAGTCCCCGGTATGGATAACATCCCGCTCTTTGTAACATTCTTCAACGCCCAGGCTCTCACAAACGTGTCTGTGCACGTCAACCTGACTGCCTATGCAGCTGGAGTTTTCAGCTACAGTTACATCATCGGCCCGGACAAACAGGTGAATGAAGTCTACAATTTTCCTGCACTCCCTGCTCAGAGCACAACAACGGTTGAACAGACAGTGAACATATCCGGCAACGCGCCTAATGGAATCTACGTGGAGAACCTGAGCTTCTCATACGGAAACTCCACCACAACATACTATGGGAATGCATCATTCAATCTTCCACTTGCGGGATCTGTAAACATTGTTTCACCGACCGCATATTTCGGATCGCAGTCTTCACCTATTGCAGGAACTCCAGGAATGAGCAATGTGCCAGTGACAGTAATGCTGGAGAACACCGGGACTGCGGCTGCAACCAATGTAACTGTCTCCTACGCGCCATCAGGGAGCCTTTCCGGATTGGCACAGCATACCACAATTTCCGCTATACCTTCATTCGGCGTGATTCCGGTTACATTCATCGCGTCCGTCTCGGATAACGCCACAGTAACGCAGGCCTATAGCCAGAATCTCACAGTCTCATACTACGGAACATCCCACAAAGTTCAATTCCTGCTGCCCATAACCGGCTCATCAAAGCTGTCAATAATCAACTACTTCACAAACCCGCCCGTGATATTCCAGGATGAGAAATTCATAAGCCTCACACTTGTCACAGAGAACTCAGGAAGCTCCTTCGCAAAGAACGTATCGGTATCTTTGGCTTCCAGCAGGTTCGATGTGCTGACGAACCCTTACAACCTGTCATACTACCCTTCAGGCAGCATCCAGCATTTCACTTTCCTGATAAGCGCAAAGAACTACACCGGGATGTCGGATCTAACCGTAACCCTCGGTAAGACAACACTGGGAATATCACTCAATCTGCGTTCACATGGAAGCTTTGGAATCGCAGCAAGCATACCCGACCTTCATACAGGGGTGAATAACCAGCTTCTGTCATTCAACATAACCAATACCGGCGTCACTACCCTTTACGACTTCTCTCTGCACCTGCTCTCCCCCAGTGTCATATCACTCCATATCCCGACTTCCAACCCACTTGCAGCACTCACTGAAACAAACGTGACATTCGCCCAGATCAATCCGGGCCAGACTGTGACGGCGACATTCCTCGTGGATACAAGCGGCTCTGCCCAGTTTGAGACATATCCGGCGCAGCTCGCAATAAGCTGGAGGTTGAACAACTCTGTTAGCCCGTTCTACCACACCTACAATTTCAACGAGAAAGTGACGCCTACAGGCATACAGAACCTGCAGGGTGTTTTCACATTCACTCCGTTGAACATCGCAGTTCTGGCTCTCATAGTCGCTCTCGTCATTGGCCTGGTCGCATTTGCAGGTAGGAGCAGAAAACTAAAGAAAGAAGCCGATCAGCTCAGGAAAGAAAAGAAGAGCGAGGAACTTAAGCAGCTCCCCCACAAAGACTCAAACGGAAATGATCAGCTCTCCAGAATAATCGGGAGCGCGGACGAAAATCAGAAAAGGGGCAGGTAAGATTTTCCTGCCAACATTTATTA
>OFHI01000071.1_pt1 | contig 24141 bp, 28 predicted proteins | sample 1522021 | NCBI WGS metagenome assembly OFHI01 (sample SAMEA2464839, study PRJEB22497) | soil metagenome | biome: Grassland; feature: Farmland; material: Clay | place: Australia | collected 2013-02-01 | depth 1.4 m | reverse complement strand
CCATTGATTATCTTCCTCCAAGGGAGTTCAGGAGGAAGTTCCTGAATGATCAGACATTCAGGGAAAGATTTGAGAAGAAAGAAGTCGAGGTGACACTAGATGAAAATTGAAGAGAAGTGTTCCAAATTCTGGTGGAGCAGATCAAAACTCCTGATGTTATCATATGCGCACCACCTATCCAGATGATGAGTTTATGTATATCTGAAGGTGATACAAGAACTCGTGGAAGGGCAGTAAGATCGAAGACTGAGAAAAAGGTACATGTAGGTTTCAACCAGAGCAGATTAATAGATTTTTATTCCGAAGAGATAAGAAAAGAGGAAGAAGACCAACTTACAAGACTTGGAGCGGACAATTTCCATCATTTGTTAAAGGCTAAAGCCATGGGCATTAACATACCAACTCAATTTGTTCTACCGAGTACATTAGATTCCTTACTTTCAGAGACAGAAGTGAAAGGAATGCAGGATTTCGCGACATTTTCATGGAATCTTTCCATGGCGCTTCTTTACAAAGCTGGTGCAAGATTATGGAAACCAGCAAATCTCCCAAATGATACGTGTTTTGTTGGTGTATCATTTTACAGACTGAAGGAAGTTCATGGTGGGGGTGTTGGAACAAGCCTTGCTCAAGTTTTTACACCAGAAGGAGACGGACTCGTAATCAAAGGAGAACGTTTTAAATGGGATAGGAAGGAATCCCCCCACCTTACCGAAGAAATGTCTGAAAAACTCCTGCGAAAAACATTGGATTTATACCAGAGACAGGTAGGTGATGTCAAACCTAAAAGGGTGGTAATTCACAAAACTTCTTTGTTTAATGAAGAAGAGATTAAAGGTTTTAAGAAAGCTTTGGAAGGAATCCAGAGATCCGATTTCGTTGCAATACTTCGGAAAGCAAGAGAGATTACCATGTTCAGAGAGGGCTATAATCCAGTCCTTAGAGGGACGATGGTTATTCTGCCAGATAGAAGTTGGTTATTATATACCAAAGCGTATGCGCCTTTTCTCAAACTCTACCCAGGCCCCCATATACCCCGACCTTTGGAGATATTGCAACACATAGGGGATTCACTGCCCGAAACGATTAGCGAAGAAATTATTGCATTGACAAAACTGAACTGGAACAATGCAGATTATGCAAGCTATCTGCCTATAACTCTTCAATTCGCAAGACAGGTGGGCCGTATAATGAGAGAAATTCCAAAATCGGAAGATGTGCAGACAAAGTATATGTATTATATGTAATGACTTTGAAAAAGCTCATAAATATCACGTGAACATAGAATTATTTTACAAGGGCATATGAAATGTTTGATTTTCAATGTGGATTACTTCACAAAAGTAAATATTGTCGAAACGAAGGAAATTATTCTACAAGAGAAAACTTTCAGAAATTTAATTACTAACCGACTTATGTTTGAGTTCCCATTGCATCCTACTACACAGGCTCATATTGTGTGATGTCAACCTTTTTTGCCTGTGGGAATTTGATTTTCAACACATTGTCGTATAATTTTACCTTTCATTTTTTCATTAAGTGGCAATACAGCTAAATAGACATTAGAGTCTTATTGCTATCCTATATGTGACGTAATGGGCATGTCTTATTCCTATGGAGTATAGGACAGAATATGAGCCAAATAGGCGTAAGAGATTTGAATGTTTATATACTCAAGCTTCAGATGTCTTTTTTCAAAAGAAAATAGGACACTAATGTAAAGTAGCGATACCGAATTTAGGCTTCTTCATTTTCATTTTCCATTTGTTGGCTCTTTGACTTATTCTTTGTGCTAATCAAGAATCGTCTATCTTCATATAAGTCTGATATCTCACGGAATAGCAACAAGCCTTTCCTTGTCACTCTTTCTATCTCTTCTTTCACTTCTGGCAATTCAAAATCGAACTGAATCATATCGTGCGCGAACTTATTTCTTTCCTTGTTGAACTCAGCCAGATTCTTGTACAGTGATCCATCTAAGTTACCGAGTATTTGATTTAGGTGGAGCATGCTTGAGAAACCAAGATTATTCAGATAATTTTTCGATTTTCTATTAGGTTTGGTTTTTGGATCTCCAGAAATACTTATCAGGTTAGCCAGGTAACCTTCAATGACTCCCGCTTCCAGAAACAATACGTAAAGGTAATCTTTCTTTCTCATTCCTAACTCAATCAAGTCGAGAACCGTTTCCGGGTTTTCACTGACTATCTCACGAGCGCTCATCTTTTCTTACTCCTTCTCGGCTCGTACTTGAACTTGTAACCTGTGATTACTGATACGGCCCAACCATTTCTCACGATGAAAAGGACTCTCTTTTTTATGGTAGGGTCAAAGGCGGTAATGTAATGTTTTGCCATGCAATCAGATCAATATAAAAAGTAAGAACTGTTTTAATTTTTCCTATACTTTTAGATATTTACAGCCATTACTATGATGTCGATGTTCGTAACAAATGCAAAGATGATACTTTTCTACGCTACACTCTGGACCACTAAATCAATCGAATGATTGTAATAGTAACGAATAAATACTATCCCGAACACTTAAAATATTAATTCTGGAACTATAACAATTGTGACTTGATATTTAATCCGAACGGCAATATTATTTAGTTCTTTGTTGTTGACTTGGTGATAGAAATGACAAAAGAAAAATGTCCTAAGTGTGAAAGCAGTAAGATCAAAGAGGTAATATCTGGCGGCATGGTTCAAGAGGTTCATTGGGATGGGCGTTATGTTCTCGAGGAAAAAACTATCTATGAGAAAAACCTGAATCATTCTACGTTCTATTGCGATAACAAAGATTGCTCAGCTTATGGAACAGAAATTTAGTTACGATGTGAGTTTATCTTTATAAAAACTGTGGAGGAATTAAGGGCAGAAATGAGAATTGCCTTAGGTTCCCACATAGAAATGTAATAAAAGTTATGGTTTTGAATAAATGTGCATGATATTGCATATAGCAGCTTCCAATATGAAGAGTTTCAGTGATGAAGACGTCGAGATAGGAGGAGGTATGAGTTCTCTTTCCAAGAGAAAACCTTACATTGACAAGGAACATAACTCAAGAGTTAAGGGAGGAACAACATGAAAATTTCCAAAGTTGCTATCTCAAATGTCAAGAACTTCAAGACTCCAATTGATGTGGAACTGTCAAGCTATAACGTATTTATTGGAAAAAATGGAAGTGGCAAAAGCAACTTAGCTAAATCAATGTACGACGTAGCAAGTAGGGCGTTGAATCGTGGACTCCCATCTGTCATACCATTTCGTGGCAACTACTCTCAACAATCTTCAATTGAACTCACCATTTTGCTAGATAAATATGATTTAAATGATTTTAAGCAATCTGAGAGTTATTCTCACAATCAACATTTTGTTGATAATCCTAAATACCGTGAAGTTCTAAGCCTTTTTGACGATACACACCTTACTTTATTGACAAGTCATGGATCAGATGGCGCTAAGTATCAAATCCTTGAAATAACTCCTTCACCGGGAGATGCAGGGTTTCAAAATTTCGTCAGTAACTTATATTTGCCGCTCTCCATCGAACTAAGAAAGAGGGTTCTGTTTGTTCCAGACACAAGAGACCTGCCCCCGTCTTTCACTTTTCAAAATAACTTCATAAATGAACCGATAAATATCTCCAATTTCATGACTTTCCTAACGGCTCTGAAATTGGATCGACGACAAAGATCCACCTATGATGAGATCGTAGAATTATCAAAGCGACTTGTACCTTCTATAGAAGATCTGGTCATTAATCCGGCAGGAAATAATGTGAGTTTAGGAGAGGAAGGAAGCAGCTATGAAATCCCAGCTCAGGAAATTTCCAAAGGTACGAGAGAGATTCTTGTTCTCCTGGCAATTCTTGTTCTCGCAAAAGAGGGCTCTGTCGTTTTTATAGAGGAACCTGAAATACATCTGCATCCAGCAGCTGTAACAGAATTAAGGAAAATCCTAAGAGAGCAAATTGCCAATAAAAACTTGCAGGTGATATTCACTACGCACAGCGCAAGATTTCTGGATTTGGTATCTCCTGATGATCCAAACTCGAAAGTCATAAAGTTCATCAGAGAGGAGGGTGGTAACACTTCCATCCACCCGGTTACCAATCTGAGCGAGCTTACAGATAGCATGGATGAGCTTGAAAGGAAAGATTGATCTATCATGGCCGAAGAAAATATAGCAAAATGTACAAACTGTGGGCATGCCATAGTCAAGTTGGCCCATGGATGGTTTCATGCTACTCAAAAGGGTCAGAACATCGATCTCGAACATAATAAGTATGGCCAAGTGTCTACTGACTGCAAAGATGATGGATGCACCTGCAATAATCCTTCAATTTAGAAACGATGCCGATAGAATTTGAAGAACCGAATGGCATAAGATAACTCCATTTGCAGTAGCACCATATGCCACCTTTATTTAATTAAAAGGAAAAATAATCTCTCGAATAGCACATTACCTTACATAAAAATCTGGTAAGTCGAACCTAAGTATGTAAATAGCAATGAATAAAGTTATATGGAACCCTTTTTGCATAACTATTATCAAATCCGGGCAGACCCACTTTTTGCATTTACTTTTTATTCAAGGTGATACAATATGGTCTTGTTCCAGGATTTCAATCCAGAACTTTTCTGAACTCTGCAGATTGGTTATTTCCGAAGTAAGAAATACATTAATTCTCCTTATCTTGTATCTTTACTGTTCCGGATTGCTGCCCTTGTTTGTGCTAACGGAGCCCTTCGGTACACCCTCCGAATTCCCGTGAAGGCCAAAGGCAAGCACAGGAGCCATTAAAGCCAGAAAGGCAAGTACTTTCACGGTTGCATTCCAGACATATGCACTGTCGATAGTGTATGAATACCATGGTTGTGGATAGCCGGACATGTACCAGGCGATGAACACAATGGGGTAAGACAGGAACAAAAGAATTGAAGGCCATGAAAATCTCCAGTACTTAATGCCAACGAACCAGAGCGCCACCAGTGAATTGAAAGCGAATACATAATGCCAGAATGGCTCTGGAAAACCGAACCATGAAGTTATTGGATGCCCTACAAGAAAGAAGATATCCCACCAGAACTCAAAAGAAGTCATGGCCGCTAGAACAGTGGCTATTGCGATAACAACAGAATCCACCAGATTCACCTTTTTTCTGTAAAGCACAACAGGGACTGCAACCAGTGTTATTATCGACATCGCATCTGTGTATGGAGTCATTGGTCCGGTAACACCTTTCAGGAGGCTGATGTATCCGTGAATGAACTGCCATACCCCCAGTATATTGTCACCGATATATGCTACCGCAACAAGGATGATGAACGCAATTACAACAGGCGTCAGTATATCTTTTATGGCGAGAGACCGGATTCTCTGCTTCACGGATTTGCTCAAACTCCTGATAACCTTATTTTCCTGCATAGTTACAGCCCACGGAGATAATGTGAATTAATACTGAATTACTTTTCTGCGTCTACTAACAAAGTTCTGTCCCATTTTTATATTCCCAAAATAACACAGGTGCTATTCAATTCTTTCCAACTGAGACTGGATCTTTGAATTAAGCAATAAGATACCCATCCGTTTATGACAAAACTGAAAAATAAGTGGAATCAGGATTCCCCGTCTTACTGTGTTTTTCCAAATATTTCTTTCTGCCGGCCTACCTTTTCAACAAGATCAGGCTCAATCTTGGAAGCGAGCATGTTGATGTCTGAGATGTACTCCTTTATTCTTCCTTCAAGTAGTTCTGTGACCTTTGAAATGCTTGCAGCTTTGTAAAGATGTACATACCCGCCCTGTTTAAGGGATACCTTTTCCTTGTAGCACAGTCCGAGATTTACAAGCTTCTGCAATAACCTGTGCGTAGTGCTCCTGTCCCTGCTTATAAGTGCAGAAAGCTCGTCAAGAGTGGCTTCACCCTTCCCGGAAAGAATGTAAAAAGCATCACATTCGCTCCTGCTCAGGCCGTAAAAACATTCCAGGAGTTCAGTGCAGGATGATCCTTCCTTTCTGAGTATATTCAGGTCAGCCATCTGTATCATCATTGCATTACCGAATATAAGTATTGTGTGATATTTGCAATACCGTGAAATATTTATCCCAAATTAGTATTCAAGAACGTTGGAGGAGTAACACTTGACGCCGGAAATAGACTATACAGTCATAACAGATGGGAAAGTTGACGAAATTGCACATGAACTTCAGGAACGTCTCAGCGAAAAAGGATACGGAATCCTGAGCACGATAGATGTCCAGAAGATACTGAAGGAAAAGAACAATGAGTCGATAGAACCATATCTCATTCTTGACGTGTGCAACCCGAAGCACGCGGGAAATGCAATAAATATGCACAAGGGTGTCGGCCTCGTTCTGCCCTGCAAGATATCCATATACAGGGAAGAGGGTGCCACAAAAATGTCGTTGCTCAAACCAACAGAGTCAATAAGGCTGACTGGATACGATGATCTCAGTGGCCTTGCAGGAACGGTTGAAAAAGACCTTCAGGAAACGATAAAATCATTTGAAAAATAAGAGGTGGAAATAATGGAAAATGACAGGGAACTTGATGCAATCAGGCAAAAGAAGATACAGGAATTTCTTGGTGCCGGAAACAGAGTGCAGAGCAACGTGAACTCCCAGGTAAGCCCTTTGGTTCTCACTGACGGGAACTTCAGTGAGGAAATCGGGAAAAACCGCCTGATAATGGTGGATTTCTGGGCGGAATGGTGTGGCCCATGCAGGATGGTTTCACCCGTAATAGATGAACTGGCAAGAGAATATGCAGGGAAATTTACATTTGGAAGGCTTAACGTTGATGAAAACCCGTACATTGCAGGAGCATTCCAGATAAGGAGCATTCCGACACTCCTGATATTCAAGGATGGAAAAGTCGTGGATGGAATTCTCGGTGCAGCACCAAAAAGGCAGATCGAGTCCAGGATCCTTCCCCACCTGAACTGATGATATCAGAAAAGGAGATACCGGCATGGATAAGACCAGATTTGACCTGGTAATAGTAGGGGGCGCTTCTGCAGGACTCACAGCAGCATTGTATTCCAGCAGGCTGGGCCTTAAGACGCTCGTAATCACAAAAGACGTTGGAGGGCAGGCACTGCTCACAAATGACATCCAGAACTACCCCGGTTTTGATCAGATCTCAGGGTTCGAGCTTATGACAAAGTTCCAGGACCAGGCTGCAAAATATGGAGTTGAGTTTGCGTATGATGAAGCCAAGCAAATAGAAGGCAACAATGAAGCGGGATTCAGCATTTCAACCCCTTTTGAAACCTATACATCAGTAGGCCTGATACTCGCTTTTGGAAAGACGCCAAGGGATCTTGGAGTCCCGGGAGAGGAAGAATTCAAGGGACGCGGCGTTTCATACTGTGCAGTATGTGACGGGCCATTGTACAAGGGCTCAAAAGTTGCGGTAATTGGAAACGGCGATCAGGCGCTTGAAGCTGCAAACTACCTTTCCGGGATTGCTGAGCATGTCTACATCATACAGTCATCTTCAATGCCACGTGGCGATGCTGAAATTATAGAAACGTTGAACAGTTCCGGCAAGGCAACGTTTATCAGCGGTTCCAGAGTGAAATCCATAGAGGGAAACTTTGCAGTCGAATCACTGAATATAGTGGATTCAGCCGGAAAAGAATCGGCACTTGAATTGCCGGGCATATTCATCGAGAACGGCTATATCACCAGGACAGAATTCATAAAGGACCTCGTTGAACTCAATGAGCTCGGAGAAATCGTGACTGACAGGTACTGCCGGACATCAGCTGAAGGGATATTTGCAGCCGGGGATGTGACTGATGTTCCTTACAAGCAGGCTATAATATCTGCCGGACAGGGTTCAATAGCTGCTCTTTCGTCGTATAATTATATTCAGAAGAAAAGAGGGAAACCGGCAGCAAAGAACGACTGGAAGGCAATAAATTAAGACTGAATTGTCTCCTTTAATTATTCATTTTTTGAATTGATAGATCTGCCTTTCTTCACAGATATCATTCAGCACTGCTGTTTCGCATGTCGTAAATGTGCAGAGAATTTCAAATAACTTCCCACATTCCATAGAGTCACATGGAAGATGCGCCGGGAAGCAAAACAAAAAATGCCTGGAGGATGCTTGCAGTATGGTTAGCAATTTCTATCCTCATCTTTGCAGCTGAAAAGCAGTGGAGTCTGATCATTTTCACGCTTTCCTTTGGCGTTTTATACGGGGGCGGAATATACCGGTTCCGGTTAAGAATCAGGAATGCAGTTCATGCCAGGAGGCTTGACAGGTTTTCGGCCTATGCCGCTGTTGCCGTTTCAGTTTCCGTGGCAGAAGAGTTCTATGTATTTGCCCTTGGCAACAGGATTGCAGTGCCGGACATCTGGCTTGATGTGATAATTGTCCCGGCCGAATGGCTCGTCTGGTTTGCAACGTGGTACTTCATACTTTCCAGAAGATACAGGTTCAGTGAGGCTGAAGCGCTGATGACCGCCGGCTTTACTGGTATTTTTTATGAATATATAGGAAACCTGTTCTTCCTCCATAATCCAGTGGGCTTTCTGTTCTCCATTCCACTTGCGATTGTAATATATTCTGCAATTTTTGTCCTCCCCATGCAGTTCATGAAATTGGAAGGCAGTAAAACCGGATTCATGAAGTACCCGATCAGCGTGGTTCTTCCTTACTTGCTCACCATACCAGTTGCAATAGTTCTATACAGCATATTTCTATAGGCTGCATAAACCATAATACTGCGAAAACGGCATCTCCCGGTAATTGAGTGCATCTAAAGGAAATCTGTTATGAGGAGATATTTCTCTAGAATAGTTTCGACTTTTTCAGCAAGATGCCGGGGAGTGGTAAGCCCGAGAAGAGATACTTCTGATTTTTTTGAGCTGATCTTAATGGCATTCACATGTACGGCCATGAATTTTTCATATATTTCATAGTTCAGCCTGGCGTACTGGCTGTTGAGACTTGTCATTGCCGAAGTCTTTTCCCCGTACTCTTCTGACACTTTTTTGAGTTCATCAATCACTGGACCGTAGTGATCAAAATTGCTGATAATCTCCTGCACGTCTTCGTCTGAGAAGTTTTCAGCAAGAAGCAGCTTCCTGGCTTCATCCTTTCCTATCGTCATTGATGAGCCTCCCCAAATCCGTGATGATCTCCTCGCTCGTTTCCAGATCCATGCTGATGTTCTGAAGCCTCCCGCGGTTGTGCTTCACTGTACTTTCCAGATCCACTATGCGCTCGTCAAGGTTTTCGCAGTATTTCCTGTAGGCTGAGATCCTCTCTTTCAGCCTGTTCATTAGCTCATTATCCATAAAAGGCCACGAATCCTGCTTCTTCAACGGATCTTCAAAGTGCTTTTTCGAGATGCAGAATTTTCTTCTTGGTTTCTATTCCACCTTCTGCAGAATAACCGCCCATTCCCGATGCACCCACCACCCTGTGGCAGGGTATCACAATAGTCAGCCTGTTTGAACCGACTGCGTTGCCGACTGCCCTTGATGACTTCGGGCGTGAGATTCTTCTGGCGATTTCACCGTAAGTTACAGTTGTGCCTTTTAGAATTCTGGCAAGTTCCTTCCACACTTTCACCTGGAATTCCGTGCCTTCAAGAACATAATCTATGCCGGAAAGATCTTCCCTTTTCCCGTCCAGGTATTCAGCCATTTTTCCTGAAACGCCCGAATCTGTAATTTCGTGTTCAGGCTTTCTGGAGAAATGTGATTCAATAAGCTTCCCGTTCCTCTCGGTGCAGTTAACGTATAGGCCAAGCGACTCAGAATAAGAAGAGGAATTCACAATTCCACCATCGTGTTCACTCATTCCTGCTACCCCGCATATGTTTAGGAAGAGCCCCCATAAAACACTTTACCATGGCTGCAAGAGACAACGTTCCACAATCACAGCACCATAACCTTCAGAGTATGTTTGTAAAGGCTATAATCAACGCTATTGCAAAAATAATCGCAGCGATTACATAAAAAATGTAATTCCTTCTCTGGAGAGGCATTCCCGGAACCTCGGTTTCCAGATTGTTGATGTACTGGAATTCTTCACCGGTATTCCTGCTGTCCGTGTTTTCACGAACGGGCTTCGATCTCCTGCGGTTTCTGTACCCTCCGAAGAACGGGAAGAAAAATATCGGGAAGAAGAAGCCGAAACCCCGAACTCCACTTATGTAAATGGGAAGGACTGTGATCCACAGGATCCAGAATATAACCATCAGCACCATAATGATGAGGCTTGAATTTCTGTTTGACACTTATTTTACCGTTCCCTGGAATGGCAATGAATTGCTCCCTGGTACGGGGATTGAAGTGCGAGTATTAACTTTTTTCAATTCAGGCTCCTTCGGATTGAATTTCAACTTTGACCGGAAACGGTCGAATAAAGTTCAAACAGCATAACTTATTTAATTCAACCTCGTTTCAGGAATCATAATGGAACTGAGCGAAAACGAGGCTAAGGTGCTCTCCTATCTTGCAAGCCTTCCGGAAAAGAAGAAAAAGATTCCGGAAACTGAAATTACTGTGGCCGGGCTTGGAGACAGGGAGGTCTCAAGTGCTGTTTCCTGGCTTGAAACGAAAGGGCTTATAAAAGTCGAAAAGGAAAAGTCTGTCCACTACGGACTTGGAGAAGAGGGGAAAGAGTATCTTGCTGAAGGCCTGCCGGAGGAGCGCCTCTACTCGATGCTTGCTGAATCAGGAAGGATTACCGTTCCAGAAGCAATAGAAAAGCTCGGGGACAAGAAAGCCAGAATCGCTCTGACACAACTGGCAAAATTAGGCATAAAGCCAGGAAAAGGAAGATTAGAATATCAGGAAATTGCAGGAATCCATGAAACATTCAGTCGGAGAAGGGAGTTTCTTTCAGCACTGAAAGAGGGTGAATACACCGAGAGCATGAAAGAACTGCTTGAGCACTTCAGGAAACGTGAAGGCATAATAATCGAGAAGAAGCAGCTGACAAGGCTGATAACAGTAAACGACGAAGGCAGGAAATATGCTGCGACTCATAAGGAAGAGGAGAAAATAGGGCAGCTTACATCTGAAATCATTGTTTCAGGAGAGTGGAAAAGCAAGGCTTTCAGAAAATACGACCTTAACGCATTTGTTGAGCCGTTGAGTGGAGCATCGCTGCATCCGCTTACCTACCTGGTGAACAAGGTAAGGAGGATTTTTCTTGAAATGGGATTCTCCGAGATGAAGGGGCATTACATTGAGCACGCAGCGTGGAACATGGATGCGCTGTTCATACCTCAGGACCACCCTGCCAGGGAGATGCAGGATACATTCTACCTGAAATCTGCCAAGAAACTTCCGATGGAGCATCCGGAAATTACAGAAATAGTAAAGAAAACCCACGAAAAAGGCATAAAAGGGTACACAGGATGGGAATACAAGTTTGATAAAAGCATGGCGGAAGACCTGCTGCTGAGAACGCATACTACAGTTAATACCATCAGGTACCTTTATGAACATCAGGAGCCGCCGGTTGCCGTATTTTCAGTTGAGAAAGTATTCAGGCATGAGAGTGTGGACTGGAAACATCTCGCTGAGCTGCACCAGATTGAAGGTGCAGTATACAGCAAGGATGCAAGCATATCGACGCTGAAATGGCTTATGAGGATATTCTACAAAAGGCTGGGTTTTACGGACATCAAGCTCATCCCTTCATACTATCCCTACACAGAGCCGAGCATGGATGTTATAGTCAAGATTAACGGCAGGGAGGTTGAGCTTGGGGGCTCTGGAGTGTTCAGGCCCGAAGTCACAAAACCTCTTGGGCTCAAGGAGCCTGTCATTGCCTGGGGCCTGGGTCTGGAGAGACTTGCTATGATCTACTACGGGCTCACGGATATCAGGGAAATTTACAACAGTGACATTAACTGGCTGAAAACTTACAAAGTCAGGCTTTGAGCTTCCTTCCCTTCCCGTACTTGGCATAGCACGATGTGCACATGCCGAGTTCACCAGCGAGGTGTGCTGAGCAAACTGGCTTGTGGCAATATGAGCATTCCCTTACAGCAATATTCTGGCATATGTAGCACAGGTTTGTTACTGTCATTATTTCAAAATACGCAAACTGGTTTATGAAGTTAGCTGACAACGGAACTTTTACAGAAACTGCCGACAAAGAACCTTATCTGATTGATCCGGCCCGGGACCAGAGATCGCCCTCCACAATGTAACCTCCACTCGTTTGAGGATTGAAAAATCATATTTTTGGGATCCGTAGCGCGATCGTCGCTGGAACAGGGATATTTGTATTCTCCGAGAGTGTACTTCGTTTCACTGTCCTCACTCTTCTCGGAATCGTCACCATGTGACTTATCAATTTCTCTTCCACTTTTTGGCACCTTCTGACAGGAAATAAGCATTACATGAAAACTCGATATTGTATGGGACAGAATTTATTTTAGACACAGTAAAATAAAGGGAAAAATTGGATATTTTAACTGAACATTGACTGCTTATAATAAACAAAGAATTTTTATCAAATAAATGTTTTTCTTCATTGATAGTGATATATATTTGTCACCAAAAAATAAGAGACTGGCAAAAGTACTGACCGCAATCGCAGTTGCAATCCTTGTAATCGTTCCCAGCGCTTATTATTTGAACCACTTCCTTCAGATTAAGAACCAGCCGGAGATAACATACACCGGAGGATACACGAATTACACATGGTCTGAAAATTTCTCCAGATATGCAGGCTACATGAAGAACCTCTCCTCAACAGTGGCAATAAGTGAAAACGGCCATAACAATTCTCTTCTGCAATTGTCACTCTTCCAGGTCGGCTATAACAGATATGCTGGCGGCCCCATCATGAATCTGTACGCGACCCTTAACGGCAGCTTTTCCTCCGAACTTCGACCGACACACTTCAAGTTCTATGAGATCACCTCAAACATAGGAAACATGACTGAACCATACTACATGGATTCAGGTGCCATGAATCCCATTAATCCCACAAACTTGTCCGTCTACAGCTCCCCGGACAAGAGGACTTTCTCTCTCTCCGGAAACTCCACACAATCAATGTATTTCATGGCCAATTTCATCAATGAGGCCCACAACAGGAGCCGCTACAACTTTTCCATTGACCAGATGGACGTGCATTTCCTCCTTCCAAGCTTTCTGAGTTCAAACAACAGCATAACTCTCACATTCGGTGCCACAATTTACGGTCTATCAAAGACGGTCAGCACCCGGATCAATGTTGTGATGAATGATACTGATCTATCAGGATGATCTGAAAAAATAAAATCAGGAATGAAGAATAATTTAAACAAAGAGTTGTTCCCTTACTTTATATATCAACCATAAAAACGGCCAATTATAGACAATGAGATTTTGACATTTATATTAGCGCCCGAGGCGGGATTTGAACCCGTCTCTGAGGCTCCGCAGGCCTCCAGGATATCCAGACTACCCCACTCGGGCATATTAATACCAGAACGCCCTCGATCATGGCCGAACTAAAATATCAATATTGCAACTTATAATCATTAACAGATATTTGAAATTTTTACAGCTTTTGCTGAAATATGATTGACAAAAGCCTTCTTTTTGTGAAACACTGGCCAGATTCGTTCGAAGGCATGTCTTCTCAGGCAACAGAATTAATATTATGCTTTGCAATACTGTTGATAACCAGTGAATGCCTTTATTCCCGGAAGGTGTTCCTGAGATTCGTCCTGTGTGACTCTGATACAGTTCGGAGGAATTGCAATGGCTGATGAAACAAAAAAGATAAAAAAATTTAATGCTGGCTCACCATCAAACAGGATGGTGCTTATGGGGAACAAGTCTTCAGATTTTGGACTCAACACAGATGAAAAGAAAGTTATTCTCTATATCAGGGACCATGGTGGAAGAGTTCCGCTTGAAAAGGTCAAAGAAACCGTGGAGGTTAGCAAAGGAGATGCTGCTTCAATAATAGATAACCTTAAAAAATACAATTACGCCATGGAATCCGGCAACAAAATAATCCTGACAAACGAAGGGGAATATATTAGCCATTTTATGAAGATGGCTGAGGAATGATTTTTTCCCCTATTTAACACCATTAACAGATATTCGAACTTATTGATCTTTAAATATTATTCAATTATACACAAAATCATAATGAGTGGCAAACTGCGTTCCCTCGTTTTCACTTCAGTTGCACATTTTTCAAATGACGGGAATTTTCTTATGTTCCCGGTACTGATTACTTATTACACTGAAGTGCCGGGTGTGAATATCGCCATACTCGGAGCAATGGCGATCATTTACAATGGCATTTCCGGCCTTTTGAGTGCACCTATAGGAATACTTGCAGACAGGCTGGATTCTGACTCTGCCCTCATGGCAACCGGGATTGCAGTGAATGGATTAGCAGTACTCATCTTTGCCGTTTCCTTCCTGTATACACAATACATTTACAGCCTGATCGTGATTGGAGTAATACTGCTGGGAACCGGGCAGTCGTTTTACCATCCGCTTGGGGCTACAGTCCTTTCACACACATTCAGCAAGAGAGATGCACCTGCGGCAATGGGCATGAATGGATCACTGGGAAGTGCGGGCCGTGCCCTGATGCCTTCGATAATTGTAGGGCTGGTGGGATTTCTTGGCCTTACTGTGGGCCTGTCAGTTATCTCAGCAATGACGTTCACTTTCTCCTTTGCCATCTATCTCGGCCTGATGTTCTTCAAAAGGAGGAATTATGTCAAACCAGCTAAAAAAGGAGAAAAAAGATCTGAAGAAGAAGAGGTTCTGCCATTCAGTTTTTACACAAAATTCCTCCTGATACTTGCATCAATTGTTTTTGTAAGATCGATGTTTCTGCTTGGAACAACAACATTCATCGGTGATTACCTGGATGAGGCATTCGGTTCGAAGTCCCTTATGGGAATTGTCCTGACTTTGAGTTTTCTTACAGCTATTGTTGGACAGCCGCTTTTTGGCCTTATTACAACACGGAAAGGCGGGAAGTTCACCATATTTTTCTCAACTGTCTTCTCGGGCGTTTTCTTCCTTCTGTTCCTTCTTTCGGGCACTAACATTCTGGAAGATACCCTTACATATGCCGTATTTGCCTTTATGTCTTTCAGCGGATTCCCGGTGCTTCTGGGGTATGTTCGCCAGGTGGTTCCGAACAAATACTCCACTACATCGAATGCCCTGGTATGGGGTGTCGGCCAGACAGTTGGCGGGGCAACCGGGATAGCCCTTTTCACAATACTGCTTGATCTTAATCTGGTAGACACAATAAGCGGCATGTGGGTCATGATCATTTTCGCAATGATTTCCATAGCGATGATGCCGATGCTCCCTTCCCGGAAGAAAATGATGGAAGCTGCGAGAAACATATCCTCATGAATTTACCAGCAGCGGATGGCATAACTGATAAAATATCCAGCCTGAACCTGAAACTTGAACCTGTTGGGCCCACTGCAAATTACATCAAAGAAGGATACAGGGTAATGATCTCCTAATCTCTTTTTTCCAATTTTTGGCCTGAGAAATTTACATAAACTGTATAATCAATATTATAATTCAAGACTGCAAATGAGAAATATTGTGCTCCCGAACGGCAATAAAATGGCGATTCCTGATGATCCTCAGCGTATTGTAAGTTTCAGCCCTGCCATAACCGAGATCCTTTTTGAACTGGGCCTTGGGGAGAAAATTGCAGGTGTGTCCGAGTTTTGCTTGAGACCTGCAGTCGCAAAGGAGAAGACTAAGGTAGGAAGTTACGGATCAGCCAGATTCGAAGTTCTTGACGAAATAGACCCGGACCTCATACTTACCATATCCGGCTACCAGGAGCCTTTTGCACAGAAGCTTTCGGAAAGTTACCCTACTTACATGTTTGATCTTCCCTCGAGTGTTGCAGGAATTGTTGACCTTGTATCAAAAGCAGGGATCATTACCGGAGAACTTGAAGAGTCCAGACACCTGGAATTTGAACTGCTTAAGATCATAGGAGGAATGAGAAGGCATACAAGGCTCAGTGGGTACGTTGAGATTGATCTTGGCGGTCCTGTGAGTTTCGGATCACTGAGCTACATAACCGATGCCTTGTCAATCATGGGAATTAGAAACATATACGGCAACAGGTTCAGCGGGTGGCTTTCACCTGATCCCGGATACATTGCCCAGGCCAATCCCGATCTTGTTTTCTTTGAGCCCAGGATGCGCTCAGAATTTAGCGATGAAGATCTTGACGCACTGATCAGGGAAAGAGGCTGGGAAAACCTTGAGGCCAGTAAGAATGGAAGGATTTTCAGGACTCCGGGAAACCTTGACTTCTTTTCACACCATGGCCCATCGTTCATAAGGAATGTTCTGCCATGGATGCAAAACATTCTTGACGATATAATCCTATGATTTTACTGGGCAGCGGAAGACAAGAAGTCCTTGGGGTACATTGCGATAGAGTTAAATATAAATCAAAAATGTAGTGTTGTCTTTTTTTAGACAAAGGAAGTAATACAAAATGGACGAGATTACCAAAATAAAAGACCTTACACCTTCTTCAAGAAGAGTAAATGTTCTTGGAAAAGTTGTATCTATCGGAGAGCCCAAAGCAATAACGACCAAATTTGGCGAAGAAAAAACCGTCACAGAGGTCATTATTGGAGACGACACAGCGAAGGTTACGCTGTCTCTGTGGGGAGACCAGGCAGCTCAGGCTACCGACGGACAGACCCTTTACATAGACAACGGTTACGTTTCCCTTGTCAGAGGACATATGAGACTTAACGTCGGAAAATATGGCACTCTCAGTGCGGGAACTGAAGAAATTTCTGAGGTCAACGATGAGCTCGATATGAGCGACAAAGAATACGAAAACGAATTCAGAAGAGGCGGATTCCGTGGCGGAGGCGGATACAGAAACTCCGGCGGAAGAGGCGGATTTTCCAGAGGAAGAGATTTTAACAGAAACGACGATTAATCCTTTCACCAGAAATCATTGAAATAGTCTTCGGACTATTTCCAATTCATTTTATTTTTGAGAACTTTTTATCTGTTCAGAGAATATCTCCAGAACTTCTTCTGTCGTTGTTGCGTCTTCAGGTTTTTTGTCCTCTCTCCACCTGCCGGAAAATCTTGGGAATCTCAAAGCCAGGCCCGCTTCCTTTTCCATTTCACCGTAACCGCACGTGTGTATAGGGCTGAGCGTAATTTCGGCACCAACTATCTCCATCACAGTTTCAGGATATATCCAGTGATCAGCTTCAATCGATGATTCCACTCGCGGAGGAATGCTGTCTCTGACAAGATCAGAGAATTTCTTCGGGAGGTTGAACAGTACTTCATCTGTAAAACCGGTACCAAGCTTGCACAGTGTCTCAAAAGTATCCTTTTTCTTGTTGTAAACTGCCATAAGGAGAGCACCGTAAGTGCCTTTCCTTCGTCCATGGCCGTCAAATGCTCCAACTACAACAAGATCGAGAGTATCCCACAATTGTGCCTGGTAATCCCTCTTGAATTTTATCCAGAGCCAGCCCCTTGCTCCTGCCCTGTATATTGAATCTTCATTTATGTTCTTTGCAACTATCCCCTCACAACCGTCTGCAATGGATTCATTGAAGAACCTGGTGATTTCCTCATGGTCACCCGAAACTATGCTTCTTGCCATCTTGAAGGATTCGTTTTCCCTGAAGAGGCCTTCCAGTATTCTTCTTCTCTCCGGATATGGTTTTGATGCCAGAGATTCCCCGTCGAGGTAGATGATGTCGAAAAGAAACACTACAATCGGGATTTCAGCACTTACTTTCTCGAGATCGTACTTCCTTCCCCTTCTCTGTGAGACAGTCTGGAACGGGTAAAGCTCTCCTGTTTCCGGGTTGTAAGGCACTGCCTCCCCGTCCAGGATGCACGATTTGCACTTGAAAGTGTTCTTGAATGCTTTGACGATATCAGGAAACTGACTGGTGGTCTCTTCCGTCCCTCTCGAGAATATCTTCACCTGTCCTCCTTCAGCATGGATTTGGGCCCTCAGGCCATCATACTTGTATTCAAATGCCGCCTCGCCTTCCATTTTGCCGAGAATCTCGTCCAGATCCGGCAGCCTCTCCGCAAGCATCACCTTTGAAGGGATCATGGGCTGTGGGCCTATTTCCAGCACCTTCTCAATCTCACCGGCCTGGAGAAGTTCAGCAAGATGCCCCAGATCCGGATGGAAGTTGTATGCCGTTTCAATCCTGTCGTACATCTCCTTATCGGCAAAGGCATTCACAAGGCCGTCCAGAATAGTGGCGTCTGATACTCCAAGCCTCAGCTTGCCGTTTATGATCCTGGTCACATACAAAGCATCCTCTGAAGTTCCGTTTGAAATTATGTCAAGATAAATTGCGATCTTATTCCTGATGCTTCCTGACCCGCTCACCTGTGACATTTTGATTAGAGAGTCGTAAATGTAGTCTACAGTAAGTTCCTCTGTGAACAGTGAGTTCTGTTTCTTGTCCTTTGCAACCTCTTCAGCTACAAGCCCAATGTCCCCTTTTTTGGCATAGCTCTCCTCTATTTTCTTTTCGTTTATTCCGGAAAACTGTGAAAGTGCCTTTATAATCAACTTTGAGGACATGCCCATCTCAATTCCATAATAATCCGGGCCAAGCTGTCCCTGTGTAAGATAAACAAGTTTTTTCAGATCCGTATTAGCAGATTTGAACAAATCTGTCAAAAGACTGCTCAGCTCAAGTCTCTTTGTTGTTTTGCTCATTTCTGTAAATTTCGCGGATACCTCAGAAAACTTCACGAGTAAATATCAATAGGTGATATTTGTGTTTATTCTTCCCCGCAGTGAAAATATTCAGGTCCTCAATACTGATCTGAGAAAATTTAGCGCAATTCCTGAGAGCGCCACCGATGATACTATTGCAAAACAGGACGAAATAATTCCTGCACAAGCCAAAAACGTTAAGTTAGCGATTAATGTTATTCAAACATGGGTGCAAGAAGGTTTAAGTGCTCATTTTGTGGAATGGTTGTGACTGAGGCCGGCGGAGAACCTGACGTGAAAAAGACCGGGAAATGCCCGGAATCCATGAACCTGAACAGAGAGCACAACTGGATGCCTTATTAGCTCCTTAGCTGATCACTGACATTATCTGGTTGCTTCGTGCCGATTCGAGCCCCTGATTTATTTTTCCCTGGGCGATAAATCAGCGAAAGGAGAGAAATACAGGCGAGTGAGATCACCCCTATTACAATCCACGAAACATCATAACCGGAATAGAATACCAGTGTTGTGAAGAGTATGGGCGCCACAGCACCAATGCTCATCTGCACAAAATTTATGAATGCGAGGGCAAAAGATACCATTGATCTGTCGCTGGTTTTCTGTGCTGTTAAGGTATAGAGGATTGACAGGGAATCCACGGTGAACATCCCTATAATCGATACTACGAACGAAAGAATGAATGGGTTGGTGAAGAGAGGAATTGACATTACCATTAGTGAAAGTATCAGTAAAGTTCCCGCAAAAGTGGCCATCTTCTTTGTTGTTTTCCCGAAATGAAAGCCTCCAAGTATTCCCCCTGCAGCCCCGAAGATCATCGCAAATGCCCCTATAGTGGATGCAAGAGACTCACCCATTGATAGATGGAACTCCGCGTAGTATACGAACAGCTGCCCCATAAGGGTCTCAGTCAGTATGCCTCCTGCCGCTGCCACCGGAAGGATCCACATGGCAAGACAAGACAATACAGTGCCTGCTTTCCGGAATACCTGCCTGCCGAATACTCTTGATTCACTGACGTGGCTCAGAATCAGGAAATTTTCGACTGCCACTGCAAGCATTATTGCACCGCTAAGAGCCAGCCCGAACCTCCACCCAATAACCTGATCGAGAAAGCCCCAACCGAAGATTCCTACTCCTGCTCCAATATTGAAGGCACCGTTGTAAATTCCTACATGAAGGCTGTATTTGTTCTCAGGAACTATGCTGGAAAGCATAGCCAGAGCCGGGGAGAAGAAGAGAGCTGAACCCATCCCTGCCGAGAGCCTTGTGATAAACATTTCCATCAGGTTTCCTGACATGCTGGACAGTATAACAGAACAACCCAGAATTATGAGCCCGAGAAAAGATGTTTTTCTGTTGCCTATCCTTGATGCTATGAGGCCCCCTACAAGCTGGAATGATGCCAGGCCAATGTAGAAAGCTGTCGTAATGATTCCAAGCTGTATGATCCTGAGATCCAGATCACCTGCAATATACTTCAGCCCCGGAGCAATGTCAAACCAGTTCAGGGCATAAACGGCCCGGGAAAGATGGACAGATGCAGACTGGATCCTGTAATTCACTAAAAGAGAGCTTCATTGTGTAGAAATACTTTCCTCAAACCCACAGATCTCTGCTCATTCCATTGATATGAGCGCTTCCAGGTTCCTTCTCTCTGTTTCGATTTTCCGGATCTTCTTTTTCAGCGCCTTCAGCTTTCCAGCCTTGTACTTCTTCTTGAATGCAATGCCGTCATATTCGATGTCCATCAGCACCAGAGGTTCAGGATCCGCCAGAAAAGGAAATTTTCTAGTTGATGCAAAAGGATCGTCTATTTCTAAGTTCCTCTCTGCATAATATTTTGAGAAGCCGATAATCCCCCTTAACTGGTTCCAGATGAAGCTCTTTCCAAATATGTCTATCTGGAGCATATTGCCGGATGTCGAGCAATCGATCCTGTCAATAGTTCGTACAGGATTCCTGCTGTCCTTTCTGGAGAATAGTGAGAAATCATGCCTTCCCTGGAATTTAAACAGAATTCCAGAAACATCTTCAAGAAACTTTTCATTTCCACAGAGGGTGTACCTGTAGTGCTTCATCCGGTTATGCCTGGCATTGAATTTATCATCCACCTCGGCGTAGGAGTGGAAGAACATATTTTCTATTTCTGAATTGAGAATGCCTGTTATCTTATCGGGCTTTTCGCTGGAATAAAGTGAGAATACATTTCCTGCTGCTGATACTTTCCTGTCGGTGCGTGCAGCGGACTGCATGTCGTCAGAAAGGCCATAACTGGAAAGAGCAGAAATTATGGCGTCTTCAACACTATTCGTACCATTGCCCCTTTGATATCCTGTGAACTTCGTACCGTCGTATCCAAACTTTACCAGATATTTCATTCCCTTGAACAATATTGCCAGTAATTCCTCTTAAATGAACATTGCGAAGTTATCCGTTCTGACGCTCGCCTGAACGACGAGGAATAACTAAATAGTCATGGACATTGATCCACTGTGCTCAGAATCGGTGGACTGGGAATTGCCGGATCATACCTGCTGAGAAGACTCACAAACAGCGGATTTGATGTGACTGGTTTTGATCCCAGAAAGGATGGCTATTACCTGCCATGCGGTTATGCTACAAATGAGAGGCTGATCTCGAAGTATCTCAGCAACATAGGCCTAGATGTAAAGGACTATGTGGAAAGCAGGGCAGAAAACATTACTTTTTCGGGCCATGGATTCGGTGAAGTATCCTTTCCGTCAACCGGCATGTGCACCATAGACAAGAATGCCCTTGAGAAGGACATGGTAAGAGGGTTGAATTACCGGAAAGGAGTGATTACAGATCCTGAAAATGGAATGGTAATTGACGCCACAGGCATATCAAGATATTACCTGGGTAAAGTAGAAGGAGATTATACAATGTACGCCAAGGAATATCTTACAGGCAATTCGAAACACGATGATTTCTATTTTTATTTTTTTGAGAAAGGGCGCGGCTATTTCTGGGAATTTCCCTTGAATGGAAAGTTCCATGTCGGTGCAGGGGCCGATTCCCTTGACGTCATCAATGAGTCACTTGATTCCTACAGCCATGAGAAAATTACGGGAAGAAGGATCAGGCTGAAGCCTCTTTTCGATGATATTCACAAAAGAAACATAATAGGGGTTGGAGAGGCTATTGGCACAGTATCTCCAATCAGCGGGGAAGGGATAATACCTTCACTTAAAAGCGCTGAAATACTTTTCGGGATGATCAGCAAATATGAAGACCCTGAAAAGCTAAGGAATGAATATTCTGCAAAGATAAGGAAGGAATTCGCATCATATCCGCGCCTTCATGAACTTGTTAAAAGCATACAGGCTGGAAGAGTGATGAACAGAAACAGCCTGAGAGCTGCCCTTGATGCTGGAAAGGATCTCCGTAACTTCGGAGTGGACTTCAAAATAAGAAGTGTGATTGGACACTTCCTCTGATTACTTTATGCCCCCGTCCACAGGTATCATTGCATCGGTGGTTGCACCGAATATGTCCTCGTTTACTATTGCAAGAAGCATATTCGCGACATGGTCAGGCAGGACTTCCCTTCTGAGAAGGTTCTGGGTCTTGTACTCTTCCACGGTCTGCCCCTTTGCCTTTGCTCTCGACTCGAGAACTCCATTTTCCCATATTTTTGAGCCCCTGAATATCTTGTCCGGATTTATGATGTTGGCACGTATCCCGTATTTTCCGCCTTCTTTTGCGACGTAATGGCACACCTGTGCCGCAAAGGCCTTTGAGGCACCGTAGGAAGTCATCTCCGGTCCGGGATGGAGCAGATTCTTTGTTATGTTGAATACCATGTTTCCGCCCGTTCCCTGCGATTTCATTATCCTGAATGCTTCCTGCGATACGATGAAGCTTCCTCTCGCATTTATTTTGTAATGCATGTCGAGGTCTTTCACGTCGAGTGATTCGACTGAAGCACTCTTCAGGATTCCAGCATTATTGAAGATTATATCCACGCCCCCAAACCTTTCCAGTATTTCAGAGAACATTTTCCTTATTGCCTCTTCATCAGAAAGGTCAACAATGTATGGCATATTGGCAGTCTTTGTTTCTTTCTCTATTTCTTCAGCTATCTCGTTGATTGATGGATCTATATCACACGCAACAACAGCAGAACCGTTTTCAGCCAGCTTCCTGAACGCTTCAAGACCTATTCCGCTTGCTGCACCTGTAACTACGGAAACGGTTCCCTGAAGCTGCTTCGGGACCGCTTTCTTGAGCTTTGCCTCCTCAAGTGGCCAGTATTCCATATCGTATGCTTCCTGCCTTGATATGAACTCGTGCTTTCCAATGTATTCCGTTCTTGCGTTTACGATAAAAGAATGAATTATCTGATCGTGAATTATCATGGCTTCCTTGGCAGATATGCCACATGTTATAATTCCGAGGCCCCTGACCACAATTGCCGATGGATACGGATCGTGCATCGGGAAACCTTTCACATATTTTGCATAGTCATCCTCATAGTGCCTGGCAAACTGGCCTATCAGTTCCTCCACCTTTTCCAGATTGTCAACGTAGAGATAGTCGTATTTTGTCCTTATCAGCATATCGGGAGTTGCCGGGCCGATCTGCTGGAATCTTTCAGCCTGGCTTGACATCGCGATGTCTCTGGCCATTCCGGTGGTGTCGATATTCAGGACCTTCTTCCTTACTTTAGAAACTCTTCCCCTTATAACTGGGAGGAATTTTCCAGCGTTTTCAAGGCTGATTTCGTCATGTTTCCTGCTGAACAGTTTCTCCGGAACTTTTGACGCTATGTATTTTTCTGCCTGGTCAACTATTCTGACATGCCTCTCGTAACTTTCTTTCGCCGAGTCCCCGAATGTAAAAAGGCCGTGTTTTGACAGAACTATTCCCTCAATACCGGAATCCACATCAGATATCCGCTTGAGGATTTCCCTGGCAAGCTTGAATCCTGGCGGCACATAGGGCAGGACTATTACATTGCTGAGTATGCCTGCAATTTTTTCTTCACCGAGATCAGTGTTTGTAAGGGACAGTATTGCATCAGAATGTGAATGATCCACGAATTTGTACGGAATAAAAGCATGAAGGAATGATTCAACAGACGGAGAGGGCTCGGATGGGTTTACCATGCTTTTCTTCAGGTAATCTACCATCTGTTCATCGGTCATGGCTTCTATCTTCCCGGCAGGAAGGAGGTCATCCATCCTCAATCCCGTGAAGCCTCTTGGTTCAATAGTAGCAAGGTCAGACCCGCTTCCCTTGACCCTCAGGACGGAACTCTCACGGCCTGCATGGTCTTTCTCCACCCGCTTTACGGCTGTATTGCCTCCACCATGCAGTACAAGGTTCGGGTCTTTTCCAACACTCCTT
>OFHI01000070.1_pt1 | contig 24231 bp, 36 predicted proteins | sample 1522021 | NCBI WGS metagenome assembly OFHI01 (sample SAMEA2464839, study PRJEB22497) | soil metagenome | biome: Grassland; feature: Farmland; material: Clay | place: Australia | collected 2013-02-01 | depth 1.4 m | reverse complement strand
CCCTTTCTTCCTTATTCTTTGTAGCCTGTTTCTCAACAGATTACCAGCTGTTCTGTTCCCGTACACTGCATTCAGGTATTCTGAAAGGTCTCTGACATTTCCTTTCATGAGGGCCATCTGTTTCTGTGAGATTCCATTCCTTATTTCATATTCATACATTCCAGTCATCTCCAATTCTATTATCCCGAACCGGGAGAACAGATTTTGACCGTTAACCGAAGCCGTCATAAGACGGGACAAAGTATTATATCTGAACCAGATTAGTTCAAGTATGAGTACATGGGAAGTAGCCTTCAGGGTGAAGTATGACTATCCATTCATCAGGCTTTCAGAAAAATACTCCGGCTCAAAGATATCTATGTGGTGCGTGTGGGACAGGGAAATGCTCAACGTACCGATAAACAGTGAATTCCTGATGTCTGAGATAGAGGATTACGCGAAAGAAATTGGAAGGGAAATAGATACGTTCAAGAAGACGGGTGACGGTCTGAATATAACCCTGAAATGCACCTGTGACCTGCTGAACAGCGTATGGAATGTTGCCTCGAGAAATCATTGCATCAGCATCGATCCTGCCGTTTATCTTGACGGATGGGGATATTTCAGGGTAATCAGCTTCAGCGAGGATGATATAAAGAGCCTTTTTTCAGAACTCTCGGACATGGGTGATGCAGAACTCGTCAGCAAGAGGATTCTCCATATTGACGCCATACCTTCTGCGGTGTGGATAGAGAGCTTTTTCTCAAGGTTGACAGACAGGCAGATGGAGGCAATAACAAAAGCGTATGATTACGGATATTACGCATCACCCAGAAGCATTACCACAGATTCAATTGCATCAAGCATTGGGATATCGAGGTCCACCTATGAAGAACATCTCAGAAAGGCTGAAAACAGGATAATGGAAGCCATGATACCGTACCTGAAGCTCTTCAGGGCAGGAGTTAAGAAACGGGAGGAAATGATTTCCCCACGCCTGACTGTTCCAAGCACAGGTGACAGCAATTCCTGAAATTGTATTTTTCGCAAGTTGCGTTGACTGAATTGCAAGCATCATTGCAGTACAATGCTGCTACGCCGATAACAGATAATCCTTTCTTTTCCTGTGTTTGCTGCCATTGAGGCCGGAAAAGATGATAAGGCCTCCTGTAAGCACGGGAATGGCCCCCAGGTAGATGTACTTCAAATAATGTGGACTTGAGACTGTAAAATAAATCGCTGCAATTCCGGCTGTAAACATGATTAGTCCGATGATGTAGACATGCCTGAGGGCAAGCTTCTTGGTTGAGATATTCAGGCATACCAGCACAGAAATTCCATAGGAGAACAGGAAAATCGCTATTAGTTGAAGAATAATGGAGTCAATGGGCACAATCAGGAGGTATGTGCTTATTATTGCTCCTACGGCAGCCGTAGAATATCCTGTAATATAAACGGTCCTTATGCCTGATTTCGATGCTTTTCCCTCGAAAATGTAATTGGCAGTTCCTATGGCTATCTCACCCAATCCCGCGCCGAATATGCTTCCAGACAGACCTATACCAAATATGAGCATTGCAGCCACTCCTATCACACTTATTGCAAAGCCTATCAAAATAAACGAATAATCCCATCTTTGCAACAGATCCCATAGATCAGGTATTAATTGTATAAACATAAGTAAATATAAATATGTTTTGTAATTACGACCTGAAAGTCCCAAAGCATCTTCTGAAGTTTCAGAAAATTGAGCCCATCAATCACTCTGCCCGGACATCCACTCGCTTTTCAAAAGACTATAATACAACTGGTCATGGAAGCTACCATCAAAGTAAATTCTCTGCCTCAGATTTCCCTCGTACCTGAAGCCAAATTTCTCCAGAAGTCTTTTGGACGGGGTATTTTCATCCAGGGGGCATGCCTCTATCCTGTTCATCCCCATTTCAAGAAAAACATACTCAAGGATGGACTGTAAAGCTTCAGTTGCAATCCCCTGTCCCCAGTAAGAGCGATGGAGCTCATATCCAAGCTCGCCACAGAAGGATTCGAGATCAATATTCCAGATGGTGAAACCTCCTATCAGTTTCCCGCCCCTTTTGTCAATGATTGACCAGAATAAGGCATTCTTCTTCTCGTAAGAGTCAATGACCGACTGAATCCATTTCATGGTTTGCTCAACATTGGAATGAGGCTCCCTTCCATACTTTGCGGTCAGCCCGGCATCGGATTTAATCGTGAAAAATTCATCGGCATCTGAAAGCCTTATTTCGCGCAGGGCAAGTCTCTTTGTTTCGAAAACAGGAAATTTCAGGAAAGGCGATTCAAGAGACAAGGAAATCTAATGAAAAAAGTAACATTCTATATATAAATAATACGAGCCGGCATCCTATCTGTAATTTCACTTTGTTAATATTGCAGATTGCTCATTTCGGGATTCTCAGGGTTTTCTGCACCGGCAACACCTTCGCAATGAAATTATTTTGAATTAATAAAGATAAATACAACTTCGGTCATTATTGACTAAAGAAGGTGCAGAAAAGCGTGATGCAAAAGGAAAGCAGATCTGCTACTCTTGATCAAAAATCTCTCATTCCGGTTGAACGCTATTTCTCAATTCATTGTTTGCAGAAACTTATAATAAATTGAAAGGCGGTGCGTAAAGATAAGAAGGGAAAGGTATGGAATAAGCAGAACGGACGCATATCACGTTATATTAATTCCCATTTTTATGGTTAGTTTTATCGCTTTTCTCATTGCCACTCATCCGGAGCATCTTAAATGGTTTGTCCCCTTCGGGATGACTCCAATACTGTACATAATAATCTATCTGGCACACTCTGTCAGTACAGGCAGAAAGGAAATGATAAAGGCCGTAAACTCTCTTTCAGTGCTGCTGGCACTGATGGGAGCATACTCAGTTTTAATGTTTCTCTTTGCTTTCTCCGTTAGAAACTATGAAAAACCACTTGAATATGAAATAGCATACTACGGAGGCATAGGTTATACGATTACCACCATTATCGCAGTAATAATTTCAAGTCGGGAAATTCTATTCCTTATAAGGCACAGGAAACGCAATTCTCTTGATAAGTAAGATTCAGTTCCATCAAAAGATCTGCCATTTATAATGCTTTGATCCCGATGACTCCGCATCGTCATCGGCAAGAATTACCCCTCAATCAATGGAAAAAATGAGTGGTATGATTATTCACGTTGATTTTCCCCGGAAAAAGTTGGCAGTTTTGTCACGCATACTGCATGGGCTTTTCCGCCTGTCCTGTTTCCCGTATTGAAAAGAATGCTATTGCCAGAATGATCTCAGCGATCAGAATCAGTAAAAACCCGACCCCGATGATCACGGTAATCGCGCCAATGAGGTAGATTAAACCCGCCGTTCCAAAGAGTCTCACGCCAAGTTTCACCTTTGTCTGTTCCAGGCTCCTGCGTAGAAATACCGCAGATAAGATAAACAGTACCCATACTGCGGCCAGGAACGGAAGTATTATTGCGGCAAATCCAAGCCAGTCACCAGGCTGCACATTAGGATTCACTACAAATCCCGTATCTGTAAATGTTCCAAGGCCAAACAGTCTGAAAACTGCTGCGACAACCATGATTCCTGCGACAGCCACTGCAATGATCGAGAGAACTACTGATATCATCATGTCACTGAAGATCTTGCGGTCTTTCACTTCGTCTGATATGAACTTGATAGCAATAAGTATCAGTATGAACCCAATGATTCCAAGTATCCAGCCAACGCTCGGTACTGCCGTCAGCAGAACAAGAATCGCCCCTATTCCTCCAATAGCTTTTGCTTCTGTCAGAGTTGCCATTTAAGCTTACCCCTAATTTAACTAAAATGTCATTGGAATTAAGTACAATGGTACAAAATACAGTGAACTTTCAGAAGAGAAAGTACAGTATTGATCTAAACAGGCTGTACCGATGCTCTTGGCTCAATTCTCACCATTTTCATTTTTCATGACAACTCGTACTTCAGAACGTCAAGGACTTCATTGAAATCAGTGAATTCGTGAATAGCAACTCCTTTTTTTTCAAAAAGCTTTGAAAGGGCGGATCCTTTAACTGAAAACCTCAGATCTGCTCTTTCCGCGGCATAATAATCGGGTATGCCGTCACCTATGTAAACTACAAACGCTCCATTTTGTTTGTAATATGTTACTGTGTCATCCTTAATGTTCTGTGAATTCGGATACCTCAATTCAGGATATTCAAATCCAAATCCCTGGCCGTTGAATCTTGTTCTCGTCGTGAAGGTCTTCACCATGTCAATCCAACCATTTTGCCGTAATATAGCATTTATGATGAAATCCAGCCCAAAACTGACAATTGTGAGAGGGTATCTGCTGTCGCAATAGTCGACTAGTTTTTCAAAATTCTGCCTAATTCCTGTCGCAGTCACAGCCGATGAGATTACCTGATCAAGATCGTCATTCAGCCTGTAAAACTGATTTTCTAAAATATTTATGTATTCCTTGTAAGTAAGTATACCATCATTGTACATGATGTCGTATTTTTCCCAGTCGCCATCAGTAAATTCCTTGAGTACATAATCAGAGATATCCGTAGTAGTTATCGTTCCGTCAAAATCACAAAGGACGGCCAGTTTCTGCATGCAATAGGCGATATGCACTCTGTTAATATCTTTTGGTTCCTGCAGGATATTTGAATTTCTGCATGTACTTTTGCTGCAGAAGAAGAGAGGAAAGATTACAGTTTATATATCAGGCATTTCTATTGCATAACCGTGTCACCAACTGCAAAGTATCTTCATGGAAAGAAAGTGCATCTGCGACCTCTTGAAATTACTGACACAGACTTCATACTTGAAATCGTAAACAATGATATTGAGGTTAGAAAATTTACAGGAACCCAGCTTCTGTTCAGCAGGGAACAGATCGAGAGCTATATCCGGAGGCAGCCCGATAATGAATCAAGGGTCAGCTTTGCAATAGCGAAGAATGAAAGCAAAGAAGTAGTAGGAGAAGCCGTTCTAAATGACATTTCACACATTAACCGGAGTGCCAGTTTCAGGATCTTCATTGCTGGAAAACACATAGGAAACGGATATGGCACAGAAGCTACCGGGATGCTGCTGGATTACGGATTTGGAATGCTTAATTTGCACAGGATTGAACTGGAAGTTTACACCATGAACGAGCGGGCAATTCATCTGTACGAAAAGGCAGGGTTCAAGCGTGAAGGAGTAAAGAGAGAGAACTGGTACTTCGATCATGATTATTACGATTCTATTATGATGAGCATACTGAAGGAGGAATACCGGAACGCCAAAAGTAAAACAGATTGAAGCACCTGTTTCCTCAACGGGTTCCCTGAATTTTGTATCAGAGAATTATCAAAGGCAGAAGTTCATCTCCCGCCATTCCACTCCTTGAAGAATTCTTCCAGAAATTCCTCCATCACGGCACTCCTTCTGATTGCAATTTTTCTCGCGGGTTCGGTATTCATCAAATCTGCCAGTTTCAGCAACTTTTCATAAAAGTGGTTTATGGCTGTACTGTCACGAAGCCTGTATTCTTCCCGTGTAAGATTGAGGCGTGGAGGAACCTCTGGATTGTGCATTTTCCGCCCGCTGTGCCCCGAATAAGCAAAAACTCTCGCTATGCCGATTGCACCGATGGCATCAAGCATGTCCGCATCCTGCACAACTTTTCCTTCAAGAGTTCTCATAGGGGGATTGTTCCCGCCCCTGAATGACATGCTGCTGATTATTTCTATGATATGTGAAATGGAATTTTCAGGAACACGGTTCTCCCCTAAGAATTTTCTTAACTTTCCGATCTCATTCTCTTCCGATACTCCTCTTTTCTCATCCGGAATGTCGTGCAACAAGGCTGCCAGCTCACATAAAGTTTCATCTGCTCCAACTTTCCTGGCTAGCTTTTTCGCCATGAAAGCGACTCTTTCCGCATGCCACTTATCGTGCCCGCTTGTATCAGCACTAAGCGTGGAATCAACAAGATCACGTGCTTTTGATAAAACAGCCCTGTCGATCATCAAAATCCTAATTTGAGGATGCAAAATAAGTTCTTCTTTAATTTTGTACCATGATTAACAATTCATTGCTCATGTGTATATTCACAGTCATTTTATTTTTACAATAAATATTTATATTCGCTTTTATTTTTTCATCATTATGTCTGTAGAGGATAATTTGAATTCTGAAATATCTGCATCAAGAAAAGTGTCAGAGGACGGCTCCACAGTAACCTATGATCTTACGGAAGGTGTGGACTTCTCCAACCCAAGAAAGACTGCCGAGGCAATTGCAGCGGTGTTCTTTGAAAAGGATGCAGTTAACTGGTTCAAAGTCTCAGGGGATCATATCGATTTTGATCCGGCGTATAAAGTTCGCATCGTACTTGCTGAGGATCACAACAGGAAACGTGAGGCCACAGTGGACGACTTCCTGGCGGATCTGCAGAAGAAAGAAATTTATCCTGAATTCTCGCAGCAGATAAACGATACAGCAAAAAGTGCCTCAAGACTTAAGACTGCAATGACTGCAGGCACACTCAGTTCCCTCTTCTTCAGGCATTACGACAAGAAGGACGATAAGAGCTTCATACGTGACGATCTGTTTGTCGATATACTGGAAAAGCTCGAGATCAGATCGCTTGACAACAAGGACCTGATGGACTGGAAGAACCTGCCCTTGTAGTCTTGGGGCTATCCTGTTCCTTCATATCTTCTGGCTATTTCATCAAGAGACAATCCACTGACTGCTGAAATGTCGTAATCGTTTGCATTGTACCCTTCCTCGCAGTACTCGTCACGGTGCTTGATCAGGAGCCAGGATTCCCTGCCCTTGATCCCCTTAGTCCTCACAAGTGCAAATGATCCATGCAATTTCTTGCCGTAAAGCCGAAATTTAAGGTTCCCGTCACGGAGGCCTTTTGCAGCAACTTCCTGTGCTTCTGAAACATCCATTATTTCCGTTCGAACTCCTTTCTCCATTTCCACTTCCGGCCTGTAGGTGCCTTGATCCCAAATCATGACGGCCCCTGCACCATAACTTCCTTCCGGTATGACTCCCTCGAAGAGCCTGTATTCAAGTTCGTGATCTCCTGTGACCATTGCAAGACGTTTCACCTTACTGTCGAGAGACGGGCCTTTGGGTATAGACCATGAAGGCATTACTCCACCAATTTCAAGCCTGAAATCGTAGTGAAGAGCAGTTGCTTTATGCTTTTGAACAACAAAAACAAGATCGTTTCTTTCACTCAACCTTTATAAATATGATTTGTTTTCTATAAATAATGATCATTTTCTGGTGACTTATTCCCAGGGAATGATTCTAAGTCTCGGCCAGGCTTTAATCCATCTGTCCACTTTTTCAATGTATACATCCCGGGTTATCTGCCTCTTATTCGGCCTTACAACTAATCCAAACAGATCTTCAAGGCCAAATGGTGCGTAAGTTATAAAATTTCCAGTCACATCTCTTCTGACGCCCAACGATGTCGCAGTGGTTGGCCATGAATGAATGGCATCTTCCACGAATTCATAAGGTGCAATCCCGATTCCGAATCGTGATTTGTACCAGAGATGCACTCTAGCCTCATTCTTCAGGTCTATGTCAGCGTCAAGATCTGAAAACATTTCTCTGCACTCAACCAATTTATCATTCTCATTTTCCCAGGAAATATCAGTTTCGTCGAAATAAACCAAATCATAATCCTTTATGTTTGAGGTTGGTGTAAAATTGTGAAGGTTGTTTCAAACCGTCTGCGCAATGCAACCACCTCCAAGATACCAGTTACTCAATTTCAATTTTGGCGCTCGTTTCAGAATGGTCTTGATTAGATTATTTGAGTCCAGTATGCTTTCAAGAAGAAGTCCTTGCGGGTTTATTCCCATATTCACGCAATACTGTGTGTACTATATTCTTATTGCTGCAGGAATGCCGTTGCATTTTATGGGAATAGTATTATAAACAGAAACACTCATTATCCACATAACAACAATGAGGCTATACTCTGGAACAACAGACCAATTCCTGCTTGATACAACAATGAACCAGATTGCGGATAAACTCAAAATATCATTCTTCAACTATTTTGGCTATAACCCTGGCGAATCAGAGGTAAAATCCTCGCAGAATTCATTGAGAGCAATGTCACAGGTTATTGATTATTCAAACCTTCATGATCACGGAGTTATACTGGAATACCAGCTGCCTATGACATCCAAGAGGCTTGATTGCCTGATATGCGGCAGGGACTCTCAGAACAGGGACAATGCTGTTATTATAGAATTGAAACAGTGGGACAAGACTGCAGAGTCGGACGGAGACAATGAAATCAGGACATGGATTGGTGGAAAATTAAGGGATATCCTGCACCCCTCTGTTCAGGTTGGGCAGTACAGAATGTACCTGAGGGATTACCATTCGGCATTCTACGACAGTGTCAACCCTGTCATGTTAAGCGCCTGCGCCTATCTTCACAACTACGCATTCGATGCAAACGATGCGATCATGGCAGACAAATTCAGAGAAGCAATGACAAAAAACCCGCTTTTTACCAAGGACGAAGTTGTAAGGCTGAAAGATTTCCTGAAAAAGAGTCTGGACATGGGTGCCGGAGTTGATGTCCTCAAGAGGATCGAAAACAGCAAATTCAGGCCAAGCAAACAGCTTATGGAACACGTAGCTGGTGTGATTCAGGGAAATCCTGAATACACACTTCTGGACGAACAACTTGTGGTTTACGACGGGGTTCTGACAGCTGCGAGGGAAGGTTTTTCCAATGGCAGGAAAACTGTAATTATTGTCAGGGGCGGTCCAGGCACGGGTAAATCAGTGATAGCAATTAACTTAATGGCTGACCTTTCCAGAATGAATTACAACACGCAATACGCAACAGGGTCAAGAGCGTTTACATCCACCTTGCGGGAAGTTCTTGGAAAGCGCACTGTAACCCAATTGAAATTTTTCAACGATTACCTCAAGGCACAGGAGGAAAACGAGGTCGATGTACTGATAGCTGACGAATCACACAGGCTCTGGCACAAAGACATCAGCAGGTGGACTCCTAAGCAGTACAGGTCGGACAAACCGGTCATAGAACATATGATAAAAGCAGCCAAAGTGCTGGTTTTCTTCGTGGATGACCGGCAGATCATAAGGCCGAAAGAAGTTGGTTCTACAGAATATATTCAGGAATATGCTGTAAAAAATGAGTGTAACGTGCAGATCTACAACCTAGAAACACAGTTCAGGTGCAAGGGCTCCGATGCCTTTGTGAAATGGACAGACAATACACTAGGGATAGAACGCACTGCCAATGTTATGTGGACCGGTGAGGAGCAGTTCGACTTCCGGATTATGGATTCACCGGAGGAGGTGGAGCAGGCGATAAGGGAAAAGATTGCCCAAGGAAAGAAGGGCAGGATGGTGGCAGGTTTCTGCTGGCCCTGGTCTGATCCCAGGGAGGACGGCACTCTGGAAGAAGATGTTGTAATAGATGGTTACCGGAGGCCATGGAACGCCAAACCGGGTAAGAAAAAACTTGCCGGGGGCATTCCCGTTTCCAACCTTTGGGCAAGTGATGCTGGCGGAATTAATCAGGTGGGTTGTGTTTACACTGCACAGGGGTTCGAATTCGACTATGTTGGCGTAATATTCGGTAAAGATCTGACGTACAACCTTGACACACAGACGTGGGAAGGGCATCCTGAAAACTCATTCGAAGCCCCACAAAACAAGCCTAAAGACAGATTTACAGATTTTGTCAAAAACACTTACCGCATTCTTTTCTCAAGAGGCATCGAAGGCTGTTTCGTTTATTTCGCCGACAAGGATACTGAGAGGTTCTTTAAGACCAGGATTATGAAGAAAGAATAAGGCGGGGTAATAATCCTGCATTCTGACATTTTGTCTTTCGCCCTTAATATCTTCCGAAAAAGTCAGGTAAGCTGTTATGCGCAAGCAATAGGCCAAACATGGAAATGGGAGAATCCACGCACTTGTTCACTCTTTCTTCTTCCACTTGTCCAGATTGGAAAGCCCCATGGCGATGAAGATAATGCCCATAAACACAAAGAAATTGAAGTAGGATACGTCTACAGGAAATATGAATGATAAAACTACCCCGCCGATAAGATAAACAAGCCCTATGTAGAAGAAGTAGCGGTAATCCTTCCCGGACAACTCAGTTTTCCGCTTTCTTGCCACAAGCACAAAAACTACGGCAATTCCTATTATGACGGCCAGTGTAACCGATGACAAAATCACCCAGATTTCAACCATGGCACTCAAATAAATTATTCACAGACCGGCTTTTGAATTTTTTCGTACAAAAATCATCGGAAGAGTATGGCGAATCAACACAGCCTTATTTTATTGCAGATATGTAACACAGGTGCGAATCAGTCTCAAGGGCACCAAGATAATGTCTGATGGCATAAGGACAGGTTCCTTTAGCCTTTCCACTGGATATCTGAGGGCAAATGTTAATGGCAGGAAAATGAGGGTTCAGCAATTCAGCAGAAACTCCTTTTCAATATTAACTGGGCATTTTTTCAAACTGCAGAAGCTTGCTGATGTGTTATCGGACAAAGTGGAATACGAAGGCGAGAAATATGTCTTAATGTGCACGGAATCGGAACAGGGCTCACTGATGAGCATCTTCAGGGAAAGCGACAGCAGTGCGATTGCTGTATCTAATTGCAACGGCACAATGGAGTCCACACTCGCTCAGGATCCTGTACTTATCACAATCGGCATCTTGTTGCTGTGCGTTATAAGGGCAGAGGGCAGTAAATTCCCTGAAATTCCAGTGCATCTTGAGATGCTTCACAACTTGATGAATGAGAGGAGGCAGGTTTTTACTGTGAAGCTTCATGGTCCACTGACGGCCATCCTCCTCACATCCATCCTTCTGACGCAAATTCATGCCGTTACAAGCTGGACAGGATCCACCATTTATTCAAGGGCCGGGCGAAGATTTTTTATGATATGCTATGAGACTTCTGGAAAGGGCCTTTTGGCAAACGTGCTTCTCCAGACTGCCGCTTTGATAAAACTTTTATGAATCAATGGGTTCTTCTGAATCAAGAGAATAAAGATGGAACTGCCTAAGGCAATTTTACTTGATTTGGACGACACAATTCTTGCAAACGAAGTAATGAAGGAAGAATGCTGGAAAAGGGTAGGAGATGAGTTCTCAGATCAACTGAAAAACGTCAAGCCTGAAAATCTGGTTTCAGCGATAATGAAGAAATCGGACTGGTTCTGGTCTGATCAGTTACGCCACAAGGAATGGAGACAGAAGCTTGAGGAAGCTAGGAGAGTAATAGTCGGGATGACTTTTTCCGACCTCGGAATAGCAGATGACAGTCTTTCTTACAGGATTGCGGACAGCTTCTCAATGGCCAGAGATAAGGCTATACACCCTTTTCCCGGGGCAATAGAAACCGTAGAGGGCTTAAGAACACGTGGAGTGACTTTGGTACTTGTGACTAACGGGAGCTCAACCGCACAGAGAAAAAAGATAGAAAGGTTCAATCTCGGCAATCTTTTTGAGCACATACTGATTGAAGGGGAGCAGGGAGTCGGAAAGCCGGAAGAGAGAATTTATCGAATTGCCATGGAGAAGGCTGGCACCAGTCCCGGTGAAACATGGATGGTAGGCGATAATATCATCTGGGATGTCCTTGCGCCTCAAAAGCTGGGAATTAAGGGGATCTGGATCGATAACAAGAACAAGGCATTACAGAATGCTTCCGGGGAGAAACCTTTCCTGTCTATTAGCTCACTATCTGAAATCCTCCGATATATAAACTGACCTCTTGCCCAAATGGCAATATTATTTACAGTAGGTCAATGCCTGAAGTGGACTTCCAGTGCCCGTCACGCCTTCTTATTGGAATCAGTTTATATTCTTGCTGATTGGTGATATTCAGTCTCTTATAGATCATGGATGACGCTCAACTATGCCCGGCCGTTTTCCTGCTCCAGCGTATTTCCTGTACTGCTCCTGTGCAAACAAGGACTAAACCCAACGTGATGAAAAACTGATCAAAAGTTGTACCTATAACAGCTACGAGGAAGGCCGCAAAAATGGAATAACTTGAGGAGGGAGAAAGGTATGTCATCACAGTGAATACAATATATGGCATAATACCCAGGAAAAGGAGTATGTACCCATACCAGAATCGGAATTTTGCAGAAATCCCGCGGGAAAGAATGGATATTGCCAAGATAACTACTGCCAGTACCAATTGGAGGCTGTAAAGAAAGATGCCGTATCTGCTGTGTTCAGTTGATATTGCGTAGCTTAGCGCGAACAGATTGAAGGATAACAGGACTGATACCCAAATTAGAAAAATGGCTCCGCCTATTAATGCAAGTGTTGAACCCGGAATGTCAGGATGCCTTACGGCTGGAATTCTATATACATTCACTGTGCCTTCATTGGATGTATAATTCCTCAATAATAGAAAGAAAACATAAGGGTACTTAATCTTACAGATTTTGATTCTTCGCATCACCTCGCTTCGCTGACTTTGTTTACTATATGAATGGTTTTTCATGTGCCGAGACGGTGGTTCTTATGGTATTAATCAATAAGCACAAATCGTGAAAGCCGCAACAGGGATATGAGTAATGATGTTCTGGCATATCGCATGGTCTCCAGTCCCTCCTGCAACGTAAACCAAAAGATGAACTACTCAATCAAAATTGACAAAAAACTCAACATTCAACTATCTACGGAAGAAATGTGAAGTAAAGCGGGTCCGAGGGGATTCGAACCCCCGACCTATGGATTAAGAGTCCATCGCTCTACCTAGCTAAGCTACGGACCCAGCATCACTTAATACTCTGGAATGATTTATAACTTTCTAATATCATTCTAAGCTCGACCCGTGGAACCACATTGCCAAAACATGTTAAAAGACGTTACGTCCGGGATTTTTCCATTTTTCTGAAGAACACATAGTATAATACAGGATCCAGAAGAGAAATGCCTCCAGATAGTGAAAAAAGTGCTACAATTGCACCGCTGGAAAGTAAAATTCCTCCAAGGGTTGTCGAAATCCCGTACGGTATTCTTCTTGCCATGGAAGTGAATCCGAGACCCCTCGCTCTTTCGTTTGGAGGGTATAGCGTCATCACAAAAGACTGTCTGAGCGGTATGGTCATCTGGTAAAGGCCTGATCTCAGTATATACAGGATCCCAATTATAATCCCGGAAACAAATGGAAAGATCATCATTACGCCAGAGGCCATAAATCTCAGGTAAAAAATTGTCGATATTGTTCCAAATCTTCTTTCCAGATTACCTGAGAAATAGCTCCCAATCGCTGTAGCAATGTATGATAAGGTAAAAATTATTGACACGTCAAGGGAATCAAGCCCTCTCGTTGCCATCCACACCGCAATCAGTGGTATTGTCATTCCCAGACCGAAACTTCCCGACGCTCCGGACATGCCTATCTTGGCAACTGTCCTTCCAGAGGTGAAATGCACTGCCTCCCTGGCAGCTTCTTTTCGTTTTCCCGGTATTTTAACTTCTTTCAGGAAAAGTACAGATATTACTGATATTATTTCAAGAACAAGTGCAGTAATAAAAAGAACCTCATAATAGTTGGAAGAATACCTTATCACTAAGGATGAAAAACTACCTCCAACCATCGCGAAGAGAGTGGAAACGATTGTAAATATGGAGTAAATCCTCGTCCTCCCGAACTCGACCCGGTCTGCAATCATGGAAGTCTGAAGAGGCGCAACCGGTCCGCCCCCTGCTCCACTCCCTACCGTAGTGAAAGCCACTCCGGCCAGTGAGGTAAAAACAATTAACGTCTGATTTGTGGTGAGAAGAAGTGTTGAAAACAGAAATATGGGCAGGGCGGACAGTACAGCAAGTGTTTTCTTCCTGCTGAAAACGTCACCTATAAAGCCGGAAGCAAGTACAAGAGCTCCGCTGAAGGTTGTAGCAAGGAAGGAATATATGCCTATGAAGACCACGCTGTAGCCCAGCGATTCAAAATAAAGCGGAAGCATAAAAGCGGTGTATCCGAAGAAGAAACTCCTCGAAGCCCTGAATACTGCAAGGAGGAGTATGTCTTTCTCCATTTCTGGCTATCAGTACGAGTTATTAAATAGTTTCCTGAATAGAGGTATGATAACTGGTTATATAGTCGGTATTGTTAAAATCTTACAAGCAGCATTATTGCGGTAAGGTCTAATGCTGTAAGATTAATCATAAAGATTTAAATATGGTATTAAATTAACTGTTAAGGTCAAACCATACACTTAGGGCAATGCAAATTCCAATATGCAACCCACAGACTAAAGGTGGATCATTTTCACTGTAGTCAACTGTGTAACGGTTTAAAGGTGAATAAACATGGCAACGCCACATCATCCCAGACGGGGATCAAAAGGATACTATCCAAGAGTACGCTCTAAAAGGATTCAGGGAGACATAAGAAGCTGGCCTGAAGCAGACGGACCTGCAAAGATACAAGCTTTTGCAGGATACAAAGTCGGTATGACGCACGTCGAAATGGTTGATTACAGGGAAAAAAGTGTAACAGCCGGCCAGAACATTGTAACTCCTGTAACGGTAGTCGAAGTGCCACCTCTTACAGTGGCAGGCATAAGATGCTATGATGAAGGCCTGAACGGTCTTACTGTTGTATATGAACAGTGGGCAGGAAACCTCGACAAGAACCTTTCCAGAAGACTTCCAATTCCAAAAGAGGTAAAGGAAAAGCCCCTTCCGGAAAAGGTAGCTGAAGTGAGGCTTATAGTTCACACAAACCCGGCACTTGTTTCTGGAGTTCCATCAAAGACCCCTGAGATATTTGAAATAAAACTGGCAGGCTCCACGGTCGAAGAACGCCTCAACAAGGCAAAGGAACTTATGGGGAAGAATGTACCGTTTAGCGAGTTTAGTGCAGCAGGGAGATTTGTCGACATAATCTCTGTAACTAAAGGTAAGGGTTTCACAGGACATGTTGAGAGATTTGGTGTGAAGCTTCTGAGAAGGAATAACAGGAAGCACAGGAGGATGATTGGTACTCTTGGTCCATGGCATCCTGACTGGGTAAGAAATACTGTTCCACAGGCAGGACAGATGGGAACGCATCAGAGGACTGCCCACAACATCAGAGTTATCAAATATTCTCCAAAGGACGAAGAAGACTCAATTAATGTAAAAGGTGGATTCCCCGGTTACGGGATCGTGAAGAACGATTATGTTCTCGTCCACGGCTCAATACCCGGTCCGAGCAAAAGGCTGGTAAAATTCAGGGACGCATCAAGGCAGATTGTTCCCGCAGTGGAGAATTTAACAGTGACATATATTTCCAAGGAATCAAAACAGGGTGATTAATCTTGAAGTCAAATGTATATTCAAATGTAGGAAAAAAGGTAGGAGAAATCGACCTTCCTGAAGTATTCTCAACAACGCCCAGAGAAGATGTTCTCAGAAGGGCATTCAGGGCGATTACACTTTCACTCAGGCAGCCTTATGGCTCATCTCCTAGAGCAGGAATGAGGAACGTGGGACATAACTTCGGGCCCGGACACGGCTCCGCCAGAATCCCAAGACTGTCAGGATCGTCACGCGGTGTCATCCTTGCGAGCATGGTAGGCGGAAAGAGTGCGCATTCCCCAAGGACAGACAAGGTACTTACAAAGAAGATAAACTCGAGAGAAAGAAAGGTTGCAAAATACACTGCAATAGCATTAACCTCATCACCGGAAGCTGTAAGAAAGAGAGGACACAAATTCTCTGAAGAAGTGTCACTTCCTGTTGTTGCTGAGGATTCAATTGAAAACATCAAGAAGGCAAAAGATGCAATACAGTTCCTCGAAAATGTGGGTCTGTACGACGACATTGAAAGGGCCAAAGAAGGCAAGAGAGTAAGAGCCGGAAGAGGAAAAATGAGAAACAGGAGATACAAGCAGCCCAAGAGCCTTCTTGTAGTAGGCACATCCACAGAGAACCTGAAAGCATTCAAATCTCTTCCAGGAGTGGATGTCGCAACGCCTGATTCCCTTAGCATACGGAAGCTTGCTCCGGGAGGAAACGGCGGAAGACTTACAGTGTTCACGAAAAGCGCTCTGGAATCTCTAAAGGAGGTAGAATAAAATGGCTGAGGTCATAATCAGCCCGGTTGCAACAGAAAAAACAATGTTGCAGATGGAAAAGGAGAACAAACTTACGTTCATAGTTCTGAGAAGGGCAAGAAAAGCGGAAATAAAGGAAGAGATCGAGAAAAGATTCGATGTTAAGGTCACTAAGATAAATACTGTTATAACCAAGAACGGCAAGAAGGCCGTTGTGGAACTTTCAAAGGAGTACTCGGCCGATGAGATTGGGGGAAGAATAGGTATATTCTGAGGTGAGATGAATGGGTAAGCATATAGTAGCACAGAGAAGAGGAAAAGGAGGCCTTGTATACAGGAGCCCCAGTCACAGGCACGTAGTAGACGTGAAGCATCCAGCCGAGGGAGCATATAAAGTTGCAGACATAATTCATGCACCAGGAAGGAACTCTCCGCTGCTTGTCCTTAACGACGAGACAGGAAGGAAGGATTACCAGATCGCATTCGTAGGTGCGTATGTTGGCCAGGAATTGGAAGTTGGCAAGGAAGGAAGTGTGGTAAACGGAACAACAACTGCCCTTGGTAATATACCAGACGGATCAACTGTATTCAATATTGAAAGCATACCCGGAGACGGAGGAAAATTCTGCAAGACTGCAGGCACCGCATCCCAGGTAATCAGCCATGGGGTTGATGTAGCAGTGAAGCTTCCGTCCGGGAAGATAAAAAGATTCCACCCAATGTGCAGGGCCACAGTTGGAGTTGTCGCCGGATCAGGAGCAAAGGATATTCCTATACTGAAAGCCGGAAAGAACGTTCATCTAAAGCAGAGTAAAGCAAAGAGGCCATTCTCAGTAAGAGGTGTGGCCATGAATGCAGTCAATCACCCACATGGAGGAGGAAACCACCAGCACGTTGGAAGACCCAGCACTGTTGGTAGAGGAGCACCTCCGGGAAGAAAAGTTGGAAGGTTATCACCTAAGAGGAGGAAACGGTAATGGCAGTTAAGAAACAGGCCTCAGTAAAGTCAATTAAGAGAAGGTCGCGAAAGTCACAGAAAATAACAATGGGGAGGGCTAAGGAATTCAAGTACAAAGGCCACTCCCTGGAAGAATTACAGGCAATGGACATTGATACCCTGAAGGGTTTGCTCAATGCAAGGGCAAGAAGATCTCTTACACGAGAGAAGAACCCTGAGCAGAACACACTCTACAACAAGTTGCTTGGAGAAGAACAGAACATCAAGACTCATGTAAGGGACTTGATAATTCTTCCAAAGTTTGTTGGAAAGGTTGTCGAAGTATACAATGGAAATTCATACATCAAATTCGAAATTAAGGCAGAAATGATAGGGCATTATCTGGGAGAATTTGCCCAGACAAGGAAGGATGTAAAGCATTCCGGTCCTGGAGTGGGAGCTACAAGATCTTCGAAATTCATGCCGCTGAAGTGATCATATGAAAGGATACTCAATAACAGAATTACCTGAAAGAAGTGCGATTGCGAGAGCACGTGAAGTTGACATATCACTCAAGGACGCAGTAAACATCGCCCATCATCTTAGGGGCAAATCACTTGAGTTAGCGAAGAGGATAGTTGAAGAAGCGATGGAAAAAAAGAGATCCATTCCATACTTCAGGTACCTTGACTCAGTTTCACACAGGAGAGGTTCAGGACCCGGCAGATATCCTGTAAAAGCCCTGAAAGCTTTCAAGGGTGTAATAGAGAATGCCGAGGCAAATGCTGAATTCAAGAGCCTTGACAGTGAAAACCTGAAAATAAAACACATAGCAGCTACTAAAGGCAGGATGATAAAGAAATACCTGCCGAAAGCCTACGGAAGATCCGGGGCATTCTTCAAGGACCTCGTGAACATCGAAATAGTTCTTGAGGAGGTGGAACAATGAAGGAAAGAAAATTCGTCAGTGACGCGGTCAAGAAACTCCTCGTCTCTGAATACATCAGAAAGGAGACGGACAACGCAGGCTTCGGCGGAATGGAAATGAAGAGAACACCTTTCGGAACAAACATCACACTGTACGCAAACAAGCCGGGTCTCGTTATAGGAAGGCACGGTGCAAAGGTACAGGAGATTACCGAAAACCTCGAAAAGAAGTACGGTGTTGAATCACCACAGATAGAGGTTAAGGAAATACAGAACCCTGATCTAAATCCTCAGGTGGTTTCAAAGAAAATTGCACTTTCACTTGAAAAAGGATGGGCCTACAGAAAAGCAGGCAACACGTCTCTAAGAAGAATAATGGAGAATAATGCCAGGGGTGTTATGATCCAGATTGCCGGGAAAATATCCGGGGAGCGTGGAAGGAGCCAGAAATTCATGAGCGGTGCCATAAAATACTCCGGAGAACCCGCAAGGGCAGGAATGCTTGAAGGTTTTTCAATAGCAAAGCTCAAGCTTGGAGTAATAGGAGTAACTGTCAAGATACTTGATCCGGAATACAAGTTGCCGGATGATTACCAGCTACTGGACAAAGTTCCGGTAAAAAATGAAAAGGTAGAGGAAAATGGAGCTTCGGGCGAAACAGATCAAGGAAATGAGTAAGGAAGAAGTCGAAGAACGGTTGAACTCTCTCAAGGAATCACTACTGAGAGAGAGGGCATCAACGGCAATGGGGGGACAACCAGCCAGCCCAGGAAAAATACGTTCCATCAAGAGGCAGATAGCCAGGATACTTACAGTATCCAACATGGAGGACAAGAAGTAATGAAGGATAAGAATTTCACTGGAATCCCCAAAGAATTACAGCCCTGGGAAGGATTTACAAGAGATACCCAGGCAGTGAAAATAAGTGTCGACAAAAGAAGATACGGAAAGAATGTCACGATAATAGAAGGTATTGATCCCAAATCTGAAGATATTCAGGAAATCGCCAAGGTGCTGAAGAAGAAAGTGGCTTCAGGCGGAACAGTGAAGGACGGCAGGACAATAGAACTGCAGGGAGATCACAGGGACGCTGTGAAGAAACACCTTGAGGAAATGGGATTTAACGTAGAGATGGTTTGAATGATCAACGAACGCAATGCATACTTCCATGAATATATAGGCTCGAAGGTTGAAATAATATCTTCCAGCAACTTGAACAACGTTGGATTAAAAGGCATCATTGCGGACGAAACAAAGAAAACCATCAAAATCAAGACAGGGGATGCAGTGAAAGTAATTCCAAAGTCAACAAGCGAACTGCTGATCACCGTAAATGGCGGATCGTTTGTGATTAATGGTAAATATATTTGCCTGAGACCTGAAGACAGGCTCAAGGAACACAGAAAGATAGAAAAAATGATCAGAAATGGTGAAAAAATATGACTAGAAACATAGGACTGGATGTGGCTCCACCTAAAACAGAATGCAACGATAAAAAATGTCCATTTCACGGGGAACTCTCAATCAGAGGGCAGGTGATCACGGGGGTAGTGGAATCTACATCAATGATCAACAGCGCCGTGATTCGTAAGGACTATATGAGGTATCTCGGGAAATACGAAAGAAAGATGACTGAGATATCCAAGTATCACGCCCATGTGCCTGAGTGCATTGATCTTAAGGTAGGAGACAAGGTCAAGATAGCAGAATGCAGGAAGCTTGCGAAAACGATATCATACGTGGTAGTTGAGAAGGTGGACCAATGAAGGGCATAGCAGGCAAGCAGCACAGGGGGCTACCACTCGGAGCACTCATACCTTGCGCGGATAACAGTGGAGCAAAGGTAATCAGCCTTATAGGTGTAAAGGCCTACCACGGGGTGGCCAGGAGAATTCCGGCTGCGGGTGTGGGCGACATGTTCATAGCAAGCGTTAAGAAAGGATCGCCTGAAATGAGGGCAAAAGTCGTGTATGCAATAGTTGTCAGGCAAAGGAGGCCTTACAAGAGAGCAGACGGAACTATGGTAAGGTTTGATGATAATGCAGCAGTTCTTGTCACTCCAGATGGAGAGGTAAGAGGATCCGAAATAAAGGGTCCAGTTGCCAGAGAAGCAGCTGAAAGATGGCCCAGGATCGCATCTGTCGCATCGATTATAGTATAATGGTGATAACATGGCAATTGACGGAAAGATTAGAGTATCCCTGAACCGTGACCTCAGGAAAAAATATGGAATAAGGTCATTTCCAATAGCCAAAGGCGACATTGTCACCATCAGGTCTGGAGGAAGAAAAGGCGAAGGAGGCAAAATAATAGATGTTAACCACAAGGAGGGAAGAGTCTCAATCGAAGGCATAACCATCGCCAAGGCGGACGGGAAGGCTGAAGAGTACTTCGTGGCATCAAACATCCTTCAGATTACAAAATTAGAACTTTCAAGGCCTGAAAGGCTTCAGAAATTAAGAGAACTCGCTTCAAGAAAGAATATAGTGGTTGAGGAGGAACCTGAACCAGAACCTGAGGAAGCAGAAGAAGCAACTGAAGAAGTACAGGAAGCAGAAGGAACTGCTGAGTCAGAAGAGGAAGAAACTCAGGAAGAACCTGAAGAAGGGCCTGAAGAGAAAGAGGAAGAACCCGAGGAGGAAGATTCAGATGATCAATAAGACAAAGAGAATGATGGTCTCAAGGGTAGTCAAAATACCAAGAAAAACACATTTCTGGGGACCTACTCCAAACGCAGGAAAACACCAGAAAACAGGATCAATAGCTTTACTTACCGTATTAAGGGACTATCTCAAGCTTGGTGACAAGGAGAGGGAAGTAACAAGGGTCCTTAACAACGGGTTCGTTAAAGTTGACGGAAAAGTGGTCAAGAACAGGAAAGCAGCCATAGGATTTATGGATGTAATTACTGTGGACGCACTCAACAAGTGCTACAGAGTCCTTTACGACGAGAGGGGAAACCTGGCTGTCGTGGAAGATGATCTTAAGAACAAGGACTATAAACTCCTCAAGATAAAAGAAAAGCACATCACGAAAGGAGGGAAAATACAACTGTCATTCCACGACGGGCAAACTGTGCTTACCGAAAACTCGACTATCAAGCCGGGAGATGTTGTCCTCGCGAAACTGCCTGAAAAGGAGATAATTGAAGTCATGAAACTTCAGCCTGGAAACAAGGCATTTCTGACTGGGGGTTCCCATGTTGGAAAGGTTGCAACCATAAAGAAGATAGAGGTCAAAGAATCTTCAAAACCAAACCTGATTCACTTCGAAGAGGACTTCTCAACTATTACAAATTACGCGTTTGTTGTTTCAGGGGCAAAGTATTCATTTGATCTACCACAGATGGGAAAGGAGGCTGGAGCAGTTGAGTGAAAACAGCATGGAAGATATTGTAATTGACAAAGTAGTTCTGAACATTGGTGTAGGCCAGGCCGGTGAAAGGCTGAACAAGGCTGCCAGAGTTCTGGAAATGCTTACAGATCATAAGCCTGTATTTACGACTTCAAAGAAAACAATCAGAGATTTCAATATAAGGAAGGGCCTAACAATTGGCACAAAAGTAACCCTGAGGGGAAAAAGTGCAGAAGACTTCCTTCACAAGGCATTCTATGCCCGTGAAAACAAGATTCACCACTATTCATTCGACAAGCAGGGCAATGCTTACTTCGGAGTACCTGATTATACTGAATTCAAGGGAATGAAGTACGATCCTGATATAGGTATATTTGGGATGGATGTTGCTGTAGTCCTCAAGAAAAGAGGGGGATACAGAATAACAAAGAGAAGAATAGGCAAGCAGAGTCTTCCATTAAAACTCAAGATCAAGAGGGAGGACTCAATGAAGTTTGTTTCAGATAAGTTTGGTGTTACAATAATCAGGTGAATCAATGAGTCAGATAAAACTTGAACCAAAAAAGAATTTCGGCCACAAGGACGGATGTGTACGCTGCGGAAGGAAGAGGGGACTCGTACGAAGATACGGACTGAGGCTATGCAGGCAGTGCTTCAGAGATACAGCACCTACTCTGGGATTTAGAAAATATAGTTGAGGTGAAATAATGAAACACGATCCGCTGAATGACATAATCAACAGTATCAAGAATGCGTCAAGAATTGGAAAGAGGGAACTAGAATCAGAGCCGGCGGCCAGAATAATAGGCAGAGTGCTGAAAGTTATGCAGGACTATAACTACCTTAAGAGCTTCGAAGTAGTGGAGGAGAGCAAAGGTGGTCGTTTCAAGATAGTTCTTAGCAATACGATTAACAACTGTGGTGTTATAAAACCAAGAATACCGGTTAAGATGGCGAATCTGGACAAATATGAAGCCAGGTATCTGCCTGCTCAGGATTTCGGCATCCTGATATTAACAACTACCAAGGGGGTAATGAGCCACATAGAAGCCAGGAAACTGGGTCTTGGCGGAAAACTGCTGGCTTACGTATATTAGGTGAAAGAAATGGTGAAGTGGGAAGAAGTAGCTGCCATTGATGTTCCGGAAGGCGTTAAGGTTGAATCAGAGGGTACTCTGTTCAAGGTCCAGGGCAAGCTTGGAAACGCCACAAGAAATCTCCGGGACAACTATGTCAAAGTTACAGAGGAAGGCAACCAGTTAAAGGTTCTTATGAGCAAGAAGAACAAAAGAAACTGGGGGATTGCAGGAACCTGGACTTCTGAGCTGAAGAGCATAATCAAGGGAGTCACTGAAGGTTACACGTACGAAATGAAGATTGATTACACACATTTCCCTACAAGGGTCTCCGTGAAAGGTGACAGCGTCGTCATTGAAAATTTCCTTGGCGAAAGGTCACCAAGACTTGCCAAGATAATTGGCGATACAAAAGTAAACGTAAAAGGAGACAAGCTGACGATCACAGGGATAGACAAGAGAGACATCGGGGAAACATCTGCAAACATAGAGAGATCAACAAAGATTAAGGGATTTGATCCCAGAATATTCCAGGATGGAATATATATGATTGAGGGAGGTAGTTAAAAATGGCAGATGTAAAGCCATCACTCTCAAAAGACGAAAAAAGATTACTGAAAATCAAGAACAGGCAAGCGATAAAAAGAACCGAGTTCAGAAGACAGGAATGGTTCAGGTACCTAAAGCTGGGCGATTCCTGGAGAAAACCCAGAGGGAAGAAATCCAAGCTGAGGGAACATTTCGCAAAGAGGCCCAGAGTAGTTGATGCAGGTTTCAGATCTCCCGCTGTTGTAAGGGGTCTCCACCCGTCCGGATTCAAAGAGGTACTCGTTCACAATGTTCCGGAACTCGAAAAGCTTGATCCAAGCAGGGAAGCAGCAAGAATAGCTTCGGCCGTCGGAGGAAGAAAAAGAGAAATGATTGAGGAAAGGGCCGAGGAACTCAAGATAAGGGTCCTTAACAAGAGCGTGGAGTAAATGAAGGTTGAAACAGCAAGAAGAATAGCAGCAGAACAGCTCAAATCTGGAACTTCAAGGATATGGATTGATACGAACAGCATCGACCAGATCGATGAAGCTGCCTCAAGAATGGATATCAGGGATCTGGTAAACAGGCATGTTATTCAGGTGAAGCAGAAGAAGGGAAATTCAAACTTCAGGCTTAAGAAGAGAATAAGGCAGCTTTCCAAGGAAAGGAGAAGAGGCCCGGGATCTGTCAGGGGAACAAAATATGCAAGATACCCGAGAAAGGAAAGATGGATCAAGACGATAAGGGCACTTAGATCTGAACTGAGGACGCTGAAAGAGGAAAACAAGATCGATGCAAAGACCTACAGGAAATATTACAGGCTGATCAAGGGCGGCTCAATAAAGTCAAGAGCACAGCTAGTATCACAAATAAAGGCATCAGGTGCACTAGGGGAATAATCATGAAAGTACCAAGATTACTGAAAAGGAAAAAGGCAGGTCTTACGGACTACAGGAAGAGGCTGGGCCTTCTCAAATCAGGGACGCCGAGACTGGTTATTCGCCCATCAAACAAGGGCTTCACAGCTCAAATCGTTGAGTATGAGGCCGGTGGCGACAGAATAATATCTACAGTTACAGACAGATCTCTTGCCAAGCTGGGTGTTGAAATAAAAGGAAACAGTACACCAGTGGCATATCTTGTCGGATATGCTGCGGGCCTTAAGGCAAGAAAGAAAAACATAGAAAATGCTATACTTGATACAGGAAGGTATGACATAACTCCAGGAGGAAAAATATCTGCAGCTCTCAAGGGATTTGTGGATGCTGGAGTGGAGATACCTCACGATCCGTCAGTTTTCC